>Ga0105047_10000791_pt1 | contig 55132 bp, 52 predicted proteins | sample MAT04_FD_78384 | JGI IMG/M metagenome (GOLD analysis project Ga0105047, IMG submission 78384) | Freshwater microbial communities from Lake Fryxell liftoff mats and glacier meltwater in Antarctica - MAT-04 (megahit assembly) | ecosystem: Environmental > Aquatic > Freshwater > Ice > Liftoff... | reverse complement strand
TCGTCCATGATCAGGATGCGTGCGTTGAAGTAGATGGCCCGGGAAATCGCCACCACCTGACGTTGCCCCCCCGAGAGACGCCGCACCGGCGTGCGCACATTGGTGAAGTTCTTGTTCAGGCGCTGGAACACCTTGCGGGCGTCGGAGTCCATGCGGTGGTCGTCCAGCGTGCGCCAGCGCGTCAGCAGTTCGCGTCCGAGAAACAGATTGGCCACAGCGTCCAGGTTGTCGGCCAGGGCCAGCGTCTGATAGATCGATTCGATGCCAAGGCGCTGCGCATCGGCCGGCGCACGGACATGGGCCTGTTTGCCGTCGATGATGACCTCGCCGCTGTCGATCGGGTATGCGCCGGCGAGCATCTTCATCAGGGTCGATTTGCCGGCGCCGTTGTGACCGAGCAAGGCCACAACCTCGCCGGGATACAGATTCAGGCTTACATCGTCAACAGCGTGAACGCCGCCAAAGGCCTTGCGGATGTTGCGCAACTCGACCAGGCAACGGGAACTGTCAGGGGTGCCGCGGACATGTGCGCCGGCGGGAGATGGCGTCGCACTCATTGCATTTCTCCGGTCCATTTGCGGTAGACCACGTCGAACACCACGGCTGCGATCAGCACCTGCCCGATGATGACGTAGCGCCAGCCTATCGGCACGTCGAGCAGCAACATGCCGCTGTCGATCGACTGCATGATCAGCGCGCCCAGTACCGATCCCAGTATGGAGCCGCTGCCGCCGGCCAGTGCGGTGCCGCCGATCACGGTAGCCGCAATGACCAGCAGTTCCATGTTGGTACCCAGCGAATTGGTGCCGGCATTCAGACGCGCGATCGAGACGATGGCAGCGATTGTTGTCAAAACGGCCAGCAGGCAGAACAGCAGCAGCATCACCCGGCGAACCGGAATGCCGACCAGCGCTGCCGCGTCCGGGTTGCCCCCCATCGCGAAGACATAACGACCGAAGCGGGTGCGGTGCACCAGAAAAGACACGAAAAGCGCCACGGCGATCCAGATCAGCACGGGAATCGGTATGCCCTGGGGCTCTGCCTTGTTGGGAATGTGATACGCGTTCATGGCCGCGACAAATCCGATGATGATGACCAGCGGTACGGCGGTCATCAGGGCATCCAGCCACAAGGCATTGGTGGGCACGCCATAGGCCTTACGCGCCCGGCGCTGGCTGGCCTTCCAGGCGATCAGGGCCGCGCACATGAGTGCACCGAGCATCCAGCTGGCGGTGGTGCCGATGGCACCCTCGTAGCCGCCGCCCAGGCGCAGAAAGAATTCATTGGTGATCGGTTGCGTGCGTCCGTCGGCCACCAGAAAAGCCGCGCCGCGAAACGACATCAGGCCGCCCAGTGTGACCACGAAGGACGGCACACCGATGACCGCGGTCAGGTAGCCCTGATACATGGCTACGGCAATGGCAGCGGCCAGACCTGCAAGCGCAGCGGTAGGCCAGGGCCAGTTGTAGCTGTACATGAGGGTGGCGATCAGCACGCCGATGAAACCGAGTACCGACCCCACTGACAGGTCGATATGGCGCGCCACGATGATCAGCACCATCACTGTGGCCAGGATGCCGACCACCGCAGTCTGCTGCGCGATGTTGTACAGGTTTTCCGGAGACAGGAAGATGCCGTTGGACATGGCATTGAATGCGATCGCGATGACCACCAGCACCGAGGCCATCAGCACCATGCGCCAGTCGATCGAGGCGCGCTGCAGCGATTGAATGGTCTGGTTCATGAAATCCTCCGACGCGAACAGACAGGTCGCGACATGGCCGGCGCCACATGCGACAGGGATGGCGCGCCAGCGCGCCGCTATGGCAACTGCGCGTTACGCGCGCCTTGCCGGGGCATGCCACCAGGCGCGCTGCGCCTGGTGGCAGGTAAGAATCAGGCTTACTTGCAGGCCGTGATCTTGGCGTCGGCGACACCCTTGCACAGGGCTTCCTTGGTGATCCAGCCCGCCTTGACGACGACATCCAGATTGGCCTGCGTCACCGGAATCGGCTTGAGGAACTGGGCCATGACCTTGATCTTCTTCTCGCCGCCGTCCCATGACTTGGCCATGGGTGCAGGTTTGCCGGAGGCCAGGGCCACGGCTGCAGCGGCCGACTCGCGACCGAGTTCACGTGCGTCCTTCCACACCGACACGGTCTGGGTTCCCAGCGCGACGCGGTTGAGCGCGGCGTGGTCGCCGTCCTGACCGGACACCGGAACACCCTTGAGACCTTTTGCGGTCAAGGCAGCGACGACGCCACCGGCCATGCCGTCGTTGGACGCCACGACGGCATCGACCTTGCCGCCATTCTTGGTCAGGATCTGCTCCATGTTCTTTTGCGCGACTTCGGGTTTCCAGCCGTCGGTGAATTCGTCGCCGACGATCTTGATGTCTCCCTTCTTGATGGCGGCGGCCAGTACTTCCTGCTGACCTTCGCGCAGGAAGTTGGCATTGGGGTCGGTCGGCGAGCCCTTGATCATGGCGTAGTTGCCCTTGGGCTTGGCGGCCAGCACGGCGCGCGCCTGCATGCGGCCGACTTCCTTGTTGTCGAAGGTGATGTAGGTGACGCCGGGCGCTTCGATCAGGCGGTCATAGGCGATGACCGGGATCTTCTGCTGGTTCGCCTTGTTGACGGCCGGCAGGATCGCGTCCTTGTCCATGGCCAGCACGATCAGCACCTTGGCGCCCTTGGCGATCAGGCCGTCAATGTCGGAGAGTTGCTTCTCTGGCGAGCCACCGGCGTCGGCGCTGATGTATTTGGCACCGGATTTCTCCAGTTGCGCCTTGATCGCGGCCTCATCGGTCTTCCAGCGCTCCTCCTGGAAATTGGACCAGCTCACGCCGACGGTGGCCTGTGCGAAAGCGGCGACCGAACCCATGGCCAGGGCCAGGGCGGTCAGATGACGTTTGAATTGCATGGATGATGTCTCCGGTTGAAGGCCCCGGCGGGGCAGGTTGCATGTGTCGTCGTGTCGCCGCAACCTGGTTTTCTGCGCTCTGGCAGAAACACGGGCGTCGGCACTCTCCGGCTATTCAGATGTCAGCGCGACTTAGTTCGGCCGGAAAACGAAGTATCTGCAATTTGCGGAAATTTCTGTATAGGGGAAACACCAATGCCGCTGCGGACCGGATAGGGACACCCCACACATGAGCCGACTGACGGGCGAGCGCCGCGGCCAGCAGAGTCGGTCAACACACCCTATGCTCTGGGCTCCCACCTGCCCCGCGCCGGCGATTCCCGGCAACCACCTTTCTTCGCGCCGTCAATACCCATGAGCATGTTGTTCTCCCCGTTCGCGCTGCGCGAACTGACACTTTCCAATCGCATCGTCGTGTCGCCCATGTGCCAGTACTCGGCCGTTGACGGCATGGCCCAGGCCTGGCACATGATTCACCTGGGGCATCTGGCGCTGTCGGGTGCCGGCATGTTGTGCCTCGAGGCCACAGCGGTGGAGGCGCAAGGTCGGATCACGCCGGGCGACCTGGGCTTGTGGAACGATGCCACCGAAGCGGCATTGGTGCCGGTGCTGGCTGCCATCCGGCAATACGCACCGATTCCGGTCGTGGTGCAACTGGCCCACGCCGGGCGCAAGGCGTCGAGCCGTGCACCGTGGCTGGGGGGCCAGCAAATTCCCGAGTCCGAAGGGGGTTGGCCGGGTCTGGCGCCGTCGGCAGTGCCGATCAAGGACGGCGAAGTGGCGCCGACCGCGCTCGACCAGGGCGGGATGGATCGGATACGCGCGGCATTTGCGGCGTCTGCGGAGCGTGCAACAAGACTGGGACTGGACGGCATCGAGCTGCATGCGGCCCACGGCTACCTGCTGCACGAGTTCCTGTCGCCGATCTCCAACCAGCGCACTGATGCTTACGGCGGCACACTCGAGAACCGCATGCGTTTTCCGCTCGAGGTGTTCGATGCGGTGCGGGCGGCTTTCCCGCCTGAGAAGCCGGTGGGGGTGCGGGTCTCGGCCACCGACTGGATGAATGCAGGCTGGGACGTGGCGCAGACCCTTGTGTTCGCGCAAGCATTGAAGGCCCGTGGTGTCGACTGGATCGATGTCTCCAGCGGCGGTATCTCGCCAAAGCAGCAACTGGTGATCGGTCCGTCTTATCAGGTTCCGTTCGCGGAACAGGTGAAGCAGGCCACTGGCCTGGCCACGATGTCGGTGGGCCTGATCACTGAAGCCCGGCAGGCCGAAGCGATCGTGTCGGACGGCAAGGCCGACCTGATCGCGATCGGGCGCGCGATGATTTTCGATCCGCGCTGGCCCTGGCATGCCGCCGCCACGCTGGGCGCGCAGGTGGTGGCACCGCGCCAGTATTGGCGCTCGCCGCCGCGCGAACTCGGCCATCTGTTTGGCGAGACCGTGCTGGGCATGCGCTGACACGGTAAGAAGCGGTGCACTTTGAGGTTGCCGCCAGTGCGGATATGCGTCAGCTTGCAGAACTGGCGTTCGGGTCGGAGCTGACGGAGGCAACGGCCTGCACTCGCGCGGCGTGGATGGCTGCGCCGACATCGGGGCCGGACAAACCCGAGGCCATGACGCGGTACGCCACTGCATCGGTGACAACGGCCTGCGCCGCGGCCAACGCGGCCATCAGCCGCGTGCGCGGGGCGTAGCCAGCCGGGTTGTCATCAGCATGTGCATGTGCCATGACGGCGCATACCTGCAGCAACTCGGCGAAACGCGCTGGTTTGCGCAGGGCATCGCAACGCACCAGCACCTGCATCAGGGATGGCGCATCGAAGGACACGCTGTGGTTCACAGCTGCGCGTTCGCGCGCCGCCAGCAGCGCCAGATCACGGCAGTCGTGGGGTACGCGCAGGCGTGCCGTGACCCGATTGCGGGCGTCGTCGTCGGCCATGAACAGGCTGGCGATGGCATACCGCACGGTCAGCGGCGCCTGCCAGTGCGCGGCCAGATCGAGTCTGTGCGCCAATTCCGGTGGGGTGTCTGCCGCTTGTCGGCGCGGCGCAATCCATTCGGGCAGCAGGTGGGCCAGTGCGCCGCAGTCGCCCAGTACCGCCAGCAAACGTGACGGCGCGGGCTCCATCAGGCCGCGCGACAGCTCCTGCCAGACACGCTCGGCCACCAGTGCATCGACTTCACCGTTGACCACCATGCGGCGCATCAGCGCGCCGGTTTCGTCTGCAACACGGAAGTCGACAAAGCGGGCGGCGAAGCGGGCTACGCGCAGGATGCGCACCGGGTCTTCTTGAAAAGCGTCAGTGACATGACGCAACTGGCGTAGTTGCAGGTCGCGCCGTCCGCGGAACGGATCGTCCAGTTGCACCTGCTCCGGGTCGAAATTGCCGGCCGCATCCAGTTGCTGCTGCGACACCGCCATGGCGTTGATGGTCAGGTCGCGCCGGGCCAGATCCTGCTCAAGTGTCACATCGGGCGCAGCGCGGATGGCGAAGCCCTTGTAGCCAGGCGCCGTGTTGCGTTCGGTGCGCGCCAGTGCATATTCCTCCCGGCTCACCGGGTGCAGGAACACCGGGAAGTCCTTGCCCACCGGGGTGTAGCCCTGGGTGATCAATTGCTGTGGTGAGGCGCCGACAACAACCCAGTCGCGATCCTTGACCGGCAGACCCAGCAAGGTGTCACGGACTGCGCCACCGACCAGATAGATTTCCATGGTGGGAGTTTAGAGCTATCGGTTCACGCAACGAACTGCGCCCGTCACCCAGGATGCCCGGGCAGCTCCCACTGCCTGGCCTGTACGGCTCAGGGTTTGAGCCGGTATGGCTCCTCGAAGTCCAGAAAGTCGTTCTCCTGCAGCGCGTCGTCGATCCAGGCTTTCACGCCGGGCAGTGCCGCCACGCGCTGCGCATAGCTGGCGACGGCTTCGGGTACCGGCAAGGCGAAGCTGCGCAGGCGCATGCACACCGGCGCGAACATCGCGTCGGCAATGCTGAATTCGCCGAACAGCATCGGTCCCTTGTGTTCGTCCAGCAGTTCGGTCCACATCGCAACGATGCGCGCCACGTCGGCGCGCACAGCCGGCTTGTCGCGCCAGATCAGCGCCCCGGCCTGCGCCAGGTCGGCTTCGATGTTCATGCCGCAGGCGCCGCGCAAATTCTGGAATCCGGCGTGCATCTCGGCGCAGACGCTGCGCGCGCGGGCCCGTGCGCGGCTGTCGGCCGGCCACAGACCGCGCTCGGGGAACTTGTCGGCCAGGTATTCGGCAATGGCCAGCGTGTCCCAGATGGCGAAACCGTCATCGACCAGCACCGGCACCTTGCCGGCAGGGCTGACCGGACCCAGGCGCTGCTTGAACTGCGAATCGGCCGAGAACGAGTCGAAACGCACCATGACCTCCTCGAACGGGATGTCTGCCTGCTTGAGCAGCACCCAGGGGCGCATGGACCAGGACGAGTAGTTCTTGTTGCCGATATAAAGCGTGAGCATGGAAGACTCCTTTCGTTGAAATGGCGGGCAGCCAGGCGGCTGCGGTTCACGACGCCTGGAAGATGTCGAAACGGATGCTAGTCGCAAACAGGGCTACGATCGATTCGGGATGTCAAGGCCATTGATGCGGATGGCGCACGAATCGCCCAGGCGTAACTCCGCGCGACCGGCTGGAACATCGGTCACTGCAGTGTGCTGTAGCGCGCCATGGCCCATTATTCGCATGACCTTTGCGCCATGACATGGACGCAACGGCATGGACGCAGTACAACATGAGGCAACACAACACGAGGTGCGCCATGTATTTCATTGCCGAATCCGACAAGACTTTTGAGCAGGCCGCGAGTGATCTGGACGCCGCGGTCAAACGCAACGGCTTCGGCGTGTTGCACGTGCATGATCTGGGTGCCACCTTGCGCAGCAAAGGCATTGAGTTCGCGGAGCAGTGCAAGGTGTTCGAGGTCTGCAATCCGGCCCAGGCGGCCAAGGTACTGGCGGCGGACATGCGCCTGAACATGGCCTTGCCGTGCCGCATCTCGGTCTACACCGAGAAAGGGCAGACCCGACTCGGCTTGATCACACCGGTGACCATGCTGACGTCCTTGTCGCAGGACCCGGCACTGGTGCCGGTGGCGCGAGATGTGGAAGAAAAGACCATCCGGATGATCGAAGAGGCCAAGTAGCGGGATCAGGACCCCTCCAATGGGTTGGTAGCCGCCTTCTTCCGGTTCTCAGGCCATAGCGTCCTGCAAGGCGCGGCGTACCGGCATGATATGGATGCCCTGCGGGTCGACCTCCAGATACACCATGCTGCCCACGTGCAGTGTGTTTTGCCGCGCAAAGCGTGTGGGCACATCCAGATGCACCCTGGCCAGCGGCAGACTCAAAGGCTGGCATTCGAGCGTGGCGATCTCGCCCAACTGGCGCAGCTCGCGCAGTGTGCAGCCCACCAGGTTGGGGCGGCCAGAGGGCAGCACATGCACCTGCACATGTTCGCCCGACAACACCCAGCGCACCGTGGCCCCATCGTCCAGCCGGCCCTTGTCGCGGGTCTGCAGGTCGATGCCCTGGTCAGCGTCGCCCCAGCGCAATCGTGCCATGACGCCGGCAGACGCCGCCTTGTAGAAGATGCCCTGGTGGATATCGCGCAGACCCACCAGTGCAGCGACCCGGGCATTGCGTGGCTGGGACATGACCTGCTCGGGCGGGCCGTCCTGCAAGGTGGTGCCGGCGTCCAGGATGCAGATGCGGTCGGCCAGCAGGCGCGCTTCGCGCAGGTCATGCGTCACCATGATGATCGGCAGCGGCACCCGTGTGCGCAGTTTGGCCAGCTCGTCGTACAGCGACTGCCGCGTGGGCTGATCCACCGCCGAAAAAGCCTCGTCGAGCAGCAGCACCGCCGGATCACGCGCCAGCGCACGCGCGAGCGCAACCCGCTGGCGTTGCCCGCCGGAGAGTTGATGCGGGCGGCGTGAAGCCAGACCGTCGAGCTGCATGTCGGCCAGCAGTCGCAGCGCTGCGTCGGCGCCGGCATGGGCAGGCAGGGCCAGGCGCACGTTGTCCAAGGCACTGAGATGCGGAAACAAGGCGTAATGCTGGAACACCATGCCCACCGGGCGCTGCTCAGCCGGCATGTCGATGCGCTGTGCGGAGTCGAACCAGACGGTGTCGTCCAGGCAGATATGGCCCTGTGCCGGGCGCAGCAATCCAGCCACGGCGCGCAACACGCTGGTCTTGCCGCTGCCCGAGGGGCCGACCAGTGCCAGCAACTCGCCGGCAGCGCAGTGGATGCGCGCCTGCAGCGGAATCGGGCCGGACTGGAGCAACTGGGCTTGCAGCATGGACTCTCAGCTTCGCGCCAAGCGCGAGGAAGGCCGTGACAGCCAGGTCGACACGAGCAAGGTCAGCATCGACAGCGCCAGCAAGGTGGCCGACATGATGCCTGCGGCCTGCATGTCGAATGCCTGCACCTTGTCGTAGATCGAGATTGCAATGGTGCGGGTCTCTCCCGGAATGCTGCCGCCCACCATCAACACCACGCCGAATTCGCCCAGCGTGTGGGTGGCGGTCATGATCATTCCGCTGGCGATGCCGCGTCGTGCCAGCGGCAGTTCGATGTGCCACAGCCTGCGCCAGCGCGACAGGCCGCAGGTGCGAGCGGCGTCGTGCAGTTCGGTAGGTATGGCCTCGAAGGCACGCTGCATCGGCATCAGTGCAAACGGAATGTTGAAGATCACACTGGCGACCAGCAGTCCGGTGAAGGAAAACGCCAGGGTATGGCCGAACACCTGCTGGAAAAGCGCGCCCAGCGTCGATTCACCGCCCATGGCCACCAGCAGGTAGAAACCCAGCACCGTCGGCGGCAAAACCAGCGGCAGCGTGAGCATGGCCTCGAACACCGGCTTGAGCGCATGCGTGCTGGCGGCCAGCCAGCGCGCCGCCAGCACGCCGAGCGGCAGCAGAATCGCGGCGGTAGCCAGTGCCAGCTGGACCGAAAGCCAGAGTGCAGACCAGTCCATGGCCGTGTCAGTTCAGTGACTCGCCAGGCAGCGCAAAACCGTGGCGCTTGAGCACGGCGCGTGCGGTGGGCTGCTGCAGGTACTCGTAAAAGATCCGGGCCGTCGGCCCGGCCTTGCGCGTGAGCACCATGCGCTGGCGCAGCGGCTGGTGCAGTTTGTCGGGAATCAGCACGTACGCGCCACGCGCGCCAAACGCCGGGGCCAAAGCCAGCGAATATGCAAATATGCCGCCCTGGGTCGATCCGGAAGCCGCGAACTGTGCCGCCTGCGACACATTTTCACCCATCACCAGGCGCGCTCGCAATGTATCCCACAGACCGGCCGATTGCAGCGCCTGCATCGCAGCGCGGCCGTACGGCGCATGTTCCGGGTTGGCAATGGCAAAACGCACGATGCGCCCATCCGACAGGGCGGCGCGCAGGTCGGTCAACTGCGCATCGACGTTGAGCGGCGAGCCGTGCGGCGCGAACAACACGATGCGGCCGACCGCATACAGCTGGCCCCGGTCCGGCGTATGGTTCTGCTTCGCGAGCTGGAATACATAGGATTCGTCGGCTGAAAGAAACAGCTCGAACGGCGCATCCTGCGCGATCTGGCGCGCGAAATTTCCCGACGACCCGTAGCTGATGCGTAGCGTTTGTCGGGTGTCCTTGCGGAAGGTCTCGGCGATCTCGTCAAGTGCGAATTTCAGATCGGATGCCGCGGCAATGGCGGGCGCCGGCTGTGCCGATGCCAGGGCACTCGCCATCAGCAGCCACAAGGCGAGCAGACAGTTTTTCCAGCGCAGCAACATTCGGGTTCCTTCATTGTCTCCATGCCGATCCAAGTCTAGTGGCGGCGCGCCGATGAAACCTGACGGCGCCGCTCATCCGAACCTGGCAGACCTACGGCGCGTATGTTGGCTGGCCGCCGTCAGGCTGGATGCCCGCCGCGTGTGAGTTGCAGGGTTGCGAGCGCCATCACCTTGGCTGAATCCACCATGTCCTGGATCCCGACATATTCATCCGGCTGGTGTGCCAGATCCAGGATGCCCGGCCCGTAGGCCACGCAGTGGTTCAACTTTCCGGTGCGCACGATGTGCTTCTGGTCGTAGGTTCCCGGGCTGGAGATATAGCTGGGTTCACGCCCGAGCACGCGTGCGATGGCACGCGCCGTGGCATCCACCACCGGTGCGTCTTTCGGGGTGGCCGTGGGCAGGAAACTCATGATCTCGCGCAGGCCATAGTCGAAGCCGGGCCGCGTGGCCTTGAGTTCTTCGAGCATCGCCACGATCTCGGCCTTGACCGCTTCGAGTGATTCTTCGGCAATAAAGCGGCGGTCCAGCACGGCGCGGCAACTGTGCGCCACCACCGGCGAGGGCAGATCACCGGTCGGCCGTCCCTGTCCGTCCAGGCTGTAGTGCTGCTCGACCTGCCCGCCGTGCACGCTGTTGATGTTGAGTGTGCTCACGCGTGCGCCAGGTGGTTCGACCGGCTGGGCTGTGCGCCGGTCGCGCAGCTTGGGTCCGAGTTCGGCCTCGAGCAGGTGCAGGAACGCACTCATATGGTTGATCGCCGAGTCGCCCAGAAACGGCATCGAGCCATGCGCGATGCGCCCGCGCGTCTCGACTTCGGCCCAGTACACGCCGCGGTGACCCAGACAGATGCGGTCGACGCCGAGTGGTTCGGGAATGATGACGTGGTGTACGCGTGGGCGGCTGAAGTAACCCAGGCCGGCCAGATAGCCGACACCGGCGTAACCGCCGGATTCTTCATCGACCGTGCCGCTGATCTCGATCGCGCCCGGAAACCGGATGCCGGCGTCCAGGATGGACTCGACGGCGATCACGCTGGCCGCGATGCCACCCTTCATGTCGCAGGTGCCGCGGCCGTAAACGCGGCCGTCTCTGACTTGCGCGCCGAACGGATCTTCGGTCCAGCCCGGGCCGGGTTCCACGACGTCGATATGGCCGTTGAAATGCACACATTGGCCAATGCCTTGACCTTCGTATCGGGCCACCACGTTGACGCGCGGGTGGCTGTCCTTGTCGCCCGGTGCACCTTCGGCGCGCAGGTATTCGACTGCAAAGCCGCGTTTGCGCAGGCGTTCACCGAGCAGCCGCGCGCAGGCCTCGTAAGCGTCGCCCGGCGGATTCACGGTAGGAATACGCACCAGATCCTGTGTCAGGGCGACCAGTTCGTCGCGCCGGCTGTCAATCCGTTCGAGCAAGGCCCGGTGGTTTTCATTTGGCATGTTTGCGCTCCTTGGCGGCAGGGTTTCACAGACGCCCCGACTGGCGGCGCATCGTCAGCAGAGGGCCACTCACGCCAGGTCGCAGATAAGCCGGCGCAATGGCCCGCAGCGAAGAAGGCGTGACGCCGAGCGCGGGCAGGCCGGGCAAGGCTCCCGAGGCGACGTTGTCAACGCGCAAGGAGGCGAGGTTGTCGCGGCTCATCATCGGTTCGCCCGGCATCCACTCCATCACGGTGGCCTGCACCCTGGCAAGTATCTCGGGCAGCGCAAACACTGGCCGCGGGTTACCCGACCAGCTGCCCGCGAGCTGCGCCAGTTCGCGCAGCGTGAACACCTCGGGACCACAGGCTTCGAACACGGGCCCGCCGGCAGCAATGGGTTTGAGCGGATTCACCGGGCGCAGGCAGTTGATGACGGCCTGCGCCACGTCCTGCACCCACACCGGCTGAAAGCGCGTCGCGGCGCCCGCCAGTGGCAGGAACGGCAATACCGACTGCAGACGGGCAAACATATTCAGGAACCGGTCATGCGCTCCGAATACCACGCTGGGGCGCAGGATGGTCAAGGGCAGGGAGCTGGCCGTCAGCACGGCCTCGCCCTGCGCCTTGCTGCGCTGGTACAGCGACGGCGCATCGGCTGCCGCGCCCAAAGCGCTGACATGGATCAGCTGCGACACCGACGTGACCTTGCAGGTGCGTACCAGCTTTTGCACCAGCGCCACATGCGCGCGCTCGAACGCCGCCGTGTCGCCATGCAGGATGGCCACCAGGTTAACCACCGCATCGTGTCCGCGCACCAGCCGGGAAAGATGGACTTCGTCATGGATGTCGGCCTCGATCACATCGACCCAGGGCAGCGGCGAGACGCCACGCGCATTGACCAAACGCCGGGTCGGTACCGTCACGCGGCAGTTCAGCTGCCCAGCCTTTTCGCAGACGTGGCGACCGATGAAGCCACTGCCACCGAGTACAAGGATTCGTTTCATGATGTCAAACTCCGGGTGGTCGTGTCATGGTGGAGCCGCGGTGTCTGTTGGTCATCAGGGCAGGTCCTTGTTTTCGGCGGCCGCGTTGCTTGCGCGTGGCCCGACCACGCCCAGTCGCGCCTTGAGCGACTGTGGCTGGCCGGTGGTGATGGCGGCATAGTTGGTGGTGTTGCTGAGCACCTTTTTGACGTAATCGCGGGTCTCGTTGAACGGAATGTTCTCGGCCCAGATGGCGGCCTCGATCACCGGGCCGTTGCGCCAGTTGCGCGGGCGCCCCGGGCCGGCGTTGTACGCCGCCGCCGCCAGCGGCATGGAGCCGGCGAAGTCATCCAGCGCCAGCTTCAGGTAGGCCGTGCCGATCGCAATATTGACGTCCCGGTCGTTGATCTGCTGGGGCTTGAAGTCGGTCATGCCAATCTTCTTGGCGGTCCAGCGCGCCGTGGCCGGCATCACCTGCATCAACCCCGAGGCGCCCACACCGGAGCGCGCATCCATCAGGAAGCGGCTCTCCTGGCGGATCAGCCCGTAAACATAAGCGGGATCCAGGCCGATCTCACGTGAGCGCGACAGCACCGCATCGTGCAGCGGCATTGGAAAGCGCTGGTCGAAGGACATGAAACCGCGCGTGCGTTCGCTGGTGTTGATGCAGTTCTGCCAGTCTTGCCGTGCACAAGCCAGGTCGGCCGCCGCCAGCAGGTTGCGGTCGTCCATGCCGCCGGGTTCGTGCAGGCGTACCGCATAGTTCCATTCGCGGTTACCTTCACCGCGCAGACCCAGGCCGATGGCATACACGCTGCGCACCAGTGCCGGGTTGGTCCTGGCGGTTTCCTTTTCCTTGTCGCTCAAGACGGGCGGAGTGGGTGGAACCGTGATCTTGCGACCGAGTTCCTCCAGTGCCAGTTGCTCGTAGAAACCACGCACGCTGGCAATACTCTCGAGCAACTGGGTGGCCAGGGCCCGGTCTGGCGCCGGCCGGCCTGCCGACATCAAGGCGCGGGCGCGCCAGTAGATCCAGGTCGGATCCAGGCGCTGGCTCTCTTCCATCGCGGCGGTGGCGTCAATTACCTGCGGCCATTGTCCGGCGCGCAAGGCGGCGCGCACCTTCCACTCGAGATGCTCTGGCTGCAGGTATTTGTCCTGGGCATTGGCGAAATAGGTGGGCGCCTCATCCGACAAACGCATTGCCGCCCGCTTTCCGATCACACCCCAGACAAAGCTGCGCTCTTCGTCCGTCAACTGGGCGCGCCAGCGCAACCTGCTGACCTGCTCGGCTGCCGCGGTCGGATCGTCCGCCGCCAGCCGGATCAGTGCCAGGGTGACCAGCTCCTTGGTGCGCGGCAACAGGGCTGTGTGTTTTTCGTCGAGGTAGCGGTCCGGGCCGGAGAAGATGGTCTTGACCTTGTTCGTCCAGTCCGGATTGAGCAGGCCAATCGCCTGGGTGACCACTGAAAGGCGACCCGATTCCATGCCAACGCGGGCCCGTTGCCAGGCCGCGTCGGGTTTCATCTTGCGCGCCTTGAGCAGTTCTTCAGCCGCATGGGCACAGCCGTCGTCGGCGTCGCGCTGCGCAAGCCACAAGTTCTGCACCTGCGCAGCGACATCGGCGCCACTGGCGTTGAAGTCGGTGAGCAGTGCGTAGCAACGTACCTCGCGGTCGTCATTCATGCGAAAACCGGGATATTCGGCCATGAATGTGGCCCAGTCCCGGACCTGGCCGAGCAGCAGCAGCCAGTCGTTGCGCAACCGGTCTTCCTGGTAAGTGCCGGCGTACTTGCGCAGGAACGCGCGAATCTCGTCATTCGGCGCATCGACCAGGCGCGCGCGCAGTTCCCAGTAAGCAGCCCAGGGTTCAAGCACGTGGCCACGGACCTGGGGCAGCAAGGCGCTCAGGCGCTTGCGATCGGACTTGCGGAACGCCTCCTTCATCTCCAGCACGGCCTCATCGGCCTTGCTTTGCGGGTTGCTCTGCGACTGCGCCACTGCCTGCCCTGTCAGTGCCGCGGTCATCAGTACGGCGATCGATGTCAAAATGGCTGCAAACTTCATAGCGAGATTATGGACAACTCCGAAGGCAAGCAGGCGCACGAGAAGAAAGCCCTTCGCAAGGCGCTGATCGCAGAGCGGCTGAACTTGCCGGACCGTCAGCAACGTGCGGCCGTATTGCAGGACGTGATGCGCATCTGGCTGGTCGGGCGCCCCGATACCGTCATCGGCGCCTATTGGCCGATCAAGGGAGAGTTTGATCCTTTGCCGGCCCTGCACCGCTGGAAGGAAGATGGCGAGCTGATCGACCAGCCGCAACCGCGGCGCATCGGTCTGCCGGTGGTCGACAAGGTGCACAAGACCATGGTGTTTCACGCCTGGTATCCGGGTTGTCTCATGGAGGAGGACGCCTACGGCATCCCCAAACCCAAGGATACCGAGGTGATCGTGCCCACCTTGTTGTTCATCTCCTGTGTCGGCTATGGCCCGGGTGGCCATCGACTGGGTTACGGTGGCGGCTTCTATGACCGCACGCTGGCCAGCCTTGAACCTCGCCCGTTCACCGTCGGTCTGGGTTTTACCCATGGATTCCTGTCCGACCTGGAGTCCGAGTCGCACGACATCCCGCTGGATGCGATCCTCAACGAAAACGGGGCAGTCTGGCCGGTGTAAGCGGTGCGTCATCCTCGCCCATCGCATGGCGTGTGAGCGCGGCCTGGGCCTGCAGCCAGGCGCAGAACGCGATGATTTCCGCTCGGGTGCCGGCGCGCGGCCCGGTGACCTGCCAGTAGGACAGCGGTGAGTCGATCCGCATGCCGGGCAACACCTCGATCAGATCGCCGCTGGCCAGCGCCTCGGAGATCAGCGGCATGCGGGCCAGCACCACCCCCTGCCCGGCAATCGCGGCCTGCACCATCTGGTAGGCATAGTCGAAATACAGCCAGCGCTTGGGCTCCACAGGCCCATTGTTTCCCTTCTGGTAGGTGTCGAACCAGCGTTGCCAGGCCAGGATTTCGAAGTTGCGGTTGCGCACGTCGCCGGCTTCGATCAAGGTGAAGCGGGCCAGGTCGGCCACGCCAGCCAGGTTTTTGCCGCCTTTGAGCAACCAGGGGCTGGCCACAGGTGCGAGTTGCTCGCCGAACATGCGCACGCCGTGTGATGCGACGCGCGAGGGCGTGGTGTAACGCAGCGCAAGGTCGGCGTCCGACATCTCCAGATCGACGATGCTGTCGGTGGTGTCGATGCGGATGTCGATGTCCGGGTGGTGGTTCTGGAAGTCTTCCAGGCGCGGTATCAGCCACATCGAGGCAAACGAGGCCCAGGTCGTGATCGCCACATGCTTGCGTCCTGCGTTCTGCCGAATATGGCGCACCGTGCCGTCCAGGCGCTCCAGCGCCGGAACCACGGCGGCCAACAGGCTGGCGCCGGCGCCCGTGAGGTCGACTGCACGGGTGTGACGCAGAAACAGCGCCACGCCGATCTCATCCTCCAGGGCCTGTATCTGGCGGCTCACTGCGCTTTGTGTCAGCGCCAGCTCCTCGGCTGCGGCGCGGAAGTTCAGGTTGCGTGCGACGGCTTCGAAGGCGCGCAGATGACCGGCAGACAAGGGGCGGGTGCGGACGCGATAGTCGGATGGTGGCATGGGATTCGGCACCGGTGCGTGGTGCATTGATTGATGCGAAACGGGAATGAATAGTGTAGGCCGGTTTCATTGGACCGGTGGGCTCGTTCACGGGATCATGCACTCCTGTCTGTTCATCTGGAGAGAGCCATGTCATCCCATCGTGCAATGCCACTGACGCCACACCCGTTGGGTATCGGTCTGGCTGGCAGCTGGACTCTGCCTTCGGCGCGTGCCGTCACGCTCGGTGCTGCCTCCAGCGGATTCCTGCAGGTGGCCCATGGAACTGTATGGGCCACGCTCAATGGCCCGCACCAGGGCCCGGCCAACGACTGGGGCGATCGGGTGCTGGGCTGCGGCACCCGCATGCGCCTGCTGGCCGGGCAGCAAGTGGTGCTTGAACCTTATCAGAGCGCGGCCAACGAGGTGACCCGCTTTCGCTGGGAACCCGATGCCGGGCCGTCAGGGCCGATGTCGCGCGCTGTCACGTTGCGCAACATGGTCGGCGGTGGGCTGGCCTGGCTGGGGCGCCACGTGACGCCAAGGCGCTTGCCAACACCTGCGTGGCCGCGGCGCGAACCTTTGCAGAGCGGTGAACAAGCCCGGCAAGCGGCCTGGCGCAATCTGCGCCAGCTGCGTATCAACCCGCCTTGATGCGGCCGGCGCTACCGGGGGTGGCGCTGCGGGCCGGCCCGGGCGGCGGATTCAGGCGCCAGGGGGTCTGTTTGGCTTGCGGCGCGTGGCCGGTTTGCGTTGGGTCTTGCCGCTTTGGGCCTGCAGCGCAGTGCCCAGTGCCAGGCTGGCCCAAGGTGCCATGGCCAGCGAGGACTCCATGGCGTCTACCGGAGCGCTGTAGTAGCCCATGCTGACCTGTGCCGGGCCGTCCTTTTTCTGCATCGTCATTGTGAAGCGCTTGCCGCCCTGTGCCTCGAACTGAGCCACAGTCTGCGTATTCGCCTTGAGCCAGAGCTTCTCGCCGTCGCCCAGATCCGCAATGATGGCGAAGGTCAGCCCATCGAGCGACAGGCCCCAGCCGCCGAACATGCGTTTGGCGATGCAGGGGCCTACGCTGGAGAGCAGTTCGCAGCAATAGTCGGCAAAGTCCCGGTTGGCGGCCATGGCGCGAGTGTACGCGCGACCTTGTCAGGACTTTGACATGCCTTTGATGTGCTTTGGATGCCGCGCATGCCGACGGCAAACCTGTGGTTTTCAAGCATTGAAAAAAGTTCTTGCATTCGCATGCAAATTTCTTAGAATCGTGATCAACAGGGGCTGGAGGGGAGTTCAGGCCGCTGCAACCTAACGACTTGCAAAGGAAAATAGCCCATGTCTGCTGACATGCCCATGCTGGCGAACAAGCGCGCCGCTTATTCCGCAATGCATACGATTGCAGAATCCGGTCCCGAATCGGTCGCGACCGCGCTGGCCGCGATCTACCATCCCCAGGCCCAGTGGCGTGGCTCGCATCCCTGGAATGAAGTCCAGGGCGTGGACGCCATCGCGAAAGCGGTCTGGGGTCCGCTGCTGCAGTCTTTCCCCGATCTGGAGCGGCGCGACGATCTAGTCATCGGTGGAAGCTACGAAGGGCGCGACTACGTCGGCATGGTCGGCCATCTGGTGGGCACGTTCCGGCGTGACTGGAGCGGCATTGCGGCCACTGATCAGGTGATCTACCTGCGCTATGGCGAATTCCATCAGATGGTGGACGGCAAGATCATCCAGAGTTCGGTGCTCATGGACGTGCTTGATTTCATCCGCCAGGCCGGCTTCTGGCCGATTGCACCCAGCCTGGGCCAGGAAGGGCAGTGGCAGGGTCCACGCGACAAGGATGGTCTGGTTCTCACGCCCCAGTCCTTGCATGTATCCGCGGCCAGCCTGAAGCTGACGATGGACATGCAGGCCTCGCTGGGCGCCTATGACGACACCCAGGGCGGTGGCCGCGAGGGCCTGCTGAACATGCCGCAAAAGCAGTTCTGGCATCCGAAATTCATGTGGTACGGGCCCAGCGGCATTGGCACCACCCGGGGCCTGGAGGGATTCGTCGACTTCCACCAACTGCCGTTTCGCAAGGTGTTTCCGCGCAACCCGAACGTGCCGCAGCCTGCGGGGCTGGGCCAACACGGTGGCAGTCATTACGTGCGCATCGGCGACGGCAGGTTTTCCGCAACCGGGGGCTGGCCCAGTCGCCACATGATGCACACCGGCGGCGGCTGGTTGGGCCTGGGTGCGAGCAGCCGCCCGATCACGATGCGCGTGATGGATTTCTACGCTGCTGATGGCGGCCTGATCCGCGAAAACTGGGTGCCGATCGACATCCTCCAAGTGTTGCTGCAACTGGATATCGACGTGATGGAGCGGGTGCGAACCCAGTTCGGCCGCGCCCGTTGAGATCAGGTTCGTTCTCAAGTTTGAATACGTATGCTAAATCTACCCATGAAGCGGTTGGACTCTGCCATTGCCCCTATGTGCTAATGGAAATTCGAAAATCATTAGGGAAACTACCCATTACCGTTTCCGGTTCTCACGTGAAAATGCATGCGAATGCAAAATCACGTGGAGATTGATTCCACCATTGATTGAAAGCGACAAACCATGATCCGATACCTCAAACAGGGCAAAGACGCGTCGGCCCGCGCGGACGATGACGTACAGGTGCGCGCCACCGTCGAAGCCATACTCAAGGATGTGCAGGCGCGTGGGGACGACGCCGTGCGCGAATACAGCCGCAAGTTCGATAACTGGGATCCGTCCAGTTTTACATTGACCCAGGCCGAGATCGAATCCGCAGTGAAGCAGCTGTCGGCGCGCGAGGTCGAAGACATCCAGTTTGCGCAAAAGCAGATCCGCAACTTTGCGCAGATCCAGCGCAACAGCATGCAGGATGTCGAGGTCGAGACCATGCCCGGCGTCATCCTGGGCCACAAGAACATCCCGGTGAACGCGGCGGGTTGTTACGTGCCAGGGGGCAAGTACCCGATGATTGCCGCCGCCCATATGAGCGTGCTCACCGCCAAGGTCGCCGGTGTCAAACGTATCGTGTCGACGGCCCCGCCGTTTCAGGGCGCAGCCCACCCGGCCATCGTCGCCGCCATGCACTTTGCCGGCGCCGATCAGATCCTGGTGCTCGGTGGTGTGCAGGCGGTCGCCGCCATGGCCCTGGGTACCCAGACGGTTGGCGCAGTCGACATGCTGGTCGGGCCGGGCAACATGTTTGTCGCCGAAGCCAAGCGCCAGTTGTATGGCCGCGTGGGTATCGACCTGTTTGCCGGCCCGACCGAGACCCTGGTCATTGCCGATGATTCGGTCGACGGAGAAATGTGCGCAGTCGACCTGCTCGGCCAGGCAGAACACGGACCGACCTCGCCGTCGGTGCTGCTGACCACGTCGGAGAAACTCGCCCGTGACACGATGGCGGAGATTGAACGCCAGCTCAAGATCCTGCCAACGGCCGAGATTGCACGCAAGTCCTGGGATGTCTATGGCGAAGTCATCGTCTGCGACAGTGAAGAGGAGATGCTGGCCAAGGCCGACGAACTGGCATCCGAACACGTGCAGGTCATGACCCGCAATCCTGACTATTTCCTGCAGAACATGACCAACTACGGCGCACTGTTCCTGGGCCCGCGCACCAACGTGAGCTTCGGCGACAAGGTGATCGGCACCAACCACACCCTGCCAACGAACAAGAACGCACGCTATACCGGCGGTCTGTGGGTCGGCAAGTTCCTCAAGACCTGCACCTACCAGAAGGTCACGACCGACGCGGCCTCGGCCATGGTGGGCGCCTACTGTTCCCGACTGTGCCACATGGAAAATTTTGCCGGCCACGGCGAGCAGGCGAACCTGCGTGTGCGCCGATATGGCGACCGCGCCGAGGTGCCGTGGTACCAGCCTGTTCCTGCGCTGGCCTGATATTTGCCGCGAATGCAATTGATGCAAAACCGTTGCAAGAACATACACAGGTGTCCCGATGGCAGGTGCTAGACCCGAGCAGGCCGCGCTGACCAAGGACAACGATCTGAGGCAGACCTCGCAGACCCGGCAGGTGGTCGAGTCCATGGTCGATGGCCTCAACGACCACACCATCAACGGAATCGAAACGTTCTTCGCGTCCGACTTCCGCTGGATGGGCAACGCCGGATGTGGCACCAAGAACGGTGTGCGCGCATTCCAGGACAACTGGCAACGCCCTTTCCAGGCGGCGTTCTCCGACAAGGTCTGCATCGATGAAGCGCGCATTGTTCAGGGTGAGTGGATGGCAGTGTTTGGCCGCCAGGAGGCCACACACTCCGGCGACTTCATGGGCATTGCGGCTACCGGCAAACGGGTGGAAATCCGCTACATGGATTTCTGGAAGGTGCGTGACGGCAAGATCGTCGATAACTGGGTCAACGTGGACTTCGCCCATGTGATGCAACAGTTGGGCAAGGACCCGTTCGATGGCCAGGGATGGGAGGCTTTCGACCGTGGCGAGCGCGTTGCACCCCGCCCGAAGGCCAAGGCCTGAGCTGGACCATGGCTGCGCATTTGACCACCCCCTCGCTGCGCGTCGACGGCCTGTCGGCACTGGTCACCGGTGCCGGTCGCGGCATCGGGCTGGCGGCGGCCCATGCGCTGGCGCAGGCGGGTGCCACGGTGACGCTGGTGGCGCGCAGTGAAGCGGAAATTGATGCGGCTGCGGCGGATATTCGGGCGCAGGGTGGCCAGGCAACTTCACACACGCTGGACGTCACAGACTCGGGCGCCGTGACGGCCTACGTGGCCGCGCATGGCCCATTCGACATCCTGGTCAACAACGCTGGCACCAATCGCCCCTCGCGCATCACCGACATGTCCGACGCCGATTACGACGCCGTGATGGATTTGAATGTGAAGGCGACGATGATGGTCACTCGCGAGGTCACGCGTGGCCTGATAGGCGCTGGCAAGCCCGGTTCCATCATCACCGTCTCGAGCCAGATGGGCCATGTCGGCGGACCCAAGCGCGCCCTGTATTGCGCGACCAAGCACGCGGTTGAAGGCATGACCAAGGCCCTTGCCTGGGAACTGGGCCCACACGGCATTCGTGCCAATACGCTGTGCCCGACCTTCATCGAAACCGCGATGACGCAGAAGATGTTTGCCGATGCGCAGTTCCGCCAATATGTGGAATCGCGCATCGCGCTCGGTCGACTGGGCCGGCTGGAAGACATCATGGGCGCAGTCGTCTTCCTGGCCAGCAATGCGTCGGCCATGGTGACCGGCTCGGCGCTGATGGTCGACGGCGGCTGGACCGCAGCCTGAATCGGAGCCCGACTGCATGGCCAATGTGACCTCGATCGACGTAGCCCGCCTGGCACAGGTCTCGCAATCTGCGGTCAGTCGCACCTATACGCCGGGTGCCAGTGTGTCGGACGTTACCCGCCAGAAAGTCGAGTCGGCTGCACGCAAGCTTGGTTACCGCCCCAATGCCATCGCCCGCACGCTGATCACCCGGCGCAGCCGCATGATCGGCGTGGTCATGTCTTACCTGGAGAACCAGTTCTATCCGGTGGTTCTTGAAAAGCTCTCGCAGCGCCTGCAACGCGATGGTTATCACGTGTTGCTGTTCATCGCGGATACGCGCCAGACCGACACGGTGCTGGCGGAGATTCTGCAGTACCAGGTGGACGGCATGGTCATGGCGTCCACCGCGATGTCCAGTGCGCTGGCGATGCGCTGTGAAGAAGCCGGCATTCCGGTCGTGCTTTTCAACCGCACCAGCCGCACCAGCGAAAACACCAGCTCGGTGACCACCGACAATTACCAGGGCGGATTCCTGGTCGGTCAGTACCTGGCCCGCACCGGGCACCAGCGGGTCGCCTTTGTGGCCGGGCTCGAAGACACATCGACGAATCAGGAGCGCGAGCGCGGGTTTCGCGACGGCCTGGCCGAATCGGGCCAGATGTGTTTTGCGCGGGCTGTGGGCAACTACGATTTCGAGGACGCCAAGGCGGCCGCGCGCAGCCTTTTTTCCGTCAAGGCAGCGCAGCGGCCCGACGCAGTGTTTGTCGCCAACGACCACATGGCCATTGCCGTCATGGACACCCTGCGCATCGAAATGGGCTTGCGCATTCCACAGGATGTCAGCGTGGTCGGCTTTGACAACGTCCAGCAGGCCGAGTGGGGCTCCTACCAGCTCAGTTCGGTGGTGCAGGATGCCGACGCCATGATCGAGGCCACGGCAGGACTGCTGATGGAGGAGATGGACGGGGCCACGCAGAACCGCGCCGTCGTATTGCCGACCCGGCTGGTGCTGCGCCAATCGAGTGCGCCACGCCAGAACGCCAACCAGGAGAATAAGAAATGAAGGGCTTCGACGCCGAGTTCAGGGACCTGGACCATTACATCCGGGTCATCACCGACCGCATCTGGGAGGGTGGCCGGATCGAGGACATCCGCCTGTACTACAGCGATCCGTGTAGCGTTGATACGCCGGCAGCTGTCAGCACTGCGGTAGAGGAGGTCGTCACCGGTACGCGCGCGACGCTCCAGATGTTCCCGGACCGGCGCTTGCTTGCCGAGGACATCCTCTGGTCGGGAGACGAGGACGGTGGCTTTCTCAGTTCGCACCGCATCATCTCGACCATGACGCACCAGGGCGATGGCACCTTCGGCAAGGCCACGGGTCGCCTGATCCATGCCCGCACCATCGCCGACTGCGTCTGCAAGGACAACCGCGTCGTGCACGAATGGCTGGTGCGCGACCAAGGCGCCATCGCCCGGCAGATCGGAATCGAACCGCGCGATCTGGCGCAGAACTGGCTGAACCAGCGCGGTGGCTGGAACAAACCGGTTGCGGGTCCGGCGCCCGCCGGATATCTGTCGCACGCCAGCGACGAGTCGCCGGCGCGGTCATATGCGCAGGCCATTGAGGCGTTTGCCCACGGTGGTCAGGAAGCGACTGTTTACGACGAGGCGGTGCACCACATCGGGCCCGGCGAGGCCACGCGTTACGGGCGTGTGGAGGTGAAAACCTTCTGGAGCGCATTTTTCGCGTCGCTGCAGGTCGAATCTTTCGCGGTCGAGCATCTGGCGCTGAACCGCGGCGGTGGGCGGTCCGACCGGATCGCGCTACGCTGGCGCGCACTGGCGCGGCACACCAACCACGCCACCGTCCACGGTCTGTACGGACCGGCCAGTGGCCGCAATGTCGAGATCATGGGTATCAACCATGCGGAAATCGTCAACGGCCGGGTTTTGCGCGAGTGGGTGCTGGTCGACGAGGTTGCCTTGTGGATGCAGGTGCTGACCGCCCAGGCTTGACCGCTCACAACCCTTCAACGGAAACACACCATGGCCCGAATCCAACTCAAGAACATTGCCAAGTCCTGGGGCACGGCAGTGGGCGTCAAACGCATGTCGCTCGATATTGATGACGGCGAATTCCTCGTCCTGCTCGGGCCCTCAGGTTGTGGCAAGACGACGACGATGCGCATGGTGGCCGGACTGGAGGACCCATCCGAAGGCGAAATCTGGATTGGCGACAGGTGCGTCAATACGCTGGAGCCCAAGGACCGCGACGTGGCCATGGTGTTCCAGAGCTACGGCCTGTACCCGAACATGACGGTGTACGAGAACATCAGTTTTCCGCTGCGCATCCGCGGCACGCCTGCGGCCGAGATCGAGCCGGCCGTCATGAAAGCGTCGGCCAAGGTCGAACTCGATGAATTTCTGCAGCGCCGTCCCAAGGAGCTGTCGGGTGGTCAACGCCAGCGGGTCGCTCTGGCACGTGCCATCGTGCGCGAGCCCAAGGTGTTCCTGATGGACGAGCCGCTGTCCAACCTGGACGCAAAATTGCGTGTGAGCATGCGCGCGCACATCAAGCACCTGCACCATGAACTGGGGGTGACGACGATCTACGTGACACACGACCAGGTCGAGGCGATGACGCTGGCCGATCGCGTGGTGGTCATGAGCAAGGCCGAGATCCAGCAGGTCGGTACGCCTGAGCAGATCTACAACGATCCGACCAACCTGTTCGTGGCCGGCTTCATCGGCTCGCCTGCGATGAATCTGGTCGGCGGTTCGCTCAAGGGTGGCGTGTTCGAGGCCAACGGTACGACCTATGCAGTCAGGGTTGCCGGGTTTGGTGATCTGACTCGGGCGAACGTGGTGTTGGGCATGCGCGCCGAAGACATGGCGGTCAGCTCGGCTCAGGATGGCCAGGTCAGTGGCGAAGTGTTTTCCTTCGAGTTGCTCGGCGACTCCACCACGGTCACGATCAAGGTCGACGACGCGTTCATCACCGCCAAGGCTGACAAGGAATTCCGCGTGCGCATGGGCGAAAAGATCGGCTTCACGGTGCCGGTCGAGCGTTGTTATCTGTTTGACGGTCAGACGCAGAACCGGATGCGTCTGGCCACTGTTTGATCCCCGGCCAATCCCTCTTTTCTTTCAAGGAGACTCCCATGAAGACCACTTTCCCGATCCCCCGTCGCACCCTGGTGGCGATCGCTGCTGCTGCGGTTCTGCTGCCCGGCATGGCCATCGCCAAGTGCAGCGATATCACTGGCAAGGGCGACATCAACATCGTCGGCAGCTCGATGCCTTCGGTGCAACACCTGGCCAAGGAAATGGAGTCCTGCAACAAGGGTGGTTTGAAGGTGCAGATCAAGATCACGCCCGAGGCGCGTACCGAAACCGAACGGGCATTCGAATCGCAGGGCAAGTCGGCTTTCGACGCAGCCGTCATTTCCGGCGGTGTCTACTCCAGCCTGATGGCCAAGGGCCAGTTGCAGCCGATGACCGACCTGGTGGGCAAATACAAGGCCAAATACAAGATCGAGGACGGCATGCTGGTCAAGCAGGGCAATGATGTGTATGCCATTGCCTACCAGCAAAACGCTCAGAACCTGTACTACCGCAAGGACATCTTTGACAAGTTGGGCCTGAAGGTACCCACCACGTACGACGAGATGCTGCAGGCCGCCGCCGTGATCAAGGCCAAGGAGCCGGGCATCGACTTCCCGATTGCGCAGACGTTCTCCAAGGGTTTCGACGTGTCGACCGAGTTTGTCAACATCTTCGCCGGTTTCGGCGGCAAGATGTTCAAGCCGGGCACGGCGCAGCCGGACTTCAACAGCGAGGCCGGTGTCAAGACGATCGAGCTGATGAAGTCGATGACCAAATTCATGACGCCCAACTTCCTGGCCTCGAACTCGGACGACGTGATGAACCAGTTTCAGCAGGGGAAAGCGGCGATGGGCGTGCTCTGGGCCAGCCGTGCCGCGCGCATGGATGACCCTGCCGCCTCCAAGATCGTGGGCAAGATGGAATTTGCCGCTGCGCCAGCGACGATGGTGGGTGGCAAGAGTGCGACACACCTGTGGTGGGACGGCGTGGCCATGCCCAAGAACCTGGGCGCTGACCGCGACCTGGTGTTCCAGGTGCTGATGGACGCGCTCGACGAAGAAACCACCAAGGCTGGCAACGACTCGACGATCTGGATCCGCTCGGTCTACAAACCAACCCGCTTTGGCACCGGCGTGATCCTGTCGCAAAAGGCCGGTGCGCCAATCTGGCCAACCGAGCCCTACCTGGGTCTGGCAACCGGCGAACTTGGCAAGTTGGTTCCCGAGGCGCTGGGCGGCACGATGACTGCCAAGCAGGCACTGGACACGGCTGCGGCGAATTACGTCAAGGCTGCGACCGAAAAGGGCTACATCAAGTAAGTGCAGATCGGGTTCCGGCCCGGGTGCGGCGGCAGTTTCACCGCCATGCCCGTGCCGGTTGATCCAGACCACAACACCATGCAGGAACCCAAGCGTCGCCACGCCAGTGGTGTCGCGCGGTCGGACAAAGCCATGCGGAGTACCCGATGAAGACAAAATCATTCCTGCAGTTCGTCGGCCCGTCCGTGGTCATGATGTTGCTGCTGCTGGCGATTCCGATGGCCACCACGCTGTACCTCTCGGTGCGCAATTGCGCGTTCGAGATGGAGGTGGTCAAGGTCGAGGAGTCCACGCCCTTCGGCAAGAAGGAAACCATTACCCAGCGCGCCAAGCTGGGCCCCGATGGACGTGCCAGCGAGAAATGCGAATACGTCGGTCTGGATTACTACCGCAAGGTACTGGGGCTGGACCGGTCGGAGCCTGCGCAGGCAGCCCAGCCCCCGGACGCCGGGGGCAAACCCGCCCGGGCGGGCGACCCGGCAGATAACGAGTTCCTGGGCGCGCTCAAGTTCACCATGATCTACACCTTCGCGACGCTGCCCTTCGTGCTGGTGATCGGCTTCCTGCTGGCCCTGGGGGTCAACAATGTGACGAACAAGCTCAAAGGCATGTTCATCACCGCATCGCTGCTTCCCTTCATCATCACGCCGGTGGTCGCGGCGCTATCGATCAAATGGTTGTTCCGCGACAACGGCCTGGTGCCCTATGTTCTTTCGAACTTCGGCATCGAGGTTTTCTGGATGGCGCAGGCCTGGTCTGCGCGTCTGTTGATCATTGTTTACGGCATCTGGCATGTGGTGCCGTTTGCCTTCATCGTGTTGTATGCCGGCCTGCAGTCGGTGCCGCAGGATGCGCTGGAGGCGGCGACGATTGACGGCGCCACGCGCTGGCAGAAGCTGCGCTTTGTGACAGTGCCCCATTTGATGCCGCTGTTCGTCTTCATCACACTGATCCACCTGATGGATGCCTACCGGGTATTCGAGCCAGTCATCGTGCTCACCCAGGGCGCGTTCACAACCAGTGTGCAGTACCTGACCTACTACATCCTGCTGCTGGAGAACAACCCGTACAAGGCCAGCGCTGCCGCGGTGTTGACCCTGGCCGGCATCGTCGTGTTGCTGATACCGCTGCTGGTGCGTACCTGGCGCGAGCAAAAAGGAGGTGTGTGATGGCAAACAAACGCAGTCTCGGACTGTCTGTCCTGGTGTACGGCGGCCTGTTGTTCTGGCTGGTGATCGCATCGCTGCCGGTGGTGTGGACGGCCATCATCTCGTTCCGCCAGTACATCGACGCGTTTTCGTCGCCGATCAAATGGGTGGCGCCGTTCACGCTGGAGAACTACACCCGGCTCTGGATCGAGAAGGAGTTCTACCGCAACTTCCTCAACACCGCACTGGTGACGGTCTTCACGGTGACGATTTCGTTGACCGTCGGTTGCCTGGCCGGCTACGCCTTGTCGCGTTACCGCGGCGCCATGGGCTTTTGGCTGCTGCTGGTGGCACTGATGTTCCGCGCGATCCCACACTCCAGCCTGCTGCCCTCGTTCTTCACGATTTTCGACGCGCTGGGTATCCGCAACACCTACTTCACGCTCATCTTCGTGCTGGTGGCGATCAATCAGCCGTTCACCATCTGGATGTTGCGCTCGTTCTTCGTCAACATTCCCAACGAGCTGGACGAGGCCGCGCTGGTCGACGGCTGCACCCGTTTCCAGGCTTTCCGGCGCGTCATCATTCCGGTGATGTGGCCGGGCGTTGTGACCACCGGTCTGTTCAGCTTCCTGCTTGCCTACAACGACTTCCTGCTCAGTTCAGCGCTCACCAGTGGCGACAAGATGACAATGCCGGCGGCCATTGCCAATGCCATCACGGCGGAGACCGAAGCCTTCCTGATGCAGGGCGTGGCCGGTGCGGTCAGCATCACGATTCCGCTGATCATCCTGGTGGTGGTGTTCCAGAAGCAGATTGTGGGCGGTTTGACCCAGGGTGCAGTGAAGGGGTGATGGCTTCGATGAAGCTGGATATTCACAGTCGCAACCAGGCGCGCAGCCTGCGCCTGGCCCGAATACGTGTCAGGCACCGCCGATCCTGGCCGACTGGCGCAGCATCAGAGTGCCGGGCAGCAGGCTGATGACCGGTTCCAATTCGCAGTTCTCGATGCGCTCGGTCAGCATGGCCACTGCGACACGTGCCATGTCGGCCACCGGCTGGCGAATCGTCGTGAGCTGGTAGGGCGCACGTTCGGCGCTGGCCACGTCGTCAAAGCCGACGATGGAAATTTCGCGCGGCACCGCCATGCCCAAGGTGTATCGCGCCGCGTCCATCGCACCGAAAGCCATGTCGTCGTTGGCACATACCACCGCATCCAGGCGTTTGCCCCGACCCATCAGCGCCAGCATCGCGTCATGCCCCGACTGGTAGCCGAAGTCGCCCTCGGCCGATTCGACGCGGCCCACACCGAGTTCCTGCAGTCGTTGCACCAAGCCGCGTTCTCGCTGCACCGAAACCGGTGCTGTCGCGGCACCGGAGATGAAGCCAAAATGGCGATGGCCGCTGCGGTGCAGCCGATCGGCGATGTCCCGGTTGGCGCTGGCGTGGTCACAACTGACGCTGCAGGCGTTCAGGCCGGGCGCCGTGCGGTTGTACAACACCACCGGCACGCCACGCACGTTGCAACGGTGGATCTGCGCCTCGGGCAGGCTGGTGCACGAGATCACGCCGTCGACCTTGTAGCGCAGCACCTCTCCAATGATGTCTTCGTGGCCCATCTCCTGCGTGATGGAGAACAGCAGCAGATGCAGGCCCTGGCGCAGCAGTGCCACGTTGAGTTCGAACAGGATCTCCGGTGTGACGCGGCTGGTGGTTTCGGTGATCAGCACCGCAACGATGTTCGAGCGCCGGGTGATCAGCGAACGGGCGATCGCGTTGGGTGCGTAGTGCAACTGGGCGGCGGCGGCCAATACCTTCTCGCGTGTCTTGACTGAGATCGAGGCATGGGGCAGGAAGCAGCGCGAGACTGCCGATTGCGATACACCAGCCAGGCGCGCGACGTCGTAGGACGTGGCACTGCCGAAAGCGCTTGCGCCGCCGTCGGACTTCTGCGAATTCTTGGCCATGGGGTGCGAGCATACGGGATCGGCCCTTGCCGGACGCCGGCCAGACATTACAGTCGAATGCAGAACTATTTATCATTTGATCTCCAACAGCAACGGGCAAGGAGTTCCCGCCCGTTGCCGACTCATTCACCCAGCACCATCTGCACCATGCAACCTGCCACTGGCGTCTACGCCTCGGTTCCGGAATTCATTTACGGGATTACCCGGGAAATATGGGAAGAAAGGGGCATAGGCGCCAAGCTCGACGCGTATTACGCGCCCGACATCCTGTTGCGTGCTGCCACTGGATTCACCGGCAGCAACACCGGTGTCGTGGCGCAGACATTACAGACCTTGCACCAGTTTCCGAACCGCCAACTGGTGGGTGAGGACGTGATCTGGACCGGCTACGACGACGGCAGCTTTCTGTCCTCGCATCGACTGACCTCGGTCATGAGCCATACCGGTGATGGCATCCTGGGCCAGGCGCGTGGCAAAGTGGTGCGCAGCCGCATCATTGCCGACTGCTGGGTGCGCGATCAGGTTGTTGTCGAGGAGTGGCTGGTTCGCGATCAGGCGGCGTTCGCACGATGTCTGGGGCTGGAGCCGCGCGCCCTTGCGCGTGAGATGGTTGATCGCGAGATTCGCGCCGGTGTGCCGATCACTTTTTTTGTGCCTGCGCACGACAAGCCAGGCAGCTTTCGGTCCGAAATTCAGGACGATGAGGCCGTTGCGCTGCTCGCCAGGGGTTTGCGGCGCTTGTGGCATGCCAAGGAAACCGCGGTGATCCGGGAGCTTTACTTCCATGGTGCGGCATTGCATGCGCCAGGCGGCGCGGTGCTGTACGGCCATGGCGACATCGACACGTTTGCGCTTGGCTACCTGGCCTCTTTCCCGGACGCGGCATTCCAGATCGATGCGGCGCGTATCAACCGCGATCCGGAGCAACCGCTGCGTATCGCGGTACGCTGGTCGCTGACCGGTATGCACAGCGGTTTTGGCCATTTCGGCGAGCCCACCGGCGCCCCCGTGTACGTGATGGGCATGAGCCACTTCACCATGACGCAGGGGCGTGTGACAGCGGAGTACATGGTGACCGACGAAGTGTCGATCTGCAAGCAGATCCTCGCCCATGTCGAGAGCCGCGCTGGTGCGTGACCTGTGCTCGATAGCCTGGCGTCAACTTTCCGCCGTGGCCACCCTGGGAAAGAGTTGGGCCGACCCACGTTCTACGAGTTCGGCTGACAGCTGAACCTGCGTGCAGGCTGTCTGGCCTTGCAGCCGGTTCCGGATTTCGCACGCTGCGCGGTCGGCCAGGGATTCGAAAGGCTGTCCGAAAGTGGTCAGGCGGTAGGCCGGTCTTTGCCCGGTGGGACTGTTGTCGAAACCCACGATCGACACATCCAGTGGTATGCGCAGCATCAGCGCGAAGCGGGCGGCGTCCATGACGCCGATGGCCATGGCGTCGTTGACGCAGAAGATCGCTTCCGGGCGCAGGCTCGGATCAGTCGTCTGCAACAGGGCCAGGCCGGCCGTGTGTCCCGATTCGTAGTGATAGTCGCCTTGCACATGTCCGATGTCGGTGATGCCCAGTTCGTTCAGGCGGTCACAAAAACCGTCCCTGCGAATACGTGCAACGGGGGCATCCGGTGGGCCATTGACCACGGCAAAGCGCCGGTGACCGGCCGTTACCAGGCGCGAAGCGAGCAGACGTGAAGCGCCTCGGTTGTCCGTTGCGACACTCGACGCCAGCGCAGCCGGCGCTTCGCGGTTGAACATCACCACCGGGCAGGGTCGCTGCCAGGCGCGGCTAAGCGCGTCCTGTGGGAGATCAAGGCAGGAGACGACCGCATCGACGCCATGCGCAAGTGCCTGCGACAAGGCATACGGTGCTTCGCTCTCCTGCGCGACCGTAAACAACAGGGGCTGAAAGCCATGGCTTTGCAAGGCCAGGCTGAGCGAGAAAAGGACCTCGGAAGTTTCGCGCTGGGTATCTTGCGAGATCAGCACCGCAACCAGGCCCGAGCGTTTGGTAATTAGGCTGCGCGCAACCGCGTTGGGCAGGTATCCCAGGGTCTGCGCTGCCGCAAGTACCTTGGCCCGCGTGGCGGTGGCGATGGGCGCCTTCGTCTGGAAAGCGCGTGACACCACCGCCTGCGAGACACCGGCCAGTGATGCCACGTCGTACGAGGTGGGGGCGTTGAACTTGCGCCTCATGATGAAAACGAATTCATACTAGGGTTAACCTCAATTTTGCTTGATTATCTCGTTGCATTCGAATGCAATACGGGTATCTCAGAAACCCTTTCTGAATTCAAATTCATCTGACAGGAGACAAACGATGAACAGACGCGATGTGATTCAGGCCGGCACAGCGGCCTTGGGGCTTGGTTTTCATGCCTGGGGCAACGCCCAGTCAGCTGCCTTGCTCAAACCTGGCAAGCCATATGCCGGTACGGAACTCAGTCTGCTGACGGTCGTGGCGCCACAGTTCAAGGCGCACGAGGCCAAACTGGCCGAATTCGAGGCCCTCACCGGCATCAAGGTCAAATACCAGTATGTGCCTTTTGCCAGCACCCGCGAGAAGCTGACCGCCGAACTGGTCGCACAGGGCGCGCAGTACGACCTGCTCAGCGTCATGGACGTCTGGGGCCCGTCGCTCTACAACCTGTTTGATCCGATCAATGCACGTCTGGCCGAAAAGAAGATCGACATGGCCGAACGTTATCCCCATGCGCATTTGCGCGCCGCGCGAGATGGAAATGGCAACGGCAAGAACATCCTGGGCATGCCGATTCGCGGCCATGTGCAACTGATGTTCTATCGCAAGGATGTGTTTGCCAAACTCGGCCTCAAACCGCCCGCAACATGGGATGAAATGGTCGAGACCGGCAAGGTGATTCAGGCCAAGACCGACATGGCGGGTGTTGGCATGTATTACGGCAAAACGGGCGCGCAGAACCTGATGATCTGGTTCAACTACCTGTGGGGCATGGGCGGCGATCTGCTCGATGCCAAGGGTCAGCCTGCGATGAACTCGCCGCAAGCGGTGGCCGCGACACAGGCCTACATCGATGTTTTGCTCAAGCACAAGGTCGCTCCGGCCGCTTCGGTGTCGTTCACTGAATCAGACGCCGCCAACTCGATGGCCCAGGGCAAGGTGGCCATGTATCCGGTGTGGTGGTGGCGTTATGCCGGCCTTGTCGACCCCAAGACCTCGACTCTCAAGCCCGAGCAGGTCGGCTTTGCGCCTTTGCCCAGCATGCCCGGCAAGGAAAGCACGACCTATACCAACAGCTGGTTCTACGGTATCAACAAGAACAGCAAGAAAAAAGATGCGGCCATGGAGTTCCTGACCTGGATCTCCCAGCCAGAGATCGAGCGTTCGGTGTTGCTGGACCCGAGCATGAACGAAGTGGTGGCGGTCCAGACACGCAACCTGATTGACGGCGACGTGAACCGCCGTTACGGCGGCATGCACTTGTTCGGCGCGCAGGCCCTCAAGGGCGCCAAGGGTACGCCGCTGTTTGCGCAATGGGCTCAGATCAGCGACCTGATGGAAGCGACCATCAGCGAACTGGTGACCGGCAAGACGCAGGTCAAGCCGGCACTGGATGAAGCGGCATCGCGCGCACGCAAGATCCTGCGCGCCTGACACAGCCAGCCTGCGCAAGCCCTCCGTGTCCCTGCTGCGCCGCATTCCCGCCCAATGGCTGTTGCTGACGCCGGCTTTGCTGTTCGTCGCCGCGATGGCCGTGTTCCCGCTGGTTTATTCCTTTGTACTCAGCTTTCGGGAATGGCGGCTGGCCAAAAGTGTGACACCGCAAGGGTGGGTGGGTCTGCAGAACTACTGGTATCTGCTGACCGACGACCCGGACTTCCTGGAGGCGATCCAGGTCACGTCGGTATTCGTGGTCGCCAACGTCCTCGTTACCTTGCTCGTGTCCCTCGGTGCGGCGCTGTTGCTCAACAAGGCTGGCCGAATCAACACCATCGCCCGGGTGTTGCTGATCCTGCCGTTCGTCATGAGTCCGGCGCTGGTGGGCATCTCGTTCCGCTTCTTCCTCAATGGCGAATACGGCATCGTCCATCATCTGATCGGACTGGCTATTCCGTCGATGGTGGACACGATCTGGCTGGCGGACAAAACCCTGGCCATGGTGGCAGTGGTTGCGGCTGATGTCTGGCATTGGGCGCCTTACATGACGCTGGTGATGCTTGGTGGTCTGGCGTCGGTGCCAAAGGAGACCGAAGAGGCGGCACGGGTCGATGGCGCCTCTGCCTGGGCGGTGTTCCGCGATGTCACCTTGCCGCAGTTGTTGCCGGTGATCAGTATCGTTCTGGTGCTCAAGACCGTGTTCGCGCTCAAGGCCTTCGACATCATCTACACGCTCAGCAACGGCGGACCGGGTCGCAGCACGCAGACACTTGCGTATTTCGTCTACGAGACAGCGTTCAACTACTACGACATGGGCTACGCCGCCGCCGCTGCCTACATCCTGACCGCAGTGCTGCTGGTGGCGTCCGGGTTCTATCTGCGATTGGTATTTCGCAAATGAACATCGCACCAGACATCGCCAAACCAGTGCGCAACGACACCGCGTGCAAGTGAGAATCAGATGACTGCAGGCTTTCATCCGGACGCCGCCCCGGGCTACACGCCTTCCGCGACCGAGCGCTCGGTACATTGGGTACGTCAGTTGGCGGTCATTGTGTTGATCAGCGCCATCTTGCTGCCGATCGCATGGATCTTCCTGACGGCGTTCAAGACGCCGCGCGATGTCTATTCGATCTCTAGCGCCTTGTGGTTTACGCCGACCCTGGAGAATCTGCAGACGGTGTTCCGCGAACCCTGGAACCTGGGCAACAAGATCTTCAACAGTTTTGCGGTGGCGGGCGGCACGGTGCTGCTCGCCATGCCGATGGCCACGATGGCTGCGTACGCTTTCTCGCGCTTCGATTTCCGCTTCAAGCAGAGCATTTTCCTGGTCGTGATTGCCTCGCAGTTCATTCCCGCCGCTGTTGTGGTGTTGCCGTACTTCCTGATGTTCAAGGAGGCCGGCATGCTAGACACCCGCACTGCGCTGGTGCTGGTGAACCTGTCCATCGTGTTGCCGTATGCCGTGTGGATGATCAAGGGTTTCATCGATGCCGTGCCGATGGAAATCGAGGAATCCGCCGTGGTCGATGGCGCGTCGCGTGCGCGCGTCATCTGGGAGATCGTGGTTCCGACGGCCCTGCCCGGCATCATCACTGCCGCAGTGTTCAGTTTTACGCTGACCTGGAACGAATTCCTGTTTGCATTGATCATCGGCAAGCAGCACGCACTGACATTACCGATTGGCCTGATCGGCTTCAGAACCGAACGGGGCGACCTGTGGGAACTGATGGCGGCCGGTGGAGTCCTGATCACGGCGCCGATGTTCCTGATATCACTGCTGGTCCAGAAGCAATTTGTCGGCAGCCTGACCGCTGGTTCCGTGCGCTGAGCCCGCCTCTCGCCCTTATCCTGAAGAAGCCTTCATGACCATCATCTCGCTTTCCCATATCGACAAGTCCTTCGGGCCGGTGCGCATCGTCAAGGACCTGAACCTCACCATCGAGGACCAGGAGTTCCTGGTGTTTCTCGGGCCGTCAGGGTGTGGCAAGACCACGACCATGCGCATGGTGGCCGGACTAGAGCATCCGACCATGGGCGATGTTGCATTCGATGGGCAGCGGATGAACGAGGTGCCGACGCAGCGGCGCGACGTCGCCATGGTGTTTCAGAACTATGGCCTGTATCCACATATGTCGGTGGCCCAGAACATTGCCTACCCGCTCAAACTGCGCGGCATTGCGCTGGGGGAGCGCGACAAACTGGTGGCCAAGGCGGCGGACAGGGTTGAGCTCGGCCCGTTCCTCAAGCGTATGCCGCGTGAGTTATCGGGCGGGCAGCGCCAGCGGGTGGCATTGGCGCGCAGCATCGTGCGCACGCCTCGGGTTTTCCTGATGGACGAGCCGCTGTCCAACCTGGATGCCAAGCTCCGTGTCGTGGCACGGGCCCAGATCAAGCACCTGGCCGAAGATCTGAAGGTCACGACGATCTATGTCACGCACGATCAGGTCGAAGCCATGACGCTGGCGCATCGCGTCGCAGTCATGCAGGACGGCGTGATTCGCCAACTCGGTGCCCCGGAGGACATCTACAACGATCCGGCCGACAGTTTCGTTGCCGGTTTCATCGGCAGCCCGGCGATGAACCTGTTGCCGGTTCAGGCGCAGGTGTCAGGATTGCTGGCGGAGGGTGGCCTGCAGATCCGCCTGAACGCGCCTCGGCCCGGAGCGTTGCTCCTTGGTGCGCGCGCCGAAGACATGCGCCTGGGCAGCCTGGACGACGCACATTTGCAGGCCGACGTGTTCACCTTCGAGATGCTCGGCGAATCGACCATGGCCACCGTCATGGTGGGCCAGACGCTTATCGCCGTCAAGGCGCCGAAAGACCTGCGCCTGCGCTCCGGTGCTCGGATCGGAATCCATTTCGACCCGCAGCGGCTCTATTGGTTTGATGCGGCCAGCGGAGCGCGCATTCGTGACTAGAAGGCGGTCGGCGACATCAGCCCGGGCCTCCGCCCTGCCGTGTCTGGTCATGATCCCAGGCACCTTGTGCGATGCACGCATCTTCGCGCGTCAGACGCGCGCGTTGCGTGGCATCGCCGACGTGCGCATGGTCGGTTATGACGCCCTGTCGCCGACGCGGGCCTGGGCGGACGACATGCTGAAGTGGCTACCCGAACGATTCTCGGTCGTTGGCTTTTCGCTCGGCGGTCTTTGGGCGCTGGAATTGTTGCGCAAGGCGCCGCAGCGCGTCGAACGCTTGGCCATGGTGGCCAGTAACGCGCAGGGCGCGAGCCGCGCAGGACGCCGCAAGAGCGCATGGTTGTGGAAGATGTGGCGTGCCTATGGTCCCGGCACGGTTGCGCGCCACGTAAAACCTGACTATTTTCATCACGAAATGCAGCGCCAGCGTCATGCAAGACTGGTGCACGACATGGCGATGCGCACCAGCGCTAAAGCGGCCTTCGCTGAGTTCGCCTGGGCGGCGTCACGGCCTGACGGACGCGATGACCTGGCCCGCTTCGGCGGCCCCTTGCTGCTTGTCAGTGGCGCCAGGGACCGACTGTGCACGCCTGCCATGCAACGCGACATGGTGCGAGTCCAACCGAGCGCACATTGGCTCGAGTTGCCGCGTGTCGGGCACTTTGTGCCGCTGGAGGCCAGCGCGCGTCTGGGTGGCGCAATGCGGGACTGGATATTGCAGCCACCGGGAAACCCGGCCATGCCGTCGCCGCTTGCCACAACGTCGCTTGGCGCTTGACCATCATTTACCATTCATCAACAGGACAAATTCATGCTCACCGAAGACCAGATTCGTGCCCGCTTCATTCCGTTCGACGGCCTGCGCTACAGCACCGAAGCGTTCATCGACTACCGCATCCCGGGCTGCGGCCCGAAGAAGAACTATGCCTTGATCGGACCCGGCGTTTCCCAGAACCCCAACCAGCCGGTCAGCCTGCGCGAGAAGCACGGCTTTCAGGTGGGTGGCGTGTCGATGCCTGCGGGCACGACAAATCCGCCGCACATGCATTTCACCGCCGAGGTGTTCATCTGCACCAAGGGGCGCTGGCAGATGCATTGGGGTTTCGATCCCGATCCGCTCAAGGCCGAGATCGGCGAGGGCGACATCTTCACCGTGCCGACCTGGATCTACCGGGGTTTTCAGAGCATGGGCCCGGACGATGCCTTCATGTTTACCGCCCTCGGGCGGGACGATACCGGCGGCATCCTGTGGGGGCCATGGACGCTGGAGGCGGCGCGAGAGCAAGGAGTGCATCTGACCGAGGACTACCGCATCATCGACGAGCAGCGTGGCCAGCAGTGGAACGACAACGACAAGCGCCTGCTGCCGATGACGCCAGTCGAGATTGAAGCGCTGCGCAAATGGACCCCCGAGCAGATGGCGCGACGCTGTGTCCGGTTTGCCGATCTTGACTGGTCGGCCGACGCCTTGCTCGACAGTGCCATGCCAGGATGCGGTGGCCAGCTGGCGCCGGTGATCGGTCTGGGCATGTCACAGGACCGCAACCATCTGGCGCCGGTGCAAAATGCGCATGGGTTTTCGATCGAGTGGCTGCGTTTGCCAGCGGGCGGCAGTATGTCGCTTCACAAGCTGGCGGACAAGCAGGTATTGGTGGTCTACCGTGGCCAGGTCGAGTTGGCCGTGCAAGGCGCCCATGCGCCAGTTGTCATTGCAGCCAAGGGCACCGATCGGGGATGGGACAGTTTCGCGATGCCGGCCAATACCTGGCGCAGTTATCGCAACACCGGGCCAGACGAAGCGGTCGTGATGGTGATGACGCCGGGTGATCATCGCAAGAACCTGGTCTGGGACGACCCGGTGGTGCAGGCTGCGGGCCAACTGAACCGCGCCATGGATGCCAACGGCTACCTGGCACCGAAGAACTTCGTCGACCGTTCGCAGCGCTGAATCCGGCGCTGGTACCCCCAAACGTGGAAAGGAGAACCCCATGACCGATCGCATCCTGACCACCCACGTCGGCAGTCTGCCGCGCCCCGAACGCGTCGTGACGCAATTGTTTGCGCAGGACAGTGGCCTGAACTACGACGCCGCCCAGTTCGACACCGTGATGCAAGCCGAGGTCGACGCCGTGGTGGCGCGCCAGGTGCAGGCCCAGGTCGATGTGGTCAGCGACGGCGAAATGAGCAAGATTTCGTACGCTACCTATATCCGGCACCGCTTGAGCGGTTTTGAACTGGGCGAGATGCCACGCGCCGTGCCGCTGGATCTGGACGATTTCCCGGAGTTCAAGGAGCGTCTGGCCAAACTCGGGGCCACACCCAAGTACCACCGGCCGATCTGCACCGGACCGATTGCCGTCAAGGACCTGTCTGGCCTGCACCAGGACATCGACAACCTGAAAGCCGCCTGCGCCAGGGCAGCAGTGCCGGGGCAGTCGCCTGTACGCGCCTTCATGAACAGCGCCTCGCCCGGCGTGATTGCGGTGTTCCAGCCGAACCAGTATTACGCCAGCACCGAGCTATACCTGCAGGCACTGGCCGACGCGATGACCACCGAGTACGAGGCGATCGTCGCGGCCGGACTGGATCTGCAGATCGACGCGCCGGACCTGGCCATGGGACGGCACATCAAGTTCCGCGATGTCGACGATGCCGAGTTCCTGCGCAATGCCCATCTGCAGGTGGAAGCGCTCAACCATGCCTTGCGCAACGTGCCCTCCGAAAGGGTGCGCATGCATGTGTGCTGGGGCAACTACGAAGGCCCGCACCACCGCGACATTGAAATGCGCAAGATCATCGATGTGGTGCTCAAGGCCAAGCCATCGACGGTGTTGTTCGAAGGTGCCAACCCGCGTCATGCGCACGAGTGGGAGGTCTGGGCCCAGGCGGCCCGCGAAAAGCGCATCCCGGACAACAAGATCCTGGCACCCGGCGTGCTCGACAGCGTAAACAACTTCATCGAGCACCCGCGTCTGATCGCACAGCGTCTGTTGACCTATGCGAACATCGTCGGCCGGGACCGCGTGATGGCGGCGACCGACTGCGGTTTCGGCACTTTCGCCGGTTTTGGCGCGATTCATCCGCCGATCTGTTTTGCCAAACTGGCCAGCATGGCCGAAGGTGCGCGTATGGCCAGCGATGAACTCTGGAACAGGACACCATGAGCCCGGCACAACTTCCCCTTGACGACCGCCTGCCAGCGATGCTGCGCAGTGGCCAGCGCCTGCGCGGCATTTTCAACGGACTACCGTCACCGGCCATCGTCGAGATGTGTGCTTACGCAGGCTTCGACTTCCTGGTGATCGACAACGAGCATGGCAGCGCTGACCTGCAGACCACCGAGAACATGTTGCGAGCCGCCCGCGCCAGCAACCTGCCGACGCTGGTGCGTTGTCTGGAGCATGACATTGCGCGCTCGCTGGACATCGGGGCTGGCGGCCTGCAGATCCCGATGGTGAATACGGCGGCCCACGCGGCTGCCCTGGTGCAACGCGTGAAGTACCCGTTGGCCGCAGGCGCAGCCGGGATCCAAGGTCAGCGCGGCAGCGCTTTTTCGACGCGAGCGGCAGGCTATGGTGCGTTTGGCGGGGCGGCGCACTCCAGGCGCAGCAACGAGGGCATTGCACTGGTCGTCATGATCGAAACGCCGCAGGGCGTGACCAACGCAGCCGAAATTGCGGCGGTCGATGGAGTGGACGGGGTTTTCATAGGCCCCAACGACCTCGCCCATGCGATGGGCCATGAGAGCAACTGGAACGCAGCGCCCGTGCAGGCGGCGATCGAGCAGACTTTGCGTGCGGTGGCGGCGTCCGGAAAATGCCCCGGCATCCTGGCACTTACGGCGCAGGACGAGGAGAAATATGCGGCCTGGGGGGCGCGCTACTTCGCCACCGTGAGTACCGGCATCATCACCCGTGCATTGAAGGAGGCGGCCCAGGGTGGCCGCGCGCCGGTAAATTATTGACGAGTGCAGGCCCGCCAAGGGCTTCTGGCCGAGGCCGGAATCAAGCTGCCAGAATAGGGTCTTGAACGTGCCCGTTTGCCCATGACCCCAGAACTTTCCCAGAAGCTTGCAGCGGCAGTGGACCGCATGCCGGCGTTTCCGCGCAGCGTCCAGCAGATCCTGCAACTGACCCGCGATGTGAATAGCTCGCCCAAAGACCTGGTGCGCGTCATCGACCACGATCCGGTGGTCACGGTCAAGATATTGCGCGTCGTGAACTCTGCGTATTACAGTCTGCCCAAGCAGATCACATCGATCAACCATGCCGTGGTGTATATGGGCTTCAACAGCCTGAAGAACCTGGCTCTGAGCATTGCCGCCATCGGCATGTTGCCCAAGGACAACCTGGCCGGATTCGATGCCCACGAATATCTGCTGCATTCGCTGACCACGGCCAACATCGCCAAGATGCTGGCGCCTCGGGTCGGCAATGTCGATCCGACCGACTGTTTCATCGCCGGCTTGTTGCATGACTTTGGCAAGGTGGTGTTTGCGCAATTCATGCCCAAGGAGTTCCGCGAGGCGCTGATGATGAGTGAGTGGTCCGAGACCTCCCTGCATCTGGCCTTGCGCCAGATCATCGGCACTGACCATGCAGTGGTAGGCGCGATGCTGGTCGAAAAATGGCGCTTTGCCGCGCCGCTGGTGGAGACGATCCGGCACCAGTTCGGTGACGATCTGCTCGACACCGAGATGATTGCGTGCGTCTTCGCCGCCAACCAGATCAGCAAGAAACTCAAGTTCGGCTCGGGTGGCAATCCCAAGGTCGAAGAACTGCCGCCACCCATCGCCAAGCGACTCGGTGGCAGCCTGGACGAGGTGATTGCCTCGCTGGGTGACCTTGATCGCATGTACGAAGAAGCCAAGGTATTCTCCAGTTCCTGAGTTGTGACGGCGTCCGCCAGGCCAATCCCCCAACGATCTTGGTGTTTTCCCTGATTCGGCTATAGAGCGTGAACTTTCCGCCAGTGCCGGCGTCCATCCTCGGTTCCGTGCGCATCCATTTTTTCGTTAGTTGGTTCATTTTTCACTTCAGGAGTCCTTATGAAACTTGTTGCATCGCTCGTCCTTGCCGCTGTCACCAGCACCCTGGCCCTCTCGGCCCATGCCCAGTTCGCCAAACCAGAAGACGCCATCAAGTACCGCAAGTCGGCGCTGACCGTCATGGGCACCCATTTTGGTCGGGTTGCGGCCATGGCCAACGGGCGCATGCCGTTCGATGCCGCCGCAGCGGCCAGCAACGCTGCGACCGCCGAAATGATGTCCAAGCTGCCGTTTGCCGGCTTCGTGGATGGCACTGACAAGGGCGACACCAAGGCAAAGCCGGAAATCTGGACCGAGCGCGCCAAGTTCAATGCGGCTGCCGAAAAGATGCAGGGTGAGATGACCAAGCTGGCGATGGTGGCCAAGGGTGGCAACCTGGATGCCATCAAGGCCCAGGTCGGCGCCACCGGCGGCACCTGCAAGGCCTGCCACGACGACTACCGCAAAGAGTGATGCGTCGTCGCGGTCCGTTTCCGGGCGCCTGACGCAGGTCAGGCCGGTGCCGGCGGACCGCATGCCCTGACGAAAATATCTAGCGTTGCCGATCAGTGAGATCGATGATCTGATCACTTTCTGGCACCAGGCCAGCAGGCGCAGAGGTTTGGGATTGGGCGTGACCTTCGCCGGATCCTGACTCTCAGGCGATGAACAGCTTGCGGTCGCGTTCCTTGACGTGCCCCTTGCGGTAATAAGAAGCGAACCACGGTTTTTCTCCCGGCCCGGGCGGCATGGCCAGGATCAGCGGTTTACCCGTGTCCGCTGTTTCCTTGGTCTTCACGCGGAAGTGGAAGTGATCGAACATGCGCAGTGCCTCGATAGCGTAGGCAATGGCGATCTGCCTGTCCTCGATGCAGATGATGTGATCTCCGTTCTCGGCCTCGCCGCCAGCGGCCATGTTGGACGAGCCGGTGAATACCATCGGCCGCTTGCCGTTGAAGTCCGTTACCACGAACTTGTGATGCACCATGTTCGAGCGGTCGGAGGTGTTCCCGCTCCACTCCTCCTTGAAGGGTGGCGGCGCTTTTTCGCCCAGATAGGCGAAGGGCAGCAGGCCACGTGAACCGTCGGGCTTGCTGACCGCTAGGCCGCCAACACGCTGCGCGACACCATAAGAGAACAGCGACCTGTCCATCAGTTCGCCCAGCGCGTCGCGGACGCGCCCGGTGAGCTGGTTGAGAAAGACGACGGCATACAAGACGGAGGTTTCCGCCTCTTCAATGGCGGCCGCCACCGGGCCCAAAGACAGTGCGACATCCTCCTTGGTGTGCGGAGAGAAGCACAGCGACACGCGCGAACCGGGTTTGTCGCGGACGATCCACCAGGTTTTGCTCAGCGGATTGGCGCGGAACTTGGGGGCGGCCTGCTTGTCGCTCGCCCAGTAGGCGTCGAACACCTGGGAAAAGACGCCAGGCGCGATCTTGTCGCAGAAGAGCAAGACGTTGTTGGCCTGAATGTACAGGCCGCGCAGCGAGAAGTTGGTCGAGCCGGCGATTGCCTTGATCGGCTCTCCCTTGCGTTTGACAACAAGCACCTTGTTGTGCTGCTGGCGCGCGAAGTGGAGCCGCTTGACAGTCGCGCCGGCCGCCTCAAGTTCGGCCGCGCCGATCGACTCGGCGCTGTCGTCGTCCTTCTGCTCACCGTGGTCGTCGATGATGGCGCGCAGCCGTGACCCGATGTCCTTGAGCTTCTCGAGAACCTGCGGCTCCTTGCATTCGTAAATCAGCGCTTCCAGCGTCAGGTCCTGGTCATCGACCACCTCTTGCAACGTCTCCATGATCAGCCGGCGCGCCTCGAAACCCAGCCATTCATAGGCGGCCTCGTGCGGCGCCATGTTGTGCGTCAGGTTGTCCTTGGACGGCGCGTTTGGGGCGGGAAGGATTTTGGGATTGTTCTTGAACTTGTCTCGATAGGCTTGCGAGGATGCAAAGCCACGCGTGAAGCCGATATTCACGAAGTCCTTGATGGTGTTTGGCTCCAGCGAAATGGAAGTCTGGACGCTGGGGCCGGCCTCCAACGATCCGTTGCGCATGTACCTGGCGGTAACCCGGTACTCGAAATCGCCGGCCATCACGTCGCGTGGCACATGAATCCAGCGAAATTTCTGGAATGGTGCTTCAAGGGAAGAGAACTGTGACGTGCCGGGCCTGTCGTACTTGAAGTGGAGCCGGTTGCGCAATGCCCCGAATTTCGTCGAGCCGGGGTATTTCACTTCGATGGAAAACCCGGCAAAGTCATCGGCGGCGATCGACTTGTCGAGGTCGAACGCGAGCAGGCAGGCGCCCTCGCCGCGATAGAGTTTCATCGTCAACCCGTGGGCCGACACCTTGCGCTCGTATGACTTCCGCATGTGTTCCCTCACCTTATTCCCAAGTCTCGCCCTGAATTGGGTATTGCGTCAACCGACAGCGCGCTCAGATGGTCCCTCCGGGCCCGAAGGGACGAAGTGTTGCGATCCAGTGCAAGCTTGCGCAAATGCGCATTCGTCGCTTCCATGGCAACATGCGCATTGGCGCCAAGTAGTTCAACTATGCGTAATCAATTACGAATAGTTAAAATCGCCGGATTCAACAGGAGCTCCCCATGTCCGCATCCCCCGCCAGCAACACCAAGGCTTTCGCTTCGCAGGCCGACCTGGACGACAAGAAGATCACATTCGAGCAACTCAGCGCGCATTGCTGGGCCTATACCGCCGAAGGCGACCCGAATTCCGGCGTGATCATCGGCGACAAGTTCATCATGGTCAGCGACGCCACCGCAACGCCGGCCATGGCGCAGGACCTGATTGCCCGCATCCGTGCCATCAGCGACAAACCCATCAAATATGTATTGCTGACACATTACCACGCGGTGCGGGTGCTCGGCGCCAGCGCCTACCTTGCCGAGGGCGCCACCGAGATCATCGCCAGCCAGGGCACGCTGGAACTGATCCACGAGCGCGGTGCGCAGGACATGAAGAGTGAAATGGAGCGCTTTCCGCGCCTGTTTCGCAATGCCGAGTCGGTGCCAGGCCTGACCTGGCCGACGCTGGTGGTGGGTGGCGGTGACCCGACCCGGGGTGAGGTGCCTGGCAAGTTGACGGTGGATCTCGGTGGTGTGACGGTGGACATCTGGCATCCGGGTCCGGGCCATACGCGCGGCGACACGATCGCCTGGGTTGGCGCCGAAAAGGTGCTGTTCAGCGGTGACCTGGTCGAGTACCAGGCCGGCGTCTATACCGGCGACGCCCAGTTGCAGGAGTGGCCGGCCACGCTGGAAGCCCTGCGCGCACTGAACGCGGAGGCCATCGTGCCGGGCCGCGGCGAAGCCATGAAGGGTGCGCTCGACGTGAACAAGGCGCTCGACTACACCCAATTGTGGGTCGAGACCCTGTTCCAATGTGGCAAGGAAGCGGCGGCGGCCGACATGGATCTGAAGTCGGCCATGGCCCACACGCGCAAAAGCATGGACCCGGTCTTCGGGCAGGTATTCATCTACGAGCATTGCCTGCCGTTTGACGTCAGCCGTGCCTTCGACGAAGCCAAGGGCATCAAGAACCCGCGCATATGGACGGCCGAACGTGATCAAGAGATGTGGGCTGCGTTGCAGAACTGATCGGCGGGACGCGCTGGTCCGGCCTTCCTGCGGCGGCGACCGGAGGGGCGGGTGCCTGGGTTGCCGGGCCATGCCCGGCGGCGTTGCATATCCAGGGGCCCACCGGGCGCTTTCTCACATCTGCAGTTGCCCGGGCAGTTGGCGCGCCATCGGCGGCAGCACCGACACTTTTTGCACCAGCTCGCGGATGGTCTCGCTGCAGGTCTTCAAGCGGATGCTGCGCAGCTGCGTACGCACGGTGGATATGCGCACGCCATGGTGAGTAGCGATCTGCGCCGGTCGCAAACCTTTGCAGACCTGGGCCAGCACCTGGCCTTCTGCACTGGTGAGTCCGCGCTCCCGCGCGAACAGCGCCATTGTCGAGTCGTCACATAGATGCTGCTTGGCAAACACCAGCAGCGCATAACTCTCTGGCACGGCCGAGCCCAGGGTGGTGCGCAGCCGCAGTTCGGCAGGCGGATGCTGCGCACCCAGCGGCAACACGGCCACCGCAGCGTCCTGGCCGGCGTCACCCAGGCACAGGAAGTCGCGCAGGCCGGATTTGGTGCGTTCGAGTGCGAGACGCAGCAGTTCGGTGTCCACCGGGCGGTATCCAATCACGCGACCGTGCAGCACGCGCAGGCCATGACAGGGGCGCGCGCCGCCATCGCCCGTGGCCGGCGCCTGCAGCGCGGCTTGCCCTTGTGCATTGGCGAATTGCAATACGCCGCTGTCCGCGTCGACCACTACCAGGCCGTAGTCGACCAGGTTCAGCGTCTGGCGCAGCAGGCGCAACTCGGACAAATCAAAAGTTTGCGAAGACTGGCGTGTGTTCGCGGCCTGCGGCGAATGTGCCGCGTCGTGTTCTGCGTAGGCCATGTTTTTCTCCCCCTGTTGCCGCACCGGGGCCGCGATGGCGATCCTGGTCAGTGCGTCGGACCCAGGTTAAGAAAAATATGGACGCGTGGGACGTGAAACTGACCGGCTGGATTTGTGACGCATGCACCTATGGGTGTCGCTGGGGGCGCTCACCAGCGCTGGGGCAACTTGCCGGTGAGCACGATATGGTGATCTTCGATCGCCAGGTAGCCGCCCTGGGTCAGGTCTTTCAGGATGCGGCTGACCATCTCGCGGCTGCAGCCGACCCGGCTGGCGATTTCCTGGTGCGTGATGCGCTCGGCGATGCGGCGCCGACCATCGGGCAAAGGGCAGGCCAACTCGTTGAGCAGGCGCGTCAGGCGCCCATAGACATCGATGAAGGCGAGGTTTCGCGCATCGCGTGTAGCCATGCGCAGACGCTGGATCACCTTGGACAACATCTCGAAGGAGAACTCGGGGTAATGCACGATGAACGCGAGGATGTCGCTGCGGCGCACCACGGCGCATACCGTGGCTTCGAGCGTGATGACGCTGGCCGAGCGCGAGCCGCCGTCCAGGGCCATTTCGCCGACGTAATCACCCGCACCGAATACGCCGAACGTGATTTCCCTGGCGTTTTCGTCCATGCAATAGACCTTGACCCGGCCGTTGAGCAGGATGAACAACGTATCGCCCAGGTCGCCCTCGTGGATGACGACCGTGCCCTTGCGAAAGCGCCGTACGTCACCCCGAACGGCCAGCGCGCGCAGTGTGGCCGGGTACTGCGGGTTGGCAACGAACAGGTCCAGCTCGCTGGGCATGAGGCTTCTCCTTGTACTTGAACGCGGCGACGCGCCCACTGTAACAAGATGTGGCTCGTCTCAGGTCGTGCGATTCGTGTTTTATCCACGCAAAGGTGGATGCGCGAATCAGTGCTGCATGCTCAGTTCGCGCGCATCGCGTTCATAGGCGGCCAGCCGGGCCACGGCGCGGCTGCGCTGCTCTGCGGTGGTGCTGTTGTGCAAGCGCGCATAGGTCTGGCAGTTTTCCTGCAGCGCGGTATCGGCATAGGCGCGGTAAACCGGGTCGGGTGAACGCGATGTGCGCTCTGAATAGGCACGCAGGGCGGCGGTCGCCTGCGCCGTATCGGCCACCGACGGGCTGTTGTTGCCAGTGCCCGCGATGCTACGCAAGGTCTCCAGCATGTCCTGTTGGCGACGCACACGCTCCGTAAAAAAGCGCTGTGGATCGATCGACGAACGGTTCGCAGCCTCCTGCAGCAACTTGCGCTGCTGGTTGTCGAGTGTTCCGTAGAACTGCTCGGCCCGCTCGAGTTCGGTCTCCACTCGTTTGGCCACGCGGACGGAGCGGTCTTTGGATCCCCGCTCGCGGCGCCACTCCTGGTTGCCCTTGGCAAGCCGGGCTTCCAGGTGCTTGAATTGCACCGGCGTCAGCCGCATGGCCAGTGCCACGGCATCGGGCTGGGCCAGTGCCTGCGCGGTGACCACGTCAAAGCGAACACGGATGTCGGCATACAGCCGGCAGACCTGCTCTGCACTGAGGTCCGCCGGCGTGACTTGCTGGAGCTGTCGCAGCAAGTCGGCAATCCGGGGCAACTCGGTTTTGCGATGCCAGTCGTGCAACCGCGCCAGCTCGGCACGCAGCAGCAGCGACTGCGGCTCATTCAGGTCGGCATAACCGTCGACCCACCAGTAGGCGAGGTCGGGCATGTTGTTGTAGGCCAGCCTCATCGCGCTGCAGCCAGCCAGTACGGCCAGCAACGATGCGGCCAGCAGCAGACGGATAATCCGGCTCCAGGACATAAACAGCGAACGGAACTCCGATATGGCAGAAGGTGTGGACATCGTGGATGTGGTGATCATGGCGGCAGGCAAGGGCACTCGCATGAAAAGCAAGTTGCCCAAAGTATTGCACCCATTGGCAGGTCGTGCATTGGTGCACCATGTATTGGCGACTGCCAGCGCTCTCGGTGCCCGCCAGGCTGTGCTGATCACCGGCCATGAGGCCGAATCCGTCGAGGCGGCGTGTGGCCCGGACAGTGGCGTGCTGGGAGCGCTGAAGCTGCAATGCGTGCGCCAGGAACCGCAACTCGGTACCGGTCACGCGGTTCAGCAGGCTGTGCCTGTGTTGCCAGACGACGGCATCGTCGTGGTGCTCAGTGGCGACGTGCCGCTGACGCAGGTCCAGACTCTGCGCGAGCTGATCGCCGTCGGCGGTGGCGACAAGCTGGCGCTGCTGACCTTGCAGTTGGACGACCCCATGGGTTATGGACGAATTGTGCGCGATGGCGGTGGCGACAACGCGCCGGTACGGGCCATCGTCGAGCAAAAGGATGCCAGTGCCGGCCAACTGGCGATCCGCGAAATTTACAGCGGCATCATGGCGGTACCCGCGCGCCTGCTCAAGATCTGGCTGGCGCGGCTGGAAAACGACAACGCCCAGAACGAGTATTACCTGACCGACATCGTCAAGTTTGCTGTTGCCGACGGCGTGCCAGTGCTGGCCCACCGTATCACCGATGAAGTGCAGGTGGCCGGAGTCAACAGCCCGGTTCAACTGGCCGAACTCGAACGTGCCCATCAGTTGCGCCAGGCGACGCTGCTGATGGAGCAGGGCGTGCGCATTGCCGACCCGTCCCGGTTCGACCTGCGTGGCACGCTGGTGTGCGGTCAGGACGTGACGATTGACGTGAATTGTGTGTTCGAGGGCAACGTGACCCTGGGAGACGATGTCCGCATCGGCGCGAACTGCGTCGTCGCCAATGCCGTCATCGACTCTGGCGCAGTGATTCACCCGTTCACCCATATCGACGGCGAGAAGCAGGGTGTGAAAGTGGGTGCAGGCGCGCTGATCGGCCCGTTTGCGCGCCTGCGACCCGGCGCTGATCTGGGCCCGCAGGTGCATATCGGCAACTTCGTCGAGGTCAAGAATTCGACCATGGCGCGTGGTGCCAAGGCCAATCACCTGGCCTACCTGGGCGATGCGACGGTGGGCGAACGTGTCAACTATGGTGCCGGCAGCATCACGGCCAACTATGACGGCGCGTTCAAGCACCACACGACGATCGAGGCGGACGTGCATGTGGGCAGCAACTGCGTGCTGGTCGCGCCGGTCACGATCGGCGCAGGCGGCACCATCGGCGGTGGCTCCACCATCACCAAGGACACGGCTGCAGGCGCCCTGAGCGTCGCGCGTGGCAAACAAGTATCGATTCCCGGATGGATACGCCCGAGCAAGTGAACCCCGCTGGCGGCGCAGCAGAAACTGCGCAGCAGCAACTGCAAAGGCTCGAACGCGAGCTGGCGCAGTCGCGCCAGGCGCTGGAAGAGTTCACGGCCTCGGTTTCGCACGATCTGCGTGCGCCGCTGCGCCATGTCAGCGCCTTTGTGCGTATCGCGCGCGAAGACCTGGGCGACGATATCGACCCCGAGGTAGCCGCCCACCTGGAAAAAGCCGCCGATGCCGCAACCCATCTGGGGTGCCTGATGGACGGCCTGCTCGAGTTGTCGCGTATTGGACGGGCCGAGTTGCAACCCGCCCCGGTGGATCTGACCCGTTTGGTGGATGACAGCCGGCACCAGATGCAAGGCGCATTGCAGGGGCGCGAAATCGTGTGGCAGGTGGCGCCCGATCTGCCGCCCGCGTTTGGCGACGTGGCGCTGTTGCGTCAATTGATGGCGCAACTGCTGGACAACGCGCTCAAGTTCACGCGCGATTGCCCGCAGGCCCGGATCGAGATCGGCGGGCGATCAACCGGGAATCGTGGCATCGAGATCGAGGTGCGGGACAACGGCGTGGGCTTCGACCCGCGTCAGCAGGGTCGACTGTTTCGCCCGTTTCAGCGACTGCACAGTGCCAAGGCTTTTGACGGCATCGGCATCGGGCTGGCACTGGCGCGGCGCATCGTCGAGCGCCATGGCGGCGACATCGCCGCCTTTGGCGAAGTTGGCAAGGGTTGCTGTATCAGGGTGTGCCTGCCGCCGGCAAACGCCTGAGTGGCAGGCGCGCGCCGAACTTGGTGCGCTTGACGCTGAAGAAGGCCTTGACGTTGCGCACGTTCGCATCCGAGGTGAACAGGCGCTGGGCAATCGCCAGATAGTCGGGCATGTCTCGGGCGTGGATCACCAGCACGAAGTCCGGCCCCGGTGACACGCGGTAGCACTGCTGCACGTCGTCGTCGGCTGTCACATGCTGCTCGAACAGATCCAGCCAATCGGCGCCCTGACGGTCAAGCGATATTTCCACGATGGCCGTCAGGCCATGGCCCAGCACAGGCGACAGTCGGTCCGGCGACAAGTGGGCCACCTGCTGTTCGATCACCCCGGCTTCGCGCAGCCGCTTGACCCGGCGCAAGCAGGTCGGGGGGGAGGTGAAAACCTTTTGCGCGAGTTCCAGGTTGCTCAGCGAGGCGTCTTGTTGCAGCACGTCGAGCAAGCGCAGGTCGATGTCATCCAGTTCGAATTGTTCCATGAACAAATAATATTTGGAATTATTCGTCTCTTTCGCATTGGAATGAAACAAATGACCAAATACTCCAACAATTTGGCAGAAGATTGTTTTGAACTGCACTTACTATCGGCGCCACAACTTCTGGAGTGATCCTCATGTGCGGCATTGTTGGCTCGGTTTCCACTCGAAATATCGTCCCGGTTCTGGTGCAGGGCCTGCAACGGCTCGAATACCGGGGTTATGACTCCTGTGGAGTCGCCGTGTATGTGGACGGCCTGCAACGTGCCCGCAGCACTTCGCGCGTGGCGGAGCTGGCCGAACAAGTGGCCAAGACCCATCTCGAAGGCACAACCGGCATCGCGCATACCCGCTGGGCCACGCATGGCGCGCCGGCGGTGCACAACGCGCATCCCCACTTCAGCCACGGCACCGGCGCCGATGCCTACGACCGACCGGGGCGCATCGCACTGGTGCATAACGGCATCATCGAGAACCACGACGAATTGCGCGAGACACTGACCGCCAAAGGTTATGTGTTCCAGAGCCAGACCGATACGGAAGTCATCGCCCACCTGGTCGACAGCCTGTACGACGGTGACCTGTTCGAGGCGGTCCAGGCGGCGGTGAAGCAGTTGCGCGGAGCCTATGCGATCGCGGTGTTTTGCAAGGACGAACCGCAGCGGCTGATCGGCGCACGGGCAGGCTCGCCGCTGATTCTGGGTGTCGGCAAAGACGGGCAGGAGCATTTTCTGGCCAGCGATGCGATGGCGCTGGCGGGCGTGACCGACCAGATCGTCTACCTGGAAGAGGGCGACGTGGTGGATGTGCAGCTGGGTAAATACTGGTTGATCGACAAGGCCCACAAACCGGTGGAGCCAGCCAAGCGTCCGGTCAAGACCGTGCTGGCGCACAGCGGCGCGGTCGAACTGGGCCCTTACCGCCACTACATGCAAAAGGAGATCTTCGAGCAGCCACGCGCCATCGCCGACACGCTCGAAGGCGTGCAGGGCATCGTGCCGGAACTGTTCGACGGTGCCGACGCCAGCGCCGCGCGCGTCTTCAAGGAAATCGACTCGGTGCTGATCCTGGCCTGCGGCACCAGCTACTACAGCGGCTGCACCGCCAAGTACTGGCTCGAGAGCATTGCCGGCATCCCGACCCAGGTGGAAGTAGCCAGCGAATACCGCTATCGCACCTCGGTGCCCAACCCCAAGACCCTGGTGGTCACCATCACCCAGTCGGGCGAAACCGCCGACACGCTGGCTGCCTTGCGCCACGCGCAAGGCCTGGGCATGTTGCACACCTTGACGATCTGCAATGTGGCCACCAGCGCCATGGTGCGCGAATGCAAACTGGCCTACATCACCCGCGCCGGCATCGAGATCGGCGTGGCGTCGACCAAGGCCTTCACCGCCCAATTGGCCGGCCTGTTCCTGCTGACGCTGGCGCTGGCGCAAAGCCGCGGCCGCCTGAGCCAGGAACAGGAAGACGAACACCTCAAGGCGATGCGCCATCTGCCCGTGGCGTTGCAGGCGGTGCTGGCGCTCGAACCCCAGGTCATCGCCTGGGCGCAAGACTTCGCCAGGATGGAAAACGCGCTGTTCCTGGGCCGTGGTCTGCATTACCCGATCGCACTCGAAGGTGCCTTGAAACTCAAGGAGATCAGCTACATCCACGCCGAAGCCTACCCGGCCGGCGAGCTCAAGCACGGCCCGCTGGCGCTGGTGACCAGCGCCATGCCGGTGGTGACCGTGGCGCCGAACGACTCCTTGCTGGAAAAGCTCAAGAGCAACATGCACGAGGTGCGCGCCAGAGGCGGTGTGCTCTACGTGCTGGCCGATGGCGATACGCGCATCGAACGCGGCGAAGGCATCAACGTGATCCGCATGCCCGAGCACTACGGCGCGTTGTCGCCGCTGCTGCATGTGGTGCCGCTGCAGTTGCTGGCGTACCACACGGCAGTTGCGAGGGGGACGGATGTGGACAAGCCACGCAATCTCGCCAAGTCTGTCACTGTCGAATGACCATCGAGCTAAATGGAGCCTGTGAGCAGGGTCCGGGGCTGCTCTGCTTGCGTTCGGTGGGCCTGCAATTGTCGTTTTAGGCAACTCAACCTGGCAACGATGCGCCGGGAAATGGCAGCGCGTCGTGTTGGAAATGCCGCCGATGGCAGTGAGGGACTCGTTGCCGCAAGCCTTGCGGGCTCTGCAATTGACATGGCTATTTCGCCCCAAAGCAATTTGGAACGGATGGGCCAAGTTTGGAGCCCGGCGTGGCCCGGCAGGACCATGACCGTCGGCTACTCTACCGCGATCAAAATCTCGCTGCGCCGCCACAGTGGAGGAACTAATGGCGGCTCATAGCGGGCAAACTGGGGCTTGCCTATTGCTTTGAGGCCTTGCTGCGCAATCCACTCCTGCAGCAACGCGGTTTGAGCCGCAATCGTGGCCTCGGTGCTGAATTTGGAAAAACGTGTCGCAGCGACCTTTTGCGCTGGTACCTCACGCAGGGTGACCCGCGGGTCTGCGGGCTTGGGTAAGGTCTGCATCGCGTACTTCGAAGGCATTACAAAGTGCAGGCGGTAGCCGGACCCCGCCGTCGACTCCATGGTCACCGGTACCGTCATGGAAATTTTCGCTGGCCCGGCTCGGGCAGAAGGCCCTGCTTTTCGTAGTAGCGGATGGTCTCGACGTCCACGCCGGTGGCGCGGGCCAGTTCCTTGATCTGCATGGCCGCCATCCTGTTGAAATAAGTTGTTGACACTGTAGCGACTTCAAGGTTTCCAATGCAGGCATCGAAAGGAAAACCATGTCCGCTCATTGCTGTGACCACGATATCCCCAAGGTCGAGACCATCGGCAACCTGGCTCGCTACCGAAAAATCCTCTGGGTCGCGCTGATCGTCAATGCCACCATGTTCCTGGTGGAGATCGGCGCCGGGTTCCAAGCTGGCTCACTCTCGCTGCTGGCCGACGCAGTGGACTTTGCCGGCGACGCGCTGAACTATGCAGTCTCGCTTGCAGTGCTGGCCTCGGCGCTGGCGTGGCGCGCGCGCGCAGCCATCCTCAAAGCAGTCAGCATGGTGGGATTTGGCCTGTATGTGCTGGGAGCCGCATTGTGGTCGCTCTGGCATGGCGGTGTGCCGCATGCCATGACCATGGGCTCGGTGGCGCTGCTGGCGCTGGTGGCCAATGTCGCCGTGGCCTGGTTGCTGTACGCTTTTAGAGAAGGCGATGCCAACATGCGCAGCGTGTGGCTGTGTTCGCGCAACGACGCCATCGGCAACGTAGCCGTGCTCATGGCCGCGCTCGGAGTGTTCGGCACCGGCTCGGCCTGGCCCGATCTGGCCGTGGCCAGCCTGATGGCTGCGCTGGCGCTGCACGGTGGCTGGACGGTGCTTCGGCAGGCGCGCGGTGAGCTGGGCGATGACAGCGCCGGCGGAGGTCGCCACGGCCATGCCCACTAATCCATTGGCAAGTCACCGGGCAAGGAAACCAGGACAGAGATCGAGAAAGATGGTGATCGGATTCATTTCTCCACACCCGTGTGCGGCTAAAGTTGCCGATACACCTCCTTTGCCGGCCGCATCAGCTGCGCTCGTGTCAGTTTGCCGGTCAACGCATAACCGAAGCCCTGCTCGACCCAGTGGAAGATGGGTACCGGTCACCTCGACAGGGTGCCGTACTCCGGGTGTGTACACCTTGTGCGCCACAGATGCCTGGTGTACGAACTCGCGCACATTACCGGGCTGCGCCGCACGCTAAGCCAGCGCACCTGCAGTACCCGCCACTGGGGACAGCCGCCCATGCGACATCCAGCCCAGGCCGAACGCACACAATACGCTCGCAGCCATGCCGCCCCAGCGCCACCAGCGCCCGGACTGTTGCTGGCGGATGGATAGCCGGCGCGTAGCGGCGGCCAGTGCCGGCGGCACCTCGGCGTCAAGCGTTTTGCGGTGTAACCCAGATAGGGTCTCGCGCTGCCGCTGCCAGACCAGCCATGTTGCATGGAGGCCCAGATCGGCGGCCTGCGCGGGTGCCACCAGCTCCGCGGCATGGGCATCGAGGTCCACCAGAGTCGCATGGCTGGCGCGGCGTACCGTGCTTCTAAGTGGTTGGCATAGATGTTGTGCATAAGTGTGAACAACCACGCTCGCAGATCCGAGCCGGCCAGCCACAGGCTCCACTTGCCGCAGGCACGCTCCAGCGTGTCCTGCACCAGATCGTCGGCCGCCCAGGTGTCTGCCGTCAGCGCCCGTGCATATCGGCGCAGGCCGGGAATATGGTCGGCAATGGACTGACGCGACATCGCGGTGAATACGGCAAGCGGCGTGGATCACGGATCAGCACGTCGAAGACTGACGTCGCAGGTCTGCTTTGGACAAGAGTGTGAGGTTCGAATGAACTGCACGCCCTGGCGGGGCGCTGCGCCGGCGCCGAAGCAGCTCCGGTCAGTTGGCCTTGACCGTCGCCCCCTGACCTCTCGCCGGCGCCGGCTTGGCGACGGTCTGCGTGCGTGCCGGCAGCTTGGCCGCGCGGGCCCTGATCAAACTGCTGCAGGCTTGTGTTCGATACCGCACGGTGACCAGGGGCATTTACAGGCACATTGAGAGTTGTCATGGTCAGGCAGGTATCGGAGTCGCGTCTGTTCATGACCCCCACACGCAATATTGATGAAAGCTCCCCGGATGACGGAACGCCAAGTTCGGACCCAAACGGATGCGGTCAACGTCGGCATCGTCGTCTCGGTCCGCGGCAGTGTCGTTGACGTGCGCTTTGACGGCACATTGCCGCATATTCATACCTTGCTGCGCGCCGGTGACGGCGGCCACGTGGCTATCGAGGTACTGGCGCAGCGCGACGAACGCCACGTCCGGGGCATCGCCCTGACCCCTACCCAGGGCCTGGCGCGTGGCATGCCCGTGCAGGACACCGGCGGGCCGCTGCAGGCACCGGTGGGCAAGGGGATCCTGTCGCGCATGTTCGACGTGTTCGGTAATACCATCGACCGCGAGCCCGCGCTGGACGCCGTGCAGTGGCGCTCGGTTCACCGGGCACCGCCGCCGCTGGTGCGCCGCTCGACGACGTCCGAGGTGTTCGAGACCGGCATCAAGGTCATCGACGTGCTCACGCCGCTCGAGCGCGGTGGCAAGGCGGGACTGTTCGGCGGCGCTGGCGTCGGCAAGACGGTGCTGCTGACCGAGATGATCCACAACATGATTGGCCGCCAGAAGGGCGTGAGCATCTTCTGCGGCATCGGCGAACGTTCGCGCGAGGGCGAGGAGCTGTATCGCGAGATGAAAGCCGCCGGCGTGTTGCCCGACATGGTGATGATCTTCGCGCAGATGAACGAGCCGCCCGGTGCGCGTTTTCGCGTCGGCCATGCGGCGCTGACCATGGCCGAGTACTTTCGCGACGACGAGCACCGCGACGTGCTGCTGCTGGTCGACAACATCTTCCGCTTTATCCAGGCCGGCTCCGAAGTCTCGGGCCTGATGGGGCAGATGCCGTCGCGCCTGGGTTACCAACCCACCATGGGGACCGAACTGGCAGCGCTTGAAGAGCGAATCGCCAACACCGACAGCGGCGCCATCACTGCGATCCAGGCGGTGTACGTGCCGGCCGACGACTTCACCGACCCTGCGGCAGTACACACCTTCTCGCACCTGTCGGCGTCGATCGTGCTGTCGCGAAAACGCGCCAGCGAAGGCCTGTTTCCAGCCATCGACCCGCTGCAGTCCAGCTCGAAGATGGTCACGCCAGGCATCGTCGGCGAGCGGCACTACGCTCTGGCGCAAGCCATCCGCCGCACGCTGGCCCAGTACGCCGAGTTGAAAGACATCATCGCGATGCTCGGGCTGGAGCAGCTGTCGCCCGACGACCGCAAGGTGGTCGCCCGCGCGCGTCGGCTCGAGCGCTTTCTCACGCAGCCTTTCTTCACCACCGAGCAGTTCACCAGCCTGAGCGGCAAGCTCGTTCCCCTGAAAGATGCCCTGGACGGCTGCGAACGGATCCTGAGCGATGAATTCAAGGACTTTCCCGAGAGCGCGCTTTACATGATTGGCGC
>Ga0105047_10000789_pt1 | contig 55238 bp, 43 predicted proteins | sample MAT04_FD_78384 | JGI IMG/M metagenome (GOLD analysis project Ga0105047, IMG submission 78384) | Freshwater microbial communities from Lake Fryxell liftoff mats and glacier meltwater in Antarctica - MAT-04 (megahit assembly) | ecosystem: Environmental > Aquatic > Freshwater > Ice > Liftoff... | reverse complement strand
TCGCCCCTGCGTACGAAAGCCCGCCAGGGCCGCTTTGGGACTCCAGGGGTACTCAGTGGGCCAGGCGGGCGCTGGACGCGAGGCGCATCATCGATCCTGAGTCGAGGTCACCTGTGAAGGTGTAGGCCAGACCGTTGTCCTCCAGCATTGGTACCGTGTAACCGTGCACGTTGCGGTAATAAACGTCGCGGCCGCCCATGTTCACCCGCTCCGCGCCTGCGAAGCCGCTGGGCGGTGACTCGAACACCATCACGGTCACCCTTCTGCCGCCGACGTCGTAGTAGAACGCAGCTGCCTCGCGCTCGCGCACGTTGGAGAGACGCGCCCCGACCAGCGACGCGCTGTCGTTGCCTTTGAACTCCACCGGTCGCGCGGGGAACGCGAGCATCCCGCGAAAGAACGCGGGCATCTGATTTCCCGGGCCGGTGACCTCGGCGGGCGGCGCCGCCGAGTGCCTGCGGACCACGTCCTCGACGAGCGGGATGATGGAAGGGTCGGAGTGGATGGTGCTGTCGCTGGGCGATCCGAAGACCACCAGCACCGCAGCAGCCGCAGCGGCAGGCATCGCGAACTGCATCATCCGCCCTCGGGCCGGCCGCTCAGGCGGCGGCGCAGTCGGCGCGAACGTCGGCGGGGCGAGCGCCGGGACGGCGAACACGGGCTTCCCCGTCATCTCCGCGCTCGAGCCCGCCGGCAATCGCCGCGCACGGGGCTCGGGAGCGGGCGCCGCGTCCAGTGCGGTCAACACCCGCAGCCGCAGCGCCTCGGACGCCTTCTTGGGCGCCAGCGCCCGCTTGGTCGCCGTCTTGATCGAGCGCGCGAACAGCACGTGCTCCTGACAGATCGGACAGTCGCCCAAATGCTGGTCGAACTCGACCTGCGTCGTCGTGTCGAGCTCGCCGTCGACGAGCGCCTCGACGTGCCCCCGAACGACCCGACAGGCGACTGCGCTCATCCGGCCACCTGACGGGTCTTGCGGTAATCGCTGAGCGACACGGGCGCTTCGCCCGTCTCGTCCTCGCGGTCGGGGTTGATGATGCCCATGTCCATCGCGGTGTTCACCAGCTTGGCCTGCATCTGCTTACGGGCCCGATGAAGGCGCGACATCACGGTGCCGATCGGGCAGCCCACGATGTCGGCTATCTCCTTGTACGAGAGCTCCTCGACGTCAGCGAGCACGATCATCAGCCGGTACTCGTCGGGCAGCGTGTCGAGGGCCTTCTGGATCTCCGCCGTGACCAGCGAGCGCATCGCGTTGCCGTCGGGGTCGTTCAGGGCGCGCATCGTCGCGCGGCTCATGACGCCATCGCCCACGGGCTCCGCCTCCTGCCCGTCGAGGACCTTCCGCTCCCGCGTGGTGCGGCGGTACTTGTTGATGAACGTGTTGGTGAGGATCCGGAGGAGCCAAGCGCGCAGGTTCGTACCAGGCTCGAAGTGGTCGTAGAAACGGTAGGCTTTGAGGAACGCGTCCTGGACCAGGTCGTCGGCGTCGGCCTCGGAGCGGGTGAGGCGCATCGCGGCGCCATACATCGAGTCCAGATGCTGCAGCGCCTCCTGGGCGAACTCGTCGCGAAGGAGGCTGGCTTCCGGGCTGAGGGTGTCGGGGGTGTTGGTAACGAGGGCCATCGCCGCTTTCTGGGACCTCCAGCCAGCTCGGTCGAGAGCGCGCTGCTGGTTGCCGGGATCCCACCGGGGACCGTTGCCGACCAACCCTGGTCGGCCTCCGCGCATTCCCAGTTGGGTCAGCGGAGGCGCGGAGGGTAGCCAGGGGTCCCGAGGCGCCTACGTCCTCAGTTAGGGATGTGCGGCCGATTCTCTGTCGATTCCCCCCGGCGTGTACGCCATCAGCTGACGCGCCTGGGTCTCGTTAGGGATGTGCGGCCGATTCTCTGTCGATTCCCCCTCGTGGCTTCCGAACTCACTCGGCTTTTTTGCCGTCACGCTTCTGCGCGGCGACCAGCTTCTGCTCGAGCTCCTCGATGCGTCCGTGGAGGCGCTTCACTTCGCCCTGGAGCTGCTGCACGTGGCCGATAGCTATCCCGATCACGCTCCGGAGCCGGTCATCGGCGAGGCGCTGGAGCTCGTCGAACGCAGCCTTTGGACTGGCCAGGAGGCGCGCTCGCATCTCCTGCCCTTCTTTCGTCTCGGGCTCGACCTTCGCGTCGGTCTTGACGTCCTTCCCCTCCGGCTCGCGCACTTCGACGTCGTCCTGACCCTTGGGCATGAGCTTGCCCATCGGTCCCTCGCGGAGCGCGCCCATGAAGCGCTGGCCGCCGTTCTGGATGAGGTTGCGGAGGGTGTCGAACGCGGGTGAGGTGCGACGGGCCTCCCCTTCGCTGCGCCGCTCTTCCTCGTAGACGATCTGCGCCAAGGTGACGTTGGTCAGGTCTTCCTTCGTCGTGTTGTCGATGATGGTGACCTCCTCCCCAGCCCGCACGTGCTCGGCTATCTGCTGGAGGGTCACGTACCGGCTGTCGCGGGTGTCGTAGAGCTTGCGGTTCGCGTAGCGCTTGATGATCCGCGTGCGCGGGGGATCCGTGTTCCGTTCGCTGGGCGACGTCCGCATGAGAACTCCGAGTGTGCTGGTGCCAGAGCCGACGCAATGCGTCAAGCGCTCAGGCCAGCAGAGGCCGACTCAGCGCGCGGGTGGCCGCTTGCTGCACGGCGTGGCTGAGGTCGGGCAGCCCGGCTATCTCGTTCAAGTCCGGGCGCCGCAGGAGGGCGACCAAGGGCAGCGCGACGTCCCGAGGGGTGCCGGGGTTCTTCACCAGGGTCAGCTGCACCGGATAGCGGACCATCCAGCGAGGCGAGCCCGCGATCTCGCGACAGATCTCCGGGTGGGCGGGGCGACGCGCCGCGAGACGGATGATGTCTGTCTCGATGATCATCGGGTTGCCGAGCAAGAGCCGAATGACGTCGGGGTGGGGGTCGGTGAGCACCCGGGTGAGGAGGTGCCGATCACGACGGCGGGCCAGCGACTTGCGTTCGCCCAACGAGAGCGGACGACCGGTGCCGTGATCGGGGACGCGCGTCGCGTCGGGCTCGTGATCGCGCTCCTCCCTCGTGAGGAGGCGTGCGAGGTCTCGATGGCCTCGGCGGTAGGCGGCGTCGGCGAGCGACGCGCGCAGAGAAAGCGCCGTGCTCGGCGCGAGCGCCATCGCCGCCGCCGCGACCAGCTGACGCGCTCGATGATCCCCGAGCTCGGCGGAACGAAACGCGAGCGCGAGCACGTCGACGGCGTCGACCTGCGGCAAGGCGCCGAGTTGATGACGCACGAACGAGACGCGCAGGGCCGTGTCCGGCACCTCTTCGCAGGCGCGGGCCAGGCTCTCGGCTGCGCTCTCGTGCGCCACGCGGGGAGTATGCCCGAACCTCAGTTTCCCGGGGCCGATACACGGCCCCCTCCACCTCGTATCGCTGCGCAGAAGATCCGCCGATTTATCGACGGCTCTTCAGGTCTCGGCGGCGCGAACCCGACGGCGATGACGTTCAATCAGCGCGCGCATGGCCCGCACGGCCTCGGGCGGCTCCACCAAGGTCACGTCGTCCTGCTCGTGCGCCTCGTCCGTGAGCGGCAAGAACGACTCGATGGCTGGCTCGACGTCCAACGAGCCGTCACTGCGGCCGGGCAGACAGAGCACGACGCTGCGGGCCATGAGCGCATCGAGCGTCGCGAAGAGCTCGACGAGCGCGGTGCGGGCTCGGCCCACATCGAACGTGTCGCGGCGACCGAGTCCGACCAGGAGCACCCGGTCACATGCGAGCCGCGGACGCCCCGGCAGGAGCACCTGCTCGCGCACCGCGCCGTGCACCCGACCTCGGATCAGCAGCTTGGAGAGCTGACCCGCGAGGCGGAAATCGATCAGGCCCGCGAGGCCTCGCAGGGGGCGCTCGTCATCGAAGTAGCTGACCGCGAGCACCTCGGCGGGCGTGGCGTCGAGCGCGCGCAGATCCGGTGCGACGAACCGGAGCTCCACGTCACTCCTTGCCGCGGTCGGTCGCGATGCGATCCAAGACGCCGTTCACGAAGCTCGCGCTGCCTTCGGCGCCGAACTTCTTCGCGAGCTCGACGGCCTCGTTGAGCGTGACCTTGCGAGGCACGTCCGTGAGCGCGATCAGCTCGTAGACCCCGAGCCGCAGCACGTTGCGATCGACCCGGCTCATGCGCTCGAGGCGCCAGTTCTGGCTGCTGCTGCGGATGACCTCGTCGACCTCTTCGTGACGGGCCCAGTAGCCGCGCACCAGCTCGTTGGCGAATTGCGCGGAGTCCGACTCGGCGCTGTCGTCGACGCCATCGGCGCCGAGGTTCGTCCAGAAGAGACGCACGACGTCATCGGCGCCCAGGCCCGAGGCGTCCATCTGGTAGAGCATTTGGACCGCGGCTTCGCGGGCTCTGCGACGGACGCCCATCAGCGCTTCTTGCGGGGCGCGCCGGGCTTCGGCGTCGGCCCCGTGAGCGCAGCACCGAGGCTGACCATCTCGAGCGCCGAGAGCGCCGCGTCCCAGCCCTTGTTGCCCGCCTTCGTTCCGGCGCGCTCGACGGCCTGCTCGATGGTGTCGGTCGTCAGCACACCGAAGATGACTGGCACGCCGGTCTCCATCATCACCGAAGCGCAGCCCTTGGTGCACTCGCCGGCGACGTAGTCGAAGTGGGGAGTCGACCCGCGGATCACGGCGCCCAGCGCGAGGATGGCATCTGCCTTCTTGGCGTGCGCGAGGCTGCGCACAGCCAGCGGCAGCTCCCAGGCGCCCGGGGTGCGGACGACGGTGATTTGATCGTCCGCGACGCCGTGGCGGCGCAACCCATCGAGCGCGCCTTCGAGCAGGCGGTCGGTGATGAAGTGATTGAAGCGGGCGACGACGATCGCGAAGCGTGCATTGTCAGCGACTTCGAACGTGCCTTCGACGGTGTGGATCGGCATGGGGGGCGAGGTGTCGCGCATCGGGTCGAGCACCGCAAGCCCTCTGATCATCGGGGCCGTTCAATGGCGCAGGGGCTGCTCATCCTCGGTGACCGAGAGCTGATCGACGACCTCGAGCCCGTAGCCTTCGACGCCTGCGATCTTGCGAGGGCGATTGGTCAACAGACGTACCTTGCGCAGACCCAGCGCTCGCAGGACCTGCGCGCCGAGGCCGTACTCGCGCAGGACATCGCCTGTCTCGGGCCGAGGCCGTTTCACGGGCAGGCCCAGCCGGGTCGAGAGGTCGGCGTGGAGGTCCAGCGGGCCGCTGATGAACACGACGACGCCCTTTCCCTCGGCCTCGATGCGGCGCATCGCCGCGCGCATCGGCAGCTTGTTGCCGTCGCCTCCACCCAGCTCGAGCACGTCACCGAGCACGCTGCCGCTGTGCATGCGCACCAGGGTGGGCGACTCGTCGAGCTCGCCGAAGGTGAGCGCCAAGAACTCGCGACCCGCGGGCACCGAGCCGAAGAGGTGGGCGTGCCACGTGTGGCCGCTCGGCAGCGCGAGCTCTCCGTCGAGGCGCTTCTCGATGAGCTGCTCGTGCTCCAGGCGGTACTGGACCAGGTCGGCGATGCTCAAAATCCGCATCCCGTGGGTCTTCGCGAAGACCTCGAGGTCGGGCATGCGGGCCATGCTTCCGTCGTCGTTCATGATCTCGCAGATGACGCCCGAGCTGCGCAGGCCCGCGAGGCGCGCGAGGTCGACCGATCCCTCGGTGTGGCCGGTGCGCTGAAGGACCCCACCCGGTCGGGCGCGCAGAGGGAAGATGTGCCCGGGGCTCACCAGATCCTCCGGACGCGCGTCGGGGGAGCTCGCGACCAAGATGGTCTGCGCGCGATCCTGCGCGCTGATGCCGGTGGAGACCCCGTGACGAGCTTCGATCGAGATCGTGAACGCGGTGCTCCGCGACGAGCGATTCTCATCGACCATCATCGGTAGATCGAGCTGCTGCACGTGCTCTTCGGTGAGGGTCAGGCAGACCAAACCGCGCGCGTTGCGGACCATGAAGTTCACGGCTTCTGCGGTGCAGAGCTCGGCGGCCATCACCAGGTCGCCTTCGTTCTCGCGATCTTCGTCGTCGACGAGGATCACCATCTTGCCGGCGCGGATGTCTTCGAGAGCGCGGTGGACGCGTTCGGTGGCGGTGCGGGTCATCGTTCGTTCGTCCGTCGTTCGGAAGAGGGGATCAGGCCATGCCGGCGCGGCGCAGCGCATCGAGCGTGAGCGCGCCGCCGGCCTCGGGATTCTCGGGCGAGGCGCCATCGACGCCAGGTCGGCCCAAGAGGCGGGCGACGTATTTCGCGAGCACGTCGACCTCGAGGTTCACCGTGCTGCCGAGCGGGCGCTCGGCCAACAGCGTCTTGCCTTGGCTCACGGGAACCAGTGCCAAGTCGAAGCGTCGGCCCACCGTGCCGTTCACCGTGAGGCTGACTCCGTCGACCGCGACGGATCCCTTCGGCGCGAGGAATGGCGCGAGCGCGTCGGGCACTTCGATCGTCACCTCGATAGATCGCCCGAGCGGTCTGCGATCGAGGAGCGTGCCGACGCCATCGACGTGGCCCGACACGATGTGCCCACCGAGGCGATCATGGGCCCGCAGCGCGCGTTCGAGGTGGACGCGGTCGCCCAGCTTCAGGGATCCCAGCGTGGTCTTCGCGAGGGTCTCGGTGGACGCATCGGCCGCAAACCAATCCACGCCACTCTCGGTCACGCTCAAGCAGCATCCGTTCACTGCGATCGACTCACCGCGCACGAAGTCGCGGTAGCCGCAGCGCACCTGGAGGGTGGCGTCGCTGCCGCTGATCTCGAGCTTGGTCAGCGTGCCGAGCTCGTCGATGATGCCGGTGAACATGGTCAGTCTCGGTGGGGAACGCGACCATCGATGAGGACGTCGTCGCCGAAGATGCGGATGCGAACGTCGGTCAAGCGGCTGGCCTGCGCGAGGTTCTGCACCGCGACGCTCCGATGCGCGAGGGGCCGCGCGAGCGGATCGCCGAGGACCACGGGCGCCACGAAGGTCGCCAGCCGGTCCAAGAGGTCGGCATCGAGCAGCGCGCCTAGCACGCGACCTCCGCCCTCGACCAAGAGCTGCATGATCTCTCGAGCGCCCAGCGCAGCGAGCAGCTCGGGCAACGCTACCTTACCGCTGCCATCCAAGGGGAGTTCGAGGAGCTCGGCGCCGGCCGCCTGCAGTGCTCCGCGTCGATCCGCGGGTGCGTGCGGACCGTGGGCGAGCACGACCTTCGCGCGCTTGCCTGTGATCACCTTCGCGCGCTCGGGCGTGCGCAGGTGGGTGTCGAGCACGATCCGTAGCGGGTCGCGTCCCTCGATCATGCGGACGTCGAGCGCGGGATCGTCGGCCAGCACCGTCTCGATGCCCACCATCACCGCGTCGGCGCGATCCCGCATGCGGTGCGCCTCGGACCGCGCGAGGTCACCCGTGATCCACTTGGAGTCGCCACTCGCCGTCGCGATGCGCCCGTCGAGCGTCACGGCGGCCTTGCCGATCACCAGCGGGCGAGCGCGCTGGACCAGACAGGTGAAGTCCTCGATCAGATCCGTGCAGGCCGCACCGAGCACGCCTACTTCGACATCGATCCCCGCCTGCCGTAGGCGATCCAAGCCCGGGCCGCTGGGGTAGTGCTTGGGATCGCGGGCACCGATCACCACGCGGGTGACCCCGGACGCGAGGATGGCTTCGGTGCAAGGCGGGGTGCGGCCGTGGTGGTTGCACGGCTCGAGGGTGCAGTAGAGCGTGGCGCCGGTCGCGCGCGCACCCGCAGCGCGGAGCGCGGCGACCTCGGCGTGCGCCTGGCCAGGGCCCTCGTGAAAGCCGACCGCGATCACCTCATCGTCGGCCCCGCCAACCACCGCGCCGACCCGAGGGTTTGGCGACGTACGACCTCGGGCGGCAGCGTCGACGGCGCGCGCCATCTGCCGCTCGTCGGAGCTCACGTGCGCTCCTTGGTCCCCGGCGCCATGTCGAGCAGACCCGAGAGCTCGGTCATGAACTCGCGGATGTCCTTGAACGAGCGGTACACGCTCGCGAAGCGTACGTAGGCCACCTGATCCAGATCCTTGAGCTGGAGCATCACCTTCTCGCCGATGGTGGTCGACGGAACCTCCTTGTCACCCGAGTCGACCAGCTCGCGCTCGATCGTGTCGACGACGCGATCGAGCTGCTCCTCGGAGACCGGCCGCTTCTCACACGCACGCCTGAGGCCGGCCAGCACCTTCATTCGGTCGAAGGCCTCGCGGCGATCATCGCGCTTCACGACCAGGGGCAGGACCTGCTCGACGCGCTCGTAGGTGGTGTAGCGGCGCTCGCATCCCTCGCACTCCCGCCGACGGCGGGTGACCTCACCTCCGGAAGAGAGGCGCGAGTCGATGACGCGGTTGTCGAAGCTGCCGCAGAAAGGGCATTTCATGGGCGGGGCGGTTCTTAGTGGCCGACCGCGGCCTCCGCAACTGCGACTCCCGGAAACCAGCGATGTCGAGCATGCTCTGGCGATGCTCACCCGCACCCTCGTGCTGTCCGTCGTGCTCGCTCTCCCCGTCACCGTGCGAGCACAGGCGATCGTGGTGCAGCCGTACCTGCAGGACGTGACCGCCACCTCGGCGTGGATCCTCTGGGAGACCTCGTCGGGCGAGGAGAGCCGGATCGAGTGGGGCCCGACGGACACGCTCGGCGCGTCGGCGACTGGCTCCGCGCTCACCACCGAAGGGGCGTACCGGGTCCACGAAGTGCAGCTCACCGCGCTGATGCCCGGCACCCGCTACTTCTACACCGCGCACACGGGCAGCGAGAGCGCGGGACCGTTTCACTTCACGACGCCGCCTGCGGATCGTGAGGTGCCCTTCCGCATGATCGCGGTGAGCGACATGCAGCGGGACGACGCCAACCCGGAGGTATGGGGCAACGTCATCCACGACGGCATCCTGGATTTCCTCCGCACCGAGGCGCCCCTGCCCGACGAGGCCTTGGCCTTCGTTTTGTTGCCCGGCGATCTGGTGGACGACGGCAACGATCATGACCGCTGGATGGAAGAGTTCTTCGCGCCTGCGGCGGATCTCGCGTCGTTCGTTCCGTTCTACCCAGTGCTAGGAAACCACGAGCACGACGCGCACTTCTACTACGACTACTTCCACATGCCGCTCACAGGCGCGCCGAGCGAAGCCGACAAGTTCTGGCGCATGGACTACGGCAACGTTCGAGTGATCGGTCTCGACTCGAACGCGTTCTTTCTCTTGGGCGAGCAGCAGGCGTTCCTCGAAGCAGCGCTGACCGACGCGTGCACGGACGACGATCTCGACTTCGTATTCGTCGAGGTGCACCACGGACACCACTCCGAGCTCTGGCCCCCTGGCGAAGCGCCCTTCTCCACCGCCGTCGTCGAGCGGGTCGACGCGTTCTCGCGCGACTGCGGGCGACCCGGCGTGCTCTTCTACGGACACACCCACGGCTACGCGCGTTCGGCATCGCGCGACGCTGCGCACCTCTGGATCAACGTCGCGAGCGCCGGCGGCAACATCGACTACTGGGGCGAGTACGACGAGCAGTACGACGATCCCGAGACCCAGGTCAGCCAGGACGACTGGGGCTTCGTGGTGCTCGACATGACGGCGGGCGACGACCCGTCGCTCCACGTGCGCCGCTTCAGCCTGGGCAACGAGATGATGGCGCGAGACAACGACGTGCGGGACGAGATGACCGTGCGGCGCTACGACCAGCCGCCTGCGACGCCGGTCTCGAGCGCGCCCCGCGGGTCGGTCGCGACGACGTGCACCACGCTGCGGGCGGGTGACTTCAGCGATCCCGACGGCGACCTGCACGGCATGGCGCACTGGCAGGTGAGCACGACGTGCGATTCGTTCGACGCGCCCGTCTTCGACTCGTACCGCGCGTTCGAGAACCAGTACGAAGGTGTGGACCTCGCGGCAGGCGACGACCTGCGTGACGAGCCTGCCGTCGGGTTGAGCCCGGAGACGTACTACTGCTGGCGGGTGCGCTACCGCGATCGCGCGCTGGCGTGGAGCGCGTGGTCCACGCCGGTCGCGTTCCAACTCGACGCAGACGGCGCGAGCTCCTGCGACGATCCCACGGTGCTGACCCCGCCGGAGCCGAGGGTGGACGCTGGCCCCGACGCGGGTGTCGAGGCGCCCAGCAGCGGTTGCGGTTGCCGAGCCGGACGTGGGGGCGACGGCTTGGCTGGGCTCGGGGCGCTCTTGGCGCTGCTGATCGCGGGACGCGCTAGAGCGGGCTCGTCTCTTCGCCGATCACCGTGTTGTCGATGAGGCGGGTCTTGCCGAGGTGCGCGGCGACGACGACGAGCGCCCGCACATGCACCCGGTCGAGCGGCGAGAGCGTGTCGGCATCCACCACGCTCACGTAGTCGATGGAATCGAAGCTCGCCTCGATCGGGGCGCGCGCGAGCAGCGCGAGCTGCATCGGGTCGCGCTCGCCCGACGCGAACGCCGCGTGGGCCGCTCGAAGGCCGCGGACAATCGCCAAGGCGCGCTCTCGCTCTGCCGCGCTCAGGTAGCGATTGCGTGAGCTCATCGCGAGGCCGTCGCTCTCCCGGACCGTCGCCATGCCGTGCATCTCGATCGGCAGCAACAGATCGTCGACCAGCTTCTTCAGCACCCGCCACTGCTGGTAGTCCTTGCGCCCGAACACGGCGACCGACGGGCCCACCAGCGTGAAGAGCTTGGCGACCACCGTGGTGACGCCGTCGAAGTGCCCCGGACGAAAGCTGCCTTCGAGCGTGTCGGTGATCCCCGTGAGTGTGACGCTGGTCGAGAAGCCCGGTGGGTACATCGCCTCGGGCTCCGGCGCGAAGACGAGATCGACGCCCCGCTCCCGGCAGCGCGCCAGATCATCGTCGAAGGTGCGGGGGTAGCGCGCGAGATCATCGGTGGGCGCGAACTGCAACGGGTTCACGAAGAGGGTGACGGTCTTGAACGTCGCGCCGCGGCGGCCGAGCTCATCGACGAGCGCGAAGTGCCCGTCGTGCAGGGCGCCCATGGTCGGCACGACGCCGACGCGCGCGCCGAGCGCTCGGGCCGCTGCGCATGCGGCTTGGAACATCGCGGGGTCCGTGATCACCTCGGTCATGCCGCGTCAGATACCCGGCAAGCGGGCCGCGTGGGGAGACCAAAACGACGCCCAGCGACGATTGATCGACGCCGCGCCGGACTTTTCCAGCGAGCCGCATCTCCGCAGCGCGAAGGGTGACGCGTCGTCCCTAGCTCGCGAGGTCTCAGGCTCGTCCCGATCAGGAGAGCTCCGCGTCTCGCGACTTGGTCTTCTTGACCTTCTTCGCGAGCTTCGGAGTCACGGCAGAGCGCTTCAGCTCGTCACGCAACGCAGCGCCGGTGTGGCTCGTGGGATGCGCAGCTATCACTCGAGGCGCGCCTTCGACGACCACGTGACCGCCACGCTCGCCGCCCTCGGGGCCGAGATCGATCACCCAGTCGGCCCCCAAGATGACGTCGAGCTGGTGTTCGACCACCACGACGGTGTCGCCTCGATCCACCAGCTTGCGGAGCGTGCGGATCAAACGCGTCACGTCGTCGCGATGCAGACCGGTGGTCGGCTCATCGAGGACGTAGAGGGTCTTCCCGGCCGCCGTCGTGCCCAGCTCCGCGACCAGCTTGATGCGCTGCGCTTCGCCACCAGAGAGCGTGTGCGAGGGCTGTCCCAGCTCCAGGTAGCCGAGGCCGAGATCCACCAACAAGTCGAGGGGACGGGCCACCTTGGGGATCGCGGCGAGCGCCTTGGCGGCCTGACCAATCTCCATACGCAGGAGCTCACCCACCGAACATCCATGGAGCTTGGGCACCAAGGTCTCGCGGGTGAAGCGCATGCCCCTGCAGGTCTCACAGGGGATGTAGACGTCGGGCAGGAACGCCATCTCCACCGTGAGCGCGCCGTTGCCGTCGCACGTGGGACAGCGCCCCGCGTGGGCGACGTTGAAGGAGAAGCGACTCGGGCCCCAGCCTCGAGCGCGCGCCTCGGGAGTCTGGGCGAAGAGCTTTCGCAGCTCGTCCCAGATGCCGACGTAGGTCGCGGGGATCGAGCGGGGGGTCCGCCCGATGGGGCTCTGATCCACCATCACCGCGCGTTGCAGCGCCTCCGCGCCCTTCAGCTGACGGAAGGCCATCGGCGCCTGGTCGTTCACCAAGCCCAGCTTCGCGCGCACCGCGGGCAACAAGACCCGACGCACCAACGTGCTCTTGCCCGATCCCGACACGCCGGTGATGGCGACCAGCTTCCCGAGCGGGACATCGATGTCGGCTTGGTCGAGGTTGTGGCCGGTGGCGCCCCGCAGCATGAGCCGCGGCGCATTGGCGGCGACGACGGTCTCGCACACCACGGCAGGACGGATGAGCGCGCGACCCGTGATCGACTCGGTGCCCTCGCTCAGCACGCTGGGGCTGCCGCTCGCGAGGATGCGCCCTCCCCGCTTGCCGCCTTCGGGACCCACGTCGATCACGTGGTCGGCGGCACGAATCACGTCCGCGTCGTGCTCGACCACCAACACCGTGTTGCCTCGATCGCGCAGCTGAACGAGGGCGCGAATCAAGCGTTCGGTGTCACGCGAGTGCAGCCCGATGGTGGGCTCGTCGAGGACGTAGAGGAGACCCGTCAGCCCTGCACCCAGCTGCGCGGCCAAGCGCACCCGCTGGGTCTCGCCGCCCGACAGGGTGTCCGCTGCGCGACCCAGCCCGAGGTAGCCCAGACCCACCTCTTCGAGGAACGCGAGCCGGCGCTCGCACTCGGCCAGCGGCACCTTGCCGATGTCGGCCTCTCGGCCCGTGAGCGCAAAGGTCGCAAGCTCCCGGCGCGCTGCCTCGACGCTGCGCTCGAGCACATCCGAGATGGGATGTCCGTCGACCGTGACCCAGCGGGCCAGTGGTGACAGGCGGGTGCCCTCGCACTCAGTGCACGCGAGGATCTCCTCGCGCAGGGTCTTGCCCTTTCCCACCACGTGGAGCTCGAAGCCCTTGCCCTCACATCCGTCGCAGCGCCCTTGGGGGGTGTTGAACGAGAAGAACCGGGGGTCGAGTTCGGGGAACCCGCGTCCGCACGAAGGGCAGGCGCGGATGGTCGAGTAGAGCGACGCGTCGTCGCCTACCAAGATCACCACCGAGCCGTCCGCGAGCTGCGACGCCCGACGGATCTCCTGCTCGAGGACCGCTCGATCGTTCTTCACCCGGGCGCACAAGAGCTCGATGTCGTGCTCCACGAAGCGCGAGAGCGACATCCCCGCGACCAGGGGCGTGAGCGCGCCATCGATACGCGCTTCGGCGAATCCCTTCTTGCGGAAGCCATCGAGCTGCTCGCGGTAGTGCCCCTTCTTGCTACGGATGACCGGGGCCAGCACCGCGATGTGGGCCCGCGCACCGTGCTTGGCCAGCACATCCTCGGCGAGCTGCGCGGGCGCTCGAGCGCTGATCGCTACCGGCTTCGCGTGGGTGCTGCAGTCGGGGCAGTGGAGCTGGCCTGCTTTGGCCCAGAGCAGCCGCAAGTAGTGGGCGACCTCGGTCACCGTCGCCACGGTGGAGTTCGCGCCTCCGCGGGTGATGCGCTGCTCGAGCGCGACCGTGGGGGGCACGCCGGTGACCCGGTCCACGTCCGCGCGCGGCAGCTGCGGGAGGTACTGGCGCGCGTACGGCGAGAGCGTCTCCAAGAAGCGCCGCTGCCCCTCGGCGAAGATCACGTCGAACGCCAGGGTGCTCTTGCCGCTGCCGGAAGGGCCGCTGATGACCACCAGCTTCTCGCGCGGCACCTCGACGGTGAGGTCCTTGAGGTTGTGCTCCCGCGCGCCCTCGACCCGAATGACCGGGCGGTCGACGGTGCCCGTGTGCACCTTCGCGCGGCCCTTCACGTTCGCCTCGGAGGTGATCCCCAACGCACGCGCGAGATATGGCGCCGTGCGCGACCGCGCGTGCTTCGCGACGTCCTCGGGCCTCCCCTGCACCACCAACTCACCGCCGAGATCGCCTGCACCGGGGCCGATGTCGATCACCCAATCCGCGTGCGCCGCGACCCGCATGTCGTGCTCGACGACGATCACGGTGTCGCCGCGATCGACGAGACGATCGATGGCCTTCAGGAGCGGCTTCACATCCTCGGCGTGCAGCCCCGCCGTCGGCTCATCGAGCACGACGAGACCGCCGGGGGCCGCATCGGTGAGCGCGAGCGCGAGCTTCAGCCGCTGGGCCTCACCGCCCGACAGCGTGTTGAGCGCCTGGCCCAGACGCAGGTACCCGAGACCGACCTCGACCAACGGCGCGAGGCGCTTACTGATGGTCTTGTCTGCCGCGAAGTGCGCGAGCGCGCCGCTCGCGGTCAGCTCGAGGGCCTCGCTCGCGTCGAGCCCGCCGACCTTCACGTCGAGCACCGCGCCGACGAAGCGCTTCCCGCCGCAGTCGGGGCACGAGAAGGTCACGTCCGCCAGGAACTGCATCTCGATCGTCTCGGCGCCATCGCCCTTGCACGTCTCGCAGCGCCCGCCGGCGACGTTGAACGAGAAGTACGAGTCGCTGTAGCCCCGCTCTTTTGCGAGCGGCTCGCGTGCGTACCGCTTGCGGACCGCGTCCCACACCCCGAGGTAGGTCGCCGCGTTGCCCCGTGACGTGCGCCCGATGGGCGACTGATCGACGTGCGAGACGGTGTGCAGCGCGTCGATGCCCTCGAGCGCCTCGAAGGGGAGCGCCGTCTCGCTGCCGCTCATCCCGCTGGTGCGCCGCTCGATCGCAGGCACCAACGTCTCGAGGACCAGTGAGCTCTTGCCCGATCCGGAAGGGCCGGTGACACAAGTGAGGGCACCCAGCGGGAAGCGCGCATCGACCCCTTTGAGGTTGTGGCCGTTGGCCCCGCGCATCTCGATGCATTTCCCCACCTCACGCCGAACGCGCTTGGTGTCCCGAAGCTCCCGCAGCGAACGCCCCGTCGCGGTGTCTGCCTTCGCCAGATCCTTGGGGGTGCCATCGAAGACCAGGCGACCGCCGTGCTCGCCGGCACCGGGACCGAGCTCGATCACCCGATCCGCGGCCTCGATGATCTCGGGGTCGTGCTCCACCACCATCGCGATGTTGTCGCCATCGGCGAGGCGTCGGACCACATCGACCAGCCTGGGAACATCGCTCGGATGGAGACCCACGGTCGGCTCATCGAGCACGAAGAGGGTGCCGGTCAGCGACGAGGAGAGCGCGGACGTGAGCGCCACCCGCTGGGACTCGCCGCCCGAGAGCGTACGCGAGGTGCGATCCAGCGAGACGTAGGGGAGCCCCACGTCGACCAACGTCGTGAGCCGCGCCACCAGCTCGCGCAGCACCAACACCGACGGCGGGTCGCTCGCGATGGCGGGGAGCGTCTCCAGCTGCGTCGCGAACGCGAGCGCTCGTCCTGCCGGCATCGCGAAGAGCTCGGCGATCGTCCGTCCCGCGATCCGAAAGCGCAGCGCCTCGGGCTTGAGGCGCGCGCCGTGGCACGTCGGACACTCCTCGTAGCTGCGGAAGCGCGACAGCAAGACGCGCACGTGCATCTTGTACGCCTTGGTCTCGAGGTAGCCGAACCAGGCGCGCAGGCCCCACCAGCGCTTGCCACCGAAGCGGGCGCGCGGCTCCTCGCCATCGCCCTCCTTCAGCCACGTGAGCTGCTCGGGGGTGAGCGTGGAGAGCGGCACGTTGGTGGGCACGCCGACGGCCTCGGCGAACTTGGCGAGCTCGCGTCGCTCCCACTCGGTCGACTTGCCGCTCCAGCACGCGATGGCGCCACCTTTCAGCGAGCGTCGGTGGTCTGGCAGCACCTTGTTCCAGTCGATCCCGATCACCCGACCGAAGCCGCGGCAGGTCTCGCACGCGCCGATCGCGTTGTTGAACGAGAAGAGTCCGGGCGTCGGATCGCGGTAGTCCACGTCGCAGCGCGCACAGTGCAGACCCCGGGAGAAGCGCAGCGGCGCGCCATGCTCGCGACGGGCGTAGGCGACGCCCTCGGAGCGGGCCATCGCGGCTTCGAACGCCTCGACCAGACGCCCTCGATCTTCCTCGCGAGCGACCGCTCTGTCGGTGACCACCTCGAGCGTGGTGGCGCGGCTCGCCTCGGCGGCGGCTTCCTCTGCGATGCGCTTCTTCGCGGCCTTCTTCGCCGACTTCTTCTTGCTCACTTTCTTGGCGGACTTGGGCACCACCACCACCGGCGCGCTCCCATCACCGAGCGCGGCGTCGCCGAGGATCTCGCTGGGCTTCACCCCGTCCAGATCGCGGACGGCGCCGTCCACGATGACCCGGCGGTAGCCCGCGACGATCAGCGCGTCGCGCACGGACAGGAGCTCGTCGACGCCGCTCACCAGCGTCGGATAGGTAACGACGACACGCTCGCCCGCCGCGGTGGCGAGCACCTTGCGCGCAGCGTCCTCCGCGCTCTCCCGCAGCACCGGCTCGTCGCATCGCTCGCAGTGCAGGGTTGAGGCGCGGGCCCAGAGGCTCTTCGCATAGTCCGCGATCTCTGTCATCGTCCCGACGGTCGAGCGGCTGGTGCGCACCGGCGCCTGGCGATCGACCGCGACGCCAGCGGGCACCGGATCCAGTGAGTCCACGGGAGGACGCGCCAGGCGCTCGAGGAACTGGCGCGCATACGCGCTGAAGCTCTCGACGTAGCGCCGCTGTCCCTCCGCATAGAGGGTACCGAAAGCGAGCGAGGACTTGCCTGCTCCGGAGGGACCGGCGACCACCACCAGCTCGCCAGGTCTCAGATCGAGATCGATCCCCTGGAGGTTGTGGGTGCGGGCGCCGCGAAGCTGGGTGATGCGCATCGGGGCGCAGAGGCTGGGGCTCCACTGATTGTTTGTCCAGCCCCGAGGACCGGGCTTTCGCTTCTCGTACCCCGCTATCATGCCCGCCATGTCGGACCCGAAAGACGACCCCCAGACCCCGCCGACCCGTGACATCGGAGCGGTCGCCCTGGTGCACGACGTGGCCGGGGTAGCGCCCAGCAGCGCCAAAGACAGCTACCCCAGCTTCGATAGGCTCTCCGAAGAGCCCGAGTCGGAGGAGGTCCACGTCGGCGATCAGGAGCCCGAGTTCGACCCCACCGTGCCTCGCTACTCGGAGGGAGGCTTACTGGGCTCGGGAGGCATGGGCGCCGTACACCTGTCGCGCGATCGCCGCATCGGTCGACAGGTGGCGATCAAGGCGCTGCACGGCCACTTGAGCAGCCGCGATTCACGCCTGCGCTTTCTGCGCGAGGCCAGGGTGCAGGGACAGCTCGAGCACCCCGCGATCCCCCCGGTCTACGACCTGGGCAAGGACGACGCGGGGGTGTGGTTCACGATGAAGCGCCTCCGGGGGCAGACCCTCTCGCGCATCCTGCACTACCAGGCGAAGGGAGAGGGTGACATGGACACCCGGTTTCCCATTCGTCGCTTGCTCTCGGCGTTCATCACGGTGTGCGACGCGCTGCACTACGCGCACACCCGCGGAGTGGTCCATCGCGATCTGAAGCCGGCGAACATCATGCTCGGTGACTTCGGCGAGGTGTGGGTGGTCGACTGGGGGCTCGCGGGCCTGCTCGAGGACGCCCCGCCCAGTGAAGACCGTCGCTCCCGGGTGCAGGCGGATCACTCGCGGCAAGTGATCGGCGGCAACATCACTCGCCCGGGCAACGTCGTCGGGACGATCCACTACATGTCGCCCGAGCAAGTGCGCGGCGAGCGGGTCGACGGGCGGGCCGACGTCTACGCGCTCGGGGTCATGCTCTACGAGATCCTCACCAAGCAGCGCTTCCGAGAGCAGGCCGACTACATCCGAGTGCTCGCCTCGATTGCGGACGGTCGGGTCGCGAAGCCCTCGACCGTGAAGCCCGATGTGGACCTCGAGCTCGACGCCATCTGCGTGAAGGCCACCGCCGTCGACAGGAGCGACCGATACGCGACCGCCCGCGAGCTGCGCGAGGCCATCGAGCGCTACTTGTCTGGGGTCCACGACGAAGAGGTCCGCCATCAAGCGGCCGCCAAGATCGTGAAGGGCGCGCGGGAGCGGCTCTCGAGATTCGAGCTCGATGGCAAGAAGGACGGCTCCCTCGCTAGCGCGCGCGCCGAGGCCATGCACGAGGTGCTGCGCGCGCTCTCCGTCGATCCCGCGAGCGAGGAGACCAAGCGCTTCCTGGTGGAGCTGGTGCAGCGGGTCGATGGCGAGCCGCCGCCCGAGGCCCTGGACGAGGTCGCCGCGAGCCGCGACGAGACACGGCACGAGGGCACCATCACCGCGGTGTGGGGCTTCTTGTCGTGGCTCTTGGTCGTCCCGCTGGTGGTGCTCGCCGGCGTGCGGGACTGGACGTGGTTCGGCGTCGCGCTGGCATCGACCCTGGGCGCGCTGGGCTGGGCGCTCTACCGTCGCACCGCTGGCACCACCCGCGCTGTCGACGGGGCCATCATCGCGCTCTTCGTGGTGGGGATCCTGATGAGCGTCGCGAGCTACCTCGGTCCGTTCATCGTCGTGCCGACCTGCGCCGTCAGCGCGTCGATGTTCTTCGCGATGCACGCACATAAGCGCGAGCGCGCGTTCTTCCTCACCATCCTCGTGGTGGGATCCGTGCTGCCTTTCGTACTCGAGGCGTTCGGAGCGTTCGGACCCCGCATCACGTTCGGCCCCGAGGGGCTCTCGGTCCCGCCGCGGCTGACGGGCTTTCCGCCCATGCTCACCTGGGTGGGCCTCGGCTGGGTGTCGGCGTCGTTCACCGTCTTCGCGGCGCTGCTCGTGGGTCGCCTGCGTGATCGCCTGGACGCCGCCGAGGAGAAGCTGCGGGTCCAGTCGTGGCACCTCCGCAAGCTCTTCCCGGAGGCAGCGCGCGACTGACCGCTAGCGCTCTTCAGGGACGGTGGTCAAGGGGCGCCGCAAGAGAGCCACTCGGCGAGCATCCGACGCTCCTCGTCCCCGGGCCGCAGGTCATCGGGCCGCGGCGGCATGACGCGCCCCTCGCGCCCCGGTCCGATCCCAGCCATGAAGTCGATCCGTCGGGCCAGCGGGCGCACCAGCTCGATACTGTTGAAGTTCACGTCTTCGGGCGCGCCGTTCCGCTCGATGGCGCCCGCGTTCTCCTCCGAGTGGCAGAGGATGCAGTAGGTCTCGAAGAAGTTCTGGCCGAACGTCTCGTAGGTCAGCGTGCTCCCGTCGGGGCAGAGCGTGTGGCTGGCGTAGGCGTCGTCGGGGACCACACCGCCATCCATGTTCGGCATGTCGGGTCCACAGCCCCAGAGCACCAAAGCGACGAAACCAGGAAAAAAGCAAGATGAGCGGGAGAGCATGCGCGGCACGGTAGCAGCTTCGCATGATCGGCTGTTCGCGTTACCGCGCGTGTCTTCCGTTGACAGCAGGTGACCCCGCTGGCGATCATCCCCCGCCCCGCTTCACCGCGACGCCGCCGAATGTCTGCCCTCACATCGCTCCTCGCGAGAGACCAAGTCGTCGCCGTTCGAAAGATCGAGGAGGCGCTCCAGAAGCAAGTCATCAGCGGCGGTGACATCGGCGCCGTGCTCCTCGAGCTCGACGCCATCCCCGAGAACACCCTCGCGGCGTACAGCGCGGCGCTCTACGGGCGGCTGCCTGCGACCCGCGACGAGGTGATGCGCGCGCCGCGTGACGTGGTGCGCGTCGTGCCCCGCGAGATCGCGGAGAAGCACCGCCTCGTGCCGGTGGCGCTCGACGCGATGGCGAGCGGGGCGGCGGGACCGACGCTCATCGTCGCGCTCTCCATCCCGCTCTCTCAGGAGGTCGAGCAGCAGCTCTCCTTTCTGTTGGGGCACACGCTCGTCAGTCGGGTGATCTGCGAGGTGCGCGTGGCCGCCGCGCTCTCCCACCACTACGGCATCGAGCCTCCGCCGCGGATGCGCCGGCTCATCGACAAGCTCCGCGAGCGCGACGCCGGGCCCGTTCCCTACGTCGCGCCGCCCGAGACCGGCAAGCTCCAGAGCAATCAGCTCGCGGGGCTCGGCAAGAAGAGCTCGGCCGCCAGCTTCCTGGACGACGACGAGCCCGACGAGACCCCCGTCCCCGCATCCGTCCCTCCCAAGGGCCGGCCCTCGGGGGTCCCGCCTGGGCGCACCACCGACCCGCTCGGGGTCAGCCGAGATCAGACGGTGGTCGATCCGCTGCCGAGCGCGTCGCCCCCCAGGGTCAAGACGCAGCCTCCGCCACGCCCCGTCTCCGTAGCCCCAGCAGCGCTTCCCCCCATCGCGCTGGTGCAGTCGTCGCGTCGCGCGTGGGTGCCGCCCGAGCCTTCACGCCCGCACATCGATCCGCTGCCCGCGCTGCGCAGACACCGAGGCCCGATCAGCGCAGGCCAGGCGGTGCAGCTGCTCGAGGGCGCGACCAAGCGTGATGAGATCCTCGAGGTGCTGCTGTCGTTTGGCGGACAGTTCTTCGACTACCTCGCGGCCTTCACCGTGCAGGACGACACCGCCGAGGGGCGGGTGTCCGTGGGCGCCGGAACCGGCACCGACGAGCTGCGCGGCGTGAAGATCCCCCTTGGCCCTACCAGCGCCCCGCGCGGTCTCCTCTCGGAGTCGCGCGCAGGACTGATGCCGCTGGCCGGACCGCTCGACGGCGCCGAGACGGAGCTCAGCCTCGCCACGGATCTGGGACAGCCGTTGCACGCGTGCGCCATCGTCGTCCCGGTGGTGCTGCGCGCTCGCGCGGTGCTCCTGGTGATCGGCGTGCGCGCGACCGAGAACTTCGCCGTCGCGGACGTCCCCGAGCTCGTGGCGTTAGCACCTCGGGTGGTCGACGCGCTCGAGCGCCTCATCCTCCGCAAGAAGCAAGGGACTGCGACGCCGCCGAGCATCGCGCCGAGCGTCGACCTGGTAGAGCGCGCCTCACTCAAGGCAGCGGTGCGTGACGCCCGAGCGAGCGCAGCCCCTCGGGCCCTCACCCGATCGAGCGATCGTTGGAGCTCGGTGGCCAAGGAGGAAAGCAAGAGCGCGCCGCCGCTCGAGGCGTCCAGCCCGATCGCCATCCCCGACCGATCGACCTTCCCTGGCGTGGGCACGGAGACTTCCAGCGCGCCGCGCGAGCGCTCGCTCGCCGACGCCATCCTCGATGGTGCCGAGGCGAATTCACCGTCGAGCAGCACGCCTGTCCACGTGTCGCGTGCGCGCAACCCGCTCAACATCCCCCGCTCCGCGCCGCCGCCCCCCGACAGCGCGTTCCTGCTCCCGGTGGTCGACCTGCCGCCGCGCGATTCGACCGGCCGGCTCACCACCGAATTCAGCGGTCGCCCCCAAGGTCGATTGACCGACCCCGCGCCCGAGCCCGTGGTCGCTCCGATCGAGGAGGACGATGAGCCCGAGCTGTCGATCGGCGACGGCGACGAGCCGGAGAGCAACGACGAGAGCGATGACGAACCCGAGTTGTCGATTGGCGAGAGCGGCGACGACGATTGGGATAGCGAGGACGAGAGCGACGCAGCGGGTGACGACGACGAGCTCGACGGTCGCACGACGCTGCCTACTCCCGCGCCCCATGTCGCGCCCGGCTCCATCCCTCCGCCAGCCGTGTTGATCTCGCCTCCCCCGGTCGCCGCCGACGCGTCCAACTACTCGATGCACGATCTCGAGGAAGAGGTCGTGGTCCCGTTGAAGCGCTTGCGCGGAGCGACCTCGAACGCGCCAGCACCGAGCACGCCATCGTCGGTCACCCCACCGATGGCCACGCCGCCAACGGCGCGACCCGCGGATCCTCGGCGCGAAGAAGGTGGCGCCGTGTCGCCCGATCGGGTCGCGCCCGCGGCCGTCGAACGCGTCCGCACCCAAGCGTCGAACCCGCCGGTGGCCAGCCGGAATAGCGTCACCCCGCGTGAGATGCCGTCGGTCATCGTCGACATGGGCGACGCCGTCGACAACCTCGTCCTCGATCTGCAGCACGCTGGCCCCGACGACGAGCGCGCCGCGGTGAACGCGCTCCTGCGGCTCGGCGAGGCCGCCCTGCCCGTCTTGGCGCAGACCTTCCCTGGACCGCTCTGGTTCGATCGGCACCGCCCGCACAGGCGAACCCCGCGCGGTCGGGATACGTCTGCGATCGCGCGGGCATTCTATGCCTTCGGGGTTCGCGCGACCCCCTACGTCGCGACGCTGACGAGCCACGCGCACCCCGAGCGACGCTACTACGCGTTGCTGCTCGCGGGCGACATGGTGCACCCGAGCCTCCTCGACGCCGTGTCGGCACGGGTCTTCGACGAGGACGACTCGATCCGCAAGCTGGCGCACGAGATCGTGCCGCGCTTCGCGGGGCTCGCGGGCTGGATCGAGCAGCTGGCATTGGTGCGCCGCGCCGCGAAGATCCGAGGCAAGGACCCTCGCCGTCGGCTCCATGCGCTGGCGGCGCTCGCGGCGATGCGAGACGCTGGCTCGCTGCGATTGCTCGTCGAGCTCCTCGAGGACGACGACCGCGAGGTCGTCCGCCACGCCCACCTCACCCTGGTCGCGCTCACCGCCGACGACCTGGGCCCGTCATCGCGGAAGTGGTCAGGCTGGGCGGACAAGAACGAAGGCCGCCATCGGATCGAGTGGCTCATCGACGCCCTCACCCACTCGGACGAGGCTCTGCGAACCGACGCGGGCGACGAGTTGAAACAGCTCACCCAGCAGTACTTCGGCTTCCATCCCGGCACGACGCGCCGAGAGCGCGAGGTCGCCCAAGGCAAGTACCGACAGTGGTGGCAGGCCGAAGGTAAGAAGCAGTTCGGCTGACACCTGACGCGATGCGTCGGTCGATCCCGCTCGATCGGCGTCCTCCGCGCGCTATCGTCGCCGCGCTCTCGCCCCGGATTTCCGGACTCATCCGAGAGCAGGAGGCTCCTCGTGAAGATCGGCGTTCCAACCGAGATCAAGACCCGCGAGTATCGGGTCGGCATCAACCCTGGCGGCGTGATCGCGCTCGTGCGCGCGGGCCACGAGGTGCTCATTCAGAAGGGCGCCGGCCTCGGCGCCGGCATCACCGACAAGGAGTTCGAGGGTGCGGGCGCGCGCATCGTCTCCAACGCCGACGACGCCTGGGGCGCCGAGATGGTGATGAAGGTGAAGGAGCCCCTGCCCGCCGAGTACAAGTACTTCCGGCCCGGCCTCATCCTCTATACCTACCTGCACCTCGCGCCGCTCCCCGATCTCACCAAGGAGCTGATGACGAAGAAGGTGCGCGCCATCGCCTACGAGACCGTACAGAACGCGGACGGCTCGCTGCCGCTCTTGCGGCCCATGAGCGAAGTGGCGGGGCGCATGTCGACGCAGGTCGGGGCGACCTCGCTCGAGAAGGAGCGCGGCGGCAAAGGCCTCTTGCTCGGCGGCGTGCCGGGCACCCGTCGCGGTAACGTGGTGATCCTGGGCGGCGGCGTCGTCGGCTCGCACGCGGCGCGTATCGCCGTGGGCATGGGCGCGCGTGTGACCGTGATCGACGTGAACCACGAGCGGATGAGCTACCTCGAGGACATCTTCGGCGCGTCCGTCGAGACGCTGTACTCGAACCCGAAGAACATCGAAGAGGCCGTCATGGGCGCCGATCTCGTGATCGGCGCCGTGCTCGTCGCGGGCGCCAAGGCGCCGATCCTCGTCGACGAGGATCTGATCAAGCGCATGTCGCCCGGCTCCGTCGTCGTGGATGTGGCCGTCGATCAGGGCGGCTGTATCGGCACCTGCCGGCCCACCGATCACGATCACCCGACCTTCGAGCTCCACGGCGTCGTGCACTACTGCGTGCCCAACATGCCGGGCGCGGTCGCGATGACCTCGACCTTCGCACTCACCAACGTGACCTCGCGCTACGCGGAGCTCATCGCCTCGCTGGGCATCGAGAAGGCGGTGCGCTCCAGTCGTCCGCTCGCGCTCGGCGTCAACTGCTGGGACGGCGCGTGCACGTACGAGGCGGTCGCGACCGGCGTGGGTGTCTCGTACACCGCGCTCGAAGCCGCAATGGGCTGAACCGAACCCATCGACTCACCGAACGGCCGGGCCCTCACAGGCTCGGCCGTTTCGCGTTCAGCGAGAGGCGCGCTTGTAGAGCGGCAGCGTCTGATCGTGCGCCGCTTGGTACTGGACGCTCATCTCGTCGAACGCGCGAAGGGTGTCCTCCGCGCGCTTGTAGGCAGGGATCGCCAGCACATCGAAGCCGGAGCGGTGGAGATAGAGCGCTTGATCACGGAGCACGTCGCCCACCGCGCAGAGCTCGCCCGTGAAACCTGCTTGGTCACGCAGGCGCCGACCGAGCGAGTAGCCTCGTCCGTCGGTGAACTTGGGGAACTCGATCTCGACCCGCGCGAGCCAACCGACGAACGGCGTGAGCGCCTCGAGCCGGGTGTCGCTGGGGACCCGAACGCCGAGGTCGGGTCGATTCTCCAGTTCGGCGCGGTCTTGGAGGAGACGCACGAGCGGCACCACGACAGGGCCCTCGCGCAGCTCGCCTTCGAACTCGGCGTGCGCGAACCAGTCGTGCTCGATCAGCTCGAAGTCCGTCGAGCGGACGGGGCCCTCAGACCGAGGCCGTCGTCGAATGAGCGCCATAGAGCGCCTCCTTGAAAGGGTCGTTGCCGACGCGACGGAAGGCCGCGAGGAAGGTCTCTTCCTCGTCGTGCCGAAGCTCGAGGTAGCGAGTCACCAAGCGCTCGACGCCGTCGACCACTTCCGTGCCGGTGAGCGCCTTGCCGAGCACCTTGCCCAGCGCCGCATCCTCGGTGTGCGAGCCGCCGAGCATGACCTGGTAGAACTCCTCGCCCTGCTTGTCGATCCCCAGAATGCCGATGTTCCCCACGTGGTGGTGGCCGCACGCGTTGATGCAGCCCGAGATGTTGATGAAGAGATCGCCGAGCTCGTGCTCTTCCTCGATGGGGCGCAGCCGCTCCTGCACTGCCATCGCTAGCGGGATCGATCGAGCGTTCGCGAGATCACAATAATCGAGGCCCGGACACGCGATCACGTCGCTCGCGCGGCCCACGTTCGGCGTCGCTAGACCGAGCGCGGTGAGCTCGGTGTGCAGTTCGGCGAGGTCGGCGATCTTCACGTCGCGGAGCACCAGGTTCTGTCGGTGGGTGACCACCACCATCCCCATCGCGTAGCGGTCCGAGAGATCTGCGATGGCGTCCATCTGCGCGTGGGTCACGTCGCCCGGCGGCAGCTCCGGCGCCTTGAGCGAGAGCTGCACGATGGCGTACCCGGGGCGACGGTGGGGCAGGACGTTGTTCTTCACCCAGCGCGCCAGCGTCCGATCTTTGTGCAGCCCGAGCGCGGCGAGATCACCCGTGGCCGTCGCGTCGTAGGGAAGCGGCAGAAAGAACGCGCGCACCCGATCCAGCTCGCGCTCCTCCAACACGAGACCGGGCTCATCCTTGATCCGCGCGAACTCTTCGTCGACGCGGCGACGGAACTCGGGGACGCCAATCTCCTTCACCAGCACCTTGATGCGAGCCTTGTGCTTGTTGTCCCGCCGGCCGTGCTCGTTGTAGATGCGCAGCACCGCCTCCGTGTACGAGAGCAGGTCGCGCATGGGGACGAAGTCGCGGATCTTCTCGGCGAGCAAAGGTGTGCGGCCCTGCCCGCCACCGACCCAGAACTCCGTCCCGAGGGCGCCGTCGACTCGCACGATGCGTAGGCCGATGTCGTGCACCGCGATCGCCGCGCGATCATGGCTCGCACCCGTCACCGCGATCTTGAACTTGCGCGGCAGGTGCGAGAACTCGGGGTGGAACGTAGAAAACTGCCGGAGGATCTCGCAGTACGGGCGAGGGTCTTCGAGCTCGTCGAGGGCCGCGCCGGCGAAGGGATCGCTGGTGACGTTGCGGACACAGTTGCCGCTCGTCTGGATCGAGTGCATCTGCACCGACGCCAGCTCCTCGAGGATCGCAGGGACATCCTCGAGCTTGGGCCAGTTGAACTGGATGTTCTGCCGGGTGGTGAAGTGCCCGTAGCCGCGATCGTAGGTGCGCGCGATGTGCGCGAGCTTGCGGACCTGCGCGCTCGACAAGAGGCCGTACGGGACGGCTATCCGCAGCATGTACGCGTGCAGCTGTAGATAGAGTCCGTTCTGCAGGCGCAGCGGCTTGAACTCGTCCTCGGTGAGCTCCCCGCGCATCCGGCGCCGCACCTGATCCCGGAACTGCGCAGCCCGCTCGTCCACGATGCGTTGGTCGAACTCGTCGTACTGGTACATCAGCCACGCTCCAGCGGCGCCGAGGCCGTCCTCGCGGCGAGCTCGGGTGGGGTCAGATGGAGGCGCTGCAGCACCATGCTCGGACCTGCCGCCCGGAGGCGCTCGCGCTGCGAGAGCTTGGGCTCACCGTTCTCCTCCACCCCGACGTCGACGACGTACGCCCCGCACGCATGAAGGACATCGCCCTTGGCCCAGGCGAGGAGCTCGTCTCGCCGTCCGCCGTCCGCCGTCATCTCGGCGCGATCGAAGCTGGGCACCCAGCTCGGCCCGGGCCCGGCATAGAGGACCAGGCCGTCGGAGAGTCGATTGGCGGTCACCACGAAGTGCGGAACAGGCTTGGACATAGGGCTCGCGGGCTGTACCCGACTCTTCCGGGCGGGATTGGAGGTTTCATCTAGCGTACGGGCTTGCAAGGAGCAAGGGCGCGAGCGGACTGTCGGAACGGACCGCGCTTGACCGATGCGGGTCCGCTGCTAGCCTCGCCGCCCTTTCACTGGCCTCGCCTGCGCGAGCCAGCCCCCACAGAGAGACTCCGAGGACCCATGGTCAGCATCCGTTTCGCACGCTTCGGTACCAAGAAGCTCCCCTTCTACCACCTCGTGGTGACCCACTCCGAGAACTGCCGCGACGGCCGCTTCCTCGAGCAGCTCGGCGTCTATCACCCCAGCAAGCCGGCGGCGGACTGGAAGATCGATCTCGCGCAGGTCGACCACTGGGTGTCGGTCGGGGCGCAGCCCTCGACCCGCGCGCGCCACGTGATCAACGAGTACCGTCGGACCGTCGCGGCCGCCTGATCTCATGTCGGACGACAACGATCGCGCGCAGCTCACGGAGCTGGTGGGTTTCCTCGCGAAGGCGCTGGTAGACCGTCCCGAAGAGGTGACGGTCGACGTCGCCGACGAGGACCGGGCCTGGCTCTTCGAGCTCACCGTCGATGAGACGGATCTGGGCAAGGTCATCGGCAAAGAGGGGCGCACGGCCCGCGCGTTACGCACCATCCTCTCGGCGGCCGCCGCCAAGATGGACCGCCGCGCCATCCTAGAGATCCTCGAGTAGTACGGAGCGCGCCTTGGCCGCCATCGTCCTCGGGTACGTCGCTGCCGCGCACGGCCTGAAAGGCGAGGTGCGGGTGAAGCTCTTTCATGCGGAGAGCGAAGCGCTGACGCCTGGCGCGTCGGTCACGTTGATGCGTGAAGGCAACGGCCAGACGCTGGTCGTCGATCGCGCCGTGAGGCACGGTGATCACGTGCGCGTCGCCTTCGCGGGGATCGACAGCCGCGACGCCGCCGAAGTGTTGGTTCGCTCGGAGGTCTCCGTCGATCGAAGCGCGCTGCCCGAGCTCGGTGACGACGAGGTCTACCTCGCTGATCTCGTGGGCTTGAAGGCCGCCGAAGGAGACCAGGTGGTAGGGACGATCGAGGAGGTGCTCCATCACCCCGCGTCCGACTGCGCTCGCATTCGCGAGATCGACGGGGTGCGGGAGGTGCCGCTGCACGAGCCCTACCTCGTCGAGATCGATCTGCGCGAAGGTGTGGTGCGCTTCGCCCACCTCGAGGACTTCGAGAAGACCGGCGTGGCCGCGACGCCCGAGACGACGCCGGAGCGCTGACGTGCGCATCTATTTGGTCAGCGTGCTGCCGGAGATCTTCGGCTCGTTTCTCCAGAACGGCTTGGTGGGCAAAGCGCACCAGAGCGGTCTCCTCGCAACGGAGATCATCACCCCGCGCGAGTTCGCCACGGACAAGCACCGCAGCATCGACGACGCGCCCTACGGCGGCGGCAGCGGGATGGTGATGATGGCCGGACCGTTGGTCGCCAGCATGGAGAAAGCCGAGCGCCTCGAGAGCGAGCGCGGGGGTGCTCGTCCACTGCGAATCCTGATGACCCCGCAGGGCGAGCCCTTCACCCAAGCGCGCGCACGATCGCTATCGAAGGAAAGCGCGCTCACTTTGGTGTCGGGTCGCTACGAGGGTGTCGACGAGCGCGCGCGTAGCCGCGTCGATCTCGAGCTCTCCCTCGGAGACTTCGTGTTGATGGGCGGCGAGGTCGCTGCCATGGCGGTGATCGAGGCGGTGGTCCGCCTGATCCCCGGTGTGCTCGGCAACGCGGAGTCCATCACCGAGGAGTCCCACAGCGCGGGTTGGCTCGAGTATCCCCAGTACACCCGCCCTGCGGAGATCTTCGGGGAGAAGGTCCCCGACGCGCTGCTCTCGGGACATCACGCCAAGGTCGCCGTGTGGCGTCGCCAGCAGTCGATCGCCCGCACGTTGGCGCGTCGCCCCGACCTCCTCGAGGGACGGACGCTGACGCCCGAGGAAGCCGCGATTGTCTCTGCATTGCGGCGCTCGACGACGAGCGACTGAAGAATCGTTGCACCCGCATCTAGACGTTGCGCGAGCCCGTCCATCCGACCAAAACCGGCGCCATCAAGGAGTCACCGATGACCTCAGGACGGCATCCGTGGTTGGCTCTGGCAGTGATGCTCGCACTCGCGGGGATCACGACGCCGAGCACCAGCCGAGCGCAGAGCACCACTGAAACCGCGAGTCCCCCGGTGGCCCCGCCCCCACGCACGGTGGACAGCGTGGAGATCCTGGACCTCGCTGCGTACCTGCGCGGCGAGGGCTCAGGCCTGACGAGCGATGTGGTCGCTCGGCGCGCGCTCGAGACCGCGCCTTCGCTGGAGTCTGCACGCGCCGCGGTACGGACCGCGCAAGCTGGGGCCGCCCGCGCGTACCTCGGGTTCTTTCCCCGTCTCGAGTTCTCCGCGCGCTATACGAGGCTCTCCGAGGTGACGAACGGCTCGCTCGGCGGGAGCTCGATCACCCCCGAGCAGGAGGCCGCGCTTCGCGCGCTTATCTCCAGCGTCGAAGACCCCTCGGCGCGCGCGCTGTTCACCATCAACACGGACTCACAGCTCGCGCTCGCGAACTTCTCGTTTCCCGTCATCCTCGATCAGTTCTCCATAGGCGGGACCCTCAGCTATCCGCTGAGCGACGTGTTCCTCCAGGTGCTCCCGGGCTACGAGGCCGCCGAGCGCGGCGTCGACGCGAGCGAGAGCCAACTGAGGGCGCGGGCCTCCGAGGTGGCGCAGAACGCGCGCGAGGCCTTCTACAACCTGGCCCGCGCCCGGGCCGCGCTCGCCGTGGCGACCAGCACCATCACCACCATCGACGCGCAGCACGCGGTGGTCGCCGCGACGGTCGAAGCCGGCATGGCCGCGCGGGTCGACTTGATGCGGCTCGACGCCCAGCTCGCGAGCGCGCACGTGGCGGCGCTGCGGGCCGAGGGTGGCGTCGCCATCTCCGAGGAGGCGATCCGCACCTTGATGCACACGGACGAGGCGCTGCCAGGCGGCATCGGTGAGGACCTCTTGGCGCCGCTGCCCGAGCTCGACGAGACGCGCGCGTCCCTGCTCTCGCGGGCCATCGAGAACCGACCCGAGGCGGAAGCCATTCGCGACGTGATCCGTCTGCGGGAGCGCTCCATCGAAGCCGCCGAGGGGAGCCGCTATCCGCACCTCGTCGCCTCGTTCAACATGGCGTTCGACAACCCCAGCCAACGGGTCTTCCCGCAGACGAGCGAGTTCATCAATACCTGGTCCCTGAGCGCAGTCCTGAGCTGGTCGCCCAACGACTTCTTCATGGGCGAGGTGGCCGCCGATGAGGCCCGCGCTGGACGCGCGACCGCCGAAGCGGATCTCTCGGCGCTCGAAGACGGCATCCGCCTGCAGCTCACCAGCGCCTACGAAAACTACCGGGCCGCGCGAGCCGCGCTGGGTGCCGCCCACGTCGGGATCGACGCAGCCACGGAGAGCGTTCGGGTCCGCACCGAGCAGTACCGCGCGGGCACGGGGACCATCACCGAGCTGATGAGTGCGACCGCGGATCTCGCTCGCGCGCAGCTCGATTTGGTCACGGCCGCGATCGACGCGCGCATCGCGATGACCCAGCTCCGCCGCGCTACGGGCGAAGACCGCGCGTGGGAGATCCTCGGCGAGTGAGCGAGCCTCTCGAGACCAAGCCTCCCCTCTTGGTCGCGGCGGCCGTCCTTTGCCACGAAGGTCGTGTTCTTCTGACCCGGCGCATGCCGGGTGACACCCTGGGCGGGCTCTGGGAGTTCCCCGGCGGCAAAGTCGAGTCGGGCGAAGATCCCAAGGCCGCCGTCGCCCGCGAGTGCCTCGAGGAGTGCGGGATCGATCTGATGGCGATCGACATCCTGGATGTGACGTTTCACTCGTATCCGCAGCGTGATCTGCTCTTGCTCTTCTATGCGTGCAGCTTCGCCGGTCCGCCTCAGGACGTGCAGCACATCGAGGTCGCGGATCACGTCTGGGCCCTGCCCTCCGAGATCCGCGGCTACCCGCTGCCCCCGGCGGACGAGGCGCTGGTGCACAAGATCGAGCGCGGCGATCTCAGCCGCTTCTTCTGAACGGCCGCGCGCTCACGGCCGCGAGAGGTAGCGCCAGACCGGGAGTCCATCGTCGTCGGCCCTCGCTTCGCGGTTCGATCGCGCACCGTACGGATTGCTGTCGAGCACCTCGATCGAGAAGCCCGCTTGCTCCAGCTGGGCTCGCATCTCGCCCGCCCGCTCGGGCACGTCGGTCTGCACGAAGAGGGTCCCCACGTCGGGCTTCAACAAGCGCCGCACCTCGCGCAGAAACAGATCGTCCAGCACCCGGCGCTTGGCGTGGCGCTTCTTCCACCAGGGGTCGGGGAAGTGGAGATACATGCGGTGCACGCAGCCATCGGGACGGGCCCGCACCAAGAACTCCCGCGCGTCCGCGTAGAGCCCTAGCGCGTTGGTCAGGCCCAGCTTCTGACGGCGGTCCTCGACGTGGTGCCCGAGCTTGGCTTTGATCTCGATCCCGATGATCCGGCCATCGGGTTTGGCCACGGCGCGCTCGAACAGGAAGCGGCCCAGCCCGCAGCCGATCTCCAGTTCCAGCTCGCCGTCGCCGGGCACCAGCGCGTCGAGATCGAAGGTGTCGCCTTCGGGCGCACGACGCGCGAAGGTGGCGTAGCGGATGGGCTCTTCTCGGGGCACGGGACGCGCGACCTAGCACGCACCCAGCCGCACGCACTCGCGTACACTGCCGCGCGTGGCGAGCGCCAAGAGCTCCGGGCCCCATCGGGTGCCTCCCCTCGAGCACGCCCCGCCGCCGCGGGGTCTGTTGGGCTTGCGAACCCAGATCACCTTCGCGCTGGTGACAGGCCTCGGTTTGTTGGTCGTGTTGGTGGGGCTGACCGCCGACAGGTTCGCGCTGCGTGCGGTGGAGGCAGAGCGCGCCGAGGTGGCTGACACCGCGGCGCGTGCCGCCGCCGAGATCATCGGACGGGCCGACGCGCCGCCGATCCTCCTGGACCGCGCCGAGGCCGCCCTGGTGGGGCATGGCAGCGTGGTCGGCTTCGTGGTGACGGGGTCCAGCGGGGACGAGCACCGCGGCCTGACCGTGGGGATCAGCCGTGAGCACGCGCTGCGTGGGGGGACCGTGCGGGTCTTCGTCACCTCGAGCGAGAACGAGTCGGCGCGCGCGCTGGTGCGGGCGCTCCTCCTGTACACGGTCATGAGCGCCGTGGGGATCTTGCTCCTCTGCTACGCGCTCCTGACCCGGCTGATCGTGCAGCCCATCGCTCGGCTCACCACCGCCGCCACCCGGCTGGCGCGCGGGGTCCCCGATGCACGCGCGGAGCCGACCGGCGCGGCCGAGATCGCCGCCCTCGCCACCGCGTTCAACGGGATGGCTCGCGATCTCGCGAGCGATCGTGAGGCGCTGCGCCAGCAGGTCGTCGAGCTCCGCCGGGCCACGGACGAGCTGCGCCAGAAGGACGACTCGCTGGTGCGCAGCGAGAAGCTCGCCTCGGTCGGGCGCCTCGCCGCTGGCGTCGCCCACGAGATCGGGAACCCCCTGACCTCGATCCTCGGGCTGGTGGATCTCCTCGAGGGTGGAGACGTCCCCGCGAACGAGCAGGCCGAGTTCCTCAAACGCATCCACGCGGAGACCGATCGGATCCACCGCACCATCCGCGAGCTCTTGGATTTCGCGCGGACCGGACCGGACGAGGACGACTTCACCGCCCTCACCCAGGTCTCGACCGCCGTCGAGCGCGCGGTGCAGCTCGTCGTGCCGCAGAAGGACATGCGCAGAGTGACCCTCGAGCGGCGCCTGCCCGAAGGCGACCTCACGGTGCGGCTGCACGAGGAGCGCCTGGTGCAGATCCTCTTGAACCTCCTGATGAACGCCGCGGACGCGATCGACGGCGAGGGGCGCATCCTCATCGACGTAGAGGACGCCGATTTGGTGAGGATTCGGGTGAGCGACAGCGGCAAAGGCATCGCACCCGAGGTGGCGGACCGGCTCTTCGAGCCCTTCGTGACCACCAAGCCCTCGGGCAAGGGCACAGGCCTGGGCCTGGCGGTGTGTCACTCGATCGTGGAGCGCGCGGGCGGCGAGATCGCCATCGCACCGAGCGACGAGGGCGCGTGCTTCGAGGTGCGTCTACCGCGGGGATGACGGACGCAGCACGGCGTCATCGAGATCCACGATCACAGGGCAGTGATCCGAGCCCATGACCTCGGTCTGATGACGGCACCCGATGAGGTGGGCCCGCGCGCCTGGCGAGAGGAGCGCGAGATCGATGCGCCAGCCGACGTTGCGTTCCCGCACCCCGAAGCGCTGGCTCCACCAGGTGTAGTGACCGCCGCCCGGTTCGTGCTCACGGAACGCATCGATGTAGCCGCTCTTCATCCAACGATGCAGCTCCTTGCGCTCCTCGGGCAAGAAGCCGCTGGTCTTCTGGTTGTCCTTCGGGCGCGCCAGATCGATCTCGTGAGGTGCGGTGTTGAAGTCGCCCACGACGATCACCGCTTCCCCCGCGGCTTTGCGCAGCTCGAGCAGCGCGTGCAGCCGCTTGTAGAAGCGGAGCTTGTAGGGCACCCGATCGTTCTGCCGATCCGTCCCGCTCCCGTTGGGAAAATACACGTTCGCCAACGTGAGCGCGCCGATGCGGGCCAGCTGCACCCTCCCCTCCACGTCGAAGGCCTTCTGACCGAGCGAGCTCTCGACGACGAGGGGGTGGCGCGAGTAGAGCCCGACGCCGCTGTAGCCTCCGCGCTCCGCCGCTACGAAGTGCGCGTGGGGGTAGCCCGCGGGCGCGAGCAGCTGGGGCGTCAGCTGTTCGTGCTTGATGCGGGTCTCCTGCAGGGCGACCACGTCCGCGTCGGAGGCCGTCAGCCAGTCGAAGAAGCCTTTGCCCGCGATGGCCCGGAGGCCGTTGACGTTGAACGAGGCGATGCGCACGCGGCGCTTCTAGCGCACGCGGGTCGCGACGACGACTGCCGCCATCGAGCGCATCAAGGCGCCGTCGCCGGCGCGACCGCCTCGGTGCTGCCGTCGGCCCGAATGGCCACCGCCCAGCGCTCGTCGCCGTAGGGCCCGCCTGGATAGTTCACGTTCCAGTCGAGGTTGAGCCAGACCCGGCAGGCGTCGTCGCTGCGATGGTGGATCTGGGTGAGCGTCGGCGCGCGGCCCAGCGCGCGGTTCCAATGGCGACGAACGTAGGTGCGTAGGCGTGAGGCGACCGTAGCGGCCTCGTCGTCGATGCAGACCTCGGTGTACGCGTGGCCGCCCGCCTCACCGTCCATGATCACGACACGAGCCCGACCGCCGATCGCGGTGACCATCGCGGCGAGCGTGATGGAGAAGTCGTCGCAGTCGCCTGCGAAACCGTTGCTGATGGTCTCGCTCGCCGTCGCGAAGTACTCCGCCCCGTCGGGGTCGTTCACGTAGTCGAACCCCGCGCGGACATGCATCCAGATCGCCGCGACCTGCTCGACGTGGAACGGTCCATCGCTCGCGGCCGCGAGCTGCACCGCGAGGTTGCGGGTGGTGGGGGCGCTGGCGTCGATGGCCAACATCACCCGCGCAGCAACGCCGCTCTCTCGGATGCTGCGCTCCTCGGGGGAAGGCGCGCCCGCGGTGCGGCTGGCGCCGATGGGTGGCCCCGCGTCGATGGGATCGATGCGGTCGCCGATCGAAGGCACGGCGACGCCCCCCACGGTCGCGCCGCGCCCCGACAGAATCGCGCGCCCCGCGTCCGTCGTCGCGAAGGCGACCGCACCGGCTGCGAGCCCGATCATCAGCAAGCTCCCGAGCAACGAGAGCGCCGTCGAGAGCGCCTTCCTCGGGGGCTTGCCGAAGAGGAGCTCGGTTCCGCAGCTGCTGCACCGGAGCTCGCCCTGCTTGAACTCCGGCGGGAGGATCCCGAGCTTCGCGCACTTGGGGCATCGGTAGCGGCCGAAGCTCGGGAGCGCGACCACGGTGTCGCTCGCGCCGTGACGCAAGAACGTCCGCAGCGCTTCGTCGTCCCAAGGCAATCCAGTGCTCCCCAACCTCACGTCTTGGCCCACCTGGATCGTGGTGGGCAGGCGGATGCGCTGCCCATCGACGTACGTCCCGTTGGCGCTCCCGAGATCCTCGAGCAGGAGGTGTCCTCGCTGCCAGGACAACCGCGCGTGACGCGAGCTGACCGAGGCCTCGGCGAGGCGCACTTCACACCCGTCCGCTCTACCTAACACTGCATAGACCAAGGCCGACACGGGCCGCGAGTGTACTCGGCGTCCCAGCGTGCGCGACCCAGAAGCTACTGGCCCCGCGCGGGGATGCCGGGCACAACGGCGCATGCTCGTCGAGCGCGTACCGGTGCCGCGGATCTTCACTCGGGTGGATGAACCACCGCGCGCGGGAGGGCACTACGTCCTCTACTGGATGACCAGCGCGCGGCGGACTCGCTACAACTTCGCGCTCGATCGGGCGCTCGAGTGGGCGCGTCACTCGAGCAAGCCGCTCTTGGTGTTCGAGCCGCTGCGGGCGGCCTATCCCCACGCCTCGGATCGACTGCACGCGTTTGCGATCGACGGAATGAAGGACCAACAGAAGGCGCTCGCGGCCGCGGGCGTGCGCTACCTGCCCTACCTCGAGCCAGCGGCCGGCGCGGGACGAGGGCTGCTCGCCGCGCTCGCACGCGACGCCGCGGTGGTGATCGGGGATGAGACCGCGACGTTCTTTCTGCCCCGCATGATCGCAGCGGCGAGCCCGCAGATCACCACGCGCTTGGAGACTGTCGACTCCGTGGGCTTGTTGCCGCTCTCCCTCATCACGACGCCGTTCGCGAGGGCCTACGACTTCCGTCGTTTCCTCCAGAAGAACCTCGCCCCCCACTTGCGGACGCCCCCTCTCGAGCAGCCGTTGGCCGGCTACGCGCTCGGTCTCGCCGAGGTGGATGCGGTGACCCTCGCGCGCTTCGATCTCGTCGCGCAGAGCAAGCGCGTCGAGCGCGAGACCACCGACGTTGTCGTCGCAGCGCTGCCGATCGATCATCGCGTGTCGATCGCCCCTGATCGCGGGGGCGGAGAGGCGGCGCGATCCCGCCTGGAGCGCTTCGTGAAGGATCGCCTTTCTCGCTACGGCGAGGAGCGCTCGCACCCCGATGACGACGCGGCGAGTGGGCTCTCCTTCTGGCTCCACTGGGGCCACCTCTCCGCGCACGAGGTGATGGCGAAGGTCGCCGACGCCACCGACTGGACCCCCGATCGCATCGGCACCAAAACCGCGGGCCACAAGGACGGCTGGTGGAACATGAGCGAGTCGGCCGACGCGTTCATGGACGAGCTCTGCACTTGGCGAGAGCTCGGCCAAGCGCGCTGCCGCACCACCACCGACTTCGCCACCTACGAAGGGGTCCCCAACTGGGCTCGGCTGAGCCTCGAACGCCACCTGGGCGATCCTCGTCCCCACCTCTACACCGAAGCACAGCTCGAGGCGGGCGAGACCGAAGACGCCGTATGGAACGCGGCGATGCACGAGCTGCGGGCCGACGGACGCATCCAGAACTACCTCCGGATGCTGTGGGGCAAGCGCACCCTCACCTGGACCGCGCACCCCCGCGAGGCCTTCGACATCCTGGTGCGCCTCAACGACCGCTACGCCATCGATGGCCGCGACCCCAGCTCCTACTCCAACATCGGGTGGGTCTTCGGCGCCTACGATCGCCCATGGGCCCCCGAACGGCCCATCTTCGGCAGCATCCGCACGATGACGAGCGCGAGCGCCGTCCGAAAGCTCCGCATGAAGGCGTATCTGGCCCGATGGGAGACCGGAGTCGGCGAGCTGCCCGCCAAAGTCAGCAAGCAGCGCGCGCTGGATCTCGATTGAGACCGGGCCCAGCGGGCGGCTCTCTTCGCACCGGCGCCACGTTGGCTACGCAGTGACGAGGGCCACGCCCGGCTTGGACGAGGCCTTTTCTGCGTGCCAAACCTCAGCGCTTTCCGAGCCCCGCGATGTCCACTGCCACCCTCGAAGTCGATGTTCCCAGCCCGCCCGCGGCCGCGCGCTCGCTCGGTCACCCCGATGGTCGCCGCACCGCCAAGGAGCTGCTCGCCGCGAGCAAGCCCTTCCAAGAAGAGAACCGGCTCCGCTCGTGGCTGCACTTCGCCGAGACGTGGTCGGTCTTCATCGCGCTGATGGTGATCGCGAGCGGTGCGCTCTCGTTCGTTCACCCGATCCTCGGATCGCTGTGGCTGCGTATCCCGGTCGCGATGCTCGAGGGCCTGGTCATCGTGCGGGTGTTCATTCTCTTTCACGACTACATGCACCTCGCGTATCTGCGCGGCTCCTTCGTCGCGAAGTGGATCATGTACGCGTACGGCGTCTACGTGATGACCCCGCCCAACGCCTGGCGCGTGAGCCACAACTACCACCACGCCCACACCGCCAAGATCGTGGGCTCGCACGTGGGCAGCTACATGATGGTCACCACCGAGATGTGGAAGAAGATGACCCCCAAGGAGCGCTCCGGATACAAGCTCCTGCGCCACCCCGCGCTCATCTTCATGGCCTACTTCACGGTCTTCGGGATCGGGATGTGTGTCTCGCCGTTCCGCCGCAACCCGAAGAAGCACTGGGACTCGGCGCTCTCCGTGATCGTGCAGATCGTCGGCAACGTCCTGACCTTCTGGCTCGGCGGTTGGGAGCTGTGGCTCTGCTGCTGGTTCCTCCCGCTCTTCATCGCCACGATGACCGGCGCCTACCTGTTCTACGCGCAGCACAACTTCCCCGAGATGAACGTGCAGCCCCGTGAGAGCTGGGAGTACACCCGCGCCGCGATCGAGTCGTCGAGCTACATGAAGCTCGGCCCGGTGCTCAACTGGCTGACGGGCAACATCGGCTACCACCACGTGCACCACCTGAACCCCGGCATCGCGTTCTATCGGCTCCCCGAGACGATGGCAGCGATCCCCGAGCTCCAGTCCCCGCTGGGCACCACTTCGCTGTCGCCGCGCGACATCGCCGCCTGCTTCCGCCAGAAACTCTGGGATCAGGAGCAGGGCAAGATGGTGGGCTACCCGTCCGAGTAGCTGGTGATGGCGGGAACGCCGGGTTGACCGTGTCGCGGTCGCTTGTCACGTCGCCGCATGACTGCCTCCGTCTCGAGCCGCTTCGTCGACGCCAACGGGATCCGCTTCGAGGTTCACACCGCTGGCGCGTCCGACAAGCTCGCGCTGTGTCTCCATGGCTTTCCAGAAAACTGGTACTCGTGGCGTCACCAGATCCCCCTGCTCGTCGAGCTGGGCTACGAGGTGTGGGCGCCCGATCTGAGGGGCTACGGCGGCACCGACAAGCCGCGTGACGTGCGCGCTTACCGGATGGATGTCCTGGTCCAAGACGTCGCGGGCCTGATCGACGCGGCCGGCAAGAAGAGCGTCACCCTGCTCGCGCACGACTGGGGTGGTGCAATCGCCTGGGAGTTCATGAGCCGAAAGGTCCGGCCCGTGGACCGCTTCGTCGCGATGAACATCCCCCACCCGCGCGCCTTCGCGCGGCACTTGCGCAAGCCCTTCGGTCCGCAGCTCCGGCGCAGCTGGTACATCCTGATGTTCCAGCTGCCGCGCATCCCCGAGTGGTTCCTCGCGAGGCACGACTACGCGGCGATCGCGGGGGCCTTCTCCTCGATGGCAGTCGACAAGTCGCGCTTCCCGCCCGAGGTGCTCGATCACTACCGTCGCTATGCCGCGCGCCCCGGCGCCATCAAGGGCATGTTGGCCTACTACCGCGCGGCGCTTCGCCACCGCGAGCTCCCACCGGGCGATGGAAAGATCGACGCGCGGAGCATGATCATCTGGGGCGAAGCCGACACCGCGCTCGGCAAAGAGACGGCAGAGGACTCGATGCCGTACTTGCGCGACGGAATCCTCCGGTGGGTCCCGGACTGCTCGCACTGGGTTCAGCAAGAAGCGCCGGAGCAAGTCAACGAGCTGCTCCGCGCGTTCCTCGAGGGCCAAGAGGTCCCGCGGTTCCGCTAGCGTCGGCCGCCCCTGCCGCCCATCCTCTCGGCCGCATGTCGGAGCGCGAGCCCACCCAAGTCGGAGAGATCCTCGCCCTGCTCGGCAAGGGCACGTCGTTTCGCGGCACCCTCGCCTTCGAAGGACGCGCCCGCGTCGATGGCACGCTCAAAGGCGACGTGTTCGGCGACGGCATCTTGGTGCTCGGTGAGGGCTGCGACGTCGACGGCAAGATCGAGGTCGGGACGCTGATCGTCCTCGGGGGGACCCTACGGGGGACCGCGACGGCTCGACAGCTGATCGAGGTCCACGCGGGCGCCCACGTGCACGCGGACATCCAGGCCCCCGAGATCGACATCGCCAAAGGTTGTGTGTTCGATGGCCGCTGCACGATGGCCCCCGTTCAGCCCGAGCACTCCAGCGCGGGACTGCTCGACACGCCAGAACTCGACCCGTCAGAGCTCGACCCGTCAGAGCTCGACCCGTCAGAGCTCGACCCGTCAGAGCTCGGCGGGCCGGTGCTCGATGGACACACCGCTGCCGACCCAGATGCGCCCGCGCTCGAGCGCTCGGAGCGCGGGGCCTGAGCGCCCTCGCGACGCGGTAAAAGGACGCTGGATTCCGGTGGGCAGGACCGCCCGCCGGACTACAACTGGCCCGGTGGTCCGCCGCGCTGCGCTCCTGCTCGTCTGCTCGCTGGCTTGCGCCGCGTTGGTTGGCTTCGACTGGGTAGGTCGAAGAGGACGGCTCGCCCGCGAACTGGAGAGCCCGGACGCCATGGCGCGGAGCGCGGCGGTGCGAGAGCTCGCGGAGCATCCGCCGGCCGACGTCGAGCCTTGGATCCTGACCGCGCTCGAGGACGACGACCCAGACGTCCGGTTGAGCGCCGCGTGGACGGCGGGACGTCTGCGGCTCGGCGCCGCCGCGCCTACGCTGCTGACGTGGCTCGAGAGCGAGCACGACGACGTCCGTGCCGCCGCAGCGCGCGCACTCGGCCCCATCGAGGCGGACCCAATCACCGAGGCGTTGGTGCGCGCGCTAGGCGACGCCCGGGCCTCGGTGCGGATGGCCGCCATCGACGGCCTCCGAGCGCGCCCCGACGACGATGCGGCCAGCAGTCTCCGCGCGTCGGCGCTGATCGCGGCGCTGAGTGACTTCGACGCGGGCGTTCGCGAGGCCGCCGCCAGCTCGTTGTCGATCGGGATAGCCGACGGAGGCGCCGCGCTCTTCGCCCTCTCGTCGGCGGCGGGCGACGACGCGCCCGAAGTGCGCGCAGCTGTCGCTCGAAGTCTGGGTGCGCTCGCGGACACCCGCGCCGGCACTACGCTGCGCCGGCTGCTAGGCGATCCGATTCCCGACGTCCGCGTCGCCGCCGCGTTGGCGGTGGGTCGGCTCCGCTACGACGGCGCGACGCCCGAGCTGGCCGCGCTCACGCTCGAGCCCGCCAACGCCGACGAGCGTGAGGTCGCCAGCGCTGCCATCGCCGCGCTCGGTCACGTCCCGGGGTCCGCCGCGTTCGGCGCACTCGCGTCCGCCGGGCAGCGCGCGGGCAGCGGCGCGCTGGCCAGTACCGCCCGAGCGGCGCTGGAGGATCGCCTTCGATCCGCCGAGCTCGCGTGTCGCAGCGAGATCGTGGCGGCGCTGCAAGCGGGCGAGCCGGGCCAGGTCCCGTGGATCACCGCGATGCTCGCGGCGGGCGTCGTGCGCGGCCTCGCCGAAGCGAGCGCTCCGCTCGTCGAGTTGTTGGGGGCCGGCCGCGTCCCCCGCGAGCAAGCGCTGCGGGCGCTGGGGTACATGGGCGGCGATCTCGCGCTCCGAACCCTGCTGGTGTCGCTCGAAGATGCGCAGCGCGCCGGCCTCTCGATGGACCCGTCGCTCGAGGGCCTCACCGCGTATTTCGAGATCGAGGGCCCCGACGGGCGGGCCACCGATCCCCTCCTCGCTTCCCTCGGGCGAGCGACTGAGCCAGCCGATCGGGAACGAATGTTGGCGCTGCTCGGCGCCACCCGCAGCGTCCGCAGCACCCAGCTTTTGCTCCGCGAGCTGGCGATCGCACGGACCCCGCGGATCGAGCGCGCGCTGCTGGCGGCGCTCGCTCTGTTGCCGGAAGGCGCGTTATCGCCCGACGGAGCCGAGGGCCTCGAGCCGAGCTTGCGGAGTCACGATGCGGACGTCCGCCTCGCCGCCGCCGACGCCGTCAGCGCGCACGGGGACGCGGCCACGCTGGCTCGCCTGATCGGTGCGCTGTCGGGCGAGCGCGCCGTGGACCGCGGCGTGCTCATGCGGGCCATCGCTGATCTCGCGCGCCGCTTGGTGTTGGAGGACGGGATGGCCGTCACCATCGCGAGCGCCCTGGCCCGCCGCATCACCTCGGACGATGCTGGGCTCGCGGACGCCGCGATCGACGCGCTAGCGCGCTGGGGAGCGGATCAGGCGCTCGATGCGCTATTGGATATGCGTTCCACACTCGGCGAGACCCGCTCGGCGCGGGTGATCGGCGCGCTCGCTCGCTTCGATTCGCCGCGTGCGGTGCAAGCGCTGCGCGAGATCGTTGGCGACGCGACGTCGCGCGAGGTGGTGCGCTCCGCCGTCCTGGCGCTCGGTGAGCACGGTGATGGAAGTGACGCCACGCTCCTGCTCGATCGATGGGACGCGCTCCGCTGGCCCACGACGGCGGGCGCTAGTTTCTCCCTCGCGCGCATGGCTCGCCGGGGGGTCCTCGATGCCGCGCTGGCCGAGCGCCTCTGTACGCTCGGTGAAGCGCTCGATCCGGTCGTGCGCGCGAACGTCGCGGTGGCGTTGGCGGCGCTGGGAGCCCGATGCGAGCGGCTCGATCCGGCGACGTGGATGGACCGCCCCCACGCACCGATCGTGCGCAGCGCGGCCGCGCGCTGGGCGGCCGCGCTCGAGAATCGCGCGGTGATCCGGCGCTGCCTCGAGCGACTGCCGCCGCCCTCCGTGGCCCGCGCGTGCGCCGACCCGACGCTCGGCCCGCTCACGGACACGGTGGATCTCCTCGCCGTCGCGATCGATGGAAGCACCCCGCTGCCCGACACCGACGTCGCGCTGATCTTGGCGGACGGGAGCGTCGCGCTCTTACGCACCGACGCGAACGCGCACGTGTTCCTCGCCAGCGTGCCCCCCGGCGAGGTGACGCTCGAGGCACCCCAGAACCTGCCGCTGGAGCCATGAGCACCTCGATGCGTCGCTCGGTTCGTGGTGGGTCCGCGCTGCTCGGCTTGCTGCTGATCGGGATGCTCGATCCCGGCTGCGCCACGATCCCTCGCGGTCGCTGGGGGGTCGCCGACGTGCACATCGACGGCACGGAGCACCTGAACCCCGAAGCGCTCGAGGTCTGCTTGGCGACCCGCGAGCGGGGACGCTTCCGCCTGCCTCTCGGCGCGCTGTCCGACCCTTCGTGTGGCGCGCCGCCGTTCGACGGAGGCCGCACGCTCCTGGATTTCTGGTCGTGGCCGTGGACCGAGTGGCCGCTCTTCGATCCCAGCGTGCACGCCCGCGACGAAGACCGAGTCGAGCGCTGGCTGCGCGCGCGCGGCTACTACGACGGGCGCCTGATCGAGTCGACGGTCGATCCGGTCGACGCGCTGCGCCCGGCGACCCGGGAGAGCAGCGAGGCTTGCCCTTCGGACAGCGAGGGCTGCGAGGTGCGGGTGAGCCTGACCATCGAGGAGGGAGAGCCCGTCCTGGTGCGCCGCATCGAGATCCATGGCCTCGAGGTGATTCCCCCCGAGCTGCGTCGAAACCTACGGGACGCGCTCCCGTTCCACGCCGACGACATCTTCGACGAAGCGCTCTTCTCGCAGGCCCAGACGGCGATGCTGCGCACGCTCGCCAACCAGAGCTACGTCGATGCGCAGGTCTTCGGGAACGCCAAGATCGACCGCGAGCGTCACGAGGCGTACGTGGCCTTCGATGTTCGAACCGGGCTCCCCGCGGTGCTGGGACGCATCTGCGTCTTCGGCAATGGTGACCTGCCTGCGTCCCCGATCCTGGGCGCAACGTTCCTCGAGCCAGGCCACGATTTCTCGCTGTCCTCACTCGAGGAGGCGCAGCGGGCCGTGTACTCACTCGGGGTCTTCTCGTCGGTGGAGATTCGACATCGCCCCGTCGAGGACCGCGTGGTGCCGGAGGCCGTCGAGGACGAAGACGGGATCGTGGAGATCAACACCGAGACCCACGTGCCGAACCCCGAGCCAGTCATCGATCCCGACGAGCCGCCCGAAGAGGCCGACGACACCGACGGCGATGGTGTACCAGACGCCGCGCCCGAGCGCGTCGAGGCCCCCTCGTTGTGCAGCGGAACGTACGCCGGCAGCGCAGCGCGCGTGGTCGACATCGAGATCCACGTCACCCCCGGCCGCCTCTTCCGTTTGGGCTTCGGCCTCGGCTGGCAGGTCGGCAGCTCGCTCAGTCTCACCGCGACGAACTCCGCGGTCGCGTCGAACAACACGGCGTCGCTGAACCAGTGGGACGTGCACGCGCTCTTCGTGCTCGAGGACCGCAACCTGTTCGGTCAGATGCTCCGGGCCCGCTTCGAGGCGCGCCCCCGGATCATCTTCCCGGAGCAGTTCCCGAGCGGCGATCCCAGGCCCGGCATCCAGCTGATCAACACGTACCGTTGGCCGGGCTTCCTCGAGCCTCGAACGGCACTGATCGCCTCGATCACCTACGACTACGGGCCCGCCCCGCTGGTGCGCTTCTTTCGTCACGAGCTCGACGGCCGCCTCGGCCTCGAGCGCACGTTCTTCCTCGACGAGCGGAACAACCTGTATTTGGCGGGTTGGGTCCGAGGGAACTTCTTCTTCCCCGAAGACGATCAGCAAGTGCGGGTCAACTTTCAGCGCGAGTCCACGGGCGTGCTGATCCTGCAGGGGACCTCGTACCTGGATCTGCGCGACGACCCCCACAACCCACACGAGGGCGCGTTCTTCGCGGTCGACGTGCAAGGCGGTGGCTTCGGCGGCCTCTCCACGTGGGACTACTTGCGGGTCACCGGCGAAGCGCGGGGCTACGTCCCTTTGCCTGCTGGGATCGTCATCGCAGCGCGCTTCGGTATCGGCATCACCGAGGTGTTCTCGTCGTACGGCCTGAACCCATCGAACGTCTACCAGCTGGCCCACCTCGGCCCGTTCTCCGAGCAGCTCACGGGGGGCGGCGCCTCGAGCAACCGCGGCTTCCCGGCCGGCTACTTGGGCGACGCACTCCTCGAGCCCATCGACGCCCGACCGACCCCGCAGGACGGCATTCCCGTCACCTCGCCTGTGCTCATCACCGGCGGCATCCGTCGCTGGGAGGCCTCGCTCGAGCTGCGCATCCCGATCACGCCCGACATCGGCGTGGTCGTCTTCGGCGACGCAGGCGACGTCACTCGCTCGACGTACTTCCGGTTCAACCATCCCCAGATTGCGATCGGTGGCGGCCTGCGCTTTCACACCTTCATCGGCACCCTACGGCTCGACGTCGGCGTGCGGCCCGCACCGCTTCAGGTGATAGGCGCGGACGAGCGCGAGGCGAACGAGTGCACGGGACCGACCGCGAGCATCACCGCCACCTGCCGCCCACATCCGCAGTTCTTCGGTGACTTCGGCATCCCCGTAGACGGAGCCATCCACCTCACCATCGGGGAGGCGTTCTGATGGACGAGTCCGCCCAGCCGAAGGCGAAGGAGCGGCCTTCGGGCCTGCGCCGGTCGCTGGCCGCGTTGGCGTGGATCCTCGTGTCGCTCGCGGCCCTCGTCCTCTCGCTCGGCTACCACCTCGGACTCCCCCAGACCCGCGCGTTCATGCGCGTGCTCATCGAGGGGCTCGCCTCCGACGCGCTCGCTGGGAGCCTCGAGATAGGTCGGGTCGACGAGCTGGGCTTAGGGCGCGCGCGCTTCACCGACGTGGTCCTCCGCGATCCGCAAGGCCGCGTGGTGATCCACGCGATGAGCGTCACCGCGTGGCCCGACTTGGCGCGCCTGGTGGCGGACGGGACCATCCGCATCGCGGCAGGTCACGTCGAGGAAGGCGAGGTGATCCTCTACGTCGAGGGCGAAGACGGCCTCGAGATCTCGCTGGTCCAAGCGTTCTTGCCCGCCGCGCCGTCCGCGCCCGGTGGTGATCCCATCCACATCATCATCGATGGTCTGGTCGTCGATCGGGTGCTCCTGCACGGTGATGCGCCCCGCTATCCCGGGGTGCGGCTGGAAGACACCCACGTGGTCGGTCGCATCGACATCGAGGAGGAGGTCGTCATCCAGGTCTTCGAGGGCAGCGGTCGGATGACGGGCCCGTACGCAGGGGAGACCTCGATCGACACCCTGGTGCTGTCGTTCACGACGGAGAGGGCCGTGGGCCTCGACGCCTACGCCGAAGCGTCGCGCGACGAGACCCGAGCGAGAGCCCGCGCGCTCGTCACCTGGCCCGACGAGACCGAGGGCGCGCCCCCGCACATCGTGATCACCGCGTCGGCCGAGCCGGTGTGCATGCACACCCTCGCCGAGATGGGCTTCCCGGGCCTGGAGAACCTCGATGGCTGCGCGACCGGGTTCGCTCACATCGAGGGGCCTCCATCGCTTCTCGCAGTCACCGCCAATCTCACCACCGAAGCCGGCGCCCTCGACATCGTCGGCGCGCTCCCCGAGGACGGCCGCTACTGGTTCGAGGGGCGCACCGAGGGGATCGAACTCGCGCGCTTGGTGCCCGCGTCGCCCGAGCTTCACTTCCGCGGTCGCGCCCGGGTGGAGATCGACACCGACGAGACCACGGCCTCTCGCGCTCGCTTCGAGGTCGACGCCGACCCGCTGGCGGTCTCCGGCTACGACGTCCCCGCGATCTGGGCGCGCGGATCCATCGAAGACGACCGGATCGTACTGGACGAAGTCCGCTCCCCTCACTTGCGGGGCGAGATCACCGGCGGAGGGGTCATCGGATTCGACGGATCCATGACCGTCCACATCGAGGTCGACGTCGGGGACGCTGGGGAGGATCCCAACATCGCGCGCCTCGTCCCGGGTGCGCACGGCCCGGCGCGCGGCGGGATCGATCTGGTGACCACCGCGAACGCCGAGGACCTCGATGTGCGTTGGAACCTCGTCTTCTCCCCGTTTCGCTACGGACCCGTACGCGCCAGCCGACTGGCTACCCGAGGGCGAGCCCACGGTCCGAGCAGCGCGCTGCACATCGACGCCGAGGCTGTGGCCGACGGAACGACCGCGTCGGGCATCTCGCTCGGCCACGTCGAGGCGGAGATCCACGGCGGTCCAGGTCCGTACGCGATCACGGCGCGGACCCGAGGAGGCAGCGACATCCTCGAGGGCCGCACCGTGCTGACCCTTCGAACGGGCGGCGGCGTGATCGATCTCGAGATCCCGGAGTACGCCGCGGACTTCGGTCTCGGGATGCTGGCCGACCGGGCCCATCCGGTGGACGGCACCAGCCCGATGGACGTCCCGGCCGCCCACATCCGTGTTCGAGGCAACCACTTCACCCTGGAGAACATCGTGCTCGTGGGCGAAGCGCGGCGCCTCGCGGTGCGAGGCGAGATCGACACCCGCGGTGATGGCTCCGATCTCCACGTCGAAGCCGAAGGCCTCGAGATGGCGCTGCTTCGACCCTTCTTGCCCGAGCGCCTCGCCGCGGTCGCAGGCGTGGGCAGCGCGACCCTCGATCTCGCGGGCGACCTCGATGACCCCGATGTCTCCCTGAGCGGCCGCGTGGTGGACGCAACCCTCGACGGTTCGCGCACGTTCGGCCTCGCGTTGCGCTTCGAGTACAGCGACTCCGGGCTCTACGCCCACATCGACGGGGATCTCGGCGACACGGGCAGCGTCCGCATCGACGGCCCCGTCGCCGTCTCTTGGGCTGCGCTCACCGATCCCGGCGGGCGGCTGCTCGACGAGCTTCGATTCGACGGGCTCGAGATCGACATCGACCGGATCAACATCGCCTTCATCACGCCGTTCTTCGGCGAGAGCGTCCGGGACCTGGGCATCGCCGGCAAGATCACGGTCGCCATGCAGCTCTCCGGCACCATCGATGAGCTGCAGGTGCCGTGGGCCGTCGTGATCTTGGACAACTTCGCGATGCCCAGCACCTCGACGGTGCGCATGAAGATCGAGGGGTCGCTGGCGGAGCATCTACTCACGCTCGATCAGGTCTGGCTGGCCGACGCCGCCGGAGAGCTCGCCCGCGCCAGCGCATCCCTCACGCTGCCCCTCGACGACCTGCCGAGCGATGGCCCCGCATGGGTGCGCGCGATTGCGTCCGAGCCTTGGGACGTTCGGCTCGAGATCGCGGACCGCCGCCTCGAGGGCTGGCCCCGACCGCTCGCGAAGTACCTCCCGCGCGGGGTGCTGCTCGAAGGCGCGCTCGAGCTGCACGGGAGCCGCGAAGGGGTGATAGCCCACCTCGACTCCAACATTCGCTGGGACGAGGCCGCGAGCAGCGACGCGTGCGCAGCGGAGGTGCGGCCACGGGTCGAGCTCAGCGCGGACACCGATCTCAATGGCCACACCGAGGGGCACCTCACCGTCCTGATCGACGAGGTCGTGGTCGCCACCGGCAGCACTTCAGTCGAGACCCCCATCGGTCAGTGGCTGCTGTCCGGCGTCGCGCCCACGACCCCCGCGACGGAGCTCGCGCTGCACGTCGATGGGCTCGCGCTCGAGCGCCTCCCGTGGACCTGCGCGAGCACAAGCAGTGGCGAGGTGCGAGGCGACGTCTCGGCGACCCTGTTCGTCCCCGAGCCCAACTTGCGTGGTGAGCTCGTCGTCGATGGCCTGCGGGTGCGCACCGCCGAGGACGCGCCGCCCTCCGCCGCCTACCACGCGGAGGTCCGCGTCACCTCGGAAGGATCGGGCCTCAACGCGGTCGAGACGTGCTTGGTGCTCGGTCGCGAGGACGGCGGCCGGACCCCGCTGGCTTCCTGTCCCACGGCGGAGTCGCTGCGTGGCACCAGCACCGGCGCGATCGCGGAGGACGGTGAGCTCATCGCCGTCGCGATGTTGCCTGTCACCGTGTTCGAGGGCGCCACCGCGCCGGTCGTCGCGTGGGAGAACGAGCTCTTCATGGTGCTCGACGCGCAGCGCGCAGCGCTCGAGCCGTTGCTCGTGTGGATCCCAGCCGTCGCGCAGGCGAACGCGCTCGCCGACGGCACCGTGCGCGCCGAGGGACCTTGGGACTCGCTTCAGTTCGACGGCGGCCTGCTCATCCACGACGGTGAGGCACGGATCGTCCCGCTGGGACAGTACCTGCACGACGTGGGTGGCCCGCTTCGCTTCGAGGGCAACCACATCATCCTTCCCGAGGATCGCCCCTGGGAGGCCTGGGACGGGGATCACCTCGTTCGCGTGAGCGGCGACGTCACGATGCGCGGGCTCTTTCCCACCCACATCGACGCGGTGGTCCACCCCACCGGCTTTCCGGTCCGTCGTGAAGGCGCCATCCTGGCATCCCTCACGGGCGACGTGAGCATCAGCGCCGAACTCCTCGAGGACCGCCTCGACGCCGACCTCACCACCGGCAGTTTGACGGTCGAGCTCCCCCAATCGACCGCAGGAGCCACCCAGGATCTCGCGCTCCTACCGGAGGTCCTGGTCATCGGCGAGGACGCCCCGGAGCTCCTGTCTCGCGGGATCGTCACTTTCCCGTATCACATCCACATCGACGCCTCGCGCTCGTTCACCGTGCGACGAAACGACTTCGAGGTGCAGGTGACCACGAACCTCGACGTCACCTACCGCGACCCCGAGCTGCTCCTGAGCGGCGTCGCGGTGATCCGGCGCGGCACCTTCGAGATCCTCGGCAAGCGCTTCGAGGTGACCCGCGGCTCTCTCACGTTCGGTGGCGGGCCCGAGCTCGATCCCGCGGTCGATCTGGTCGCGACGTACGAGCTGCCCGGTCGCTCCGGCGCGAGCATCTCGGTGATCGCCTCGGGCACGCTGCTCGACATCCACATCGACTTCCAGTCGACGGAGACCAGCGACACCGGCGAGATCCTCGCGCTGCTCGTCAGCGGTCGCGCGAGCCGCGCCACCGATCCGCAAGCCGCGCAGCAAGCGGGCGAGCAAGCCGCCAACTTCGTGTCGGGTCTGTTGGCAGGCGTCTTGACCCTCGGCCTGCGCGAGCAGTTCGGCAGCGTCGTGCCCAACATCTCACTCGAGACCGGCGGTCGGGGGAGCGTGGCCGCGCGGGTGGGCTTCGACGCCGACTGGATCATCCCGGACTTTCTCCGCGAAGTGGTCCTGGGCGCCTACTTCGAGGGCACGGTGGGCAGCGACGCGCGCAACGCCAGCACCGCTGGCGGCGTCGGCCTCGGCGTGACCCTCGAGCTGCAGTTCCCTTTCAACTTCGTGGGCACCGGCTCGTACTCGATCCCGTCCAACGGCGGCCTCGATCTGCTCTGGGACGCCTTCTGACGGAAGCACCAAGCCCCGCGCTCGCCGAGGCGAACACGGGGCTTGGTGCGGTCCGAGGTCAGGCCGCGAGCAGCTCGCTCTTCTGCCCCAAGCGCGCCTTCATCTTCTCCTTGGCGCGGGCCTCGAGCTGACGCGCCCGCTCACGCGAGACGCCGAGCGCGCGACCCAGATCCGCGAGCGACACGTCGGTGTCGCCCATGTAGCGCTGCTCGAGGATGAAGCGCTCGCGCGCGTCGAGGACATCGAGCGCATCGCGCACCTTCTGTCGCCGAAGGAGGTCGACCTCCCCAGCCGCCGTCTGCTCCTCCGGACCCGCGTCCATGTTGGGCATCATCTCGAGCATGGTCGCGTCGCCATCACTGCGAACCGGCGCGTCCAGGGCGATGTCACGAGCATCGAGGCGGAAGAGCATGTGCTCCATCTTCTCCTCGGTGGTCTCGAAGCGCGTCGCGAGCTCCTTGATCCGCTCCTCGGGCGTCAGGTCGAGGTTGCCGACCATCGCCCGCTCCCGCCGCAGGCGGAAGAAGAGCTTGCTGCGCAGCGGCCCCGAGCCCGCACCCACCATCGTGGTGGAGCGAACTACCAGATCGAGCACCAGGGCCCGCACCCAGTAGCCGGCATACGTCACGAAGCGGGTGCCCCGCTCCGCGTCGAACTTTCGCGACGCTATGGCCAGGCCGAGATTGCCTTCGGCGATCAGGTCCCCGAGCGGGATCCCGTAGCGCCGGTACTTGAGCGCGATGGCGACGACGAACCGAAGGTTCGCCCGCACCAGCGCATCCCGAGCCACCTGGTCGCCGGCAGCTGACTTGGTAGCCAGCTCATGCTCGGCCTCGCGGTCGAGGAGGGAGATCTTGCGAACACGGTCGATGTAGCGAGAGGTTGTGCTGTCGTTCATGGCAAAGGTGACGTTACGTCACGGCATACTGCGCCGCCAGTGGCTTCACGTTTCTCATCACTTAACAGTCATTCGTCGCGCCATGCCGACATCAGACCATGAGGTGAGCACACGTAACATTCCGTAATGTTAGTCTGATGGCTCGAACAGTTCATCCGGTGCGAGCGGATCACGGATGGCAGGGGCCTCCATCCCAGGGGCCACCTCCCCGTGAAGCGCCCCATCGAGGGCCCCGCGGAAGTACGCGACGACCGCACCGAGTTCGTCTTCGTCGAGCTCCGCGGTCAACAGGACCTCGCGCCGGTCTACAGCGACCTCGACGTGCGAGAGCGCCGCGCCGATCAGGCTCATCCGGACAAGAGGCCGATCCAGCGTCGCGCCCAGCCATTCGTCGATGGCGCCCCGAAGATCGCGCGCGTCGCCGGGCTCGCTCAGCTCGAGCACCACGGTCGCCCCGAGGCCATCGCGGATCCGCGCACCGAGCGCCACCGCTTCGGTCGTCGCGAGCGGCGCCCAGCCAGGATCAGGCGCGGCGCGCAGCAGCACCCGTCGCCAGCTCTCGGGCACCCGGGCCACGGCGATGAGCTCTCGGCGGCTGCGCACCCGCTGGTAGAGCGCAGACAGCACGTCGTCGTTCGCCAAGCTCTCCCCTTCGCCGTGGGCCCGGCGCAGGAGATCTCGTACGAGGTCTTCATCGCCCCCGACGATCGCGTCCGAGCCCACGAACGCCGCGCGGCTCGCGCCGTGATCGCTCGCGATGGCCCTCACGCCCTCGATCTCCACCTCGTGCACCCCGCCGCCGTCCTCATCAGTAATCCGCTCGACACAGCGGATGAGCTCCTCGTGACGCAAGGGGCCGCGCACGACGAAGCCGACCTGATCGAGCGGGCGGCGCGACGTACCGACCAGATAGACGTCGGCGGTACGGAGGTCGGCCAATGGATCGAATCCGCACGCAGTGACGATGCGTCGGTAGCCGGCGTCGCCCTCACCGACCCACGCCGTCCACAGGGGCGAGGCCATCAACGCGGGCACATCGACTCGAAACACCGCGGTGGTCCCGGCCGGGGCCAGCTCCAGCGGCTCGTCGCTGAGCGAAGGCCCCGTGAAGAACGACACGAGCCCTGCTGCAGCCAGCGCCAACGCGATCACCGAGAGCATCACAAGAGGTCCACGCGACATCGAGAGACGCTTCGCACGGAGCGCGCGCGACGGCAATCCCGCCCTCGCTAGTGGTCCGGCCGGGTGAGGATCTCGTGGAACGAGAGATCGGCGAGCTCGATGCGAAGCGCGAGCTGCGCGAACGCCAAGTGCGCGCCCAGCGCGGGGAGATCCAAGGCCCACGGTGGCAGGTACGTCGGCGGCACGATCAACCCCGACTCGAAGTCCTCCTCGAGCAGCTCCACATCGCTCAGGTGAAGGCGGCCTGCAAAGGCGCGCGCTATCCGCTCGGGTTTGCGCGCGCTCAGGGTCTTTCGCAGGTACGTGTACACCGCGATCATTCCCTGCAAATACACGACGTCCTTCGTGAAGACGTAGCGCCCCCGCAGATCGCCCCCGCGAAAGATCCGCATCGCCGAGCGAGCGCTCTCATCCTCGCTCTGCCCTGCCGCCAGGAAGTACTCGAACACCTGGATGAAGTCGGCGCCCTCGAGCGCGAGGTGCGTCGCTCGGATGCGCAGCGCGATGCGGCGCAGGCGCCCGACGTCGATGGTGCGCGTGACCAGCTCGGCGACGGTTGCCAGCCCCTCCTGCGTGAGCGTGGTACGCGGCGCGCCGAGCGACATGGCCGTGAGCAGCGGCTGGGCCCGCCCGTTGAGCGCCGTCGCGCTGTGCACCAGCGCTTCGTGCTGTACCAGCTGATCGATATCCCGCGTGGAGAACCCGGTGCGCCCGCGGATCCGCACTCGCTTGCTGCCCGCCGCGGCCTTCGAAGCGAGCTCGGGATCGATCTCGACGTCGATCTTGCCCGGCCCGAAGAACGCATCGAGCTGAGCTTGGAACATCTTCTGAGCGACCTCGGCCGAGTGCACCAGCTCGGGCTCGCCCGCCAACCCCGCGCCCACGAGATCGTCGGTCTGCGCGAGCAGCTCATCCGCGGCGTCGAGGTGGGTACGCGCGCTCCCAGGGAGCGTGTCCGAGGGACGACCGTAGAGCGACGCCGACAGCTCCAGGAACTCCGGCGTGCCTGGCACCTCCAGCATGCGCGCCGCGCGGGCGTAGCTCCCGGCCGTCTCGTCCAGGTAGCGCCCCAAGGGATCGCGGCTATCGATCGTGGCCTTCAAGGACGCGAGCGCCTCGCGCGCGTCGCCGTGATCGGCGGGCACCTGGGTGACCTCCGGCAGCTCGGGAGCGCCGCGACGGTGGGCGGACAAGAAGCGCTCGATCGCGTCAGGTGCCCAGCTCAGCGCACCCAAGAGGCGTATCCCTCGGCTCGCCTCGACCACCCGTCGGTCGAGCTCGGCGATGCGCTGCTCGCGTGTCTGCACCGAGCCACGGTGTACCAGAAATGAACGGTTCGAAACGAGAACGGGGCAGCAGGACGGATGTCCCACTGCCCCGTTCGCTCTCACCGTTCGAGCTCGAAGCTCGGGCGAGATCACTCCATCGTGGAGGTGCTGGTGCCGGGCTCGCCGTCGATCTCGCGCACTCTCAGCTCGCCGCCGTCCTCGACGCAGTACTCGAAGCTGCGCGGGCTCGAGTCGGTGGTGACGACCGTGTCGCCGCCCTCGATGGTGTAGCCGTTGGTCTCGTCGAGCTCGTTGACGAACACGATCGAGCAGTGGCAGCGCGCGTCACCGGTGTCGACTGCGCACGTGGCCGTCGTTCCTGGGAACATGCTCATGATGATCGCAGGGGCGCCACCACAGAACCCTGTGCAGGTCGTGCCGAGCGATACGACCGCGCTGACGGCCGTCCCGATCTCACGTCTGATCTCGGTAGCGTCGACGGTGATCGTCCCGTGCGCGGTGCCGCTCGCCGAGAGGATGAGGCTCCCCTCGCACACGCCGTTGATGGGCTCGAGGATCTCGGACTCCTCGATGCAGACGGACTGGTAGTTCCAGACGCCCTCGATGTCCCCGCCGCACGCCGCGAACGCGGGGCAGCTCGCCGCGATCGTGATCTCAGCGTCGCCTATCGGGGTGCCACCGTCGGGCAGCATCACGGGCGCGTCACTCATCCCAGCGTCGGTCCCAGGACCACCAGTGTCGGGTATGCCCGTGTCGGTGCCGCCAGCGTCGACGGTGGAGCCCGAGTCGACACCGCTGTCCGTGCCGGGATCGTCGCCACCGCAACCCCACGCGAGGGCCGCCATCACCAACCAGAGTCCATGCTTCGTCACGCTCGCCTCCAAAGGAAAAGGAAGCGCGGACGCTACCACGCAGCAGCCGGCGTGGGCCAGAACGCCCGGGGTCCTAGGTCGGCTCAGGCCGCGAGCTGGCGCTCGACCAGGCGCTTGTAGAGACCGCCCTGGCTCAAGAGTTCGTCGTGCTTTCCCGACTCCACGACCACGCCGCCGTCCAGCACCACGACCCGGTCGGCGTCCCGCACCGTCGAGAGTCGGTGCGCTATCACCAGCACCGTCCGCCCCTCGGCCAGGCGATCGAGCGCCTCTTTCACCAGGTGCTCGCTCTCCGCGTCCAGCGCGCTGGTGGCCTCGTCGAGGATCAAGACGGGAGGGTTCTTGAGCAACGCCCGCGCGATGGCGATGCGCTGCTTTTGGCCCCCGGAGAGCTGCGCCCCACGCTCCCCGACCGGCGTCGCGTAGCCCTCGGGAAACCGACGGATGAACTCGTCGGCGTTCGCCGCGCGGCAGGCGTCCTCAATCTCTTGCTGGGTGGCGTCGGAGCGACCGTAGCGGACGTTGTCGGCGATGCTGGTGCTGAAGAGGATGGGCTCTTGAGAGACCACACCCACCTGCTTGCGGAGCCAGCTCGGCAAGAGCTCGCGCACGTCGTGTCCGTCCAGTCGAACCGTGCCTTCTGCGGGATCGTAGAGGCGGGCCAAGAGCCCCGCGATGGTGCTCTTGCCCGCGCCCGAGGGCCCGACCAGCGCCACCTGCTCGCCCGCCGCGATCACCAGATCGATGCCCTGAAGGACCTCGACCTCGGGGCGTGCAGGGTAGCGAAAGCGCACTCGCTCCAGCGTGATGGCACCCTCCACCTGAGGCAGTTCGATGCCCTGCTCCTGCATCGCGGGCGTGCGCTCGAGGATGTCGAAGATACGCTCAGCCGCGCCCGCGGCTTTGGTCAGATCCGCGTAGAGATCGGCGAGCGCACCGAGCGAGACCCCGACCAAGAGCGTGAAGATCAGGAACGAGGTCAGGTCGCTCACCTCCATCTGGTGATCCAGCACCAGATGCCCTCCGTACCAGAGGACGAGCGACGCGGCCCCGAGGCCCAGCACGCCCACCAAACTGATGAAGAGCCCGCCCAGTCGAATGCGCTTTTGGGCCAGCTCGAGGCTCCGATCGACCGCCGCCCCGTAGCGCGCGATCTCGAGGGGCTCGGCGGCGAAGCTCCGCACGGTGCGCACACCCGCGAGGCTCTCTTCGGCGATCTCGGACGCGCCGCCGATCGCGTCCTGCACCGCGCGCGACAACCGTCGGAGCCGGCGCCCATACATGACCGCACCCAGCGCGATGGGCGGCACCACCGCGAGCATCACCAGTGTCAGTTGAGGCGAGGTGTAGAAGAGGAGACCTATCCCCCCGATCACGGTGGCGACGTTCCTCAACGCCATCGAGACGTTCACCGACAGGGTGTTCTGCAGGACCGTCGCGTCGGCCGACAGCGTGCTGCCGAGATCGCCCGTGCGCCGAGCATCGAAGTACGCGACTTCTTGCCGCATCAGACTCGCGTAAAGATCGCGCCGCAGCCCCGCGACGATGCGCTCGCCAGCGGTGGTGAAGAGCACGTAGCGCAGCGCGCTGGTCACGGCCTGCACCACCAAGACCACGCCCATCGCGAGCGCTATCCGATCGACTGCCGTCGGATCCGCACCGCTGATCGCGGCGGCGAGGAGGCGTCCGATGGCCAGCGGAAAGACCAAACCGGCGGCGCTCGAGATGGCCAGAAAGAGGACCCCCAGCGCGAGGCGTCCGCGCTCTCGTCGCCCCAGGCCCAGGAGCTTTCGGATGCCCACCTGGGCCCTCGGGGTGTCGCTCACCGGGCCTTTGTGTGACCGCAGCCCCACAGATTCCAGGCCAAAGACGCCGGGGGCGGTGAAGAAGGATGACGGTAGACATCGATACCCAGCCCTCGTCATTCTTCTTTCCCGAACCTTCGTCCTCAGTCATGCCGCGCGCCTGAACACTCAGCGCTCCATGACCAGCACCGACCTCGCGAGGCCCATGACCGCCCCCGTCTCTCCGGCCGCGCTTCAAGTCGCAGCCACCATTGCCGACGGCGCCGGTGCCCTC
>Ga0105047_10000788_pt1 | contig 55239 bp, 43 predicted proteins | sample MAT04_FD_78384 | JGI IMG/M metagenome (GOLD analysis project Ga0105047, IMG submission 78384) | Freshwater microbial communities from Lake Fryxell liftoff mats and glacier meltwater in Antarctica - MAT-04 (megahit assembly) | ecosystem: Environmental > Aquatic > Freshwater > Ice > Liftoff... | reverse complement strand
GAATTAGAGAAATCGGTAACGGGGAAATAGTTTGAAAGCCTTGTCTAATAAGCCCTGAAAGGGCGGCATCTATCAACATAGTGCGCAGCGCTATGTAACACCTAAGGCGCTATGGATCCAAGAAGAAGAATAATCTACCCCACCCCCAACTTCTCCTTAAAATAATCGAGTGTAATCTTCAGCCCTTCGCTTCTTTCCACTTTAGGTTCCCATCCAAGTATGGTTCTGGCTTTCGTAATATCCGGCTGACGCTGTTTTGGATCATCCTGCGGAAGTGGTAAATAGACGATCTTCGAATCGGTCCCGATCAATCGTTGGATCTCTTCTGCAAAATCTTTTAGGGAAATTTCATTTGGGTTGCCAAGATTAACAGGCATATGATAATCGCTGAGCAGCAAACGGTAAATACCTTCGACCAGATCACTGACATAACAAAAGGATCGCGTTTGTGAGCCATCACCAAAAACGGTAATGTCTTCGCCTTTTAACGCTTGTCCCATAAAGGCCGGTAATGCACGTCCGTCATTGAGTCGCATACGTGGACCATAGGTATTGAAGATTCGTACGATTCTTGTTTCCAGTCCATGAAAATTATGATAGGCCATGGTGATGGCTTCCTGAAAACGCTTGGCCTCGTCGTATACACCTCTCGGTCCGATGGGGTTTACATTGCCCCAGTATTCTTCATTCTGTGGATGTACTAATGGATCGCCATATACTTCTGAGGTCGAAGCGATCAGCATACGGGCTTTCTTTTCTTTCGCCAGTCCGCAAAGATGATGTGTTCCTAAAGAGCCTACTTTGAGCGTTTGGATCGGCATCTTCAAATAATCGATCGGACTTGCAGGAGATGCGAAATGAAGGATATAATCAAGGTTGCCGGTAACATGTACAAACTTGCTCACATCATGATGATGGAATTCAAAATTCGGCAATTTAAAGAGATGCTCAATATTCTGGATACTTCCTGTCAGGAGATTATCCATGGCAATGACATGGTATCCTTCCGCCACAAAACGGTCGCAAAGATGGGAACCAAGAAAGCCTGCGCCTCCGGTAATGAGTACTCGTTTCATGTTATGGGGTGATTGTTTTTCTGCCAATTGAATTATAATAAAAACCCTGTTCCTTCATATCTGTTAATTCAAATAAATTACGTCCGTCGAAAACTGTGGGTTGCTTTAATTGTTGTTTTACCTGTTCCCAATCCGGTGTTCGGAAAATACTCCATTCCGTACAGATCGCAAGGGCATCTGCATCTTTTAAAATATCATAGGCATTTTCCCCGAAGGTCACGGATCCATTTGTGGTGGGATGATGTTTCTCAAAATACTCTTTCGTATTATACATTGCTTCCGGGTCATAACAAATAACATTCGCTCCGGCTTCAGTCAGTTTGGCGATGGTATATAAAGCGGGTGCTTCCCGGATATCATCGGTATTCGGTTTAAACGCCAGTCCCCATAAAGCGATGATCTTTCCTTTCATATCGTGGTTGAAATAGGCAAGGATTTTATCGGCCAGCACTAATTTTTGTTTGTCATTTACATTGATCACGGCATTCAATGTACTGAAATCATATCCATGCTGATGAGAGGTTTGCACCAGTGCCTGCACATCTTTTGGGAAACAACTTCCGCCATAACCAATTCCGGGGAAAAGAAATCGTTTTCCGATCCGGTTATCGCTACCGATACCAACGCGTACGACTTCCACATCAGCACCTGCTTTTTCACAGAGGTTAGCGAGTTCATTCATAAAGGTGATTCTCATCGCGAGATAGGCATTGGCGGCATATTTGGTCAGTTCAGCACTCCGTTCATCCATGAAATAGATAGGATTTCCCTGGCGAACAAAGGGCATGTATAATTGGTGCATCATCTTACGAGCCTGTTCAGTACTGCATCCGATTACCACCCTGTCAGGCTTCATAAAATCTTCTACGGCCGCACCTTCGCGGAGGAATTCAGGATTGCTGACGATATCAAAATCACCCTGGTAAAATTCGAGTACTTTGTTCCTTACTTTTTCTGCAGTGCCTACGGGAACGGTACTTTTATTAATAATGACCTTATATTCTTTATGGGTCACAAGGATTTGCCCGATCTGTGCCGCAACCCCTAATATATAGCTGAGATCTGCAGAGCCATCCTCGCCTGGAGGTGTTGGTAAAGCCAAAAAAATCAGATCTGAACTTTCAACGGCTTCTTTCAGATCGGTAGTGAAACGGATCCTGTTTTCTTTTAAGTTACGGTGAAACAGCACTTCAAGACCTGGTTCATAAATAACAATGTCACCTGCACTGAGTCGCTCTACTTTCTGCTGATCAATATCAACACAAATCACCTGGTTACCCGATTCGGCAAAACATGTACCTGAGACCAGACCGACATAACCGGTACCTACAACTGCTATTTTCATTCGATAGAATTTATGATGTCAAGAAAAGAGGAAGAGATATAATTCAATTGCTCTTCGTTCATTTCTGTATGAATTGGAATGGAGAGTACATTGGCGATCAGGTTTTCGGTACTTGCAAGGGTTGAATGGTCTAAATCCAAATCAGCAAACATGGGTTGCATGTGTGCAGGAACCGGATAATAAATCATGGATGGAATGCCTTTCTCTTCGAGTTTCTTTTTCACGATATCTCTGTCCACATTATTCAGGATCATTGTATACTGATGGTAGACATGATGAGAATAAGGTGCCTTGTAGGGCGTTGTTATTTTTGGATGTTTGGAAAAGGCATGATCATAAAACGCGGCGACCTTTCTTCGTGCATCGCAATATTCATCCAAATGATCCAGTTTAATATTCAGAATGGCAGCCTGCATGGTATCGAGACGGGAATTGCAACCGATAATTTCGTGATAATATTTTTTTCGTTGTCCGTGGTTGGCAATCATTCTGATCTTTTCTCCCAGAGCATCATCATTCGTACAGATCGCGCCTCCATCACCATAGCATCCGAGATTTTTAGAAGGGAAGAAAGAGGTAGTTCCGATGGTACCCATGGTGCCGTTTGCTTTTACGGTGCCATCACTAAACGAATAAGTCCCGCCAATGGCTTGAGCATTATCTTCGATCACAAACAAATTATGTTTTTTTGCAAATGCCAATAAAGGTTCCATATCAGCAGATTGTCCGAAGAGATGCACAGGTACAATCAGTTTTGTTTTTGGCGTGATGAGCCGCTCCAGATCATCTATTTTCATAGTAAATGTCTCTGGATCAACCTCACAAAAAACAGGTTGTAGTTTTAATAAGGCGACTACCTCAACAGTTGCGAAATAGGTATATGAAGGCGTAATCACTTCGTCGCCTGGTTGCAGGTCAAGTGCCATCATGGCTATTTGCAAGGCATCGGTCCCGTTTGCGCAGGGAATCAGATGTTTTACATCGAGATAGGATTCCAGTTTTCGGGCAAAGGCATCGACTTGTTTGCCATTTATAAATGCGGTATCATCAATCACGTCCTGTATAGCGGCATCAATGTCATTTTTTATTTTTTGGTACTGACTTTTAAGGTCCACCATCTGTATGTTCACCATGGAATTTAATTCTGAAAAAAGTGGGCAAATATAGCACGAACTATCAAACAAATTTCTTGTATTTTGCCGGATTATATGCAACTTTACGCCCCAATAAACGTTTCACACGAATGACAGGTCCACGAAAAATCGCATTACTCTCTCTTCTTTTCCTCATGGCTCTTCAGGTATCGGCACAGACCACGGAATCTCAAAAACAGACTGACGAAAAGAAAGAACCTATCATGGAGATAGCGAACAAAATCTACAATCTTGATCTCACAGGAAATATAGATTTTCCTCTCGCGGATATGGCCAAAAGATTTGGTACAAGTTACAGGCTTGGTATCGGACTAAAATATAAAACTGCTACCAACTGGATATTCGGCGTTAAAGGCGAGTTGATCACCGGGAATAAGATCCGTGAAGACAGTTTATTGAGTAATATGAAGACCAGTCAGGGTGGGGTGATCTCGCAATTGGGTGATGTACTGAATGTGGGAACGTTCGAACGTGGGTATTTGCTGGGCGTGCAAGTGGGAAGGATTTTTCCGGTGTTGCAGGCCAATAAGAATTCAGGGCCAACCACCACCTTTTCTGCAGGTTTTATACAGCACAAGATCAAATTATTTGATAAGGATAATTCGTTTCCTCAATTGCGTGATGGATATATAAAAGGATACGATCGTTTGACCAATGGGGTATTCATTGAGAACTTTACAGGCTATACCTATTATGCCCCAAATAAGCTTATCAATTTTTACGCAGGTATTAATACTGTCTGGGGTTTTACACAGGGGAGACGGGATTTCCAGTATGATGTAGCTCGTAAAGATGATCAAAAACGGAATGATATCATGTTCGGATTTAAATTTGGCTGGATCGTTCCGATCTACAAGAAGGTGACTGAAGAAACCTATTATTAAATGTCTGTTCTTCTCTACAATATCGGACTGTTTTTGTATAGTGTTGGTATTCATTTCACTGCGCTTTTTAATGAGAAAGCAAGGAAGTGGATACTAGGTAGAGAAGATATTTTCAGTCGCTTGAAACAGGTCTGCTTTCAAGACACTATCTGGTTTCATTGTGCCTCTGTGGGCGAGTTTGAGCAAGGTATGCCACTACTCAAAAAGCTTCGCGACAAGTATCCGGATTCTTCTTTTCTTGTTACTTTTTTTTCTCCTTCGGGATATGAGTACGCGCGAAAACGTTATTCCGATCTGCCAATCTTTTATCTTCCATCAGATACCAAACAACATGCTGTTCAATTCATCGAAATCATACAGCCCAAGGCAGTCTTTTTTATCAAATATGAATTCTGGTTTCATTACCTGAATGAATTAAAAAAACAGCATATTCCAACCTTTCTCATCTCCGGAATTTTTCGGAAGGGGCAGGCATTTTTTTCGTTTTATGGCGGGCTTCATCGGCGTATGCTTTCCTGCTTTACTTGGTTATTTCTTCAAAATGAGGAGAGTAAAAAAATGCTTGATAACATCGGTCTGAGGAATTCAGGCGTTTTCGGAGATACCCGTTTTGATCGTGTGGATGAATTGAGTAAGATGGATTTGAACGATACGATTATTCAGGATTTTACTAAACACGCAAAGGTCTTTATCGGAGGAAGTGTCTGGTCTACGGATCAGGAAACATTAAGCCGGATTATTTCCCTTCTACCGACAGATTGGAAAATTATTCTGGCGCCTCACGAGATCGGACATTATGAAACGAAATGGATACAGGAAGAAATTGTAACACACTCGGCATATAACTCATCCTCCGCCAGAATATTGATTCTTGATACATTGGGAGTGCTTTCAAAACTTTACCGTAAGGCATCTATCGTTTATATCGGTGGAGGGTATGGCAAAGGCATCCATAATATACTTGAGGCTGCCATTTATAATATTCCTATTCTCATAGGGCCGAAGTTTGAAAAGTTCAGGGAGGCAGTTGATCTGGTGGGTGAAGGTGTGGTTTTTGATATGGCCGAAAACGGGACGGAAAAGACCTTGGTTCGTCTTCTTCATGAAGAGGAATTTTATAAAGCTGTTCGCGACCGATGTTCCTCCTACATGTCCCGACAGACTAATGTTTCAGAGAAGATCCTCGTCTTTCTGACCGAACGGAAACTGCTTTCCTGAGCCATTAAAAAAAGATATTTTTAGCTATTTCGAAGGTAATTATTATATTAGCGAATTAAATTGGTCATTATTAAGACAAATATGAAACGTATACCACTCTTATTTCTAGTCGTTTGTTCCCTTTTCTTCACTAAACCTGTCCTCGCCCAACTAATAGTTGGTCCGGATACGTTGTGTATAGGGAATGAGTTGCAATTACAAACCACTGTTACAGGTGCTTCTAACTATTATTGGGGATTTTGCTCAGCGTACCTGAATAATATTCCAACGGGAAGCAGCATTGCAGCGGGTACAGGGTTGGATGATCCATCCTCGATCGCCATGGCAAAAGACGGAAACAATTACTTTGTGTTTGTTGTGAATGCAGCAGCTCCGAACGATGTAATCCGTTATGATTTCGGTACTAACTTATCGAATGTGCCACTTGCTAACAATCTCGGAAATTTTGCCGGTGGAATTCCACAGAATTCTAAAGGATTTGAACTTATACAAACAGGGGGTAATTGGTACGGTTTTCTAACCGGAGGCAATACCCCACTCAATTCTGATATCATCCGTTTTGATTTTGGAACAAGTCTTTCAAATATACCAGTACTTGTCGATCTCGGAAATTTCGCAGGTACTGTGGAAGCTCCTCAGGATTTATATGTATTCAATGAAGCCGGAAGCTGGTATGCCCTGACGACAAGCGGTTCCACAAATGATCTCATCCGTTTGGAATTCGGATTGTCTCTTACAAATATCCCGGTGGCAGTCAACTTAGGAAACCCCGGCAGTTTTGATTTTCCTTCAGGAATGTGGCCTGTATTTGATGGTACCGACTGGCATTTGTTTTTGGTGAACAGAGGTTCACAACGTCTGACACGTCTTGATTTTGGTCCATCTCTTTTGAGTGTTCCGCTCGATAATGACCTCGGTAATCCGGGTGGTTTATTCAATGATCCGGTTGATATTTCTGTGATTCGTGATTGTGGCGCCTATTATGGTTACGTCACCAATCTTGCAGGAAATACATTAACCTTGCTCACCTTCAATGCCACTATTACAGCGATTCCTGTGGCTGCAGATCTTGGAAATTTTGCAGGCCTTAGCGCGCCAAGATATTTAACCAGATTCCTTCGCGATCGGGATAACGTGTTCGCCTATACAACCGATAGTACAAGCAATTCTATTTCCCGTTTGGAATATAATAGTTGTTCATTCTCCTCGCCACCTTTTTCAACATTGCAAACACCACCACCGGTAACGTATTCGGCTCCTGGTCTGTACAATGTGTTCTTTGCGGCTGATGAAGGATTGCCTACCATGCAAGTAGATTGTAAACTGATTCGTGTTCTTCCAAAACCAATTATTGAGATCAATAATGATACCCTCATCTGCCAGGGAGATACCATCCTCCTTGTGGCGAATGGTCCTAATCTTTACAGCAATATCTGGGATCCTATTTATAATGCAATAGCTCCTTATGATACCACCTCGGTCTTTGTTTATCCAAGGGAGGACTATCGTTATAATGTCCATCTTGAATTTACGGCCAGTGGAGCCTGTGCTTATGATACATCCGTTTTAGTACGGGTAAGCAGGGTAGTCGCAGATGCAGGTCCAGACAGGTTTGTAGCGGATGGCGCATATACGATTTTAGGCGGACCACGTTTGTCAATGGGGCAGGAATATTCCTATCTATGGACACCCCCTACTTATCTTGATGCAGTAACGATTCCTAATCCAAAGAGTACGCCGCTCGATGTTCAGTTCTATGTTTTACAGGTAACCAATGATTCAAGCGGCTGTGTCCGTAACGATACCGTTTTTGTAAAAACAGAATGTACCGATATCCATTTGCCAAATGCCTTCAATCCGGTCAGTGATATTGCTGCTAACCGTAGTTTTGGTTTAGTAAATAATAATATCGTAAAGCTTGAATACTTCAAAATATTCAATCGTTGGGGACAGTTGGTTTTCGAAACAACTGACCCGAATAAGAAATGGGATGGTACCTACAAGAACATCGAAATGCAACCCGACAATTATGTATGGATCGTAGATGGTTATTGCAATAATGGTAAACGTGTCAAAAAGCAAGGAACGGTATTATTATCTAAATAAACTCAGGGATCATTTTTCTTCCCACTCCAGCAAACAACCATCACCGTAACTTAAAAAGCGGTAATCGTTTTTCAGCGCATACTCATAAACACATTTCCACTTCCCTTTTGTAAATGCATTCACCAGCATCAGCAACGTACTTTTTGGTTGATGAAAATTCGTGACAAGTCGGCTTGCTACACGCATTGAATATCCCGGTAAGATCATGAGTTCTGTTTTAAACAAGATGCGTTCAACATGTTCTTTTAGAAGAAGTTCATGAAATTTCGTAAAGACTATATCCTTCGGAACATGTTCTTCGTTCTCATAGGCTATAAATTGCGGAAGAACATAATCATGTGAAAGCAATGCTTGTTCTTCGATACAATGAAGGGCATACCAATATAAACTTTCTACTGTCCTGAGGCTGGTGGTCCCTACACATGTTATTTGATTTGAGGAACTTAATTGATCAACGAATTCCCTGCTTATTTCAACCCATTCTGCATGCATCACATGATCCCGGGCAAGGGCCGCATTCACTGGTTTGAATGTTCCGGCACCCACATGAAGAGTGGTATACGCAAGATCGATATTTTTTTGTTTAAGGCTGCTGATAATTTGTGATGTAAAATGCAATCCCGCAGTGGGTGCCGCCACACTTCCTTCGATGGTCGCGTAAACAGTCTGGTAGCGTTCTGCATCTTCCTGATCTGCTTTTCGTAAAAGATAGGGCGGTATGGGCATCTGACCTAATTGCTGTAGAATATCGGCAAAGGTTAAGTCGGGATCAGTCCACTCGAAAGAGACTTCAAATCCATTTTCATTCTGCCCTGTGAGTGAAGCGTTGACAATACAATCTGTTTGTTTAAGGTGCCATTGTAATTCACTGCCTTTTCGCCATTTCTTTAATCCTCCTATCATACATGTCCAGATCGAGGTGCTGTGTTGTTGTAGGGCCTCGTAAGGAGTGCCTGTTAATGGCTCAAGACAGAAGAGTTCAATGACACCCGAGGTTTCCTTTACATACAGGATCCTTGCAGGAATGACCTTGCTGTTATTGAAAACAACCAACGAATTCTCAGGTAAATAATCAGCAATCTGCCGGTAGAAAGTTGTTTCACAAACCCCTTCTCTAAACACGAGTAGTTTGCTACTGTCCCTTTCTGCTAACGGATGTTGCGCAATCTTTTCCTGCGGTAATGAATAATTATAATCTTCTGTATAAACAACAGGGATCTGCATACTTATTGAAAGGTCTTCATGAATTCCGTCACACTATCCAACATATGATTGATCTGGATTTCGTTCAATCCATGATGACAAGCCATCAACATCCCTCCACGCATCACCTTGTCTGCTTCCGGATAACCTGAAGCACTTGCTTTATGTTCACAGTTTTTGAATCCCGGTTGACGGATGATATTTCCTGTGAAGACAGTTCGTGTCTGTATATTTCTTTTTTCAAGGAAGATTTGCAGATCGCGGCGAATGAATGGCGCACTTTCCCTGATCGTAACGGCGAAGGCAAGCCAGGCAGTACGCGAATCTGGTAATTGGTTTGGAAGGATGAAATACTCTTCATATTGCTCGAAGAATTTTCGGATACGAGTATAATGTTTTGTTCTGAGATCGATATTGCTACCCAATTTACTTAATTGAACAAGACCAAAGGCCGCGCCCATTTCAGAAGGTTCGATATTATAACCCGGTTCTTCAAAGACAAACTTGGCATCATACGGAATGCCATCTACTTCGACATTGAAACGGTTCTCGATCTTCTCGCTTTCTATAAACAGGGAGGACGAACGGCCCCAACTTCTGAGGAGTTTACCACGGTTTAAATGATCTTCGCGATTTACACAAAGCATACCCCCATTGCCCGCACAGTTAATAATATGAGAACCATAAAAGCTCGTCGTGCTCATATCTGTGAAACGACCGCTGCTGGCTCCGTTGATTTCTGCACCCAATGTATCGGCACTATCTTCGAGTACAAAGAGATTGTGTTTATCGGCGATCTCGCGTAAATGTTTCCAGTGTGGAAGATTCCCGATCAGGTTCGGAATCACCATCGCTTTTGTATTAGCGGTAATCATTTCCTCTACCTTGTTCGCATCTGTATTGTAGGTTCCTTCTTCGACATCAACAAAGGCAGGCACCCATCCCTTTTTTACTAGAGGAGCAACTGTAGTAGAGAAGGTTAAGGCCGGGGTGATGATCTCGGCGCCAGGTTCGTAATTCAATAAGTCTGCGGCGAGATAGAGTGCACTGGAACCGGAGTTGACACCAATACCATATTTTTTATCATATAAAGCAGCTACCTTTTCTTCCAGTTCACGAACATGTTTACTCATTTGTGTGGTGGTCCTGAGGACATTCACGACGGCATCGATTTCTTCTTCTCCGTGTACAGTGGTACCATAAGGTACGTAAGGGTATTGACTCATGCTTTTTTTGATTAGGCCGCAAATTTATTGTGTAGCCGCCAAAGTTTTTTACTTTATTTCCTAAGAAATGTATAATTGCCAGATCTGTTCTATTCTTTCTCAAGGCATAGCATGTTGTGCCTATGATCAAGATCCAATTACGTGAACTTGGTAGCTTATTGGAACATACCTACCTCTGTGTTATGAAGGAATACCGACCGGAGAATTATGCAAATGTCAAATATACGTTGGAAGAAAAAGAAGGGGCTACTCTGCTGACTATAACGCAGGAAAAAATAGGGGATGAGAAAGCGCAGGAAGGGAATACGAAGATATGGAAGACGGTATTGGAGAAGATGAAGAAAGTTGCGGAGAATGATGGATAGGTGAGATAAATGATGATGGCAGAAAGTGAAAGACTTTTTTATAAGGGTAAAATGTATTCCGGAATCTATAACTATCGATGATGCCAGAAAACTACTGTGGGTTTCTTACTTCCCAATCCCTCTCAATATCTCATCCAGTTCATGTTCTGTATGCACCATCAGTTCGCGAGGTTTACCTCCTACACTTGCACCTACCACACCGGCGGCTTCAAGCTGATCCATAATTCGTCCTGCCCTATTATAGCCCAGATTGAAACGACGTTGTAGCATGGATGTAGAGCCACTTCCTGAAGTGACTACCAGGCGGGCACACTGCTCAAACATCTGATCTACTTCTTTCAGCGATTTTGCTGAACCGCCCCCGGCCAAGTCACCACCATCGGAGCCTTCATATTCAGGAAGATCGAAGGCAGTAGGATACCCTTGCTGGTTACCGATAAAGTTGACAATACGTTCTACTTCAGGTGTGTCAACAAACGCGCATTGTACTCGTACAAGATCATTGCCATTTAAGATCAGCATATCACCACGACCTATTAATTGATCAGCTCCACCGGTATCAAGAATGGTACGTGAATCTACTTTCGCAGAAACCCTGAAGGCAATACGACCCGGGAAGTTGGCCTTAATAGTACCGGTAATGACATTGACAGAAGGACGTTGCGTAGCGATGATCAAGTGAATACCAACCGCACGGGCAAGTTGCGCCAAACGCGCAATAGGCATTTCCACTTCCTTGCCGGCTGTCATGATGAGGTCTGCAAATTCATCTACAACAAGTATTATGAACGGAAGATAATCGTGCCCTTTATTGGGATTTAATTTGCGTTTAATAAATTTGTCGTTATACTCTTTGATATTCCGCACACCGGCTTCTTTTAGTAGATCATAACGATTATCCATTTCAATACAAAGCGCATTGAGGGTATTGATTACTTTTTTTGTATCCGTAATAATTGCCTCTTCTTCGTTCGGTAATTTAGCAAGAAAATGTTTTTCAATCACTTTGTAAATAGACAACTCCACCTTTTTCGGATCGACCATAACGAACTTTACTTGAGAAGGATGTTTTTTATACAGTAAAGAAACAAGGATGGCATTGATACCGACAGATTTTCCTTGTCCGGTTGCTCCCGCCATCAACAAGTGGGGCATGGTGGCAAGATCGACAATATAATTTTCGTTATCGATTTTTTTGCCCAGAGCAATCGGAAGACTGTAATTATTATTAATGAATTTTTCGGAAGAGATAAGGGTTCGCATAGAAACGATCTGCTTCTTAATATTAGGCACTTCTATACCGATAGTTCCTTTGCCAGGAATAGGCGCAATGATACGAATGCCGAGTGCTGAAAGGCTTAATGCAATATCATCTTCGAGATTCCTGATCTTGGAGATACGTACACCTTCTGCGGGAACAATTTCATATAAGGTAACCGTTGGTCCGACAGTTGCTGAGATTTTTGAAATACTGATTCCAAAACTTTTTAGGGTATTAATGATCTGGTTCTTGTTCTGTTCCAGTTCATTTTTATCAATGGATATTTCATCATTAGTAGGTTGGTCAAGGAGATCGAGCGTAGGGTATTTATAATTTCTGAGTTCGAGAGATGGGTCGTAGGGCTCGCTGCTTGCGATAGAAATATGAGCATCCCGGACATTATTGTGTCCATCTTCATGTTGCACTACCTCAAGAGATAGTTCTTCTGTGGGTTCGTTCCGTTTTACGGGTGTTTCATAGGTTTCGGCTTCAAATTCTATTTCGTTTGAGGCTGTTTGAGGAGATGTTTCTGTTTTCGGTTCTGTTTCCCAGAAGCTATCAGGCACTTTGAATTCATCTTCAATAATCGCTTTCTCCATAACAGTTTCTTCTGCATGTGGAATGGCTTCTTCGATCGATAATTTTGCGCCTTGTGCTTTTGATTTTTTTACAGGGATAATCTTTTCATCATCCTCTTCAGTAAAGGGCTTGGTAGCAAAAACAGTTTTCCATATCGGAAGTTGAAAGATAGGGTTGACGAATACGATCAGCGCTATTAAAGCTAGTCCGAGTATGATACAAAAAGTGCCTATTTCGCCGGCGAATTCATTTAGATACGAAATAATCTTTTCGCCCATAGCGCCTCCAAAGGGGAATGTAAATGTATCGGAAGGCATAAAGTAAGCGATCACAGGGCTTAATAAAAGGATGAAGAGCACACAATAGAAGATCGTTTTTAAGGAAGATGTGAGACGATGGTGTAGAAGGAGATTCAATCCCCATATCCCAAACAGCAGGATAAAAAGGAATGAAGCGATCCCAAAGCCGTTGAAGACCAGTTGATGGGACGCCCAGGCGCCTAAACGCCCGGCTTTATTTAAGAGAAAGGAATGGTCGTGAAGAAGGAAGGAAAGTCCGTTTTCTGCATTGAATACCTTATCCTGATCAAATTTCCACGTGACTAAATAAGAACTCAACGCAACGGCCAAAAAAGCAGCCAGTAAAAGAAAGAGCAGGCCTATGATTTTCTTTAATCTGCCATCTGTAACCAAGGAGAACCTAGACCTGGGAGTGGATTTGGAAGAAGCTTTTTTGGATGGTGTATTTTTTTGACCCGCACTTTTTGACATGGGCACAAACCTACATTAATTTACTATCTCAATAAAGAACATTCATTCTTTGTTGCAAAAGGCCTGGTTTGAGAGAATACATAAAGTGTGAAGAAGTTACATTGGAGAAAACTAACTTTATGTAGAAATAGAGGCTTATAAGTGAATGGATTCAGAGTTGAATTGCGGCCTTTGTAATCAACCACGCATCGGGAATCATTCCCAACAACCCGGGTTTTTAATGTGATTCAGTCGTATGTAAGAATTTTTATTTTAAAGAGTAACACTTTGTTCTGAAAATCGTTAGGAGAAGTTGATTCCCAACGAATGATAGGATACATTCGTCTTGACCAGAAACAGAGGTGTTTTTTATCCTTGCATATTTTTTAAAATCATATGGAACTCTTCCAAAAACTTGTCAAATGGAAGCAGGAATTATCTGAAAAACAAAAGAATAAATAACTATGACCAGAAATTGTGTAATAAACAAAAATGATTTAAATTTGAAAATTCGTAATTTGAAAAATAGTTCGGATTTCACAAAAAACAAGCATTCTAAAAGCTACATGAAAAAAATTATTTTCGCTATTCTTGTTTTAGCTCTGAGCAACGTTTCCAAAGCGCAGATCACGGTCAATGGGAATCAAACAGCGGCTGTTCTGGCGCAAGCTCTGGTGGGTTCAGGGGTAACAATAACTAATCCGACCTTGAACTGTGATGCAATGGGCAATGGAACGTTTGTAATAACGCCTCCTGCCATTTCCAATTTAGGGCTTAATTCAGGAATCATTCTAACCAGTGGTGTGGCTCAAACAACCGGTCTTACCCTGGGTGCAAATGGAGCCGGAACTGCCGGAACTCCTTCAAACGTAACAGGGAACGGCTCAGATCCAGATCTTGCACTTTTAACCTCACCTCAATCAAGTAATGATAAATGTATTCTCGAATTTGATTTTGTTCCATTGGGAGATACCATTAAATTTGAATACGTTTTTGCATCGACGGAATACCAGATCTATACCTGCTCCATTGCGGATGTTTTCGGGTTTTTTCTGAGCGGCCCTGGTATCGCAGGCCCTTATACTGGTGGTTCAAAAAATATAGCCTTGATTCCTGGCACTGGATGCCCAGTAGGTGTAAATACGATTAATGCCAGCACAAGCATGACATGTTATACTGCTATTCCCGCATGTAATCCTCCTAACAATGCATTATTCGTAAATAATATTGGAGGAACAAGTGTTGCATATAATGGCTTTACTCAAGTGCTTACAGCAATTTCTGAAGTGACACCATGTGTATCGCATCATTTAAAATTAGCGATCTGCGATGCCTCCGATCAAATTCTTGATTCTGGAGTTTGGTTAAAAGAAGGAAGTCTTTCTTCGAATGCAATTTCATTTACACCAATATCAACGTTATTAAACCCATATCCTTATATTGTTGAAGGTTGCGCATCCGGTTTTGTAAAAGTTACACGACCTGTTGCAGGACCACTGCCGTATGTTATTAATTACCAATTAGGCGGTGTGGCTTCAAATCCTGCAGATTATGCGGTGTCAACAATTCCTCCGGGTTCTCCGATTGGACAGGTAACTATCCCAGCCGGTGATACTGTAGCATTTATTGTTTTTACAGCATTGCAGGATGGTATCGCTGAACCAGACGAGGAGATCAAGATTTATCAGTTGGCACCATGTTCAGGGTCTGTTATCGATTCTGTCAGTTTGTTTATCAGTGATGTGATCAAGATGAATATATTGACACCTGATACAGCGATTTGTGCCGAAGATAGTGTCCATATTTTAGTCTTTGGTTCCGACTCACTAGACTATGCATGGAGCCCAATCACTAATATTAATAACCCTACTTTAAAAGAACCAAATGTAAGTCCGAACTTCACAACAGACTATATTGTTTGTGCCTCCCTGCCTTTATCAGGTTGTGCTCCAAAGTGCGATACCATCAATATTGTTGTCAATCAGCCACCAAATGTCTTTATTGGCAGTGATTCCATTCTTTGTAAGGGGATGAGTATTCCTTTTAATCCTGTTATCTCACCCACCCAGCCATATACTTACCTTTGGACTGTAACAGGTGTAGCGGGGCTGCCTGCGCCTTCTGCCACCGTGTTGAATCCTACTGTAACTTTTAATAGTACAGGAATAGCACAAATTATTCTTCATGTTGAACCTCAGGCCGCAGGATGCGAAGGAAATGATACCATGAATGTATTGACAATACCGAATGATATCATCTTACATAATGGAGATACAACAGTCTGCCAGGGGAATACCGTTCAAGTTATCCTAACAGGTCATCCGTTATTTACGTATAATTGGTTCCCTTCAACCTATCTTAACAATCCTAGTATTGACAATCCTTTTTCGATCCCAGATTCATCAATAACGTACAATATTATTGCTAGTTATCCGGGTTGTCTTCCGATGACGAAATCTTTCAGTATTGATGTTCAGCCGATTCCGGTGATCAATGCAGGTCCAGACAGGGTTATTTGTGATTTTGACACGGTGAGACTTCATGTGGATGTCAACCCAAAATGGTATACCAATTATAGTTATGCATGGGATCCAAGTAATGACCTCAATGATGGAACTATACAAAATCCGATATTCAATGGCCATACGAATACCAATTTCGAAGTGATTGTGTCTACTCCTATAGGATGTGCTGATACAGATCGAGTATTGGTTACTGTTTTCCCAACCGAGTTTGCATTAATTACACCTGAATTAACAACAATTTGCCCGAGAGATTCTGTTCAGTTTAGCGCAATCGGAGGAGTTAGTTATGTGTATACCCCTGGCCTTTATGTAAATGATTCAACAATTTCTAACCCTATAGGGAGGCCGATTGCGACAACTTCATATACCGTATACTCAACGAGTTCCTTAGGATGTGTCGATACGGATATCGTTCGTATTGCAGTGGCTTCTGACGCTGTTCTCGATGCAGGTCAGGATGTGACCATCTATCCTGGAGAATCGGTTGAATTATCGCCTATCGGAAATTGCTCGTACTTTACATGGTTCCCTGATTATCATTTGACTAATAGGAACATCAAAAACCCGATTGCCTCACCTCCTGTTACAACGAAGTACTGGGTGTCTAGTACAACAGAATTTGGTTGTGCTGCCATTGATTCTATAACAGTTTTTGTTTCTCCGGAAACTATATTAAATTTGCCTAATGCATTTAGCCCTGGTTCAGGAACCAGTATAAATGATGAATTAAAAATTCTTAAACGAGGATTGGCTACATTAAATTATTTTAAGATCTTTAATCGGTGGGGGCAATTAGTTTTTCAAACCTCAGATATCAATAAAGGATGGAATGGACAATACAATGGTAAACCTCAGCCTTTAGGATCTTATGTGTATGTTATTGATGCCAGTACTATAAGTGGACAGAAATTTTATAAACAAGGAAACGTAACGTTAATCAGATAAAAAAAATCGAAAATGAATATTAAAACTATCGCCAGAAAATTTGCAGCCTCAGCATTGGCTCTTGGAGCGTTCTTATCAGCTCACTCTCAAGATATGCACTTTTCGCAATTCAATGGTGCTCCGATGATTTTGAATCCTGCATTGACAGGGAATTTCAACGGGATGTACAGGGTTACTGGAATATACAGAAATCAATGGTCCAGTGTGACTACCCCATATGTAACATTCGGCGGCTCCGTCGATGCACAATTATTTCCAAGTGAGTCTGCAAGTGGCTATCTGGGTGGCGGTATTGCGATTTATAATGATCGTTCCGGTGATGGTAATCTTGCAAACTTAGGTGCGCTGGCTTCATTGGCTTACCACAAATTCCTTGGAGAAGAAGATAATAAAGCATTGTCGGTTGGTTTACAGGGTGGTTATACACAGAAATCTATTGACCTTTCCCGTCTTTACTGGCAGGATGAATTTAATAATGGAGGGTTTCAACCAGGATTAACAGGCGAACAAATTAATCCTAAAATTCAATATTTAACTGCGAATGCCGGATTGTCTTGGTCTCACCGTGTAAGTGATCATATTTCTTACCAATTAGGGGCTTCCGGTCATAACCTGAATCAACCTCCTGAATCATTTCAAAAACAGGAAAACAACGAAGTTGGGTTAGGAATGCGTATCAATGGGCAAGTAGGGGCAGAAATATTAGCCGGACAACGTTTGTTTATTCGCCCGGCGTTTATGTATCAGACACAATCTTCTGCAAAGGAGATGATTGCTGGCTCTGAATTCCTGTATATTGTGGGTGAGCCCGATATTCGTTCATATGCGACATCGGTTTTTCTTGGTGGATGGACAAGATTCGGAGATGCCGTTATGTTCACAGCCGGAATGGAGTTCAAAGGCGTTCGTTTAGGCTTCGCGTATGATTACAACACATCAGATTTAAAACTAGCTTCGGGCGGTAATGGTGGTTTTGAAATTACCGTGCGCTATATCAAACCTAACCCACTTGACTTTGCAAGGAAAATAATTTTCCCTTGCTCAAGATTTTAAAAAAATAAATCTGCAAGTCTTCCTTTTTCAAATTATTACTTCTATATTTACAGCTATATAACATTCAAGGGATGAGAAGAAAATTTTGGTTATTTTCACTAATCGGTGCATTTATAATATTGGGATCTTTAAGTGTCTTTGCAGGCGATAAGGATGACCCGGCATCGAAACTGCCTTTTAAGAAAAAACTGGCATGGGCAAATGGATTATTTAAAGAAGGGAGTTTTTATTCTGCGGAAGAATATTTCGCACAATTAAAGAAAGAACAGCCTCGGAACCCTTATGTAACATATATGTTAGCTGAGTGTTTATATAAAACAAGAGATTATCCGCCTGCGGCTCAGTATTATTCAGAGGTATATGATCTTGCTCCTGAGTTGTACACAGAAGCCCCATACAAAGAAGGGATCATGCGCAAGCAAAATGGCGATTATGAAAACGCCATAGAGCGTTTCCAATTTTACATAAAGAATTACAAGGGTAAAAATAAAAAAATGAAGGTCTATGCGCAACGCGAAATCGACGGTTGCATCATGGCGATTAATTCATTGAATAATCCAGGAAGAGCTTTTGTGAAAAATGCAGGACCGAATGTGAACACAGCGTATACAGAACTATCACCATTACCATTAGGTGATACCGCTCTTTTGTATGCAACCATGAATCAAAATAAGATCGTCGTATACGGCAAAGACAAACGAAAGGATTTCGTTTCCCGTTTTATGTGGGCTCCGAAAGAATATGATAATACTCGTGTTAAGGATAGCTTTGAAGTAGCCATGAAATTTGAAGATGGTAAATTCAATGATCCGAAATACCATGTTGGTAATGGTTCATGGAGTCCCGGTGGAAGCCGCTTCTATTTTACAAAATGTAAAGAGGAAGATAGCATGAAGATCACCTGTAAAATCTATGTCTCCGAATTCAATAAGAAGACTGGTGTATGGGGACCAGCCGGTGATCCTGATCCATCCATTAATGAAGAAGGCTCCTCGAATACAAACCCATACTGTGCCATGGTAGGAAAGAAGGAAGTACTTTATTTCTCGTCTAACCGAAAATTGCAAAGTGCTGGTAATTTTGATATCTGGTATTCAGTGTATGACTCAGCAAGAAAGACATACAGACGTCCTCAAAATTGTGGTAAAAAGATCAATTCTCCGTACGATGAGGTGACTCCTTACTACGATTCAAAACATGGTAAATTGTATTACGCATCAAATGGATGGGTAGGTCTCGGTGGATTTGATATCTTTTCTGCTGACGGAGGCCCAACTCGTTATACAAATTTATCTAATTTAGGTTTTCCAATCAACTCTCCTGCAGATGATATGTATTATGTACAGGACGAAGGAGAAAAGGATAACGGATATTTAGTATCTAACCGCCTCGGTAGTTTTTATGTAAAGAACCCTACATGCTGCGATGATATCTGGAGGGTGATTAAAGAACCAAGCTTTTATGTAAAAGGAATAGTTGTAGATGAAATTACAAATGCCATCATTCCACAAGTAGTTGTGAAAATGAGTGATGAAATGACTGCCGCTCTAAAGGATACATTCTTCTCAAAAGAAGGCGGTTTTCTTTTCTATACACCAATGGGTAATAATTATGCAATCACTGCCGATAAATCAGGCTATATTTCTGGAAGAACAACGTTGAGTACTACCGGAAAATCAGTGATGGATCCTGATGATACTACTCTGGTAACGATATACATGCATAAGATCACAAACGATTTTGAATTCCATGTTCAAAATGTATATTACAATTTTGATAAAGGAGATTTTCAACCAGATTCATATAATGCATTAGACTCTCTTGTGAAATTTTTGCAAGATAATCCGTCAGTGAGTGTAGAAATTCGCTCTTACACAGACAGTAAAGGAGAAGATGCCTATAATGATGAATTATCTGTAAAACGCGCTCAGGCTGTTATGTCCTATATGGCTACTAAGGATATTGATCGCGGACGTATGATTGCAAGAGGCGAAGGAAAGAAAAATCCTATTGCTCCAAATGAAGTTCGTGGAAAAGATAACCCTACAGGGCGGCAGTATAATAGAAGAACAGAATTCAGAATCATTGGAGACATTCCTGAAAAGAGAATTATCTATGATACAAACAGACCAGAATACATCGATAAATCAGGTAATGAGAATAGAAACAAGAATCTTCTTATCAATAATGAAGGAGAAGATGATGGCAGCGCTCCTGACGCAGATATCAATCCGGGAAGTCAAACAGGAAACGACAGATAACAAGTCTTTTTAAATAGTTGTAAAGAACCTCAGATTATTCCTGAGGTTTTTTTTATTGTAGGTTCGATATGACTCTGTGGTCAGTCGCTGGAAACTGTTGAAGTAGAATATACTCCATACGATTTATTTGCCAGAATTTAGACCAATATGTTCCTTTTACGAACGCTAAGAAATATACTATAAGCCGTCCGTTTAAGAAGGCTCGAAAGAGGATGTTTAGTTCATGTCTGACGGATTGTTCTTTATCCGTTTACGGTAATATCCGGAGAATTTGTCTCGACCGTAATGAATGCAAGATGTTCCACTATGTATAATCATTCAGGCCAAATTTGGGAAAGTGCTATGTTACGAAAATTTCATCTTCCAAACACCAAGAATGGCTTCCTTGATAATACCTTTCGACATTTTTGAATGGCCTTCTTTCCGGTCAATAAAAGTAATAGGAATCTCTTTTATTTTAAAACCTGCTTTCCAGGTTTTGTATTTCATTTCGATCTGAAAGGCATAACCAATGTATCGGACATTCTCAAGATCAATTGTCTCCAGTACCTTTCGCTTATAGCAAACAAATCCGGCAGTACAATCTTTAACCGGCATCCAGGTGATGAGCCGGACATAGACGGAACCTCCGTATGAAATAAGAATACGGTTTAAAGGCCAGTTCTCGACTTTCCCATCTTTGACATATCTGGAGCCCACACTCATATCGGCACCGTCGACATGACACGAATTATAAAGCCTGATAAGGTCCTCAGGATTGTGAGAGAAATCTGCATCCATCTCAAAGATATAATCGTATTGTTGTTGAAGGCCCCAATTAAAACCTGCAATGTAGGCTGTTCCTAAACCTTGTTTTCCTGCCCGTTCGATTAGAAACAAGTGGTCTTTGTATTGTTGTTGTAACTTTTTTACAGTATTTCCGGTGCCGTCCGGTGAGCCATCGTCAACGATCAGTATATGAAATTTCTCCTTCAATGAGAAAACCTTCTGAATGATTTTCTCAATGTTTTCGATCTCATTATACGTTGGTATGACGACAAGTTTCTTCAAAAAAAAGGATTTAATGGTGGCAAATTACAGGCAGAAAAATGATTAAACAATAAAGCAAGCAGTTTATTTTATCTTAAATTTTCTTGAACATCATTTCATGAAATAACTTTGAAACTACATTTTTTGTGTCGAGTGCAAAATCCCCTTTCATCATCCAATCATAGTATTGTGGTTCTTTCTTTAATACTTCAGTCACTGACTTGTCTTTATACTTTCCAAAATTGAATAAGGGTATACCATTCACTAATTTAACCCTTCTTGAATAATCGAGAAAATCTTCACCCTTTGAAAGTAAGGCAAGTTCTTCAACCGAATCAGTCAAATCTTCATAATGATCGATTTGAGCAAAAAGAATATCCATCGTGGCGATTGCATCAGCTTCAGCACTGTGCGCATTCTCAAGTTGTTTGCCACAGTAGAATTTATAGGCAGCAGTTAGATTTCGAGGTTCTTTCTTAAAAAATATTTGCTGTACATCTACTAGATGGCGGTCTCTGAAATTGACATCCAAACCCACGCGGAAAAATTCTTCTGTCAGAATGGGAAAGTCAAACTTATTTGAATTAAACCCACATAGATCACAATTTTCGAGAAACTGTTTAATACTATTCGCCAAATCTTTAAAAGTTGGTTCATTGATGACATCCGCATCATAGATACCGTGGACATCAGATGATTCTTTAGGAATTGGAATACAAGGGTTCACTCTTCTTGTCTTTATTTCTTTCCTCCCGTCGGGATGAAGTTTGATAATTGATATTTCCACAATCCTGTCTTGGGTGATACTAATACCCGTGGTCTCAAGGTCAACACAAGCTATAGGGCGATTTAATTTTAAATTCATATGTAAAAATGAGAAATAACTTTGGTAGTAACAAGTTTTGCTTTGCGCATGATCTATGCAGGTGAACAATCAAAGCCGAGCTTACGGATTTGATCAAAGAAACCAGGATAGGATTTGCTAACACAATCGCTATTCTCAAGATTAACAGTCAGGCCCATTAATGCCAACATACTGAAGGCCATAACAAGCCTATGATCATCGTAACAATTCAGTGAAACTTCTCTGCTTTCTGTTCTATTTTCCCATGGATTGAAACGGAGCACACCTGAATGGTAGTCAATATCGATTCCAATTTTTTTAAGTCCCTCCTGCAAGGCAGATATCCTTTTGCTTTCCTTGAGTTCAAGATGATGAACACCCTTTATCGTAATCCCGGGATAACGGACTGCACAGGCCACGATAAAAGGAACTGCCAGATCCGGAAATCCGCTTAGATCATATTCCTTCTGGAATGAAATATTCCATGAAGCCTTTTTTTGTAACAAACAACCGTCCGCCAGGTTACGACTTTCGATGCCAAAATCTGCTGCAATCTGTGTTATAACTGAATCTCCTTGAAGGCTAGGTTGAGAAAGTCCGCACAGTTGAATGTCTGCTTCATCCATTAACATAGCCATTGAATAAAAAAAGGTAGCACTACTCCAGTCATTCTCAACGGGCTCGCTTTTTAAAGTATATTCCTGCTGCGGTATATGAAGATGATTCGGCTTCCTTTCAACTTTTATTCCCTGTACACGCATCATGGCAAGCGTCATGTCGACATATGATTCCGAAACAATATCGTGTGTAATATTAATGCTCAATCCATTTTCGAGTAGAGGAGCAATCAGGCAAAGCGATGAAATAAATTGCGAGGAAATACTTCCATCAATCTGGATATTCCCGCCTTTTAATTTCGCACCTTGAATTAATAAAGGAGCAAATCCGGGATTTTCTAGATAAGTTATTGTCGCACCAATAGATTGCAAAGCGTCAACAAGTGCACCCACCGGCCGTTGTTTCATCCGTTCATTTCCAGTTAGAACAAATTCCTTGTTTTCCTGTATACAAAGTAAAGATGTCAGGAAACGGAAAGGCGTGCCGGCATCTTTTATATCAAGGGTGAGTAAACCCTCTGTCGTTTTTATTTTTTCAAGACAATCGTTTAGTATAATCGTATCATTGGCTTTTGAAAGATTTTCAACAGGAAACTCTCCGCCATTGAGAAAGCGGATCATTAGTGCCCGGTTACTGATACTTTTAGAGGCAGGAAGATTTATTATGCCATGTAGGGAATCACCTTTGAATTGAACTTTCATTTTTATTGGAACGAATTTCTGATATTTTCTGTTGTAACAAATGTCTGGAATGTGCACTCTCCGATATTCTTCAACAGGCTCATCCTGATCCCTTCGCGATTCTTTTTATCCTGTAATAAGAAAGGCTCAAGATCTTTATAGGTATATGAAAAAGATAAACTGTCAAAAAATTTCTTACCAGCATTCTGTAAACTTGCGTAAACAGAAGAAGGCAGTTGTAACATCATTTCACTTAGTTTCAACTCATGAAGCATACCTAGATAAACGGCTTCTCCATGTAATAATGGATGAGCTGTTTGCTGCGAATAGCTTTCGATGGCATGTCCGATTGAATGGCCAAAATTAAGTGTTTGCCTGATGCTTTGGTCCTTCTCATCCAGGTCGGCAATTATTGTTTTGATCTCAAGAATTTTTCTGATCGTTGGAAGACTTAGAAAATCGGTGAGCTCAAAAGAAGACAACTCATTCCATAATGCTTCCGATGATATCAGCGCATGTTTCAAACATTCTGCGATTCCACTCTGGAGGATACGTTGATCCAATGTGGCTAAGAATACCGTATTAATATAGATGGATTGCGGATGCCGGAATGTTCCTATTACATTCTTTACCCCATTCAGATCGATCCCGTTCTTGCCTCCATAACATGCATCGACCATGGCGAGAAGCGTTGTAGGGATATTGACCACATCAATGCCGCGTTTATAAACGGATGCTGCAAAGCCACCAATATCACTAATCATACCGCCACCAACATTGATAAGTAATGAAGATCTGTCGGCCTGTAGACGTTCAAATTCATTCCAAATAAGGGAACAACTTTCCAGTATCTTATGCTGTTCTCCTTGCGGAATAATAATGAGCGAGGCTGTACTCAATGCCCGAATTTGCTTTTTCAATACATTAATACAAAACCCATTTGTATTGGCATCGGCGAGTAATATCACTTGTGAATACTGTTTGCCAAGAATCGATGCAAGAAATAATTCTTCTTGCCCTTCATAAAAAATTGATGTTCTCATGCTGTTGTTAGTTTAGTGGTAGAAAAGGCCTCGGGTTTCTCGCCGAACCATTGTCTCACAATCGACCAAGTGTCATGAAACAACGCTGAGGTCCGGTATTGTTCAAGGTATTGTACTTCTTCCCAAAGGCTGTATGTATAGAAAATTCCCGGTGAGGAATTGTCTTGCCAGAGTTCAAGATGCGTACAACCTTCTGCATTCCTGATACGCTCTTTTCTTGATTCAAAGAATTGTTTAAACTCGTCAATATGTTGTTCCTTAAAGGAAAGTTTTACCACCCGTATCATTCAAAAAAAAGTTTAATAGTATTATAAAAAAGACTCCGGTCATTATTCTCAAGAAATCCGAAAAGCCTGGCAGCATGCCCTCGATTGACAGCAATCTCAAGATGGCCGCCGGTATTGAACAGGCATAATTTTTCACCTTCAGGAACATCATTATAATCTGAACTTATGTCGGTGATTTCTTCATCACGCATAAACAGGATCTTGAATTTTCGTCCCCTTCTTGCCTCATCGAACTGTTTGTGGGTCACATTTAGGATCACATTCCCGAAATTATCTATATAAATAACATGCGCTTCCAGCATATTGTTTGTATAATAGGCATAGGTGGGTTGTTTAACGATAATCTGATCGACCGTTATATTCGATAATCCTTCCCGGTTCCCATGCATCAGCGAATCTGTCGTGGATATAAAAAGATCTGCAATCGTTAGAAAATTATACTGGTTAATCTTATCGTTAAGTTTATAAAGTTGCATAGGCACATCATCAAACAGCATTGTCATAAACCCATTGTCGGCACAAAACACATGCTGGCCATTCTCAAAAGCATAGAGCAGTTGCTTGCTCATACTGGCATAAAGGTCATTAAAAATAAAATGAAAAGTATGAACCGGAAAATGCCTGTAAGCCTGCTTGAAAATATATACGGCCTGTTGTAGATTCAAATTAGGTATTGTATGTGAGATGTCGATGATTTTCACCTCCTGAAAAGAACTGAGTATTCTGCCTTTAACACTTGCCAGCGTATGGTTCTGAACTCCAAAATCGGAAGTGAGTGTAATAATGGGCATGCGACAAAAGTAGTGTATAAAGTTTAGTTCATAAAATGCGGTGTCTCAGCAAATCCAACCGATGAATATATTCCAGATTTTAAGGTTTCATGTTAGATTTGAACATTCTACAAATGCGGTTACGAAACGCTATTCCATTGGTGTTTCTGATGCTGACAGTCCTACTTAAAGAAAGTCCGGCATATATGGAACTGTGTGTTCAAAATGCATAAGATTGTGGTAGAAAAACGATTGGCAGAGAAAGAGAAAGAACCCGTATTGTCATTTTCTGGAGGTGAATGGAATTAGATGAAAATTTTCGAAGAACTAGCGAATTGTAATTTCAGATTTCGATTAGCTGGTAAAGATCGTCAGGTAATTGTTCCAGTGGTATTGTCCGTATTCGGTCGTATAAAACATATAAATTAGATGATCAGTCAAAATTAGATAGCCGGAATCCAGTCAATTGTTTGAATGTATGGGTTATAAACAGTATTGACGACGACTGTGTGGCAAGTTGTGCGTACAAGCCTCCAAGAGAGGACGTAATTTTTATTATGATGGTGTCCTGATTCTACTCGATTATATCGGAAGTATAGGTATGGATGATTTTTTGATCCATAGTTGACTGGCGTCTTTAAAGATGCTACATAAAAAGAATTTATCGTGGATGTCCTAACTAATCCTTCGGTCAACAAGGCGTCTCTCCAGATCTCCACTTCAGTGAGCAACAACGCAGATATCACAATTGTTAATGTTGTTGGCGAGGTGATCACAAAAATGAATCTAAAAATAAACGAAGGCATTCTTAATAATGTAGTGATATCATCTATGTGTTCTCCGTCGAAGGTATCAATCTGATTACTATAACTATTGATTCAACGAGAGTTATGAGGAAGGTCGTAGTGGAATAAGATTCGTTCTTACTCTGTGTTGGAAATAATCGAATAAGCCTGATTTTTTTTCCGGCTTATTCGATTTATATATTGGTGTAAAATTTTCTTGGCTGTTTAGATAAATGTGGCTGCTAATTCCAATATCTCTTCCAAAAGATTTCTGTCATTACTCAGACGCGGTATCTTATGTTGTCCTCCGAGTTTTCCTTTGTTTTTAAGCCATTGGTTAAAGGCCCCTTTAGGTAGCATGTGTACTTTTGGGGAGCGCAAGGCAATATTTTTATAACGCTTGGCCTCATAATCTGAATTGACTTCCTGCAATGTTTTATCCAGAATCTCTGTAAACATGTCAAGGTCTGCCGGTTCGTTCTCGAACTCAATGGCCCATTCGTGGCAACCATTCGATTGATCTGAAAAATAGACTGGAGCTGCGGTATAATCATTCACATTGGAATTTGTGTCCCTGCATGCTTTGGCAATAGCATGATCTGCATTATCCACGATTACTTCTTCGCCGAAGGCATTAATAAAACTTTTTAGTCGTCCTGAAACTTTTATCCTGAAGGGATTTATTGACACAAACTGTATGGTATCTCCCACGATATATCGCCACAGGCCTGAGTTGGTGCTGATCACAAGGGCATAATTCTTCCCGATCTCCACTTCCTGCAATTCAAGGGTTTCAGGATGTTCGCGACCATACTCTTCCATGGGCATGAATTCGTAAAAAATTCCATGGTTCAGGAAAAGCAAGAGCCCGTCACGGCCAATAATATCCTGCGACGCAAAAAAACCTTCAGACGCATTATAGGTTTCAAGATAATGCATACGGGTTGATGGAATTAAGGATCTGAACTGCTCCTGGTATGGTGCAAAGTTGACACCTCCATGCATATACAATTCAAGGTTGGGCCATACATCATGCAGGTTCCTCTTACCAGTAATCTCAAATATTTTTTTGATCAACACAATAGTCCATGTTGGAACACCTGCGATCATGGTTACGTCTTCATGAATCGTATTGGCTGCCATCTTCTCAATTTTCTCCTCCCATTCCTGCATCAAGGCAATCGTGATATCGGGTGTCCGTATAAGCTGGGTAAAGTAAGACATGTTCTGTATCATTACTGCAGAAAGGTCTCCATAATAAGAGTCTGCATTTAACTGATTCACCTGATGGCTCCCACCCAACGTTAAGCACTTCCCGGTCATAATACCGGATTGAGGAAAATTCCTATAATACAAAGCAAGCAAGTCTTTGGCAGATTTAAAATGACCGTCTTCCAGTGATTCATTACTTACCGGAATAAATTTACTTTTGTCGGATGTTGTGCCGCTTGATTTTGCAAACCAGGTGACAGGCGAATTCCACAAGACATTCTGATTCCCCTCCATCATCCTAAGGATATAAGGTTTCAGGTCATTATATTCATTGACTGGAACATTCTTTTTAAAATCCTTGATTCCGTCAATATGTTGGAAATTAAATTTCTTTCCGTACTCAGTAAACTGTCCACTATGTACAAGATTATTGAACAGCATCGTCTGAGTACTCTCCGGATTCAGCAGGAAATTGTCGATGGAACTCCATCTTAATTTAATAAAACCTTTTAACGCCGGACTTATTATTCTCATACATTCACTCCTTTAAAGAATGATCCTTACTGATCACTCAAAGTGCGTAAATATAATTTTTTATTCTTGTATTTGAAAGCAAATGCGGTCTTCTGCCCAAAGGGTTAAGTTGTAATTTTTTTCCGGAGTTCGAAATTCTGACCAAGGTATAATTTTCTGACTTGTTCATCAGATGCAAGTTCCTCGGCAGTACCGGACTTCAATATATTTCCGTCGTATAAAAGGTAGGCACGATCTGTAATAGAAAGGGTTTCTTGTACATTATGATCGGTGATGAGGATACCTATATTTTTAAATTTCAGTTGCTCCACAATCAGTTGAATATCTTCTACGGCAATAGGGTCTATCCCTGCAAATGGTTCGTCCAGCAAAATGAATTTTGGATTCACGGCCAATGCTCTCGCAATCTCAGTTCGTCTTCGTTCTCCGCCACTCAGTACATCTCCGGGGCTTTTTCGTACATGGGTCAACCTGAATTCAGTTAATAGAGATTCCAGTTTCTCATGTTGTGCTTCTTTACTTAATGACGTGATCTCTAGCACAGAAGAGATATTATCCTCCACACTCATTTTTCTGAAAATAGAAGCCTCCTGTGGTAAATAACCGATTCCAAGTTGGGCGCGTTTATACATCGGTAACTTAGTAATATTCTTATCATCGAGAAAGACTTCTCCTTCATCAGGTTTGATCAGACCTACTACCATATAAAACGTGGTTGTCTTGCCAGCTCCATTTGGACCTAATAGTCCTACGATTTCGCCCTGCTTCACATCAACAGATACATGTTTAACCACAGTACGTTTACCATAGCGTTTTACAAGTTGTGTAGTCCGTATCTGTGATAGCATGTTGTAAATGTAATGGAATTAATGAGTCACGCGAAAAAGTACTTATTGATTTTTTTCAAGACGAATGCCCACACTCATCACCTCCGGTAAAGGGTTCGTTCGCATAATCTGTTGTAAGCTGATTTTGTATTCGCCTTTTGCCGAAAAATGGACAGGTCCACCGCCAGGCGTCAGAGGAGCCTTGTGTTCCCAGATTTCGTTCATTCCGTAACCAATCCATTTGCCATCGGCCTCGGCCAGCGGAATTTCTATCTTAGCAGTAGAGTAATTTTTTTCTCCGGGTTTCGTGGTCTTCACATTGAGCCATATATTCGAGTAAGGATACGCATCGGTATGACGCATCGTAAGAAAAATAGTATAGGAAGAGATGGTGTCTGTGATATCGAACACAAAAGAAGGTTCAAATTTCTCTTTCCATTTACAGGCAGGCAGACCGATATTTTTTTCATAGATATTCGAACGCATGCACGAGCTGACACTCAGACAAAGTACCAAATAGACGATTATCAAAGAAGGTAATTTCATGATCCTGATCATAATGCATTTAGTAATTGTTCCTTCGCCTGCTCCAGTTCATCCTTCATCATAACCACCAGCTTTTGAATATCCACATCGTTTGCCTTAGAACCCATGGTATTAACTTCGCGACCGATTTCCTGTAATAGAAACCCGAGTTTTTTACCCTTCATGATACTCTCCTCATTCAATAAAGTAAAAAAATACTCGCAATGATGAAGCAAGCGGTTTTTTTCTTCGGTTATATCAAAACGTTCCACATAATAAATGATTTCCTGTTCCATCCGGTTCTTATCGAACGTATTGGAATGAATAAGATCATGTATTGAAGTATTGAGTTTTTCCCTCAACCGTTCAAGCCTGTTCTTCTCAAGAGGTTGAACCTCTTTGCAATAAGTTTCGATCTGTTTAATATTCGACGCTATATGCCGTTCAAGCATACCGCCTTCTTCTGAACGGTGATTATTTAGAACCGCACAGACCTCATCAATCTTTACAGAAAGTTCCTTCCAGAGATTTTCATCCAATGTATCATTCACGGTCGAAACAATTTCAGGCATTCGCATCAATGTATTGAGCACATCCTTTTTTTCAAGATTCAATTCCTCCGCGATCTGCTTCATCGCCTCATGGTAATATCGTGCCAGTTCAAGGTTTACAGAGACAGGCTTTGATGTGCCATGTTGCTTCAGATAAATTGTGACATCCACACTCCCGCGAAGTAGTTGTTGCTGTATCTGATTTCGGATATTGATTTCGTAAAGTTTCAGGATGGAGGGGAGTTTCGAATTGATCTCAAATTGTTTACCGTTCAATGAACGTATCTCGAGTGAACACACATAATCGCCCAGATTAAATTCCTGTCTCCCGAATCCTGTCATTGAATGTAACATGTATTGCTTTTTATGCCGCTAAAAATAATTCATTCTACATGAAGTAAGATGAAAATATTTTAGCGTTTTTAGAATGTACAAAATGCGGTTGCATCAAAAGAGAAAAAAAAATGCCTTTAAAAAAAAATTATGATGAAGACAAAAATTTCTTTTAAGTACTTTTTTTTCATCCTGCTATATTTTTGAAAGCGGCATGAATAAAGGCTTTCAGGGTATTAAAAAAACAAACCCGAGTGAAAGAATCAATCGGGTTTTTTGAATTTATGGGTTAGCAAGCGATATAACCAATACAAGTATAGCTTGTTTTTTTTGTTGTTAAAAGTTTTTGTTGCGAAAAGTTATTCACTAGTTGTTAATAGAAAATTTATTTAAGAAGAACAATATCCGAATAATCTTTATGAGGTTTTTGAATCTGCTTCGCTTTCATGATCTCATTAAAATAAGGAACTGAAATGATGAACATAGAATTGTCAGAAATCAACTAAAAAAATGTCAATCCATTTGGCTATATTATTTTTATCTTTACTTTTATAGAATGTTGAGATGGGATCCATAAACAATTGACAGTCTTTCCGTCTTTAAAAAAATATCAGCGAGAAAACATGAAATTAAAAGCTCCGGTTAATGTAAAATGGATCGCCGAATTTGTTGGCGCAGATCTTATCGGCGACGATACTATTGTTGCAGATGGAATCAATGAAGTACATAAAGTAACACCCGGCGATATCTCATTCGTTGATATTGAAAAATATTATTCCAGATTGCTGAACAGTGAAGCAGCGGTAATCATCATGAATAAAGTTGTTGAAAGTCCGCCTGGCAAAGCGTTACTGATTACTAAAGATCCTGCAAGCGCTTATGTGAAACTGGTCAAACATTTTTCCCCTTTTGAACCAGCCACAAAAATGATTAGTGACACCGCAGAGATCGGAGAAGGCACGATACTGCAACCCGGCGTATTTATCGGGAATCATTGTAAGATTGGAAAGAACTGCGTCATTCATTCTGGTGTGGTGATCTATGATGGAACAACCATCGGCAACAATGTAAATATTCAGGCCAATTCGGTGATCGGTGGTGATGCCTTCTATTTTAATAAGCGCGAGAATGAAGAATTGCGTTATCTCAAACTGGAGAGTTGTGGCACTACCGTGATAGAAGATGATGTAGAGATTGGCGCCTGCTGTACCATCGATCGGGGTGTGAGTGGAATTACCATCATTGGCCGTGGAACGAAGTTTGATAATTTTATTCATATCGGACATGGCACCATAATCGGGAAGAATTGTCTGTTTGCAGCACAGGTAGGAGTAGCCGGTAAAGTGACGATAGGAGATAATGTTCTTTTGTACGGACAGGTCGGTGTTTCGAAAGATCTGGTTATTGAAAGTAATACGGTGGTTCTTGCAAAAAGCGGTGTTGGAAAGTCGTTACCAGGTGGTAAGGTTTGGTTTGGTATTCCTGTTCAGGATGCGAAAGATAAAATGGAAGAATTGGTTTGGGTGAAACGTATCCCTGAACTATGGGATCGGATGAAAAACGATTTTAATTTATAATAAAGCCGCTTTATGCATTAGGCTTGTACCAAAAAATTTCTTACGCTTCTCTACAACAATAAATGTTTTTTGAATGATTTGATGTATAGGCTGAAAGGGTGAAAGACGAACATTGGAGGTGGTTGACTCCATCTAATTTTCCTTTCAGATTTTTTTTGAACCATTTATCCTTACCTCATCAAATTTCTCATATCTCTAAGTACTTTCACGTTCCAAAAATGATGGCCTTCGTCGTATGAAAATTTTTATTTATGTATGCTGTTTCCTCTTCGTGTCTATTTCATTGCGCGCGCAGGATCGTAGAGAGTATATTATACAGGCTGTCACCGAATCGCCTCGTATCGATGGTAATTTGGACGAATCGATTTGGAATCAGTGCACCATAGCAGAAGATTTTACCCAAACCATCCCTTCAGTTGATCAGCCTTCTTTATACAAGACACGTGTCAGAATGTGTTATACAAATACTTCCATTTTTATCGGGGCTACATTGTTTCAACCAAAATCAGTTTCATCACGTCAATTAACTGCGAGAGATCTTTTATACAATATCAACTCAGATATTTTTGCTGTTTTCTTTGATACCTATGATGATCATCAGAATGGGTTTACCTTCCGCGTATCAAGCGTCGGCGTGCAACATGACGAACGTTTAAGTGGCGGAGGTGAATCGGGCGACCAGTCCTGGGATGCCGTCTGGAAGTCGAAAGTTGTATTACATGATGACCGTTGGGAAGTGGAGATGGAAATCCCTTTCAGTGCACTTCGTTTTGCAAAACAGCAAGACATGAAATGGGGGCTCAATTTTTACAGAAACGTCCGCAAGATTAATGAAAGCAGTTACTGGAACAAGATCAATGTGCAGAAGCAGGGATTTTTGGCACAGACAGGTTTGATGACAGGCTTGAAAAATATAGATCCACCGGTTCGTTTGTTTATGTTCCCATATTTGTCAACCGGTTATCTCGAACAACAAGAGTCGGGTGAGACAACACAGCGTTGGTTGAAAAGTGGCGGAGTAGATGTGAAGTATGGATTGACTGAATCTTTTACATTGGATGTGACTTTGGTGCCTGATTTTTCGCAGGTCATCTCCGATAATATCGTGCGAAATCTTTCTCCGTTTGAACAACAGTTAAATGAGAATAGGCCATTCTTTACAGAAGGCACAGAATTGTTCAACAAAGCAGGCGTCTTTTATTCAAGAAGGGTGGGGGGAAGACCGACGTTTTATTCTGATGTTCAATCCATCTACGGGGACTCCTCAATATACACCATAGAAAAAAATCCAAATGTCACCACCTTGTATAATGCGTTTAAGATCTCAGGGCGTACAAAAAATAAACTGGGTATTGGCATCTTCAATGCCATTGGTGCACCTATGTATTGTAAGGTGAAGGACAAGCAGACAGGAGAGAATTTCAGGCAAGAAACGGAGCCATTGACTAATTATAATGTGGTGGTGTTGGATAAAGCCCTCAAAGGACAATCTAGTTTTAATTTTACCAATACGAATGTATGGCGAAATGGGAATGCAACCGATGCAAATGTCAGTTCGTTTATTCTGACAAAATTCAGTAAGAAGGAATCTTATTCCATGAGCCTTATTTCAAAATGGAGTGTCCTTCATTCCTCGCAGTATGATGTGGGAAGTGCGCTGGGTATTGTCGTTTCAAAAGTGAGTGGGAAGTTTAATTTTGATTTCAGTGCAGACAGATTGAGTCCTAAGTTTGATAAAAGCGATATGGGTATACAATTCGAGTATAATAATATGAATCAGAAAGCCGGACTTTATTATAACGAGAATAAACCCAAATCCAAACATCTTCAGTTATACCGTTTCAACCTGAACCAGACCTGGTCGGAGAATGCAGTTCCCTTTGTGTTGAAGTATTATCAGGTGAATGCCGATTATTTTATCCTCTTCAAAAATTTCTGGGATATTACGTTTTCAACAGAAAGTAAGCCGTTCGCGCCAATTGATTTTTATCAGCTTGGCGGTTTTGGAAAACGGTTGAAGGTATATCCATATTGGTACAATTCGTTGAATGGGAGTTCGGATAGCCGTAAACGTTTATTCTGGTATTATAATATTGGTTATGGCATCTCCAATGAACATCACACCGATTTCATTTATACCAATCAGGGGTTTAGATATCGTTGTTCACCTAAACTTGATATTTCGATTTCTGGGGATGTATCAAGAGATAACAGTAATATGGGATATGCTTTTTATGATGCCATTCGTAATGAACCGGTCGTGGGTAAACGGGATGTCCGGGAGTATTCCGGAGAGCTGAGTATGAAATTGAATTTGAGTCCAACAATTAATTTCACCGGACGGTTCAGGCATTATAATTCCTTTATCCGGTATACTGCCTTCTATCATGTGGATGAAGTAGGTGAATGGAGAAATTCTCCAGTAGCGTATCAGGCAGGAAATGATGAGAATTTTAATCTTCAGAATGTGGATGTATTCTTTAATTGGATGTTTCGTCCTGGGAGTAGACTTGTATTAAGTTATAAGCAATGGCTGAATGACGCGTACCTCTTGAATGAACGAACCGGGAATACTTATTTCAACAATGTGCATCAGTTTATTAGGACACCACATGCGTATGAGTTTTCAATGCGGGTTATTTTCTTTTTGGATTATAGTCAGTTAACAACTTAGAGAATTAAGGTTTGCAGCTAGACCTTCGGGTGGGTTGATGAAACGAAATTTGTCGGTGAGACAGATGTGTAAAAAAAATCCGGGCATGATGCAAGACATATGACTTCTTGAATTTTAACGGCAGTTATAGGTAGGCACATGTAAACTTCTAAATGTGTTTTTGGTTTGAAATTGCTTTTTTATATTGAAAAATAGCTCAACTTAACAACGTTATCTTACTAACGTTTATAAACTATTTTCCTTGTGCCTAAGAAATTAATAACTGCATCAATAACAAATCGATTGGGTTCAACACTCCTTTCCCGTTTTGGATCTATAGGTATTAATTTAATTAGATCTTGATATAATCTACGCCTTGCATTTAATACTTCTAAATCATCATTTAGTCCATACCTTATTAAAAAATTGGCTGTTTTAATTTGTTTTTCTTCTTCAATATTTTCTAATATTTCAATTCTGCCATTTTCTGCATTAAGCCAAAAATACGCATCAAAAGAATAATTTATCTCGTCAGGTTTTAAAGTATATTGGAAGGGTTTAATCTTATTTGCATTATTTTGGCATTTGGTACAGCACAGAAATAGATTATCCCATTCATAAGTTTTCTCCTTAAAGTCGGCATTAGGAAAATAGTGTTCAATTGTTTGTGTTGACATACTAAATGGATACCCATCACAAAATGAACAATGCCCTAGAGTGAGAATACTCAATTCCTTTTTTAATATGTTATAAGGATCACCGGAAGATCTCCATATTCTTTCTCCTTTTTCACATTCTTGACAATAAGTGGTTAGTTTCTCTTCCCAAGGTATAAGTCCAATTATTGTTTTAATTGGAGGTCTTTCAATTTTCTGCATCTAAAAAATCTTTTCCAGTAACCTTTTTTAATCTAAACAATTTAGGAGCAATAATTGAGAGCACCTCTTCACTATCACCTGCTAATTTCTTATATAATTTGATAAATTCTAATTCATTTGTAAAATTATTATTTACTATTTCAGTGTCTAAGGCATTGAATCTTTTCAAATTTATCGTGGTTTCTAATCCAAATTGATTTTTGGCGCCCATAATATTTTCAAGCACGTATGAAATTGACCATCCTGTCGGTGACAAAAGTGGTTCATTAGTCATTTCTGCAACACAATTATGATTCTCTAAAAGATAAATTTTTTCATTATCAATAGAGTTAACTATAAATGGGGAATGTGTTGAAATGAAAATTTGTGAATTTGGCAGTAAGTCTTTTAACATTGGTAAAATTTTATATTGCCAATTTGGATGTAGATGAACTTCAATTTCATCTAAAAACAATATAATGTTTTGCTCAGTAATAGGAATAGAATCATCAACCCAAGGAACTGCATCTAACCTCATTAATAGGTCGCCAATCCAACTTAATATAGAACGAAGGCCATCAGGTAAAACGTCAAATTCTAAATCATTGCCACAATAAGTAATTCCAACATGCCATGGATTTGTTTTGATGCCAATTGTATATTCATTATCAGTTAATGTGTTAATACATTCTATCAATTTATTTAGTGCATTTCTATATTTCTCAGCTTTTACTTTGTCGCCAAAAGTTTCTTCTATAGCAGCCTTTGAATATCTTGAAACTATTCAATTAGATAATAATAAACTTTTATCATTTTCTTTATCTTTTTTATAAAACTCTAAAGCTAAATGTAACGGATTGAAATTTTCTTTGTCAGAAATTTCTATTTTTTCAGTTTCAATAAAGCGATATCCTGAATAGGCAAAGGCAGCAAATTTCATTTTTTTTGAAAGTAAATATTTTGCAATAATTGCTCTTTTAAAATATAAAAGATCTTTTGAAAGCGGACTGTGATCATATGATTTCCCATTTTTTGAAACATTAAAATTATTAGCTACAGTTTTGTCGAAATTTTGATGAATATTTCCACAGTTTTTACAACCGTAATTAACAATCTTGTCAATTACTTAATCTTCTCCATCAACAATTATTGAATGTGAATAGCTTCCTGCCATTTCTTTATCATCATCCTTAAAATAATGAAATCTTTTAGTTATTTTATTTGAAACATGCTCTTTGTGATCAGGTTCAAAATAATCGAAGACACTTTCCAAAGATTGCAGTATCGTTTTTTTTCCTGTACCATTTGCTCCTAAGAAAATATGAATATTGGGGTATCCTTTTTTGATAGAAAATCGAAATCTTGCTTTTTATATGGGCCAATATTGTTCAATAAGAGTTTCTTTATTTGTAGCATTGTAATTTTGTTTGAAGAGATTGCAAATATCATTAAAAGATAAAGGATTAGTCTATACTTTTTTGGATTTCTCTTTTTATAGTTCGAATGGTTAAGAATGCGCTCGTATCCATATATTAATATATTTTTTTGAGGCTATTCATGAGTGTTTAGAGTCGTCAATTGGTTTCCGCCAACCTTGCACAAGCGATGCATATTCTCCAACATCCAAACTAAAAAATGCATTTCCTACAATCAATCCAGTAAAACGTATTATTTTCATAGCATAGTCTTCAATATGATATTGGGTCTTTATCAATCGCTCATTATATCCAAACGAAAAAGGGTATCCTTATTCAGAATACCCCGTTTAATTTCGAGTCATGCATTATGCCTTTTCGCCCATCTTGGCAAGACCAGCCTTCACAGCTCCAAGAGCATTGGCTTCGCTTAACATGGTTGTCATTTTATTTCCCTTACCATCGTGGCCTTGAGCCATATAACCTCCACGGGCAGTTTTGGTAACAACAGCATCCTGCATCAGGACATTTTTTTCTTTTGTTTTCATGCAGTACGCATGAATAGCTAGATCGTTTGACATCTTTTGTGAATTTTGTTTGTGTAAAAATACTCAAACAGGTCAATTATTATACGATAGCCTCAATAGCTTATCCACAGGTTATAACCTTTGAAGATTATGTATCAAGAACAATTTGAATTACAACCCACCTGCAATATACAAACCCAATCCATTAAACAACCTTTCCTCCGCCATATTACTCAACACTTCCTCAAGTTGATTTTTCTCCACCATACAGAACATCGTACTTCCGCTTCCACTCATTGAACTATACACAGCACCTGCTTTGTAGAACGCTTGTTTAATCTGCTCCAGCTCAGGATGCTGGTGAAAAATAACCTCTTCAAAATCATTTTGTAATTCCTCTTTCCATGAAGAAACTGATTGTTGAATAATAAGTTCTGTAGATCTAAGCGGCATTCCAGGTTTGATTCCGTCAAAGGCTTTCGCCGTATGAATATGGATACCAGGAAAAACAAGGATAAACCTATAGGCCGAAAGATCGAGAGAAATGGGTGTCAGCAATTCTCCTCTTCCCCCGGCATGACAAGGTTGATTTGATATAAAAAAAGGACAATCGCTTCCTAGTTGTAACGCATACACGCCTAACTGAATATTGCTTAAGCCAAGTGAAAATTCATCATTCAGCATTTGCAACATGAAGGCAGCATTCGAAGAACCACCACCCAAGCCGCCACCCGTAGGAATTGTTTTATGTAAATGGATATGAATAGAGGGGAGTGATGGATAATCGTTTTTTAAAAGATGATAGGCCTTTAATACAATATTATCTTCCGAAGCGCCTGGAATGTCCAAACCGCTTAGATCAAAGTGCATTGTATCATGTTCAATAAATTCGAGTGCATCATGAAGAGCCAATGGATAAAAAACTGTATCAATCTCATGATAGCCGTCTTCCCGTTTATGGGTCACAGAAAGTCCAAGATTTATTTTACAATTCGGGAAACGGATCATGACGGTAAAACTAATAGAAATAAAAATGCCCCGCAATTTACGGGGCACTTTCGATTAATGAGTTGCAATTTTTTTCGCCTTATGACTCTTCATCTGGTCTATGACCGATTTTAAAGCGAGGTCGAATGATTCTTCAAAAATTTTTGATTCGTGCTTGACAAAGAATGTATGTTTCGGCACATGAACTTTTATTTCTGCTATTTTATCCTTGATCTGATGGACAACGTTATCAACTTTTAAGTAAACTTCAACATCTACAATGTTATCATGATAAGTCTGTAGTTTCACTACTTTTTCATTAACATGATCAAGAAGTTTTTTGTCAGCTTCAAACCGATGCGTTCTGATTTGTACGTTCATTTTTAGAAATTTTTTCTGTGAATAAATAATATGTAAAGAGCTACTATAAAAGTATAACAATTTCGTAATAAAGACAAAAATTTAGAGTCGTTTTTAAGAAATCGAATGACTTTAAACTACATTTAGCCTTTCGCCCTTTATGCAGGAACAGAACTATGATATTGTCGTTGTCGGGGCCGGTCTGGGCGGCTTGCTGAGTGCGGCATTGCTTTCAAAGGAAGGGTATAAAGTCTGCGTACTCGAAAAGAATAAGCAAATCGGAGGCTGTCTGCAATCTTTTGGGTTTGATAAAAAATTATTCGAGTCAGCCGTTCATTACATTGGTAGTCTGGACAAAGGACAAACCTTATATAAGATCTTCACGTACCTGGGATTGATGGATAAGCTTGCGCTGAAACGATTAGATATTGATTGTTTTGATGAGATCATTCTAAAGGACAAAAGATATTGTCTCGCGCAGGGCCATGAACTATTTGCGGAAACAATGGGCTCTTGTTTTCCGAAGGAAGAAGAGAATATAAACGCGTATGTCAAGGAAATGAAACGGGTTTGCGAACATTTTCCTATGTATAATATGACCTTCGGAAATGTGGATGATAAACGAAAGGCCGGACTTGCAGGTTTGCGTGAGAAGTTAAATTCATTCACAGAGAATACGTTATTAACACATGTACTCACCGGGAATAATCTGTTGCATGGAGGCAATTTTGAACATACACCTTTTTACATGCATGCCCTGATCGAAAACAGTTATATCGAAAGTAGCTGGAAATGTGCAGATGGAAGTACACAGATCGCGCGTTTATTACAGGAAGAAATTATAAGGAACGGTGGACGCGTTTTGAGGAATATTGAGGTCGTAAGCATGAAGGAAGAGAATGGCGCTATGACCTACATTGAAGATAGAAACGGAGAACGTTTTTTTGCGAAGCAATTTATTTCTAACCTGCATCCGCAGGTTACTTATCGCTTAATAGAATCATCTTTGATTCGTCCGGTCACCATTAAGCGTGTGGCTTCTTTGAAGAATACCATGTCGTCATTTATGGTCAATATTTCGCTGAAACCCCAAATGATCAGATACCTGAACCACAATATCTATTATCACAAAACAGAAGATGCCTGGGAAGATGTGCATGAACAAATTCTTTCATCACCTTCATCGTTCGGTATCTTTTTTAATGAAGATAGAGAGCATTCAGGCTTTGCTACATCAATTTCTATATTGACCTGGTTACATGCAGACGCAAGCAATGAGTGGAAGGATACGTTCCGGACAACGTCGGCACGTGAAAGCAGAGGAGAACGGTACGAAGATTTTAAGAGACAACGGATCGAAGAGATCATTCATGAAACAGCGCAAGTGATTCCGGGTTTGAAAAATGCCGTTCAGAAAGCAGATGCCTGTACGCCACTCACATTCCGAGATTATCTTGATACGCCGGATGGCTCTATGTATGGTTTACAGAAGGATATTCGTTTTATGACAGAATCTGTTATTGCCACACGAACCAAAATACCGAACCTATTTCTTACCGGGCAGAATGTCAATCTTCATGGTGTGTTGGGCGTATCAATCACAGCAGTCATGACGGTCGGCGATCTGGTCGGCTTGGAATACCTTGTCGGTAAAATAAATGCAGCTCAATAACTGCAAACCCTATCTTTGTGCCCCGTGCGAATTCTTAAAAAAATACTCAAAGGTCTACTAGTTTTTCTTGGCATAATGGTCTTGTCTCTGCTGATCTTTGGTGTCTATGTGTATTCAGTGAGCGATGCCACACCTCCGGACGTCAAGGATAAAAGTCTGGCTTTAGTTTCCCGCGTTCAGGCAGATTCTAATCTTCTTACATTTAATAATAGCTGGTTCAGGAAGAATAGTGTTGGTTTATATGAAATGTATTTACAAGGCAATGGCTTTGAACGTGGTGTCGCATTTGGAAAACTTGGAAAAGAATTGGTTCAATACCAGGAACAGGCTTTTACGGATGAAATACAACGGATGATTCCATCTCAAGAATACCTGAAGTTCTTAAAGTATGTCGTCGGTTTCATGAACAAGGATCTGTCGAAATTTGTTATTAAAGAATATCAGGATGAGATTTACGGAGTTTCATTATCTGCCTCCGATAAGTATGATTGGATCGGAACTAATTATTCACGTCAGTTAAATTATCACGCCGCTCATGATATTGGTCATGCACTTGCCAACCTGATGCTTGTCGGTTGTAGCAGTTTCGCCACTTGGAACGATCGCTCCGAAGATAGTCAGTTAATTATTGGTCGCAATTTTGATTTCTATGTCGGAGATCAGTTCGCCAAGAATAAGATAATCGCTTTCTATAATCCTACGGAAGGAAATAAATTTATGTCGGTTACCTGGGGCGGTTTTACGGGTGTCGTAAGTGGTATGAATATAAAAGGATTGACTGTCACCATTAATGCCAATAAATCGTCCATCCCTTTTGGCGCGGCCACACCGGTTTCGTTGGTAGCGAGAGAAATTTTGCAGTATGCAGATAATATAGAAGAAGCGGTAGCCATCGCAAGAAAACGGAAGATGTTTGTGAGCGAGAGTTTTTTGATAGGTTCTGCGGCGGATAATAAAGCTTTGGTGATCGAAAAGACACCGAATGATATTGATGTATACGAATCGGGACAAAGTTTTATTCAATGTACAAATCATTATCAAGGAAGAATTCTGGGTAAACAAACATTGAATCTCGATCAGATGAAAAGCAGTGCATCTGTGTATAGAAGTCAGCGCTTAAAAGAATTGTTGGATGTGACTCCAAAGAATACACCGCAACGAACGGCTGAGATTTTGAGAGATCATAAAGGATTGCAGAATGCGGATATCGGGTTAACGAATGAGAAGGCCATGAACCAGTTTATCGCACATCATTCGATTATTTTTGAACCGAAGAAATTATTGGTATGGGTAAGTACAGCGCCTTGGCAGGAAGGTGCGTATATCTGTTATGATCTGAACAATATTTTTTCCTCAAACCAAAATAAAATAGCAGGCGATATTGATGAGCATGATTTGCAGATACAACCTGATGAATTCCTGTACACACCTGCCTATCAAAATTTAAAACGCTATCTTTTTCTTGAGAATGAATTAAAATATAAAAGACCTGTGAACCCGATTGAGATTGTTTCCATCAACCCGATGTATTATGATGCGTATCGTATTGCCGGAGATGAATATAGCAACGTTGGGAAGAAAGACAGTGCTGTAATGATGTATAAAAAGGCATTGACACTGGAAGTAGCGACAGAAGGAGAGAGAGATGTAATCGAAGGAAAATTAGCTAAACTAAAATTGTAATGGGGCCGCCGCGGCGGTTGGGCGGCAGACACGCTATACACTTCAAGTTCGCTCCCGATCAGGGTTTCCTCCTTCAAGACGAGAGAATGCGGGCCTGTCTGGCAGTGCCACACAGATAGGCTTTACGTTATCCCGAAGCTTCGGGATTGCCGCAGTGTCTGTAATCAACGAAATTGTCCTTCCCAGACTAATTTTTTTTAGACCAAAAATTAAAGAAGATAAATAAGTCAAGCTAAATATCTTTGCACCCAAGAAAAAAACAGAATGATTGCAGGAATAGGAACCGATATAGTGGAAGTTCATCGAATAGAAGGAAAAATTACTGCGAATCAGTATTTCAAGGAACATGTGTTCTCGTTGACAGAAATCTCTTATTGCGATCAACAGAAAAAACCCGGTATTCATTATGCAGCAAGATGGGCAGCAAAAGAAGCGTATCTGAAAGCCTATGGGTTGAAGTTTATTGGTAATCATCGCCTATATGAGATCGAGACACTTCATAACGAAGATGGCAAACCGTATATCCATCTTCTCGGAAAAGCTATGGAAGAGTTCATGGAAAAAAAATTTGAAAGCATACATGTCAGTATCTCCCATACTGATGCACATGCCATTGCGTATGTTATTATCGAAAAGAATTCATGAAGGCGTTTATTCCAGAAGTAGAATTGGCTTCCCTCGAAAAACAGGAAGAACTTCAGCTTGAAAAACTGAACGAACTGTTGGTTTATCTTCAACAACTTTCGCCTTTTTATAAGAATCGTTTGGCTGGGAGAAAGTCTTTCACTTCGTTGATGGATTTAGAGACTATTTCCACCACATCCAAAGAAGACATACAATTGGCGAACATGGATTTTCTTTGTGTGCCTTCATCCGAGATTGCAGAATATACAGCCACATCAGGCACCTTGGGAAGTCCTGTGACGATCGCGCTTACAAAAAATGATATTGCCCGTTTGGCCTTCAACGAATATTTGTCGTTCGAGTTGATGGAACTTTCTAAGGAAGATATTGTTCAGTTCATGCTCACACTCGATCGTCAGTTCATGGCTGGAATGGCCTATTATCTTGGCTTGCAACAAAATGGTGCGACAGGTATACGAACTGGTCCGGGTTTGCCTTCGATGCAGTTTGATAGTATCCGTCGTTTAGGAACAACCGTATTAGTAGCCGTGCCTTCGTTTGTGGTGAAACTGATCGACTATGCACAAAAGGAAAAGATCGATCTGAATGCACTTCCGGTAAAAAAGATACTTTGTATCGGGGAAAATATCAGGAATGAGCAACTGGAAGTAAATGCGTTGGGTAATTATATAATCGAACGATGGAATGTTCAGCTATTTTCAACCTATGCCTCTACGGAGATGCAGACTGCGTTTACAGAATGTGTGCATGGCAAAGGCGGGCATGTTCATCCCGGATTGATTATCGCTGAGATTATCGACGAGGATGGGCGGCAGGTGAAGCCGGGTGAATATGGAGAAGTTTGTATCACCACACTGGGCGTAGAGGCCATGCCGTTACTACGGTATAGAACCGGCGATATATGTAGTTATGTTGAAGAGCCTTGCCTTTGTGAACGACAAACTAAACGTCTCAGTCCTGTTGCCGGACGAAAGAAACAAATGATTAAGTATAAAGGAACAACCTTATATCCACCTGCGCTATTTGAGTTATTGAATCAATGTGCATTCATTCATGAATATGTGGTGGAGGTGAAACTGAATGAGATGGGTATGGATGATTTGGTGTTGTATATTTCAACTGCCTTAGTGGTGGATGAATGCGAACGTAAATTGAAACCATTTTTACAATCTCAGTTACGGGTGGTTCCTTCGATTAATTATCTGTCCACAACTGAAATCTACACCATGCAATTCCCTGAAGGAAGCCGTAAAGCTGTCCGTTTTATAGACAAACGAAACCGTTTTTAATATGAGTGAAAAAGTAAGGACCGATAAATATTTATGGAGTATCCGTTTATTCAAAACCCGATCGTTGGCTACAGCCGCCTGCGATTCAGGTAAGGTAAAGTGGAAAGGTGAATCTGTGAAACCGGCAAAGGCTGTTCAGTTGAACGAAGAGTATGAGGTAAGAAACGAGGCTGGGAAAATGATCATTCGTGTCGTTGGAATTATTTCACAAAGGGTTGCGTATGCAGAAGCCATTAAACATTATATAGACCTGACACCTGAGGATGAAAAAGTACTGACTAAACCACAGGCAAGCAGTTTTTATACAGGTAAACGTCTCAGTAAAGTGGGCAGACCGACCAAACAACAACGCAGAGATCTGGATGGTTTTATGGAAAGCGAGTAAGAAATTAGCAAGGATACAATCGACCATCAAATTATCCGAAGTGGCCGCCAATATAATTTTGCGTCAACTCTTCCCTCGGGTTATTGAACACCTGTTCAGTCTCTTCAAACTCGATCAGGTTGCCAAGATACATAAAGGCAGTAAAGTCGGATACCCGTAATGCCTGTTGCATATTGTGTGTGACGATCGCTATGGTATACTGTTCTTTTAATTCAAGAATCAAGTCTTCTATTTTGCGGGTACTGATAGGGTCAAGGGCAGAACAAGGTTCGTCCATTAAAATGATTTCAGGTTTGATGGCGATGGTTCTGGCGATGCACAAACGTTGTTGTTGTCCACCAGAAAGACTACTTGCCGGTTCCTGTAATTTATCTTTTACTTCATCAAAAATGTAGCTTCGGCGAAGTGCATCTTCTACCATATCAGGAATGTCTTGTCTCGATACACCATTTATTTTTAAGCCATAGGCAATATTATCGAAAATGCTTTTTGGAAATGGGTTCGGTTTTTGAAATACCATCCCCACTTTTTTTCTGAGTTCATTTACATACACTGATTTGTCAAAAATATTAACACCATCGATCATCACACTACCATCAATCTTCACATCCGGATTGAGATCATGCATGCGGTTAAAGGTTCGCAATAACGTGGACTTACCGCAGCCTGATGGACCAATCAGTGCCGTTACCATTTTTTCAGGGATCGCAAGATTGATGTCTTTAAGGACTTGTTTGGTGCCAAAATGAAGATTGAGGTTGGACACATCAATGATGGTTTTGGTCGAAATTTCTGTTGTGGAATACATATAATGAAGGTATTAGAGTGAATATTATTTTAATAGATTACGATATCTGTTACGAATAACGATGGCCGTTAGATTCAGGATAAAGACAACAACAATCAATACGGCTGCTGTGCCATAGGCCAAAGGCCTTACTGCTTCAATGGATTGATGTTGTGTCGATAACATATAAAGATGATAGGGAAGTGCCATGAATTCCTGTGTGACATTGCCGGGTAAGCCGGTCACAAAAAAAGCAGCACCGGTAAACAGGATCGGGGCTGTTTCACCCGCTGCACGAGACAAACTTAATACAACACCTGTGGCGATACCCGGAATGGCTGCCGGCAAGACGATATCACGAATGGTTTCAAATTTGGTGGCACCCAGCGCGAGAGCACCTTCGCGCATGGAAGTGGGAATTGTTTTTAATGCTTCCTCTGTCGTTGTGACAATATAAGGAAGAGAGAGTAATCCGAGAGTTAACCCAGCCGACATGAGTGACGTGCCAATATGAAGTGTTTGTACAAAAAGGGCCAATCCGAATAATCCATAAATGATTGATGGTACACCTGCCAGGTTGCGGATGGCGACCCGTATCATTTTGTTCAATGTATTTTCTGTTGCGTATTCATTCAAATAAACAGCGCAGGCAACACCAAGAGGCATAGATAGTATTGTTGTAATGAAGGTGAGCATAACCGTACCGACAATGGCCGGGAGTATCCCACCTTGTGTCATTCCATGACTTGGATTGGAACTAATAAATTCCCAATTCAATACCGGCATCGCTTTTGAAAAAATATGATATAGAATGATGAAGAGAAAAAGACAAACAAGGGATGTGCAAAGCAACAACATCAAATAGGGGATTGCAGGTTCGCGACGAAAAGTTTTTGATGGAGTCATGTTTATTGTAGTTTACGATAACGGCCCGCCAGTTTCTCAGCAATCAGATTAACACCCATTGTGATGATAAAGAGAACTAATGCGATGGCAAATAGGCTATAATAGTGAGTCGTTTGATAAGGCACTTCGCCCATTTCGATGGCGATGGTAGCAGTGATGGTTCGGATTGAATCGAAAAACCCATTTGGAAATGCGATTGAATTTCCGGTAGCCATCAAAACGGTCATGGTTTCGCCGATCGCACGACCCATGCCAAGCATCACAGCCGCAATCATACCGGGCATGGCAGCGGGTAACGTCACGCGCGACAATGTTATCCATTTGCCTGCACCCATTCCATAGGATGCTTCCTTATAAGAAAAAGGCACAGCATGAATGGCATCTTCGGCGACAGTAATAATGGTTGGCAAGGACATGATGGCCAACAGGATAGCACCATTGAGTGCATTCAATCCGTTGTTCAAGCCAAACAATTGAGCGATGCCAGGTCCAATCACTACAATACCCATAAAGCCTATGGCAACAGAAGGAATTGCGGCGAGCATTTCAATGGCGGGCTTAAGTATTTTTTTTAAACGTTCACCGGCATATTCTGAAATGAAAGCAGCCGTTCCAATGCCGAGGGGAATGGCAATGATCATCGCTCCCAATGTCACCATGAGTGTGCTAAAAAGAAGAGAGAGTAAACCATAAATAGAGTTGGATTTGTCATTCTCAGGATTCCATTGGGTCTTTGTAATAAAATCTATAGGATTGACATCTGCAAAAAAAGCAATCGTATTCCAGAGTAGCATAAAGAAGATTCCTAGCAGAATGGCAATGCAAAGAAACCCTGTTAGTTTAAACAGTGATTTAAAAAACAGGTCTTGATTATTTCTTCGTTTTATATTCTTCATAGGACCTTAGTAGTTGATTGGAAAGTATCCGTTAGCGAATATGATATCTCTACCTTGCGGACTTTGCTCAAAATCTAAAAAAGCTTTTGCCTTAGCGTAGGATGATTTCAACACATACTGATAAAGCGGGCGCTGGAGATAATATTTTTTTTCTTTTACCGCATTGAGGTCAAGTGGCGAATACGCTTTTATACCAACCTGTTCATTCAGCTTAATAATTTTATAACCAGTAGACGATTGCTTCCCATCTTTGATCACATAACCTGCACCCACATAACCAATGCCACCTTTGTCGGATTTTACCGCTTCTATGATCTGGGCATTTCCATTCATCTCTTTGGCATGCAGCGAGAAATTAATGCCGAGTTTCTTTTTTAGATAAGCATGTGTGCCTGAATTGTTTTGCCGTCCGTAAATACTTATTTTATGTTGACTGCTATGGTTATCCGACCAGTATTCAACAGTGCCGCTGAGAATATTTTTTAATTGATCTCCCGACATGGAATCTAGAGGGTTATTGTCGTTGACTATGATCACCAAAGCATCCTGGGCAAATTCAAACGAAATAAGTTCTATGCCTTTTTTCCTGAATAGATTTTCCTCAAATGAATTGATAGGACGCGATGAATTAGCTATATCGGCCTGTCCGTTCAACAAGGTTGCAATCCCAAGACCGGAACCACCTCCTGAAATAGACATATGCACTTCTTTTTGAGATTCATAAAATTTTTCACCCAATAATAATACCAGATTCACCTCCGTATCAGAGCCTTTTATTTTAAGGGCATTGTTTTTAACACCACAGGAAGTTAGAATGAAAAAGAAAAGCCCGGACAAAAAAATTGAAATTGTTTTTCTCAACTCGTTACTTGTTGTTTTTACAATGTTAGTTGATTTCTTGCCGGTATCTTTTACCTGCCCGAAGATTTAAACTTATAATAATATTGGTGAATAAAAATACCGACCAGTCTTCATTAGAATTACCTGATAATAAATTCCATTAGTACCAAATTTTCTATGTTGTGCCATGCCAGGGAAGCGGCGTATGTTCCCAAATTAGTATCAAATTGTTACGTAATATACAATTATACTAAACCAACTTTACCATACTATTAAGGAATGTAAAACCTGATTTATTGTAGAACTACCACATTTATATTTGTTCAAACAATTCTCAATTCATCTCCAAAATTCATTTCTAAAAAGAACAAGAATGCAAACACAATTACGTATCCCGCCCCTCCGATTAGGCTTACCGTCAAGGGAGAGCTTAATTAACCGAAAGGTTAGAAATTTTCTGATGTTAGGTTTCCTTACACTACTGCTCATGAGTGGTTTTATCAGCCATGCACAGACTATACTCGTTGCAGGCGATGTTGCTGTAGTCGGTGTCAATGCCTCTACGACAGATAAATTTTCCCTCCTGCTTCTAAAAGATATTACTGCTAATACAGTGATCAGTTTTACCGACAACGGGTTTACAGGTACCAACACGACCGGGAGAACCGGCGAAGGTTTTCTCACCTATACAGCGCCTTCAAACCAAACTGCCGGCACAGTACTGACCTGGACAAACGGGATGGTAATAACGGGAACAGGATGGAGCGGTGCTGCACCTACCAATTTTTCGTTCAATGCAGCGGGTGACCAGCTTTTTGCTTTTCAAGGACCTACGGCCAACTGGGCAACACAAAGTGGTATCACATTATTATTTGGAATGAATTATGGTACTGCATTGAGTGCAACTTCAGGTGCTGGCAATACTTTACAACCTGCTTCGAGCATTTTGTCTTCAAACGCATTTTTAAATTTACAAACCGCAACCTATGCAAACGGATATTTTGCCAATGGATCTGTTTCTACGACATCAGTGACATTGTCCGGATCAGCTACAGCGTTACTTCTATTGATTGCAGATGCAACCAAATGGTATGGTAATTCCGCAGTCGCATCTACATTCCCAACATTTTCATTTACTGTAACAAACGGACCAACACCTACTATTTCATCAACCGGCACATTAGCCGCTTTAAGCACAACCTATGGAACTGCATCGAGCGAAACTTCATTTAGCGTTTCAGGTACAGATATGAATGCTGGAATTTTAGTAACATCACCATCAGGCTATGAAGTGTCTTCAACCTCTGGCGGAACTTTCACTTCAACAATTACTATCGGTACATCAGGAACAATTTCTTCAACACCAGTGTATGTTCGTTTAGCTTCAACGACTATCCCTGGAACTTACTCAGGGAATATAGTTTTATCAAGCTTAGGTGCTTCTACTGTCAATGTTTCTACAACCTCCAGTACGGTCAATCAAAAGCAATTAACCATAAGTGGAATTACTGCAAATGATAAGGCATTTGACGGGAATACCGCAGCAATTTTGAGTGGTACAGCTGTCTTAAATGGGGTGTTGTCTGCCGATCTTGTGAATGTGACATTAGGTGGATCGCCTGTTGCGACATTTGCGAGTTCAGCCGTAGGAACAGGAATTGCCGTAACGGTAACCGGATATAACCTGACAGGATCTGCGTCTACGTCTTACACCTTATTGCCAGCAGCAGGATTGTCTGCCAATATCATATCTTCAGGTTTATTAAGTCAATCAATTACATTTATTGCATTAGCCAATAAGATGGTAACGGATCCTCCATTTACATTAACCGCCACTGCAAGTTCTGGACTGGCAGTAAGCTATACAAGCTCAAATCCTTTGGTGGCAACAGTATCTGGAAGTACGGTTACATTAGTTGGAGCAGGATCTACAAATATTACAGCGTCACAAACAGGTAACGGAAGTTATTTGCCTGCAGCCGATGTAATCCAGTCTCTGACAGTATCCACACCTTTTACAGGATTAGCTGCAGGTGATATTGCGGTTATCGGTTACAATACAAGCGGTTCGCCTGATAATATTGCCTTATTAATTTTGAAAGATTTGCCGGAAGGAACTATATTTTATGTCAGCGATAATGAATTAGCAAACTCGGGTAGCACAGCTTTCACTGACCTGAACGAAGGGGAAGCTTCATTTACAGTCAATCCAGGTCAATCTGTTACGGCAGGAACTGTTGTTGTATTGCCTTGGGGAGCAACCGCTGTTTCTACAACAACTTATACGTGGAGTACAACTTCAGGGTTTGGTCTTGGTAATAACAATGAAGAAATTTATGTGTATACAGCTTCATCAATCTCTTCCACTACGCCAACGGCTTTTATTTATTTTGCAAAAGTAGGTAGCAGTGTATCTTCAATACCTTCAAGTCTGGTATTAGGTTCAACAGCTATTTCACCATCAGGTTCATCGCTTCGGTATTCAACTACCGGCGCATTATATGTAGCATGTCCATTGGCTTTATTGGCCGCGATTGGAAATACTTCAACGAATTGGAATTCAACAGGTGCAATATCCATTGCTGCCAATGACTGGGCTTTTACAGTAACTCCTGTTTGTGGTTCAATTTCTGCGTCAGGAGCACTATCTGCGTTATCAACGATCTACGGTTCAGCTTCATCTGAAACATCTTTTAATGTATCAGGTGCTGGTATGACAGACGGTATATTAGTCACACCACCATCCGGATTTGTAGTGTCGTTAATTTCAGGCGGTACATTTACATCGACTGTTACAGTTGGTGCTGCAGGTTCTATTCCATCTACACCGGTTTATGTTAGATTGGCAGCTACGACAATTCCAGGAACATATTCAGGTGATATTATTTTATCAAGTACGGGCGCATTAAATGTAAATATTCCAACTGCTGCAAGTATAGTAAATCAAAAAGAAGTAACAATAACTGGTCTGTTAGCAAACAATAAAACTTTTGATGGCAATACATCGGCTACCTTGAGTGGAACAGCGGTATTGAATGGGGTATTGTTAGCAGACGACGCGAATGTTACTTTAGGCGGCACACCGACAGCAACGTTTGCAAACGCCGCTGTTGGAACAGGGATTGCAGTAACTGTAACCGGTTATTTATTAACCGGCTCTGCATCGGCTTATTATTCGCTAACGCAACCAACAGGTCTGACAGCAAACATTGATCCGACCAGTTTACTAAATCAAACTATTACGTTTAACGCATTGCCAAATAAAACATATGGTGATGCGCCGTTTAATTTAACAGCTACTGCCAGTTCAGGATTGACGGTAACGTATTTAAGTTCTAATACAAGTGTGGCAACAGTTTCAGGAAATGTTGTCACTGTTTTAAGTCCAGGAACAACCACCATTACGGCTAAACAAGCAGGAAATGGTACATATAATCCTGCTATAGATGTGACACAAACATTAGTGATTAATCCAAAACAATTAACCGTAACAGGTGCCGCAGCATTTACAAAAGTGTATGACGGAACCACAGATGCAGTCATCTTCGGATCAACCTTGTTGGGGATTGTTGGATCAGATATTGTCACTATCAATGAAGCAGGAATTTTTGCAACAGCAAATGCCGGAACAAACATTGCTGTAACATCGACACAAATATTAGGTGGAGCCAATGCATCTAATTACACCGTGTTATTACCAACAGGGTTAACAGCAGATATTACACAGGCAACACAAACAATTACTTTTGATCCATTAGCAGGAAAATCAACCACTGATCTTCCGTTTGCACTAACAGCTACTGCAAGTTCAGGTTTGACGGTTACTTATACAAGCTCAGATCCATCTGTAGCCACAGTTTCAGGAAATACGGTTACCATTGTTGGCGCAGGTAATACAATGATTACAGTATCACAAGCAGGAAACGGAAATTTTGCAGCGGCTGCTAATGTTGTTCAAACACTGTTTGTGAATATTCCATTAGCACCAGGCGATATTGCTGTGATCGGTTATAATACTAGCGGCATTCCTGATAATATGGCATTACTTATTTTAAAAGACTTACAAGAAGGAACTGTTTTTTATGTGACTGATAATGAAGTGGCAACAGCTGGTGGTTCATCATTTGCAGATCTTGCAGAAGGTGAAGCATCATTCACCGTCAATGCAGGACAAACAATTCCTGCAGGAACTGTGGTTGTTTTGCCTTGGGGATCAACTGCGGTGACATCAACACTTTATACATGGAGTACAACGTCAGGTTTTGGTCTTGGAAATAACAATGAAGAAATTTATGTATACACTGCATCATCCATTACTTCAACAACTCCATCATCCTTTATTTATTATGCAAAAATAGGAAGCAGTATTTCATCCATTCCTGCAGGTTTGACATTGGGTACAACATCCATTGCACCCTCAGGAACAGCCCTGAGATATTCTACAACAGGAGCTACGTATATTTCATGTGTGCCAATATTATTATCGGCGATCGGGAATACCGCATCAAACTGGAACTCGATCGGAGCATCAGCCATTGTAGATGCCGACTGGGCTTTCACAGTACTTCCGGAATGTCCGGTGCTTTCAGCCGCAGGCACATTGTCTGTATTGAGCACAACGTACGGAACTGCATCTACCGAAACCTCATTCACAGTGTCAGGTACAGGTTTAAGTGCCGGTATTACAGTAACATCTCCAACTGGTTATGAAGTGTCATTAACCTCAGGTGGAACATTTACATCTTCTCTTACTGCCGGTGGCGCAGGTACAGTGACATTAGTTCCTGTGTATGTTCGATTGGCTTCAACAACAATACCTGGAATGTATTCAGGTGATATTGTATTGTCAAGCCTTGGTGCAACTTCTGTAAATGTCCCGACTGCTATTAGTACCGTACATCAAAAAGCATTGACCATTACTGGGTTGACAGCAAACAACAAGATATTTGACGGAAATACAAATGCAACTTTAAGTGGAACTCCTGTATTGAATGGTATACTTGCTAGTGACATTGGAAGTGTTTCGATTAGTGGAACAGCAACAGGAACTTTTGCAAGTGCTTCAGTGGGGAATAATATTCCTGTGTCGGTTTCAGGATATACTTTAACGGGATCTTCTGCACCATATTATACAATTACATTCCCGACCCTTTCTGCAAATATTGATCCAACTGGTTTACTGAATCAAACGATTACGTTCAATGTATTGCCAACTGGTAACTATGGGAATATGCCTTTCAATTTAAGTGCAACTGCAAGTTCAGGATTGTCTGTTAGCTATAACAGTTCAAATCTTTCTGTTGCAACGATAGCTGGTAATGTAGTGACTATTGTGGGTGTGGGAACCACGACAATCACTGCAACTCAAGCCGGAAACGCTACATACAATCCTGCTATTGATATGACACAAACATTAGTTATTAATCCGAAACAATTAACGGTTTCCGGTGCTGCAGCATACAGTAAAGTCTATGATGGAACGACTGATGCGGTTATCTTCGGATCAACATTAGTTGGTATTGTAGGATCTGATATAGTGACGATCAATGGAACGGGAACTTTTGCTACTGCAAATGCCGGATCGGGTATCACGGTAACATCAACACAAATCTTAAGCGGTGCTAATTCATCGAATTATATAGTGTTACTACCAACAGGTTTAACTGCAGATATTACACAAGCTTCTCAAACGATTACATTCGGTGCACTTCCAAATAAAACAACCGCAGATCTTCCGTTTGCATTAACTGCAACTGCAAGTTCAGGATTAACAGTTACCTATACAAGTTCGAATACGGCTGTAGCAACGGTTTCAGGAAGCACGGTGACCCTTGTTGGTGCAGGAACAACAAATATTACGGCATCACAATCCGGAGATGGAAATTATTCGGCTGCTGTTGATGTCATCCAATCATTATTAGTAACGGCTCTCCCTACTGTAACAGACATTATTATGCCTCAGTTTATTGAGGGCGTGAATGGAACAAATGCGAACCGTATTCCTTTTGCAAGTTATCTAACGATCAATAATTTAATACCGGGTGCTACCTATAGATACTATACCGCAGTGGCCATTGCAACAGATCTTCCTACATCGAACGGTGCCGGGAATCCGATTTTTGTTTCACCTTTAGGGTTTACCAAAACAACCTCTGCAAGTCTTGCGACAGCAGGGGGTTATGGTACGTTGATAGCAGATGCGCAGGGGCACTACACAGGATGGTTTGCAATAGAACCAACAGGAAATGCCTCTCGTTTTATTCCTGGAAATAATGTATTTATTCGTATCAACCTGAATGATGGAGCGAATGGTACTGTCGTTGTGAATCGCGTAACTACTACTAATTCGGCAAAGGTGCTTAATCTTGTAGCAAGCGCTGGTATTAACAATGGCACAGGTTTGAGAGGAATGTCTTCAGCAACAGATAAAAATTTTGTACTTGTTTATGATAATGTAAATGGTACAGGCCGTCCGCTATCAGCTTCTTTTGTTGAGAATGACGGAAGTGCGAATGTAATCAGCTATGCTTCTTTTTATGCAAGTTTTGTTGAAGGAATTTCGGGTGCTTATGGAATTGTAATTCCAAACACAAATGCAAACGGAGTTCAACGTATCGAACAACGTTCTATCAATGATGGTTCTATCGTTGGATGTCCGTCAACAGATGCTGATGGAATATGGCCAAGTGGTGTCATTACTGTCAACCCAACAGGTGGTACAACAGCGGTGGTTATTGAAGCTACTGATGCTCCTTTACTTCCAACTTGTGGTTCTGTGTTAAATCTTACCTTATTTATTGAAGGATATTATGATGCAGCGGGATTCATGAAGCCTGTGTTGTTTAACCAGGGAGAAGTTAGTTCGGCTACCGCAACAGATTCAATCACGGTTGAATTGCATGACATGAATGCGCCGTATGCAACTGTTGCTGTTGTAAAAACAATACTGAACCAGGACGGTACTTCGGTCGTTAATCTTCCTTCGGTTACAGGATCTTATTACATCGTGGTGAAACACAGAAATGCTGTTCAGACGTGGAGTGCGAATCCGGTAGTATTCGGCCAATCGCCGGTAAGTTATAATTTCTCTGATGCCGCATCAAAAGCATATGGTGATAATCAAATTGAAGTTGCTACTGGAATCTGGGCTTTCTATAGCGGTGATCTTGTGGCAGACGAAAATATGGATCTTCTTGACTTGAGTGTTTTGGAGACAGACATCAATAACTTCGCCTTCGGTTACATTGCCACCGATATTAATGGAGATGGGAATGTGGATCTATTAGATACTGCACCTGTTGAGGCGAATATTAATAATTTCGTTTTTTCTAATCATCCATAACCGAGCGGCTATTTAAAAAGCAACTCATTGTCAAAAAAAATTAAACTGTCTCTTTTGGGAGGCAGTTTCTTTTTGCAATAAGAATTAGAGGGGGTAATTAGTATCTGATAACAGAATGATGAAGTGCCAGATAATTTTGACGATTGCTACTCTTTATATGGTCCAATTTTTTTGGACCCGACGATAAATGTCGGCATGCCGACATACATGCCTTCATTCGTGTACAGTTGAACCATCGTTAGTGTATCATCGGTATCACATGTATTTAAAATGACTGAATTGCTATCAAATTCTTATCATATGCATCTGTATGTTACTTAAATTTTACGCTTGGATTAAGAAATAAAATGTGTGATTTAAAATGAATCCGTGCGGATACATTTGCCGTTTCAAGAAAAATTTAATGAATATTCTTCATAATCAGCATTTT
>Ga0105047_10000787_pt1 | contig 55241 bp, 53 predicted proteins | sample MAT04_FD_78384 | JGI IMG/M metagenome (GOLD analysis project Ga0105047, IMG submission 78384) | Freshwater microbial communities from Lake Fryxell liftoff mats and glacier meltwater in Antarctica - MAT-04 (megahit assembly) | ecosystem: Environmental > Aquatic > Freshwater > Ice > Liftoff... | reverse complement strand
AGGATTTGGCGTTGACGTGTGGGTGGCCATGCAGCTGAATCCCGCCGGACCCTTCTACAACAGTCATCAATATGTCGGTATCGGTCGCCTGCGCGACGGCGTGACTGCCGAAGCAGCGCAACGTGAGTTCACCGAAATCGCCAGCCATTTCCCCGAGACATTAATCCGCGCGTACTCGAAATCGTTCATCAAGAGCTACAATTTTCGCACAGAGGTGAGCCCGCTTCGCAATGCCGTGCTTGGCCCGACAATTCCGCGCGCACTTTGGATGGTGCTGGGCTCCGTGTTGCTCGTGATGCTGATTGCCGCTGCAAACGTTGCCAACCTGTTTATCGTTCGCATGGAGTCGCGACGTCGCGAAGCAGCCGTGCGCACGGCGCTTGGTGCAAGTCCGCAACATATGGCGGTGCATTACCTGTCCGAGAGCTACCTGTTATGCGGCGCGTCGGGCGTCATCGGACTGCTGTTGGCCATCGCAGGACTGCGCGGACTGCTGGCGATCGCACCAACCAACATGCCGCGACTCAGCAACATCGCGCTCAACTGGTCATCGATTGGTGTGGCACTCGGCATCGCAGTCGTGATGGGTACGGTGCTGGGACTCATGCCAATGCTCAAGCACTTTAACATCACGGCACTTCGGGAGGGCGGGCGCGGTCTCTCCGCATCACCCCGCCAACGCGCGGTGCGAAATAGCCTGGTGGTGGGCCAAGTCTCACTCGCACTGGTGTTGCTGGCCGCCGCTGGCCTGATGTCGCAGAGTTTCATGCATTTGCGCAGTGTGAAACCAGGATTCAATCCGGCAAACGTGGTTGCGTTCAACATGTCGTTGCCATTCAAGGAATACGACACGCGCGAAAAGGCCCTGACTTTTCATCGCGAGTTACAGCGGCAGCTGCTTGAAATCCCTGGTGTCGTCAGTGCCGGAACAGTCTCGGCCATGCCACTGGAGAGTTTTGGAAGCGGATGCAGCGTTGTGTTCCGTGAAGGACGTCCATATCCCGCAGGTGAGCCAACGCCGTGTGTGACAACTGCGGTTGCGGGTCCTGGTTTGTTCGAAACGTTGCGTATTCCTGTCGAGGGCCGAATTCCTTCGTGGAGCGACATTGATAGTCGGTCGCAGGCCATCGTCATCACGAAAGCACTGGCCGATCGACTGTGGCCGGGCGAGAGTGCGATTGGCAAAGGGATCAACACCTGGGTTGACACCACCGCTAACGACTGGTATCGCGTGGTCGGTGTTGTGTCGGACCTTCGCGCCGGCAGTCTTGAAGCTCCGCCAATCGAAGCGGCTTTTTACGCGCCATCGGGCTTTCGGGCGAATCGAAGAGACGGAAGTGTGAACGATCTCGCGTACCTCGTGCGCACAACAATTCCGGCAACGCCAGCGTTGATGATCCGCGTGAACGAGATCGTCGCAACCATGAACCCACGAGTGCCCGTCATTAACGCACGGTCGATGGAGCAGGTTGTTGAACGCTCGATGTCGCGCACGTCATTCATTATGGTGCTGCTCGGCGTCGCTGCGTTGGTTGCACTAACACTCAGCGCTGTTGGGATGTACGGTGTGATTTCGTACCTCGTTGCGCAGCGCCGCTCGGAAATCGGAATTCGCATCGCACTGGGCGCTGGTCTGCCAGGCGTGGCGCGGCTCATCGTCTGGCAATCAATGCGCCTCGCACTTGTTGGCGTGGCGATTGGAGTCACCGGAGCGTTTGTTCTGGGCAAAACCATGTCATCGCTGCTGTTTGGCGTAACATCCGGCGATCCCGCGACTCTGGTTGGTGTTTCCGCCCTCCTCCTCGTGGTCGCGGCTGCGGCCAGCCTCGCACCAGCACGCCGAGCGGCCCGAATCGACCCACTCGAGGCCATGCGCGCCGACTGACCAGCAGGCGCGCCTTCGCACATCTACGCACTTTCGGAAACACTCACCTCGCGAGTAGCCTGAAGTCTCGAAGCCAGTAATGTCAGTGCGCTCGACGATCCGGAACTTGGTAAATATCCCGTCGCGTACATGGCCGAGCCCGACTACGGGACCATGAGCGACCATGAGGCAACTGCGCTGCGGGGATATTTACTCAAAGGCGGCTTTGTCAGCTTTGACGATTTTCGCGATGATTCACGCAACGGCGTGATGGGTTGGGCCACGTTCGAGCAGCAAATGAAACGCGGAATTCCGAACGCCAGGTTCATCGATCTGGATCCGTCGTTCCCGATTTTTCATTCGTTCTTCGAGATCAATACGTTCAACATTATTCCGCAGGCGTACGACAACAACCGGGCCATTTTACGCGGCCTGCTCGAAGACAATGATCCGAAAATGCGCATGTTGGCGATGATCAACTTCAATCCCGACATCTCGGATTTCTGGGAATTGGCGAACGACTTCTGCCTGGTGTCGCAGGACAACGAGACGAACAAACTGGGTGTGAACTCCGTCATATACGCCCTCACGCACTGATCATTAGATTGACGGCTCGTACCATCCATCACTCAATCACACTGTGCTCCCGGTGCCCGTATGACCTCACCTGCCGCAGCGCCCGACAACAAAATCCTGATTGCCCGCTTTCCCACGCGTGACGGGGCCGAATCGGCCGTCCCGCGCCTCAAGACTGCGGCTGTGCCTTTGGGGAACGTGGCCTACATCGAGAAGGACGAATCGGGCGAGGTGAAGTTTTCAGAATCGCAGGATTGGGGAATGGGCAAGAGTGCGGTAGTTGGGGCGGTCGCGGCCCTGATCCTGCCTGGAATCGGTCCGATTCTGGGCGCCGCCGCTGGAGCGCTGGCCGCCTATTTTATTGACGCCGGGTTCCCGGATGCGCTCCTCAAGCAGGCGGGCAACGGGCTGTTGAGCGCGAATCAGTCAGTGCTGATTGCGTTGGTTGGGGCAGACAGCATGGCTGTGGCCGAGCGCACGATTGGCGAAGCGGGTGGCACGGTGCTGGGTTCTGGTACCGAGAGTGATTTGGCGCGCGCTCTGGACGGGGCGCGTAACGCCGGCCCGACGCTCTAGGCGGTGTTGCTGGTCCGACGAGTAACCACTGCCCAGCCACCGGTGTCATATTGGGACAACTCTGCTACCAACGGCGGCAGCTTTTCGCCAGTCCGGGCATTGGGCGGCGGTAACACTGACACACCTTTGGAATGCACACGGGGCAGGTGCTGGACCTCAAGAACGCATTGCAGAACGCGCTAGGACCAGCGTACACCATCGAGCGTGAGCTTGGTGGTGGTGGGATGTCGCGTGTGTATATCGCCCGTGAACATCAGTTGTCACGACAAGTGGTGGTGAAAGTACTGCCGCCATCGTTGGCCGAGCGCGTCTCGATTGAGCGGTTCAAGCGCGAGATCCTGTTGTTGGCGGGACTGCAGCATCCGCACATCGTGCCCATTTTGAGTGCGGCCGATTTTGAAGGGCTGCCGTATTTCATCATGCCGTATGTTGCGGGCGAATCGCTGCGTTCGCGCCTGTTGCGTGGTCCCCTGTCCGTGCGGGAAGCGGTCAGTATCCTGCGCGATGTGTCGCGCGCGTTGATGTATGCGCATGAACAAGGTGTCGTGCATCGCGATGTAAAGCCCGACAACATTTTGCTCGCGGGTGGCGCTGCAACGGTCACTGATTTCGGAGTCGCGAAAGCGTTTGCCGTGTCGCGTCGTAATCAGGAGAGTCAATTGGTGACGACGAACATTACCGAAACGGGTATCTCGCTGGGCACGCCTATCTACATGGCGCCCGAGCAAGTGGCGGCCGATCCCAATGTCGATTTTCGCGCCGACTTGTATGCGCTGGGTATTGTCGGATACGAGATGTTGATTGGTACGCCGCCGTTTCACGGTCGCACGCGTCAGGCAGTGATGACCGCGCAACTCACGGAAAAACCTCCGGCGGTGAATCACCGTCGCAATGATGTGTCGGACGCGCTATCCTCGCTGATCGCGACCTGTCTCGAGAAGGAGGCGGCCAATAGACCGCGCAGTTCGGCGCAGGTGATGCGCGCGCTCGATGAGCCAGATATTCTGGCGCCGGTCGTGTTTCGTGAGCAGCGTGAGCGGCCAGTGTGGATCGCGCCGGCGGTGTTGGCGACGGTTGTCGCGGCGTTGGCGGCGGTGAGTTGGTACTTGAACAGGGCACCGTAGCTCGTGGCGCACTCCGCCACTGGGTGCAGAACGTTGGTTGTTGAACGCTGGTTGTTAAAGGCCAGTGGCTGAACGCTGGCTGTTGGCGCCAGCGGCTGAACGCTGGTGGTTGACGCCAGTTGAAAGGCACAACCAATTGCGGCGCGCTCTCAACTATTGAATATTGCCTTTGCCGAAAAAGACAGACCGTTTCAGGTAGTCCGGTCCCCCTGCAAATCCGCCGGGGCACTGTTCACCACTGCATCAGCAGCTGGGAGAACCCACGGCCAGGTAACTCCGATGAATTTGTCGGCGGGATCGGGCTGGGGTGTAACAGTGCGATGTCTCTTCGGTTTTGTTCTCCGCCGACAGCGTGCCGCATTCCGGTCTGACGCCTGTCCCTATTGCGTAGAGGACACCGATCATGAGCGAACTCAATCACGCCAATCTTCCCGTCGCTGATGTTGCGTCGTTGCGCGATTTCTTCGTGCAACAGTTCGATTTCACGGTGCTCAACACGCGTGGTGAAAATGCATTCGCCGTTTTGCGTGGTACCGACGGGTTCATTCTCAACATCATGCGCGACCGCAACGATTCGGGATTTCCGGAAAACTTTCATGTCGGCTTCTTTCTCGATTCTCCCGACGATGTGCGAGCGAAACATGACCAGATGCAAGCCGCGAATCTGGCGCCCGGGCCAATAGAAGAACTGAATCGGGGTGGATGGAAGTCTCTCACGCTCTATTGCCGCGCTCCCAACAACATTCTGGTAGAGGTTGGGGCAGGGCTGAGTTGAATCAGCGCATGGGTGATCGATCACGCGCGTGCTGTGCACTCGCGCGACGCGATTACTCCGACGCCTGACTCGCTCAGCGAAACGTTGGCGGTGCGTCGCAGGCGGACGCACCAGTCTATTTGCCGGACTACGCAAACGGCGCCTCCTAAGTGTTGCGGAGGCGCCGTGAAATTGTGAGAGTCCAGCGAACGGAAGTCAGTTGCCACCTGAACGTTCGCTGTTTGGGAGAGCAGGAATGCGTTGCGCCGTGGTATCCCGCAAAAGCGGGGTGCGCTCTATCCGTGCGACTCGCTGGCCGTTTTGAAAGCCGCCGCAAATTCGGCATACCCTTCCGGCTCCAGTTGATCAACCGGAATAAATCGCATCGCTGCCGAATTCATACAGTACCGCATGCGCGTTGGTGCTGGTCCGTCATCAAACACGTGTCCCAGATGCGAGTCTGCGTGCGTGGAACGCACTTCCGTGCGCCGCATCCCGAATTTGCTATCCACGAGATTCTTGACGTTCTCGGCCTGCAGCGGACGCGTGAAGCTGGGCCAGCCGGTGCCGGAATCAAACTTGTCCAGCGAACTGAACAACGGTTCGCCCGATATGATGTCGACGTAGATGCCGGCATCGTGATTGTCATGAAACGGATTGCGGAAGCTGCACTCGGTGCCGCCACGCTGGGTGACATCAAACTGCTCCGGAGTGAGCTTCGCCTTGAGCTCGGTCTCACTCGGTTTTTGGAAGTTCTTGTAATCTTTCATAATCGCGTATAGCTCAATTCGTGGACTGCGGTTCCGCAGTGATACTGCTACACGACTCTGACCCCAGTACCAAAAAAGTTCGGTCAAAATGACGACTCTGACCCCAGTACCAAAAAAGTTCGGTCAAAATGACGACTCTGACCCCAGTACAAAAAAAGTTCGGTCAAAATGACAACTCTGACCCCAGTACCATGACCCCAGTACCAAAAAAGTTCGGTCAAAATGACGACTCTGACCCCCAAGCTAACCCCAAGCTAGAAAAACTTCGCCTTGGCAATGAACAGTGCGATCAGCGCCACATACTGCATGATCGTGCTCCGCTCACTCCAAATCGCCTCCTTCCAGTCGTGCTCACCCGAGTTATCGCCCGACGGCGGACGGCCAAACCAACGCGGCGTACGACCCTTGTACGCCAGATACTCCGCACCAAAGATCGACTCCAGCACACCCTCTTCGTAGCGCACAATCAGCGTGTACTCAATCGCAAACAGCACGATGGAAATCGGAATGAACCAGAACACACCCGACACGACGGTAAATCCAATCCACGCAAAAAAATTGCCGACGTACAGCGGATTCCGGCACCACCCAAACGCGCCATACGTCACCAGGCGCTGTACCGTGCGTGAACGTCGTCGAGTCACGGTGCCCGCTGCCGCCACGCCCGCGGTACGAATCAGTTCGCCCAGCGCGACCAGCAACAATCCAAAACTCCAGCTGAACACCGATTGTTGTCCGGGCAACAACAACGGCAGCGCGAGTAACGGCACCGGCAACCAACCTCGATTCCGGAACAACGTTTCACCGAACCGCGCGGCAGGTGACTTCTCAGCTTCGGATATCGATCCGGGTGTGGTTTGCACGAATTAGAAAATCAGGAGTGAACAGACAGTGCGGCCAGAAAATCGGCCAGCACATGCGTGACGGCAGCGGGACGCTCCATACAACTGGCGTGACCAGCACCTTGCACCACCTCAAGCTTCGCCGTAGCCTCGGGTGACAACGCCGACATGATGCCAAGAGCTTCGGCAACCGGCGTCAATACGTCTTCATCACCAACGACGACGAGCGTCGGGACGGTAACGGTCGACAGGGTCGACTTCGCGTCGGGTCGATCACGCATCGCCGTCAGCGCCCCGACAATACCGGCCACCGACGCCCGTCGCATCATGGCTTCAGTACGCGCGACAATGTCGGGACGTTTATCGCGCGTGGTCTTACCCAACATGCCCGTGATCTGCGCGGCGGCGACGGCGTCGCTGCCTTCACGCTCCGCCAGCGCGATCAACTCGTTGCGCTTCTTGCGGCCTTCGTCCGTGTCCGCTCCGGCTTTGGTATCACACAACACCAGCGCGCGAACCAGGTGCGGATGTCGGCGCCACACCGCCATTGCGACGTACCCACCCATCGATAAACCGCACACGACGGCTTGCTTGACGTCGAGATGTACCAGCAGCTGCGCGAGATCATCGGCATACTGATCAATGGAAACCGATTCACTCGTGCCCGAACCCACAACCGGTGGCTCGCCCGTCTCCGAAACGGTTGCGCTCGACTCGCCAAACCCACGCAAGTCGGGAGCAATGCAGCGAACGTGAGTGGACAGCGCCGAACATTGATCATCCCACAACGAGCGATCGTGCGGAAAACCGTGAATAAAAAGCACGGGAGTTCCAGAACCCGTATCATCAAAGCCTATTTGCACACCGCTCAGCGCGGCAATCATAGTGCGGGCTCCATCGTTAACGCTGCAATCACTCGGCTGACTCCTTCGTTGTTGTTTTGCGCCGCGCCGCTTTGGGAATCGCCATCTCGACGGTCATATTGCCCAGCTCAACCGAACGCTTTGCCACTTTGCCGCGCCGCGTGGCACGAATGGTTGCGGCGGCCGGGCCCTGGTCTGCATCCTCGATCGTGTCTTCCGGGTCTCCACTGGCGAGCACTGCTTGCGCTTTAGCAGATCGCGCTTCACGCCGCATTTCTTTCTCTCGTGCGTTTTCGCGAATGGCAACCATGCGAATTGGGACGAGCACTGCGGCCGTCAACGGAACGGCAACCATGAGGCCCAGGAACCCGAACACGATGGTCATGAGTGCCTGCGCCACGATCGTGATGGCGGGCGGCAAATCCATTTCACCGCGCATCAGGAACGGAATCAGCAGATTGTTTTCGACAAACTGAATGCCCCAGTAGGCGATCGCGACATACGCCGCGAGTTGTGGTGAATCAACAAACGCCATGAGAATCGCGGGCACCGCACTGATGACCGGTCCAATCGTTGGTACGAACTCCATCAATCCGGCAATGATGGCCAGCGCGTACGGCGCCTTGACCCCCATGATCAGCAGCACCGCCATGCTCGCGAGACCAATTACCAGCATCGCGATCATTTGGGTGACCAACCATTTGCGCAACACCGAAGACATCTCACCCAGCACCAGTCGCATCTGCGCCCGATGTTGTGCGGGCACGACGGAAAGGATCCATCCGCGATACACATCGGGTTCAGCGCCGATGTAAATGGAGAGGAAAATTATGAGCACGACACCGGCAAGAATGGTGAGTGTGCTTGAGAGAAATGAGAACAAATATTTCGACGCGCCCACCATGATATCGGTGGCTTTCTTTTTTAGCGCCGCACTTGGCAATGCCGCCGAATCGGCCCGTGCGGCGGCTTGTTGTCGGCCGGCCGCAGTCGTCGGAACCGGTAGGGGCGCGGCGACTGGAGCACCTGGCGCTGGGGCAGCCGCGCTCTTGATGACCGTCGCAATGACACTGTTGCGCCGCAGATCCACCCAGCCCTGCAGCTTCTCCAATGCCGCAGGAACCTGTGTCTGCAACTCCTTACCCTGCTCAATCAGCGTCGGGCCCGTCCACGCCAGCGTGCCGCCCAACGCGGCGACGACCGTGAACACAATGAGCGCCGACGCGATGCCGCGTCGAATGTGAAACCGTTCGAGCACATCAACGCCGGAGGCCACCGCGAGACCGAACAACGTGCCCAGAAAAACGAGAAACACCAGCGGGTACACCGACCACAACAATTGCAGTCCGACCCAAAGCCCAACGGCGATCAGAACCGCCCGAAAGATGTCCGCGCCGTTCCAGCCCCGACGCAGGAGACTATCGGTAGACGGCGCAGCCGCGACGGCCTCAGTGGGCGTAGCCGGTGCTGCGGCGGCAGAAGATCCGCCAGCGGGATGTTGCGCGTTGGTGTCGGGCAATGGCGTTGACATGAAGGGCGAAGAGTCAGGGAAAGAACGGAAACCAGCAAGGGGCAATCCGCACGCGCGCACAAACCTGAGAACTACGGGTCACCTCTCCGCATCCGCGGTGTAGTTTGCGAGAGTCTCGCAACCAATGCCGCATCAGGTGGTGCGTCGTTCGTGCGTTCGCCGTCTGCCATCCCGTGTCCGCATCCGCGCCCCTTTACCTCGATACACCTGACGCCGTCGACCGCTTCCTGGTCGATTTGGGCGCCATCACTGCAATAGCGATCGACACCGAGGGCGCGAGCTTCCACCGGTTTGTCGACCGCATTTATCTGTTGCAACTCTCCACGGCCGATCACTCGGCCGTCATTGATCCGCTGCCAATCGGGACGCCCAAACTCCTCGGCACGCTGCTCGAGGATCGCGCCATCGAAGTCATCCTGCACGACGCCGATTACGATTTGCGTTTGCTGCATCAGGACTACGGTTGGAGCGTCACGCACCTCTTTGACACCCGCGTCGCCGCTCAGTTGCTGGGCATTCGCTCATTCGGCCTCGCGGCGCTGCTCGAAATGTTCTTCGAGGTGAAGCTGGACAAGAAACATCAGCGCGCCGACTGGAGCATGCGTCCGCTCACCGCCGACATGCTGGATTACGCTGCGCAGGACACACGGTATCTGTTGGCATTGCGCGACAAACTCAAGGACCAGCTCAAGGCCAAAGGACGGCTGCACTGGGCGCAGGAAGAGTTTGCGCGCGCCGAAGGTACGCAGTGGAGCCCGGAAGAAGAGGACACAGGTTTTCTCAAGCTGAAAGGCGCTCGTGACCTGTCCCGTCGTGAACTCGCCCGTTTACGCGAACTCGTAAAGTGGCGTGATGCGATTGCGGCCGAGCTGGATCGCGCTGTGTTTCGCGTAGCCGGTAATGAAGTGCTGCTCGACCTGTCGCGTATTGCTCCAGCAACACGTGACGCTCTTTTTGCCATCAAGGGATTCCCACGCGGCATGTCGGAATCGCGCGCCGCTGACGCGCTTGACTCGATCAAGCGCGGCGACAAGGTGCCAGACGCCGACCTTCCCCGGTTTCCCAAGAGCACCCGCTGGGACAAAGATCCGGAGTTTGATGATCGCGTCGCTCAGCTCAAAACGGTGCGAGACGAGGCCGCAACGCGCTTGAACCTCGATCCAGGTGTGGTGTGCTCTCGCGACCGCATGGAGGCCGTTGCCCGACGCAATCCGCGCACGGCCGCCGAGGTAGCAGAAGTTCCGGAATTGCGACGCTGGCAGGTGGAGGTTTTGGCGGGGGACTTCGCGGCAGCGCTGGCGAAAATGCCGGCATCATCGCATTCGGTCGCAACCTCCAAGCCGGCCAAGAGAAAGCTCCCGGACTCACCGTATAGCGACGGCTGATCAAAACACTCTTGTTGCGCTCGCGCGACCCGCCGCTTCTGTGGCAGCCTGACCACACGCGTTGCAGCGACAGCGGACGGATTGCCGGGTCGAGAATCTGCAGTCGTAGATGGGCTCGCCGCGTAAGCTCTTGTCCGATTGATACTTAAAGAAGCATACCGGGCCGCCGCGTCAACATTGGTTTGGCAAAATTGAGCGGCACAACAGGTGCTTCTAGTAGTGGGCAACCGGGCACAACCGCAGGCGAGCGGATGAGCCGGTGCCTACCGCAACTCAGGAGATCCCGCATGTCAGCCTCACAGGCCACGACCTTCGCAACACGCCCAAGCGACGCTGCCTGGGCAATGGAATGGTACCTGGCGATAGCGGTCGGCGCGGGACTGCTGGATTGGGCAACCAAGACGCTGGCCGTGAGTTTTCTAACGAACAACACGCAGGTTCTTAGCGATCGGTTTGCGCTGATGCTGGTGTTCAACACCGGCGGCGCGGGCGGTATGTCGTGGGGACCGCATACGTGGCTGATCAACGTTTGCGTAACCGCCGTCGCGGTCATGATGATTTCGCTGGTAGTGGGTCCGCTGGCAAAGGTCGATCGACGAGCGTCAATCGCACTGGGTCTGGTCGCCGGGGGGGCCACTGGGAACCTGGTGAGCATGGTGGCCGGCGCCGAAGGCGTGGCGGACTTCCTGGCGGTTCGTCTCACCGACAGCGCGGTTGTCGCAAACATCGCGGACCTGGCGCTCTGGAGTGGTGCGTTGCTGCTGATCCCGGTCGTGCGCAGTTTGCTGCTGGCCATACGCGCGGAACGAATCGCCAAGGTCTCGGGCCCTGTTCAGTACAGTGAGGCGTGATTCTTTAACGCACCAACTCCCACGACAAAAAAGACCGGCTCCAGAATCGTCTGGTACCGGTCTTTTCGATTGCGTCAGGGCGAACTGCTACGCGTCTAGAAACCCATGTACGCGCGCACGCGCGGCTCAATGCGCTCCGGCGTCCAGGGTGGTGACCAGATGAGATTCACCACGACATCGCTCACACCGGGAATAGTTCGCAACTGTTGCTCGGCCTCACCCATGATCTCGGGGCCTGACGGGCAGCCCGGCGACGTCAGGCTCATATCGATACGCACGACCGTCCCGTCGACTGCGACGTCGTAGACGAGGCCGAGGTCGACGATGTTCAGGTTGAGTTCCGGATCTTTCACGCGGCGCAGGGCGATGCGCGCCTGGTCCACGGTAATAGTGCCTGCAGATGCAGTATCACTCGCGGGCGATTCAGCCGGCTCGGCGTTTTCTGAGATATTGGGTTCCGTCATCCCCGTAACCTAGCGAGTGCTCCAAGTGCCGTCCGGGGGGGGCGTCATCATTTGACTACCGTATGAGAAAAACCACATAGCGCCGGGCTTCCGCATTCGGTAACGTCTGCTGAGTCACATCGGCGAGTGCTTCCAGTGAATTCTCTCCCTCCGCGCAGGCAACCGACGATGTCACGATCGCTGCAGATGCCGAATAGTCCGGCTTCGTTCGTCCGCTGCGCGTTGCTGATGACCGCGTTGATCGCTGAATCTTGGGGGCAATTCAATTTCAGCGCAGGCAGCTTCCACCGGAACTGGGTCGTTGGGGGGAACGGTCATGGCGGCCCCCACCGAAAAGCCGCTTGCCAATGCCGAAATTTTGTTCACCACTCTCAAGCTCACGGCCCGCAGTGACAGTGCGGGCAACTTTGCTATTTCGGGAGTGCCCGCGGGGCGTTACGAAGTGGCGTTCAGGTTGTTGGGATACGAAGCCATTACGACCATGCTGAATTTCCTTCCGGGGCAGAAGCTTGAAGGTGATTTTCTGCTCAAGCCGCTCACCACAACGCTCGCCAAAGTTGAGGTGAAGGGAACTGCGACATCGGCACCCGCCAGCCTGGCGATGGTGGAGTTTGAAGAGCGACGCAAACGTGGTGGTGACCGGTTTCTCACGCAGGATGTACTCGAGAAGAATGAGAACCGACTGATGACGGATCTGTTGTTCACGAAGCTGCCAGGATTGCACGCGAACGCGCTGTGTTCGAGCGGACGCGCCATCGCCAGCGGGCGCTCCACTGTAGGTATCAGTACAGAAACCGCCGCTGCGCAGGCACAAAAGCTTGACAAGCTTCATCGTGATACCGGCAACAAGATTAACTGTTACCTGCAGATTCTGGTAAACGGCGTGATCATGTATCAAGCGATGGATGGTCGACCGCTGTTCGATATCAACACGGTCAACCCGTCGACCGTTGCGGGTATTGAGTTTTATACGACGGCGCAAACGCCGCCCCAATATCAGTCCACGGGTTCGCAGTGTGGCACGATTCTGATCTGGACGCGCGCGCGTTGGAAACATGAAAACGCGCCGTGTGTTGATCACGTTTTCGGCGTGCACGCTGTGCGCGACGCCAATCGTGTCGCCGCAGGCGATGCTCGCGCAATCAACCATGCGGATCACGTCGAGTGTTGCCAGCGGAGTGCTCAAAGGCACCGTGATCACGGACAAGACTGAGCGGCCGTTGCTCAATGCAAAGATTACGGTCCCGAAACCGGAGCTCTCGGCGCAGAGTGATAATGCGGGAGATTTTCGCATCACCGGAGTGGCGGCTGGGACGTGTGAATTGCTTGTGGAATTGAACGGATTCGAGCCGCTGCGTTCCAGTTTCGATTTCAGTGACGGCGAAAAAATTGCGGTTGATTTTGTGATGAGCGAACGAGTGGTGCAGTACGCAAAAAAATCGCCCGGCGAAAAAGCGCGCGCAAGCGTGGATATCAGTCGTATGGGGCTCGAGGAACGTCGCGGGCTTGGCTCGGGGCGTTACATCACGCCTGACGAACTCGCCATGGCGCACGGGAAGTCGACGGCGGAGTTTATCGAGAGCAAGGTGTCCGGCTTGCACGCGAACAAAATTGGAGCCGACGCGCGCGCACTCGCGAGCGATGATCGGGACAACAAGGTCGAACCGTCCGACGCAGACCGAAAGACCGGCGCGAAGGCGGACTGTTACATTCAGGTGCTGTTGAATGGCATTGTGATGTACCAGCGTGCCAACGGCAACACGTTGTTTGACGTGAACAGTGTGCCGATTGAGTTGATCATGAGCGCGGATTTTTTCACTGCGGAGCAAACTCCGCCAGAGCATCAGACGCCGGGCGCGAAGTGCGGGACTCTGCAGATTTTAACGCGCGGTCGGTAAGCGTGGGTGAATTGTCCCCCAGCTACCAGGTGTTCCATACCGCATGACTGCACCCAGCACCACCGAGACCCGCGCGCGCGTGCAGCGCCCCAGCGGGGACACACCCGAGGAGCGCGCCGCCTCGGCCGCCGAATTTGTCAGCCGATATCGCTGGCTGATTCTGGCAGGCTTGATTACTGCGGCCGTGATGGAAGTGCTCGACACCACCATCGTCAACGTTGCATTGCCTCGGATGGCGGGCAACCTTGGCGCTACGCAGGAAGAAATTGGTTGGGTCTCGACGGGATACATTCTCGCGAACGTCATTTTTCTGCCGATGACCGCTTTCATGACCGCGCGCTTTGGACGCCGACGGTACCTGACCGCCAGCATTGCAATATTTATCATCGCGTCGTTCTTCTGCGGCACTTCGCACTCGCTGATTGAGCTGGTAATGTGGCGCATTCTGCAAGGCGCTGGCGGCGCCGCATTACTTTCGACCGCGCAAGCAACGCTGCGACAAATCTTTCCCAAAGACGAGCAGGGATTGGTGCAAGCGGTGTTTCTGCTGGGCATCATTGTGGCACCGACACTTGGACCTACGCTGGGCGGTTGGATTACCGACAACTACACGTGGAACTGGTGTTTTTTCATCAACGTGCCCATCGGCCTGTTGTCGATGTTTCTCGTGACCACGTTTCTGCTTGATCCGCCCGACCAGAAAGCGCAGAAGGGCGCCGTTGATTGGTGGGGCATTGGGTTGCTGACCATCGGCGTTGGCGGCTTGCAGTACGTGCCGGAGGAAGGCAACAAAAACGATTGGTTTGAAAGTGCGATGATTACGCGACTCGTCATTGCTGCGGTGACTTCACTGTCGGTGATGATCTGGTGGGAACTCAATCCGCGCAACAAGAATCCCGTCGTCGATTTTCACGTACTCAAAAATCGAACGCTCGCGTCGTCACTGTTTCTGTTTATCGCGCTGGGATTCGGTTTGTACGGCGGCGTGTTTCTGTTCCCGCTCTTTGCGCAGGGTATCCTGAATTTCACCCCGACCGAAACCGGCTTGGTGATGATGCCAGGTGGTATTGCAACCGGATTCAGCGCGCTGGTGTGCGGCGCTTTGCTGAACGGTGCGAAACCCAAAGCCGACCCACGCGTGTTGATAGCCGGCGGCGTGATTCTGTTCGCGATCAGCATGTGGATCATGGGTTACCTATCCACGAACGCTGGTGTGGACGATGTGCGGTTCGCGCTCCTGGTGCGTGGATTCGGTTTGGGTATGCTGTTTGGGTATGCTGTTTGTGCCTATCAACAACGTCGCGTACGCCAGCATCAAGCCGCAGGAAGCGCAACAGGCGTCTGGGTTGATTAATCTCTCACGGCAGTTGGGCGGCGCGTTTGGCATCGCAGTGCTGGCCAATTACCTGGGGCATCACACCGAGATGCATCGTGTCGATCTGGTATCGAACATTGTGTCGGGCTCGTTGCTCACCGATCAGCGGCTTGGTATGATGAGGCAGGCATTTATCGCTCGGGGCATGGACGCGGTGCACGCGCATGCAGCGGCGTTGCAGGTGTTGAACGGGCAGGTGCAGTGCCAGGCCAGCATGCTGGGATTCAATGACGCATGGATGCTGGTGCTGATCGTGTTTGCGCTGGTGTCGCCGGCGCTTTTGCTGTTGCGGCGGGCGAAGGCCGTGCCGGCCGCCGACGTCGACATGCACTGATGGCAGTTTTGACAAACGCCTTCTACTTTCAGAGATGAGCACGACGATGCGCACTAACACTTGCGGCAGCCCGAAGCGACGGGCGTTGTTGTTCGGCGCCGTTGCGTGCCTATCGGTCGCGCGCGCCTGGGCGCAAGGTCCAGTACCGACATCGAGCACCGTACCGGCGCTATCGCCCGCGCGCGTGACAGTTGGTCGTGCGATTCGAGCCACCAGCGCCCCTGTGATTGACGGTCGCGACACGGACGCGATCTGGGAGACGGCGCCGCGCATCGACGAGTTTCGCCAGTATGATCCGGCCGAGAATGTGGCGCCGACATTTCGTACCGAAGCACGCGTCGCGTATGACGATCGTTTTCTGTACGTGGTCGTGCGCGCCTGGGATCCACATCCCGACAGCATTGTCAGTCTGTTGAGCCGACGCGATGTGAAGACCAACAGCGATCAGATCAAACTGTTCATCGACGCCTATCATGATCGGCGTACGGGGGTGCAATTGGTAATCAATCCCGCCGGCGTGAAGCGCGACTTCTCCATGTATTCCGACGTGACCGAAGACGCTACGTGGGATGGGGTGTGGGATGCGGCGAGTACGGTTGACAGTCTGGGATGGGTCGCTGAATTTCGGGTGCCGTTCAGTCAGTTGCGATTCTCGACGAAGGATCAACACGAATTTGGATTCGGCATTTGGCGCGACATCGCTCGGCTCAATCAACGCGATGCGTGGCCAACCTACCGCCCGTCCGCACGCACACTGATTTCACAGCTGGGTACGCTGGTCGGCATCGAGAAAATTGCGCCAGCGCGCCGCCTCGAAGTGTTGCCGTATATCGTGACCAAAAGTGTGCCGGCAACCGTGTTGGGTGACGCGAATCGCTCACAGTTCACCGGTGGTGTGGACGTGAAAGCGGGGCTCACGCCCAACGTCACGGTCGACGCAACGGTCCATCCAGACTTTGGTCAGGTCGAGGCCGATCCGGCGGTGCTCAATCTGAGCGCGTTCGAGATCCGTTTTGACGAACGTCGCCCGTTTTTCCAGGAGGGTGCGGGACTCTACAAATGTGGTGGACCCTGCGAAGGCACCTTCTACACGCGGCGGATTGGTCGAACACCACAACTGCGATCGGCCGCGGGCGATCCGGTGTTCACCAACATTCTTGGCGCCGCGAAAGTAACCGGTCGTTTCGATAATGGGTTCGCGTTTGGGCTGGTGAATGCGGTGACCGAACACGTGCGTGGTGTGACCGGCAACACGATTGAACCGGGCGCCAACTATTTCGTCGCGCGTGGTCTCCGCGAAATGCGCGGCGGACGTCGACAGTTTGGATTTCAGCTCACGAACGTGCAGCGCAATCTTGATGCAACATCCGAAGCGCGCCTGCGACGCTCGGCGACGGGCGGCACACTGCAGGGGTATTCGCGGTTTGGGCGTGATCGTTGGGAGGCGAATGGATACGCTGGTTTTTCGCAGGTGTTCGGCAGCGCTCGTGCCATCGCGCTCACGCAAGCGAGCAGCGTGCATTTTTACCAACGCCCTGATCACGAAGAGCGATATGATTCCACGCGAACTTCATTGAGCGGTCACGTCGTTGGTGGTGGTATCAAGCAGATTGGCGGACGCATACGGTATGAAAGCTTCCTGCGGTACGCGAGTGCTGGATTGGAGCTTAATGATTTTGGATTTGTGAACCTCGTGAACGACATTCAATTCCGACAATCACTCGATTTCCGTCAAACAAAGCCGTACAAGATATTTCGGTCGTCGTTCTCGACGACGTCGCTGGAGTCTCACTGGACCACCGGTGGATTGCTGGCGGCGCAGACGTTGTCCTTGCATGGCAGCGCGAGTCTCAACAACAGTTGGGGCGGAGCCATCACAACATCCCTTGGTGATTTTGGTGGCACCTATTGTGTGAGCTGTGCGCGCGGCGGGCCGGCGCTACGACAATCAGCGAAGAAGAATATCCGTTTTGATATTGTGGGCGACCCACGCCCGTCCATCGTACCAAAAGCGGCGTTTCGTGTTGGTCGGAGCGACGGAGGCCGCTCGTGGTATCGCGGCGCGGATGCCGGCGTAGACGCGCGAGTGGCCAGCCAATTCTCCATTTCGGCGGTGCTGGTGTATGACCACGTCGTGAACGATCAGCAGTGGACCGGCAATTTCGGGAAATTGTTGAGCGACAGCACGCACTACACATTTGCGCGTATCGATCAGCGAATTCTGGCGCTCACGACTCGGCTCAATTGGACGGCGTCGCGCACGGTGTCGATGCAGTTGTACGGGCAGCCGTTTGTTTCGTCAGGTTCCTTCAGCAACTGGCGCGAATTGGCCAGTCCGCGCGCCGATGCTTATGACGATCGCTTTCGCCGTTATGGCAGCGGCGCTGCACCGGGCGGTTTCAACGACAAGCAATTCAACTCGAACGCGGTGCTGCGTTGGGAGTACCGTCCGGCAAGTGCGCTGTTTGTGGTTTGGCAGCAGCGGCGTGCGCAGAACGACCGCAACATTGGGTCGTTTGACGGCTCTCGCGATGTCGGCGATTTGTTGTCGGCGCCGCCAGCGAATACGCTGTTGGCGAAGTGGTCGTACTGGTTTAATGCGCGGTAGAGACCGGCGTAGTGAAGGCACTCGCGATCTGTTCATACGACAGCGTACCAAATGGCTGGTCCGAATCAAGAGTGGCCTCGCGCTCGACCAGTGACCGCCCGCCGCCAAGGTACAGCGCACCGTTAGTTGCGTTGCGAATGCGCAGATATCCTGCACCTTGGCACGGTAGTGCCGCCACTTCGAGACGGGCCACCGCGCCCTGTTGCATGGCGAGAATTTGTGATTCGGTCGTGATGAACGGTAGCGGCGCAATGGTTTCGTTCACGCCCAGGTGATGGAGCGCGAGCAGGGCGTGGAAAATCGGCTTTGCAAATGTGGTGATAGTCCGGAGTTCCAGGCGCGATTCGCTCTCTTCGCCATTCCGAATGGAAATGCGCTTCGTGCGTTCATCAAGGATCACCACGAATCCGCCCATCAAGCCCGGATCTTCGCCGGCTGTTTGCAACGCCAGCAGCACCTCGAAGCCGTCGGCGACCCGCTTCAGCCAAACGCCGCGAACCATTTCAAACGGTTCCGGGCCATCGAACCGATCCCAATCCGCGCGTTCCAGGGGATTGAACTCGAAAAAAACACTGTCGAGGGCAATTATTCCTTCGACCTCGCCGGTTTTTGGATTGTGAACCGGCGCTTCCAGCGGAATTCCGCGCCACAGCGCTTCTTCATGCCAGTTGTCGGTCTCCAACGGCGGTGTGCCGATCGTAATCGGACCTTCCAGCACGACGCCCACGGCGTTCGCCATTTCCGCGGCGCCTCCTCCAACCTGCAGGAAGTAGTTGAGCAGCAATGGCTGGGGAACGACGTAAAACCGTGAGCGCAGTTGACGCAATTCCGCATCAGTGGGCGTTACACTCGGCGCGTACAATGTGATGTCGAGTGCGGGTGCCAGGAAACTCCGCATGCGTTCGTCACCGTCAAGATCCCATGCGTGTGGTGTGTCGAGAAACCGTGCATACCAGGGATCATCGTCGGCCGACGGAAACACCGCCGGCACATCGCCCGCTCCAGGGATGTCAACGGAAACGCTCGGCGCGATTTCGATGGGTTCGCAGGCAAGAAAGCTGGAAAGATCACCACCGCTATCCTCCTTCCGGCCAAACACCAGACAGGCGAGCTGCGCTTGAATGCGCGCGCTCGTGCCGAATACGGCGGGCGCATCGACGCGCAAATCGACAAACGAACCGTGTTCGTAGGTCGGCCCTTTTGAAGCAAGGGGCACATCCAGCACGTAAATCCAGCCGGACTGTGTAGCACGGCGGTAGCCGAGCCAACGGCGAACGACCGGAAACACATCAACGCCAACAGTCTGTCCCACGCCAATTGTGTTGCTGGTCCTAATCCATTCCGACTGATGCGAGGCGAACCACAGCGCCACATCAAGTGAATGCGTGACATCAATAAACGGTGATCCTGGGCCGTAGTGCTGCTTGATGGCTTCGAACCAGAACAGAAAATCGTTTAGCGACGCATATCCGTCTTCGGGTTTTGCATTAGCAGAATTGAGCATACGCCGCGCCATCAGATGCGCGTGCAGCAGCCATGCCAGATTGCGTTTGTTTGGTGTGCCGCGGTTGCCCGATGCAAGCAGCGTTGGGTAACGCTGTGTTTGACCGCGATAGACGCGTCTATAGCCATCGCGTACTGGCGGAAGCGCTAGCAGCTGCATTTCGAGACTCTCGCGACCTACCAATGCAGCAGTCACGTCGAACTCCTAAAACCGGTTGGCGAATTCTGCGCGGACGAGGCGTTGTCCGATCGGTCGCCTTTCAGTCGCAGGCCATCGCGCGTTGACGCCTTCAGCCCTTCTTAACCACCGACTTCACCTTGACCGAGGCCGTCGATTTCGACGCACCCGTTTTACGCACCGTGGCTTTTGATGGCGTCGATTTCGCCCCCGTGCCGGCCTTTACACTGCTCGATTTTGACGGTGCCGCCTTCGATGTTGTCGGCTTTGCCATCGTTTTCTTTGCCGCGGTCGATTTGGTCGCCGCAGCTTTCGGCGCGCTCGTTTTCTTGCTGGACGTTTTAGTCGTCGCAGTGCGAGTGGTCGCCGGCTTCTTTTTGAGTGCGGCTGCTTTTTTGGCCGCCGCTGCCTGGCGCGCACGTGACGAGACGGTGGTTGTGCGACGACCGCGCAACGGGCGGTTCCAATCTTCGGCTACGTCGGCACGGAAACTCACAGGCATCGCCAACACGCCGCCCGGATCATCCATGACCGCCAGGGCCGCTGCGTCGGACAAATCGTTGCGCACATCGGCAATGACTTTACTTGGCCGCTTGGCTTTGGCCGCGTGCACGCGATTGGTGAGCAGGATGACGAACATCTGACGATCGGGATCGATCCAGATACTTGTGCCAGTAAATCCGGTGTGGCCGAACGCCCGTGCGGAGAGATACTGACCGCAGCCGCCGTTTCCGTCGCAGCTATCCCAACCGAGTGCGCGGGTGCCCTTTTCGGCGCGATGCGTGAACAGCGCGACCGTGCTATCCGCGATGATGCGTTCGCCGTTGTACTGGCCGCCTTCCAGCAACATCTGTGCGAACACGGAGAGATCGTTGGCGGTGCTGAACAGGCCCGCGTGACCGGCGACACCACCTAATGCGTACGCGTTTTCGTCGTGCACCTCGCCGCGCAGCGGATAACCGCGCGGTGGAGCAATTTCGGTGGGGGCAGTGCGCACCGCGTCGTTGGCAGTTGGCTTGAAGTGCGTGTCGTTCATGCCAAGCGGGCCGTACACTTTTTCTTCCAGGAACTGGTCGAGCGGCTTGCCACTGGCGGCTTCGGCAACAAAACCGAGGATGTCCGCGCCAAGGTCTGAGTACTCGTAGCAGTTGCCCGGCACGCACTGAATTGGCGACGACAGCACCGCTTCGCGTGCAGCTTCGGGGGTGCGCGCGATGCGCCAGAGTTCACGGCCCGCCGGTAAACCCGCACGGTGAGTGAGCAGATGTTTGATGGTGACCTGATCTTTCAGGCCGCCGATGAAGGACGGGATGTAGCGCGACACCGGAGCGTCAAGCGCGACCTTGCCCTCGTCGTACAGCACCATGATCGCGGTGGTGGTCGCGATCACTTTGGTCAGCGACGCCAGATCGTAGATGCTCTGGTCGGCAGTGACGGGCAATCCTTTGGCGGTCCAGTCGAGGGCACCGAAGCCCTTGGACCACACGGAGTAGCCCTTGCGTCCCACCACAACAGCGCCGCCCGGGTATCCGCCGGCGTCAATCCCGCGTTGCACCACCCGATCGATGGTTGCCAGCCGGGTCGAGGACATGCCTACGGCGGCCGGCTCTCGGGACGGAAGTCCCGAGGAGGGCACAAGTGTGGCCGTGGCGTCGGCAGCAAACGTTAATGTGGCCAGCGCAGCGATGAGCAGCACAGTGGCGTTCGGGCTGGTGTGAAGGAGCGCGACGAACTGAATTTGTGTGAGAATCAGTACAGAGTGTCGGCGCTATACGGTGATTACCCCACACGGTCTCTGCCGTCAAGCTTTTCCCACAGAAAAATTCAGTGGATAACTCTGAAATCCCGGCTTTTCAGCTGTTTTCGCCGATTCTCAATTCTGAATATTGAATTCCTGGATCCTTCATTCCTGTATTCTCAGTCCCATTCTGAACCCTGAACCCTGAACCCTGAACCCTGAACCCTCTAGCGGGCCTGCCCGAACGCCGCGCCCACCGTTTCCCGTCTTCCGGCCTCCAACTGGCCTGCCGGAACGCCGCTCAACTTTTCCCATCTCGCGGCCTCCAACTGGCCTGCCCGAACGCCGCTCACCGTTTTCCATGTCGCGGCCTCCAACCTTGGGGAACTTGAGAATTCGCAGGATGGCAGATTTTGCGGGAATTGACGCACCCGCCAGAATTCAGGCACCCGACAGAATTCAGGCAACTGCCACAATCCAGGCACCCGACAGAATTCCGGCACCCGCCAGAATTCAGGAAACTGCCAGAATTCAGGCACCCGACAGAATTCAGGCAACTGCCACCATCCAGGCACCCGACAGGATTCCGGCACCCGACAGAATTCAGGCAACCGCAAGAATACGGCGTAACCGCGAGAGTCGAGAATACAGAAAGTCGAGGGTGCAGGGTGCAGGGTTCAGGGTTCAGGGCTCAGAATGGTAGGGAAAGAATTCAGAAGAGAGGGTTCAGAATTGGGAATGCAGACTATTAGGAAGGGACAGAATGCAGAATTGAGGATATTGCAGGCATCATGGAGCAACCAAATGGCGGGGAAAAGTGACAAATTCCTCAAGCCATGGAGACAGATTCAGCGATAGTCCGCCGAGCAATCGACGGCGACGAACGAGCCATGAGGATGCTGTGGAACCAGCACTCCGCTCATGTCGACGCCGTCGTCCGCCGACTTGCGGGCGATCCCGATCTGGCTGAGGATATCGCGCAGGAAGTTTGGATCCAGATTTTTCGCGCGCTCCCATCATGGCGCGGCGACGCGAAGTTCAGCACCTGGGTACACCGCGTCGCCGTCAATCGCACACTCAACGCGCTCCGCAGCACTCGGCGGCAATCAACCGTCGAAACCGCGATCGAAGAAGATTCGGCGTTCGTCGAACAGGACGGCGAGCGCACCATGCTGGCGGCCACTATCGATGATGCGGCGCGGCAACTGTCACCGGGCGCACGCACCGTGTTTTTGCTGCACGATGTTGAAGGCTATACACACGAAGAGATTGCCACGGAGCTTGGCATCACGCCGGGCGGATCCAAATCGCAACTCTTCAAGGCGCGCGCGAAGCTTCGCCGGCTCCTCGCGCCGCTCATGGACATGACTGAAGCCGGCCTGACGGAACGTAGCTATGCAGCACCTTGAAACCGAACGGATTGCCGCGTTTGATCACGAAGAGCCTTCATCCGAAGAGCTCGCGCATCTCGCGGCGTGCACCGTATGTCGCACCGAACGCAACGCATTCAGCGCGCTGAATCAGCGATCTATGCACATGGGCGACGCAGCGCTATATTCACCAGCGCCACGTCTCACGAACTGGGAAAGTTTGTCGACTCGGTTGCGCGCTGAAGGATTGATCGCCGGTGAAGCACCCACAGCAGTCGTGCACACGAGCAATGTGTCGCAACCAATTGCGATGGAATCGTGGTGGCAGCGTGCGAAACCGCGCAACAACAGCGAATTCGTGCGCGTTATTGCGGCGGTGCTCGTCTTTACAGTGACGGGTGCGGGGATCAATCAGATGCGTAAGGATCGCGCCGCGTCCGCGACAGCCGTGGGTGGCACCTCGACGGCCTCAATTGACCTCGGGTTGGGCCTGGGCAACACGGGATTTGCATCCCTCGATGAAGCCACAAAAGCACTGGCACAAACCGAACGCCAGATCGATCGCATCACGACGTGGATTACCAGTAACGATCCGTCCGCGACCAAATCAGCTCTTCTGCGCAAACGTTTGGCCGCCCTCGATCGCATGATCGCGGCGGCGTACGCAGAGTCACAGACGGCACCGCAAGATCCTGTTTTGGATCATTACTTTCACTCGGCCAAAGCAGCGCGTGAGCTCACGCTGAAGCAGTTAGGCGGCGCGTTGCCGGTTGGTCGTTCGCTTGAACGGTTTTGACAGGTGATTGCGATGAAACGCAGGATATCGGTTTCCGGAGCGGTGGGAGTGTTGTTGCTCACGCCATTCGCGCTTGGTGCGCAGGCGACGATTCGAGCGACGCCCCGAACAAGTAACACGGCCGGCGGCAACATGTGTGCGCAGCTGCCGTCGGGGCCGTCGCGCCTCGCGGGCTCACCCGAAGGCGAAGCATTCATGCGCATGAAGGCGGAGTTGGAATTGGTGCAACGCGCCATGCGTACGGATACCATGCAGCAGAAACAAGTCATCATCGTACAAGGGCGACTCGATTCCGTTGGCCGGATGATCACGGGTTCGAATGATCCAGGCTCGAATCGCATTTACTTTGAAACGCGGCCCGGTGCGCCAACACGTATCGAGGGGCAGCAGTTCGATCTGTCAGACCCGATGAATCAGATGATGGTGAGCGCCAAGCTGCGCGAACTGCAACCGCAAGTCGCGGAACTTACGCGCAGCGGTGCAGGGTCCATCATTGGAACGCTCAATATCACGTTGCCCACGTTGGGCTTCATTGGGATCTCGGCGACTGCGGGGACTTTCCCGACGTCAATCGATCCCATGCAGCCGTTCGCCTACTGCGACTATCCGCGCGTCGAGTCCGTCGAAGCCGGTTCACCCGCCGACAAAGCGGGATTGATGGCCGGCGATACGCTGATTGAGTACAACAATCGCGATCTGCGTCAGACAAACGTGAATTATCCGGATCTGCTGATTCCGGGGAAGCCACTCACCATCCAGTATCGACGTGATGGGAAAGTGTACCTCGCAAGGATGCGCGTGGCCGCGCGCGATTCTGAATACACGCGCCTGGTCACGTCGATGGGCGCATGCACCGCGATGGAGGCGGCCAATGGCTGCCGCAGTGAACGCGTGATCATTCGTGGAAACTTCGGCGCTGGTGCTGCTCAATCAAGCGGCGGTGTGGTTGCAGTGGGGGGCGCAGTGCTCGGTACGCGGACGCCAGGCCCTACGGCGGCGACTGGAGGCTACAGCCCAGCGACGCAAAGAGCACCGATGGCGGCAATGGGCACACGCCGACCGTTGCTCGCACTTGACGGCAGCGGTGGACTTCAATTTGCCGGAGCGTCGATGCGGACCATTGATGAACAGACGGCGCTCAACATGGGCAACGAAGCGGGACTGCTGGTCGTTGCGCTGCCGTCCAGCGCTCCCTCGTATTTCGCGGGGCTGCGGAGCGGTGATTTCGTGGTGTCGGCCAACGGCGTTGCCGTACACGACATCAACACTTTCATGAAGGCATTCGAGTCCAAAGCCGCGGAGCGAGTGATGACGTTGCAAGTGTCGAGCAAGAGCGCTGGCGCACGCACCGTCACGATTCGCTGGTAGTTAGTGTGGTAGCGCTGCGCGCACAATCGCGCGCCGCGCTGGTACGCGATAACGTCAGTGGTTACTGGGACCGACGATTTCTTTGGTCGAACCCGCCGGCACAGAATACAGCAGTCGAATGGTCGCGCGATCGGCATCAGACAAATCGCGCACGCGCACACGCGGTGACATGATGTTTGCGAGATCGGCCGTATGATCGAGTCCAAGTAAATGTCCGACTTCGTGCAGCGCGATTGCGCGCATCTGCAACGGCGCCACCGGCCCGCCGGATGGATGCGTCAGCGACAACACAATATCCGCCGACACTAACCACCACTCGTTGGTGCGTGTCCACATGGTTTTGCCACTGATGCCCGACGGAAATTTCGGAATAAAACGCACGTGCACATCGGCACTCGCGGAATCGTGCACGAACGTGAATCGCATCGGAATGCCCGCCTCCACCCATACGTCAAATCCGTCGCGCACGGACGCCGGAAACTGCTCATCCCAACCGTGCAACTCCACCGGCTCGGCAACCCATACGCGCACCGGATTTGTCACGCGCAACGGCCATCGCGCGAGTGAAGAGTCGCGCGATAACAGCAGTTCGTCGATATAGGTGCCGTACGCGCCCTGTTGAAGGCGGCGCCGAAGATCGCTGGGTGCGAGTGCTGGCTCGGATCCCATCACTTCGCGCATAACGACGGCCGGTCGCGCGTACGATTGTCCGGGGTCTGCCACATCGAGGGTGGAGTCGATCAAACCCGGCGCCCCGACCGCCACCTCAGCCGAACGATGCGGCACGCCGCGCAACTCACGCGCCTGCAGTCCCACGAAGGCAGCCAAAGCCAGGACGCATCCGGAGAGCGTGACTTCCGCGTGTTTCATGCGGCTCTGCGCGCGCGAGCGCTGGGGGATGTCTGAGGCTGATGCACAGTCTTGGAGGACGAGTGGCGGCGCTCCCCGTTACGCGCCGCATGTTTCCGGCGTCCGCTAGGTGATCACGGTCGGTTCTGCGCGCCCCGTCAGTTGCTGCAACTGCGAGAGATCCAGTGCCGCCTCGATGAGCGGCGCCAGTGCATCCTGCGTTTCAATGGAATGACGAGATGCGTCGGCTTCGTATGACTCGATGTACACGCGAATCGTCGCGCCTTCCGTGCCGGTACCGGACAGACGAAACACGATGCGCGCACCGTCATCCAGTAGCACGCGTAACCCCTGCTTCGAGCTCACGCTGCCATCAACGGGGTCGGTGTACGAAAAATCATCGGCCGTGACGACCGTGCGATTGGCTACGGAGGTTCCGGGCAACAGCGACAGCTGCGAACGGATACGATCCATCACGCTATTGGCCGCCGCGGTTGGAATCTCTTCGTAATCGTATCGCGTGTAATAGTTGCGGCCAAATTTCGTCCAATGTGCACGCACAATGGCTTCAACCGACTGTTTGCGCGCCGCGACAATGTTTAGCCAGAACAACACCGCCCATAGTCCGTCTTTCTCCCGCACATGATTGGATCCGGTGCCGAAACTTTCTTCGCCGCACAGGGTGATGCGTCCGGCGTCGAGTAAATTTCCAAAGAACTTCCACCCTGTTGGCGTCTCGAAGCACGGGATGCCCAACGCTGTCGCAACCCGGTCGACTGCGGCGCTGGTTGGCATTGATCGCGCAACACCCGCAATGCCGCTGGCGTAGCCCGGAACGAGCGTCGCATTCGCCGCTATCACCGCCAGACTGTCCGATGGCGTCACGAAAAAATTGCGACCGAGAATCATGTTGCGATCACCGTCGCCGTCAGACGCCGCACCAAAATCAGGCGCGGCGCTTCCAAACATCTCTTCGACAAGCACGTGCGCGTACGTCAGGTTGGGATCGGGATGTCCGCCACCAAAATCCGGCAGTGGTGTTCCGTGAATAACGGTGCCAGGCGGCGCGCCCAGTTGTTGTTCGAGAATCTGGTGCGCGTACGGACCCGTGATCGCGTGCATCGCGTCAAAACGCATGTGGAAGCCGCTTGCGAACAGCGCGCGAATGGCCGGAAAATCGAACAGCGATTCCATTAAGGTCGCGTAGTCCGAAACCGGATCGACTATGTCGACGGTGATTGGTCCAATGGCTGTACCTGTTGTGCGCAGATCAAGGTCTTCCCCGTCCCAATCGGCAATGCGATAATTCGTCAACACCGCCGCACGCGCGGCGACGGCATTCGTAAAGTGTTCGGGCGCGGGCCCACCGTTCGCCGTGTTGTACTTGATACCAAAATCACCATCAGGGCCGCCCGGATTGTGGCTGGCCGACAGAATAATCCCACCGGAACCGCGCGTGCGAATCAGATGCGATGCCGCCGGCGTCGACAACAATCCATCTCGACCAACAATCGCGCGCGTCACGCCATTTGCAGCCGCCATCCGCAGTATGACCTGTATCGCTTCGCGATTGAAGAATCGTCCGTCGCCGCCAACAACGAGTGTGTCGTCTGGTTTGAGCGCGGCAACGTCGAGCAGTGCCTGCACAAAGTTTTCCAGGTAGTGCGGCGACTGAAACACTTTGGTGCGTTTGCGCAATCCCGAAGTGCCGGGACGCTGATCGCCAAACGGTGTTGTCGGAACCGTGCGCACAGAAGTCATGTGTTCAGCGTTGTGGTAGCGGGCAGGTGATAATTTGAATGGGGGCGTTACGCCCTTCGCGCGTCAACAGTAATTGCGGACCCGCACCCACCCAGGTGATGCCTTCGCCAGGCAGTCCCTCGATATCTTCGATGTTACACACCGATGGCGCCACTGCATTGATGACGCGACCGGTGCTTGAATCAGTCACAAAGATGTAGACCTGTCCGTACGTCCGCACGGCAAGCAGTCGCGAATCAGGCGACAACGATGCGTCCGTAAGCCGACGATGCGCTGATGATCCGGGCACAATTGGCAAACTGTCCAGCAGTATCGCCGTGATGGTATCGCGCGTCAGCCAACCGACCGCGGGGATGGTGAACACCAGCGAGCCGCGAAGTTCTCCCGCTACGCCCTTGAGCGGTCGTTTCGTCAGCAGATACGCGGTGCCGTCCGGGCCCACGTACATCGATTCGACGTCATGCGGACCGTCGGGATACCGCAACACAAGTTTGTCTGCACGCAGCGTGCCGGTGGCCGATCTACCTGTTGCAGCTGGTTCTTCAACCTGATACAGAACGACCACCCGACGCGCTGCGCCGTTATCACCGACATCGCCAAGAAAGAGGCAGGACTTCGCGGGTGGCGACGCGTTCGCAGAAACGCGCAAACAGGGCCCGCGCGTTGCGGCTTCCCAGTCATGGTTGGTTGCGTTTTCGACGTTCCACCGACCCCGCGTGTTTCCAGCCGTGTCCAACGCAAACAACACTGCGTCGTTGCCAGAATCGTTAATAGTGAAGAAAACGCCAGCCTGCGTTTGCGACATCACGGCGGCCGAACTCTCCACCAGGTCTTTGGGTTCGCGCATTGCTACTTTGCGAACAGAGATCGGCCTTGCACCCATGCTGTCGGCGTGCAGTGGATCTGAAAATGCTCTGACCAGGCGATCGGGCACATCACCCGCGCGGCACGCCGACGCGAGCAACAGTGCGGTCGTTATGCCGACGCGCATAAATGCGGGCGTTGGCGCCGACACGCTTACCAGACCCGCGTTGCGAGCTTCCGTGTAACGCGCGCCTCCACTCACCCGACGTCGTTCCGCGTCTGTTTCCCGTGAGCGGTTTCTGCATTTCCTGCATCGGCGGGAGATTCCCAACGATGAGAATTCGCAGAACGAAAGATGGCGTCGATCACGCGCATGTTCTTGATAGCATCGTCAAGAGAAACCGCGACAGTGTTCAACCCGCGCACGGCTTCCGCAAACCGTGTCGCCTGCAGGGTGTACTGGTTGACCGCCGGGAACTTGAATTCCTCGGCACCTGATCCAACAAGGTCTCGGCCGTCGTCCACGACCAAACGAGTAGGGTGGTCAGGCAGCGGATTGAACGGGATATCAATTGAGATGTGACCACGCGTCCCAAGCATTTTCATCTGCTGGTGCAATGCAACTTGACCGCCAAAAGTGAACGCGGCGTGTCCGGAAGGGTATCGCAGCAGGGCCGACCCCACGCGATCGACGTGCAGGTCGGGATCAATCTCCAATTGCCCGACCACCTCAAGCGGTTCTTCGCCAAACAACCAGCGCGACATTGTGATGAGATAACAACCAACGTCTAGCAGTGCTCCGCCGCCCCACTCCGGCTTGCTGCGCACATCAGCGGGATCGCGGCGGAAATACGTAAAGTGTCCGTTGATCAGCCGCAAATCGCCAATGCGCCCGCTGGAGATCACGTCCCGAGCTGCCAACCACTGCGGATGTGTCCGCACCATGAACGCTTCGGCGATCTGTACACCAGTGCGTTGTTGTACCGCGCGCAACTGCTCGGCCTCCATCGCGTTGCGTGCAATCGGCTTCTCGCACAGCACGTGTTTGCCACGTTCCGCGGCACGAATCGTCCACGGCACGTGCAGGTGGTTGGGAAGCGGATTGTAAATTGCTTCTATTTCAGGATCGTCAATGAGTTCCTGATACGAACCGTAGGCGCGCGGAATGTTGAGTGAGGCGGCGGCGGCGCGTGCCTTGGCAACATCACGCGATGCGATGGCCACGACCGAACTAATAGGACTTAGTTGTGTGGCCGGAATGACGTCTCGCACAGCAATGTTGGCCGCGCCAAGGACTCCCCACCGAACTGGATTGACGTCGCTCTCGTGTGTCATGGCTGCACGTTACGTGGGCAACATCGCGTTGGCCAGTATGTGCGTGAACCCGAAAACAAAAGGGCCCGGCGATGTGCCGAGCCCCAATGTTCATGCCGTTTGACGTGGCAAACGCTCTGCCGAAAGCATGCTACTTGTCGGATGAATCGTCGTCGTCGAGATTGGACAGCTTCTGCTGCGCTTTGCCCAACGCCTGCTGCGCTTTGCCTTTGAGCTGCTCGACATTGCCCTCGACTTTCTGGCCAGTGTCATCGGTCAGATCTCCAGCGGCCGCGCGCACTCGGCCCTTTGCTTCTTCCGCCATACCTTTCGCGCGATTTTCGGTGCCCTTCTTGTGCATGTCGTCCATACGTAACCTCTTCGGTGAAAGCGTTGTAGTCCCGCGAAGAGATTTACCCCTGTGTTGGCCAGCGGTTCAGCAATTACTTCAAGGCAAATGTGACTTTTGCACAGCAGATGCTTTTGCATGCACTACAATCGGGACCCCGGTTTTCCCGGAACCTGTCTGCGTCGAAAATTCCAATCGGAGGTCCTCCGTCGTTTCGGCTGTCACTTCCACATCCAGCGTTTCACCGGGTCCCCTTTCAGTTCGTGCTTCTTGCACGACTTGCTGATTCGCGGGGAGGTCTGCACCGTCCTTCGCTACTGGTGTCCATTGCACGTTCGACTTGCCGTGCTTGAGCGATACGAACACGCGCATTTCGGGGTTCATTTGTACGATGCGAAAACGGTAGGTCGTTCCAGATTGTGGCATGACCGTTGCCGGTTTCAGCATACCATTGACGCAGCCGACCGTAAAATTGGGTCCGTCACTGCCACAAACAAACGTCTCCTCAGGCAGCATATTGTTGGTGGCGTTTGAGTCACGAACAATCAGCGCCCCGTACAAGCCGTATCCAATTTGATGTTCTTCGTTGCTGTGCGAATGGTAAATGAACGTTCCGGCACGTGGTGGTGTGAACCGCGCCACGAATGAATCGTTTGGGGCAATCCGTGGCGCCGGTTTTCCTTCGCGACCGCTCCACAACCGTACACCGTCAACGTAGCTGTCCTGCAGCGATGCCGCGCCAGTGTACTGCGGTCGCATGTCGGAGCTGGTTCACCACCGTGATGGCAACCGGATCACCGCGTGTGAGTTCGATGGTTTCACTCAGTGCCGGTAGTGGTTTGGTTTGGCATCAATGTCAGGTACCCATCAACGGCCCGCGTCCACGTCATCCGGGACGAGATCGAACGACAAGAAGTGCGACACGTGCCAGGTTTTTCCATTGATTGCCATGACGGTTCGACCCACCCACGGTTTCGGACCTGTGGTATCGATTGGCCCGTCCCAAATGGAGAGCACGAATACGCGATCGATTTGGGATGCCGAGGCGCCAGCGCTGTCAACCACGATTGCGCCGTTCAGCTGCGAGTCCAGTGCGCGGCGATCCAGTAGCGCACGACCGTTCGTTGACGCCCAGCAGTAGTACGTGCCGGGCAATGTTGTCGTGACCACAATCGTGTCGGTGGCGCCGGGAGCAATACGAAGTGCGGTCGCGCTCAAGCCATGCACGGTCAGTGTGTCGGCGGGCCGCGTGTTATGAATGGAAGCACGAATCGCGACTCCCGCTTGTACGCGGAGCAGCGGCCCCGGAACACGCCCGGCCTTTCCCGCTTCAGCGAACGCGAGCACGGTTTCGTGTCGTCCGTTGTCTTCTTCCGGATACCAACCTCCCGCAGCACTTCGAGCGCGGCGGTAAGCGTGTCACGACGAAGTAGCCCGGCACGGGTTGTGTTCGGATTCGCCAGCAATCGATGTTCGAGCAGGGCGGCCGAATCGGCGGCGTCTGCGGCGCGGGCGGCGGTGTTTCGATCAGCACTGTCCCGGTCGCAACTTGCCAGCCAGACCATGGCCAGCGCAATTGCAGACGGGGCGTTTCGCATGGCCCTAAAAACGACGCTGCGCCGGATTTCGTCAAGAGGGCTCCGGATTGCAACAAGGAAGTCCGGAACGCCGAATAGGTGTCTTGACAATAGGTGTGATAACACGCAATATCCGTGATGCCAACCGACCTGCGATCCGAACTTCGGCAGCGCAAGCCGTTCGACAGCCTGCAACAGGAGGCGCACCTCAACCTGGTGCGCACCTTTGCCTTGTTGCAGGACGCGTTCGAGCAGCTATTCAAACCGTACGGCATCAGCAATACGCAATACAACGTCTTGCGCATTTTACGTGGGGCGGAGTTGGGAGGGTTGTGCCGGAATGAATTACGAGACCGGCTGTTGACGCGTATGCCCGACGTTACGCGGTTGCTGGATCGCATGGAGGAAGTCGGGTTGGTCGAACGTGCGCGCGAGTCGACAGATCGTCGTCAGGTCACCACCCGCCTGACGAAACAGGGACGTCGCCTGGTCGACGAGTTGGATGAAGTTGTTGCGGCTGAGCACCAACGGACACTTGGCCACCTGAACAAGACGCAGCTCGCTTCACTCGTTGCGTTGTTGTCGCTCGCTCGCGAAAAGTTATGAAAACTTTCTCCTACGTTGCTGAGGTTCCTTCATGGTGTTCTCAAAAGTTGCAACTCCGCGCCAAATCGATCTCGCGCTGCTCGCATTGCGTGTTTCCACCGGCCTGACCATGGCGGCGCACGGGTATCAGAAAGTGTTTACGTACGGTATTGCGGGAATAACCAGCGGTTTCACCGGCACGGGAATTCCGCTGGCGTCACGGCGGCACCGTTTGTATCCTAGCTCGAGCTCATCGGCGGAATTCTGATCGCCGTTGGATTCCTGACGCGTCCGCTCGCGCTGCTCCTCATGTTCGACATGTTCGTAGCGGCAACGTTTGTCCACTTGAAGGACGGTTTCTACAATCCCAAGGGTGCGGAATTCACGTTGTTGCTCATGGTAAACTTTCTGGCGCTAGGCATCACGGGTGCGGGATCGTAGGCCGCCGACGCGGCCATCGGCAACAAAACGGAGTAAAACACAATGACGGTCATCAACGCTTCGTACACCGTTCCGCCACCACATTATCAGCGGCCGAAAGCATTGGCGTTGGGTAGTGTGAAGCTGCAAGTGGTCAACATCGAAAAGTCCATAGCATATTACGAACGCGTGCTTGGGTTTCAGGTCATTGTTCGCGACGCGACACCGGCGCGCGTTGGCGCCCACGGCAGTGCTGCAACGTTGGTGGAACTCAGCGAGAAGAGTGGCGTGCGGCCGGTGCCACAGCGTGGACTGCTCGGGCTGTCGCCGTGGCCACCGATCCCCTTGATGTCGCAGGTTTGATTGCGGCGGGGGGCGGTCAGGAATGGAGCGGCGCGCCCGTCCGCACGCGCATGGGGCACGTGCACTTGTATGTGGGCGATCTCTCTGTTGCGGCGAAATTTTTCACGAAGGGTTGGGCTTCGACAAGGTGACCGTGCAATTTCCCGGCGCCCTGTTTCTGTCGGCGGGCGGTTATCATCACCATTATGGTACCAACATCTGGGCAGCTGGCTCTCCCGTTGCGAGCGATGACGGCGCGCGCCTGTTGGAGTGGAACATTCATCTCCCGCTGGCGAGAGACGTAGCCGAGGTTGCGCGTTCGCTGGAAGCGGGCGGCATTAACGCCCTTGTCGAAAACGGAAGCGTGCTCGCAACGGATCCGTGGGGCACCAATGTGCGCAATTCCGCGCACCCGTCGGCCTGATCATCAACCGGACTTCGCATCATGAGCAGCGGCGAATTCACGTTCGACACAACGCCGCGCATCATTTGTCGTGACGGCGCTGCGGCAACCTTGGGGCAGCTGGCCCGTGACTGTGGAATGACACACGCCCTGATCGTGACTGATCGGGGCGTTCTGCAAACGGGAATTGCCGACGCGGCGTTGGCGAGTTTTCACCCGGCCGGTGTTGCGCACACTGTGTACGCCGATGTCTTGCCCGATCCGCCCGAGAGTTCGGTGCTCGATGCCGTGCAATTTGCTCGAGCGCAGCGTATTGATGGCGTGATTGGATTGGGTGGCGGGAGTTCGCTGGACACCGCCAAACTCGTCGCGCTGCTCGCCGGCTCGGCCAATGTGCTCAGCGACATTTACGGCGTAGAGTTGGCGCGCGGCGCTCGACTACCGCTCGTGCAAGTGCCAACAACCGCGGGAACTGGTTCCGAAGTAACGGCGATTGCAATTGTCACGACTCCAACGAACGAGAAGAAAGGAGTGGTTTCGCGGTTGCTCTATCCAGACGTGGCGGTGCTTGACGCCACGCTCACACTTGGACTGCCCGCGCGCGTCACAGCGATGACCGGCATCGACGCCATGGTCCACGCGATCGAAGCGTACACGTCTCGGCGCCACAAGAACGCGCTGTCGGACGCTCTCGCAATCCGAGCGCTGCAGCTGCTGTCGGCCAATCTGCCTCGGGTGTTGACCGACGGCGCTGATCGGGACGCGCGGCGCGCGATGCTACAGGGCGCCACGATGGCGGGAATGGCGTTTGCAAATGCGCCCGTCGCGGCCGTGCATGCGCTCGCGTATCCGCTGGGCGGGCACTTTCACGTTCCGCATGGTTTGAGCAACGCGTTGGTGTTGCTGCCGGTGCTGGAGTTCAATCTCGCAGTCGCCGAGCAGCAGTATGCAGAACTGGCACCGCACGTGCGTTCGGCAAACGGCAACGTCACCGCTCGCACTGGTCGCGCGTTCGTTGATGCGATGCGCGAAATGGTTCAGGGGTTGAACCTGGAGCGAACGCTGCGTGGGGTTGGAGTGCAAGAGTCCGACCTGGACTTGCTGGCAACTGACGCGATGAAAGTGCAGCGACTGCTCGTGAACAACCCGCGCGATGTGACCTGGGCGGATGCGCGCGACATCTATCGGAGTGTGTTCTGATGGCCGACGACCCCGTAACGCGTGCCGACTATCGGTATTTCACCACCATCGAAACGCGCTGGATGGACAACGACGCGTACGGGCACGTCAACAACGTTGTGTATTACAGCTTCTTTGACACGGCGGTCAACAAGTGGCTCATCGAGCAAGGCGTCTTGAACGTTCCCGAAAGTGCTGCCATCGGGCTCGTTGTCGAAACGCAGTGTCGCTATTTCCGCTCGCTGACTTTTCCTGATCCGGTGGACGCTGGCCTCCGCGTTGCCCATGTTGGCAACAGCAGTGTGCGTTACGAAATAGCGCTCTTCAAAAATGACACAGAGATTGCGGCTGCGGCCGGACATTTTGTGCACGTGTACGTCAATCGGGCGACCCGCGAATCCGTCCGCATTCCTGACAACGTGCGAGCTGCGTTGGAACAGCTCAAGTAATTGCCACGCTTGCAATGCCTGAACGCAAACAAGGCCGCCATTGCTGGCGGCCTTGCTCGTTACAGCGAACTTCTGGTTCAGGCCTTGCGACGACGACGAGCGGCGACGCCAAGGGCCAGCAAGCCAGTCGCCATGAGCGCGTACGTTGACGGCTCAGGAATGACACCGACTCCAGCGACTTCAAACTGGATGTCGTTGTAATCCGCGTCCGATGAAGCGAGCGGCATACGATCTTCAAAACCGAAACGGGTCGTGTAGCTGCCGCCAAACGAGGAAGCCATGCCTGACGCTGGAAACAGCGAAACGTGCTGGCTGGGGCCATCAGTCCCACGGGTTGGAGCGCCCGTGTAGTACGTGCCGCCCAAAGGCGAGATGTTCTGCAGAACGAACACTACCTCGGAACCAGCAGCCACCACACCAATGTTGAACTCAGAGCCAATAGCAGCTCTGCCCGCGGGGAGGCTCTTGAAGCCTGTCACCGTGGTGTAGTTGCCGCAAGCAGCGGTACAAGCCACGAATGGGTCCGCGGCCGCCCTGATACGGTAGTACAGCTGATCATCATCAAGCGCACTGGTAAACGCAAACCTCACCGACACGTTCCCACCAGTGCTGAAAAATCCGATACTGGATGGCTGCGCGTGTGCCGCGACTGCTGACGAAGCCAGAAGCGCACCGGTGATGATGGCGGAACTCGCCATACGACGAACTGCAGATGCGACGTTCACTGTTAGTCCTCCAAGCATGAGTACGACGAAACAACGCGATGGAATTCCAGGGTGGCACGGGCGGGCACCGCTGCGTGTTGAGTCGCAGTCCAGGCATTCCTTTGACCTACGAGGATAACTATGGTGCTGTTGCGCCCGCGCGTCAAGCATCACGTTCTCGGCACTGTAGGATTTGTGCAACAGTTCGGTATCTCATTCGTAAACACATCGAAACACGGTCCTCGCGTTCAGCTCGCTACTCGTGGTTCAACGGCGTTGCGAATGAAACTCCCTGTGAGGACCTGTTCCCACCCCGTGACGGTGTGATCAGTGTCGGCATCGTTGGCGCCAGTCACGCTGCTTCCCCTCCCCAGTACGCAATCGCCCCCGCCCGCTCCGATCTTCCTTTTTGAACATAACTGAGAGCCGCACCGACCAACGACCCCGCGGCGCAAAACTCCTGACCCTGTGGCCTGGATTGACTTTGGCGGCTCTCGTCGCGCTCGTCGCCTGGTTTATGGCCGAACTCGAAACCCGGCAGTTCGGCCATCCCGTCGTCGAGGCGCTGGTGGTCGCCATCATCCTCGGCATGCTGGTGCGAACGGCGTGGGCCATTCCCCGGGCGACCGAGCCGGGTATCCGGCTGGCCGGCAAGGGGCTGCTGGAATTGGCGGTCTGTCTGATGGGACTGTCCGTGAACTTGCCGCTGCTTCTTGCCGCCGGCCCCGCACTGGCAGTGGGCGTGATGCTGCTCGTGGTCGTTGGCCTCGCGCTGAGCTACCTCCTTGGCCGAATGTTCGGGCTGCCGCACAAACTCGCGGTGTTGGTTGCCTGTGGGAATGCCATCTGTGGCAATTCCGCGATCGCCGCCGTCGCCCCTGTGATTGGCGCAGACGCGGAACAGGTGGGGGCCGCCATCGCGATCACGGCAATTCTTGGGGTGGCGGTGGTGCTTGGGCTCCCCTTTCTCATCGCTCCGCTCGGCCTCTCCTTCTACCAATACGGTGTTCTGGCCGGTCTGACGGTCTACGCCGTGCCGCAGGTGCTGGCGGCGGCGTTTCCCGTGAGTGTGTTGTCGGGGCAGGTGGGCACGCTCGTGAAGCTGATTCGGGTGCTCATGCTTGGCCCCGTGATGCTGTTCTTCGCGCTCCGACGTTCCAGACCGGCGCGCAATGGCTCGGCACTGTCGCGGTGGGTTCAGCAAGGTCCCTGATTCGCGCCCTCGGCCAGTATGTCCCGTGGTTCATCGTGGGATTTCTGTTACTTGCCGCTTTCCGTGCTGCGGGATGGATGACGGACACGAGCGTACGGTTGGCGCATCGAGCCGCAACGGTTCTCACGATAGCCGCTATGGCGGCCCTGGGCCTCGGTTGCGATCTGCGGGCCATTGCGCGCGCTGGCCCTGGTATTGTGGCGACGGTGGTGGGGTCACTTTTCCTCCTGATTGCGCTCAGTGTGCTCTTGATTCGCTTGCTGGGGATTGTGTGAGTGTGTGGCGCGTTATGCCACAGCGTTGGGGGCCAATGCGCCACCACGTGCATCCGGCTGGAGCAGGTTCGCGGTAGCCGCGGGAGCGGTGCGTAAATCCTCCCGTTGTGGCGCGGTACTTGCCTTCTGGTACCTGGTACGCCTGACCGTCACCTGGGTGGAGGCCGCAGCAACACAACATGTCGAGAGATCGATCGTTCGCAGCAAACTGGAAGAGCGACATCCCCGCTGGGATCGTGGTCGCGATCATCGCGGGGCCGCTGTGCGTGGGCATCGCGCTTGCATCGGGTGCGCCACTATTCAGTGGGATCATCTCCGGTGTCATTGGAGGCATCATCGTCGGACGCGTCAGCGGCTCGCAGCTGTTGGTCAGTGGGCCGGCGGCCGGACTTGCTGCCATCGTGATCACGTCGATCACGCAGTTGGGTTCGTTCTCCGCATTTCTTGTCGCCGTGGTACTGGCTGGATTGATGCAGATCGCGCTGGGTGTCGCGCGCGCAGGAATTGTCGGGTACTACTTCCCGTCCAGCGTCGTGAAAGGCATGCTCGCGGCGATTGGCGTGGTGCTTGTTCTCAAGCAGTTGCCGCACGCGTTGGGATACAACGCCGACTACGAGGGCAGCGAAACGTTTGCCCAGATGTCGGGCGGCAACACGTTCTCAAACATCCTGGCCGCACTCGAGCGGCCGCATGTTGGTGCACTCTTCATTTGCTTGTTTTCGCTGGCCATTCTGACGCTGTGGAACACGAACAACTTCAAGCGACTTCGGGTGCTGCCGGCACCGCTGCTGGTCGTAGTGGCCGGAGTTGCACTGAATGCGCTGTTCCGCAGCGCATTGCCCGAGTTCGCCCTGTCCGGCAACAGTTTGCTCACGCTGCCGGTCATTCGTTCATTCAATGAGTTGTCGTCGCTGATTCTGACTCCGGATTGGTCGGTGCTGCTTCGACCACAGGTCTACCTCGTTGGCTTGACCATTGCGCTGGTCGCGAGTCTGGAAACGTTGCTGAGTCTCGAAGCGACTGACAAGATCGATCCCTACAAACGAGAAGCGCCGCCCAGCCGAGAGCTGATTGCCCAGGGTATTGGCAACACTCTCTCGGGACTTGTTGGCGGCTTGCCGATTACCGGCGTGATTGTGCGAAGTGCGGCGAACATCGATGCCGGTGCGCAATCACGCTGGTCCACCATGATACACGGCCTGTTATTACTCGTCTCGGTGATAGCGATTCCCGTGTTGCTGAACAAGATCCCTCTGGCGGCTATCGCCGCCATTCTGTTGTACACCGGATATCGATTGGCACATCCAGCGTTGTGGAAGAACGCGTGGAACGTGGGTCGTCCGCATTTTGCGGCCTTTGCCGTAACGGTCGTGACAACGGTACTCACGGATTTGCTGATTGGGATTGTGGTTGGATTCGCGGTGGGTGCCTTTTTTGTACTGCTGGGTCAACTGCGCACGCCGACGTTGGTTGATCACAACCCGCCGGGTGCGGTGCTGCGGCGATTTGTCTTGCCGGAACTCGTGACGTTTCTGAGCAAGGCCGAAGTCGCGCAAACACTTGCCGCGCTCCCAGCCGGAAGCCGCGTTGAGATTGATGGTCGTGGCGCTCGACACATCGACTACGACATTCTCGAACTCATTACAAACTTCCGCGCGACAGCGGTGCTGCGCGATATCGATTTCCGATTGGTGGGGATGCCGTCCATCGCAACCGTACCGGTGCACACGCGTTAGGACCTTTCCGCTGTACAACGACCAACGCCTGAGGATACATGGAGCACTTTAGACGCATTTTGGCGAACAACCGGCAGTGGGCCGCTCGCATGAAGGCCGACGATCCCACGTACTTTGCGCGACGCTCCGCGCACCAGGAACCACATTTTCTGTTTATCGGGTGTTCCGACAGCCGTGTGCCGACGGAGCTGCTTACCGGGGTGGCGCCGGGCGAACTCTTCTCGCATCGAAATATCGCAAACCAGGTGTTCCCGACCGACCTGAATCTGCTGTCCGTCATGCAGTACGCAGTTGATGTGCTGGATGTCGAGCACGTCGTAGTATGCGGACACTACAATTGCGGAGGCGTCAAAGCCGCCTTGGGTACAGCCAGCTACGGAGTCGTGGATCACTGGCTCAGCAACATCCGGAACGTCGTGCGCTGGAACCAGGATGAGCTGGACGCGATCCCCGACGAAGACGCGCGTCTGCGCCGGTTGGTTGAATTGAACGCCATCGAGCAGGTGTATCAATTGTCACGCAGTCCGATCATCCAACGCAGTTGGCAGCGGGGCCGCCGCCCCATGTTGCATGGCCTGGTGTACGACTTGCACGACGGACTGCTGCGTACGCTCGTGTCGGGAATCGACGGACCAGAGAAGGCGCGGGAACTTCCACATTCCGCGAATGACGGACGCGCGGCACGGCTTACGACGAGTGAGATGGCGATTAGTATGTAGCGATCTATGGACAACGTTACACACGCGCTGGCAGGCTGTTTGTTGGCGGCCGGCACCGTCACCGTAGTAGAACGTCGTGGCGTGCCGCTGCCGCGCAGTTTTCGCGTCATCGCGTCGACCGTCGGAATAATCACGGCCGAGCTTCCGGATGTCGATCTGGTGTACGCCGGATCGCTGCTGGGTATGGGGAAGCTTGGATATCTGCTGCACCATCGTGGGCACACGCACACGGTCTTGTTTGCGATTGCGAGTGCGCTGTTGGTATGGCTAGCCGTACTCGCATTCCGCAGGGAGACCCGCGCTCTCCCGATCAGGAATGTGTTCCTCGTGCTGGCACTGCTTGGCACCGGATCGCATCTCGCATTGGACTACACCAACAACTACGGCGTGCATCCGTTCTGGCCGGTGGTCAATCGTTGGTTTTATGGCGACGCAGTTTTCATCGTGGAGCCGTGGTTCTGGATCGTGGCCATTCCGCCGCTCTTCCTGTTTTACCGGGGCCGAGTGCCGCGGTCGCTGCTCGGACTGTTATTGATCGCTATTCTCGTCGCGTCGTGGCTGCTGGGTATGGTTGGCGGTGGAGTTGCGGCGGCGCTGACCGCGGCGACGGTCATCTGGACGCAGTGCCTTCGTTTCGTGCGTGCGGAGCGTCGCATCGCGTATGGTGTGGTTGCCTGGCTCGCGGTTGAGACCGTGTTTGGTGTGGCATCGGCACAAGCGCGAACTGCTGTTCAGGCGTCGGTCGGAAGGCAAACGTTTCGTGACGTATCCCTGACGCCACTCATCGGGAATCCGCTGTGTTATCATGCGTTGGTGGTGGAAGTGGACGGGCCAACGTATCGCCTGACGAATGCGATGGTCGCGCCGTTCGGCCGCGTTCGAAGTGCCGCCGCGTGTACCAGTCAGGGCCAGCGCGATTTCCCGGGCGGCTCGGCATTTGGTCCGAATTTGTCAGCGAACGTCTCGAACGAAATGGTTCGTTGGACCAACGAGTGGAGTGTACCGCTGTCTGAGCTTACGCGCATTGTCAGCACGCACTGTGAAGCGGCCGCCGCGATGGAGTTTATCCGTGTGCCGGTGTGGAGCGAACTCAATAATGGTGACGTCGAAATTGGGGATGCGCGCTTTGGCACAGGCGCGCGAGGGTTTGCGTCCTTGACCGCTTCGGCACATCCGGGTCAGTGTCCGCGTTTTTTACCAGGGTGGACGCCGCCGCGCGAAGACTTGCTGCGTTAAGCGTGACTTGGCGCTCCGAGTCACAAGTGAAGATCGTGCATCGGCAGCGAATCACGCGCCCGAACACCCGCAGCGAACGGACCGAGCAAGTGCACAATGCTGTTGGCGTAGTAATTGACCAGAGGGCGGCCCCGCGGCAATACCACATACCCGTCGCCGGCGCGTGCAATGATCCGGCGGAGACGCAGCATCCGGTACGCACGGTCAAATGTCTCCTCGATGTCGCGGTCGGCGCGCACCACGCGCCCGTTGAGTTCCACCAGCACGTCGCGCATCGCCGCCATGCGCTCCAGCAGTTTGTCGCGCGGCACAAACTCGGCATCAAAGCTCTGAAGGGCCGCGCAGGCGAGCGGCACAGATGTGACGGGAATGATGTTGCCAATGCGCTGCAGCATGGAATCGCAAAACTCCTGCACGTGCGGTAGTCGTTCGGAACGCGGCAGATTCGCGAGCACAACGTTCTCTGATTCGAGATCGGTCAACCAGCTGTCAATGGATACCGGTGCACCAATCGTCACGGCTGCGCGCCCGTACCGCTTCCAGCGGCCGGTGACCATTCGCCCAACGTTCGACAGCAGATAGCTGCCAACTTCGCGAATCTGGTGCGCGCGAGACGACACCGGACGTTCCGCACGCGTTTCAAGTTCACGCAGCAGCGTTCGGTCCTCGAGCACGCGATCGTAGTTGATCCCGACCGGCACGACGTACATGCGCGCGCGGCATTCGGGATCGCGCGCGACGCCGAGCGCGTAGTCGAGCAGGCCAATCTTGCCCGGGCGCAGCGCACCGTCACGCGAAAGGCCCCCTTCGGGAAACACCCCCTGCGTGACACTGTTGCGCGTGATCAGCTGCACGTAGGCTTCGAGCACCGAGTGATACAGCGGCTCCCGAAAACGGCGGCGGATGAAATAGGAGCCAAAGGTCTTGAACAGGTATTCCAGAGGAAATGCACGCGCCCACTCACCAACCGCGTACGAAATGGACACATCCCCCATCATCACGTACGCCACCAACACGTAGTCGGCGTTGGAGCGGTGATTCATCAGATAGATGACAATGGAATCACGCGGCAATCCACGAAATGGATCCGGGCGCTCGTACTCCACCGACACTTTGTAGAACAGTCCCAGGAGCGCGCGACTCACCCAGTATCCCAGACGATAATACGCCAGAATATTGAAGAACGGCACAATCTCGTTGAGGTAAACACGAACGCGGTGCCATGACTCGGCCTCCGTCATGCTTGATTCACCGACGTGATCGGCCACATGCTGATGAACGGCCGCTGCCACCGCTGGGAGCGCGAGTACCTGATCAATCACGAACTGTTTGCGCGTGAGTTTGAACCGGTCGATGCGCACACGACCGCGTAAAACCGTTCGGCGTCCAAGTCGGCGCGCGTATCGGGTCGCGGCAAACGCAACCACTGCCGCGCCCGAAAGCGCCGCCAACACCAACAACAGATCCCGGTTGATTGCGGTCAAGAGGATGACACGGAGTGAATCGAGAGAGCCGCGCGCGAGCGACGCCAGGCCGGTGCAGACCGCCAGATATAGACCGCTGGAACAGGCGAGCGCCAGATGCGCGACCCACTAAGTTGCCCTGATGACCGCACATCGTGCCGATGCACCAACCGTGGCCACACGCGATCACGCCATGAGCGCACGGGTCGTGCGTCGGGTGCCGCTGCTGTACGCCTCGGGTGCAGATGCGCTCACGGACCGGCCGGCGCACGTGCGCGCGAGTTCGGGAATGGCATGGATTGGAGATCGACTCGCGGTGATACAGGACGACGCCAATTTTGTCGCGTTCGCCGATGCTGAGAGTGGGCACTGCGAAGTCGTCGTGCTTCCGGCCGGACATGATGGCTTGCGGCAGTTTGACGCCGGACGTGGCAACAAGCGATACAAACACGACTTTGAAGCGCTGGTTGCGATTGGGCGCAATCCAACCCAGCTGATCGCGTTCGGTTCGGGGTCGTCGTCACACCGTGAAAGTATTCTGGTGATTCCCGATGCGGCGGCAGCACCATCAACGGTTCGGGTAGTGCACGCGCCGAGGTTTTACGCCGGACTTCGCGCATGCGTGGATTTCGGAGGCAGTGAGTTGAATGTCGAAGGAGCGGCAATTGTTGGGGAGCATGTGCGTCTGTTCAATCGTGGCAACGGCGCCTCAACTGGTGCGAGGGTGCCCGTGAATGCGACCTGTGATATCAACTGTGCGGAGCTCTTGTCGCATCTCGAAGACCCGGCACGCGGAGTCGCTCCATCACCGCAATGTGTCACGCAGTATGTCCTGGGCGATGTCGAAGGTGTACGACTGTCGTTCACCGATGCGGTCGCCGCTGACGACGCCGTGATGTATGTCGCCGCAGCTGAAGCGTCGCCAGACGCTGTGCGGGATGGTGCCGTTTTCGGCTCGGCGATTGGTGTCATCGAAACGCGCGATGGACGGCGCGCCGCACGATGGACGCCTCTCAGCTGGGGCGATGGTGAAATAGCGCGAGTAAAGGTGGAAGGGGTGGCTGTTGGTCGGCGCGCCGGTCAGCTCTTTGTCGTCGTCGACCGTGACGAACATGATACACCGAGCGAATTGTTCGAACTGGAGATTTCAGGCTTCCCTCGCGACTGAGTGGCAGCGCAAACGTCATTCGTACGTTATCGTGTTTACGAGTATGCTATAGCCCCTCTCCGTTTCAGAAAACGCTCACTCCGGAACCAGAGCCATGAACCGCCTTGGTGTCACACTCATTCCCGTGGCGTGTCTGGGCGCCTGCATGGCCTCGGCTCCCCCCCAAACGGCGACGCCCAAACAACTCGGCGGGTATTTCTGGACTGAGCAGCGCGTGGGCACAACGCACACGCTGATGCCGTCGCCGAAGACGGTCGTGTACGGTGGTTACGATGCGGATGCAAAACCAGCGCTGCGCATTGCATCGGGCGATGAGGTCAATGTAGGCACCGTTTCCACGTGTGGCGCGCGACTACTGCAGCCTGGCAAAGACACAGGCACGATTGAACAGGCCTATCGCGCCATCGCTGGTCCTGATCGCGACACGACTTTGCGGCGAGGACCTGGTGGCCACATTCTGACGGGGCCGATCTATATCGAGAGTGCCGAGCCTGGCGATGTGCTCGAGGTTCGTATCAAGGCGATTGAATTGGACATTCCGTACGCCTGCAATTCGTTTTCATCGCGCAGTGGATTTATTCCAGAAGATTTTCCGAACACGTCGAAAACGAGAATCGTCCCGCTCGATCGCCAGCGCATGATTGGGCATTTCGATTCCACCGGCATTGAAATTCCGTTGCGACCGTTCTTTGGCAGCATGGGATTAGCGCCGGCCGTGGGTCGCATCAATAGCGCGCCACCCAGCACACATGCCGGCAATCTCGACAACAAGGAATTGATCGCCGGTACAATTCTGTACATCCCGGTCAAGTCACGCGGTGCGTTGTTTCAAGTAGGAGACGGACACGCGGCGCAGGGTGATGGTGAGGTGGATATCACGGCGCTCGAAACTGCGCTGCGCGGTCGGCTGCAGTTCATCGTGCGAAAAGACATGAAGATCACGTGGCCTCGGGGCGAAACGCGCACGCACTGGATTGCGATGGGCACCGACAGCAATCTCACCACCGCGACGAAAACCGCGGTGCGACAGGCCATCGTGTTGTTGAGTGACGTGAAAGGCATGTCGCGCGAAGACGCCTACATGCTGATCAGCACAGGTTGCGATGTGCGCATTACGCAGCTGGTAGACGGCACGATGGGCGTGCACGTGATGATTCCGAAATCGCTGTTTGTCGGTGCGCGGAAGTAGCAAATCGTATCGGGTCACGTGCGGTCTTTAACTGCCGGGACGCCGAGAAGGGCCGAGAATGCTGAGAACTGCTGAGACAGCAACGGCTTATGAAGCGGAGAAAAGACGGAGTCATCGGATCAGGCGGCTGCTTCACGCCCAAAGGGCCAGGGAACGATTGCCTAATGGAGAGTTCTCATATTTTTGGTAAAAGAAGTTCATGCAGTTCGGTGGTTCGGCCTCTCTGTGTTTTTCTCAGCAAATCTCAGCATTCTCAGCGGTTCTCTGCGTACCGGCAGTTAGCAGCGGCCGCGCGCAGACCAGCGTGCGCATTCATTCTCGGGAATTCACGGCGCCGCACCCGGACACGCCGTGCGCACCAGCGGAAAATTGATCCGTCGAGTGGTGCCACCGTTCGGGCCCTCGATGTACGCGAGCGGCGAATCGCGCGAGATTGATTTGTATCCGATGCGCTGCGGATAGTCGTGGTTCAGATTCTCGAACACAATTTCACGCGCGTCGATCGTTTTGGATCGAAACTCTGTGTACGCCTGACCCGACGGCGACGCCGCGTATACCAGTGTGTCGCCTTTGGTGAAAATGCGCAGATGTTCGTATTCGCGAACCGCCCCGTTGGTCGTAGTGCGAGACATGCCCAGCAGCGTTCCACCACGCGGCGCCATCCACTGTTCTTCCACCACGGATATGGCCGTCGTGCGTGACCAACAACCGGACAGCCACCCGATTCTTTCGCTGGGTGCACCTTCTTGTGCCGCACCTGCGCTGGCGAGCGACAGGTAAAGCGTGATCAACGCACTGGGTACAGGGACGAACAGTCGGCGGGACATAGTGGCGTGATGAAGGGAACGCTTTGAGTGTGCTTCACTATGCGGCGGGGGCCGTTGATTGTCTTGTGAGAACCCGACGCGCGCAAGGCTGTGCCGAATTGATCTCGTGTGCCTGACAAACGCATCGGTACCGTCGTGCAATCCGTTGGGAACACGGAATTGTCGCCAAGCATTGGCGGGATGGAGCTGTAGTAGCAGCGCCGTGACGGGTCCGGAGCTGTGCTGGTGTGCGATTTCGCGTTCAGGATTGCGCTGGTAGCCCCGGACGTGCAGCGGAGTTACCATCTCCCGCCATGAAACCTAAGGAACTCACCCTTCGCGGCCTGATACTCGGTGCGCTGCTGACCACCGTGTTCACGGCTGCCAACGTCTACCTCGGCCTCAAAGTTGGGCTGACATTCGCGTCATCCATTCCGGCGGCCGTGATCTCGATGGCGATACTGAGTGCCGTCAAGGATTCATCGATTCTTGAGAACAACATCGTGCAGACCGTTGCGTCGGCCGCGGGCACGTTGTCGGCCATCATCTTTGTGTTGCCGGGATTGGTCATCGTTGGATGGTGGACCGGGTTTCCATTCTGGCAATCGTTTCTGATTTGTACGAGCGGCGGTGTGCTGGGCGTGTTGTTCACGATTCCGTTGCGCCGAGCGTTGGTGACGAATTCGGATTTGCCGTATCCCGAGGGCGTGGCGGCGGCAGAAGTACTGAAGGTGGGATCGAGCGCGCGTGGTGAAGGCGCAGCGGACGCCGGCGAAGCGCGCGAAGGACTGACGGCCGTTGTGCTGGGTACTGTGGCCTCTGCCGGGCTCGCCATTGTCGCGGCGACGCGGGTGCTTGCGGCGGAAGTAAGCAGTGTGTTTCGTCTGGGCGCGTCGGCGGCCAGCGGATATAGCGTTGCCTGGTCGCTTGCACTGTTTGGTGCGGGACATCTGGTGGGTTTGTCCGTTGGGCTCGCGATGTTGGCGGGCCTTTTGATTGCGTGGGTTGGCGCAGTTCCCATTCTCACGTATTTGCATCCGGCGGCTGATGCGGCGTCGTTGACGTCGAACACGACGATGTTGTGGCGTACGCAGGTGCGTTTCATTGGCGCCGGAGCGATTGGAGTGTCGGCGATCTTTACACTGGCGACACTGGCGAAGCCGGTCATTGGCGGACTGGTCAGCACGTTGCGCGCGTCGAAAGCGACAGCAACTGGTGATGATCGCGATCGCGATTTGTCGCCCGGTTGGATTGTTTCGCTCACGATCGTGTGTCTCATTGTGACGGGATATCTCGCCTACAGTTTTGCGAGCGCATCTGCATTGGCGCCGCACGCCGTTTCGTTAACACTTATGGCGGTGCCGTTTGTGTTTGTTGTTGGCTTCCTGATTGCGGGCGTGGCCGGCTATATGGCGGGGCTTATTGGTGCGTCAAACAGTCCGATTTCAGGTATAGGAATTCTGGGCATCGTGACCTGTGCCACGATCGTCGCGCTGGTGGTTCCGCCGACGATCGAAACGCGTTCAGTGCTGGTCGCGTTCGCGTTGTTCATCACGTCCATCGTGTTTGCGTGCGCGACGATATCGAACGACAACCTACAGGATCTCAAGACCGGACAGCTGGTTGGAGCGTCGCCCATCAAGCAGCAGATTGCATTGATTGTGGGTGTGGTCGCGGGTGCTGCTGTTATTCCACCAATTCTCAATCTGCTGGCGAAGGCGTACGGTTTTGCCGGTGCACCCAATATTGATGTCGTCTCGCAAAATCCACTCGCGGCACCGCAGGCGACCCTCATTTCGGCGCTCGCACAAGGCGTGATTGGCGGAAGCCTCGACTGGAAGATGATTGGCATTGGCGCTGCGTTAGGCGTTGCGCTCATCATTGTTGATGCGGTGCTCAAGGCGTCGAAAAAGTCTGGTCTCCCGCCGCTCGCGGTTGGTATTGGCATTTATCTGCCGATGTCGGCGACGTTTGCGGTCGTAGTTGGCGCTATGGTTGGTCACTGGTACAACGGGCGTGCTGCAAAATTGAAAGAACCTGCGCGTGCGGAGCGTCTTGGCACGCTGGTGGCGTCCGGCATGATCGTGGGTGAGAGTCTGTTTGGTGTGCTCACGGCGGGGTTGATCGTCGGTCTCAAAAACGACGCGCCGTTAGCGCTGGTACCGGAAGATTTTGTGGCGGCCAAACCGCTAGGTCTGATTGCCTTTGTGGTTTTGGTGGTGGCACTGTATCGCTGGATGTTGGGGCGGACTTCCCGCAGTCACGCGTAACCTCTCACCCTCGGAGTTGCATGACGCTACGTATCGATCACCTGTCAAAAACATACGCGAATGGCGTACGTGCATTAAACGACATATCGCTGACAATCGCGCCCGGCATGTTCGGATTGCTGGGCCCGAACGGCGCGGGCAAGTCGACATTGATGCGCACGATCGCTACGCTGCAACCGCCGGATAGTGGGTCGATTCATTTTCGTGACGTCGATGTGCTCACGCAACCGAACAGTCTGCGACCGCTTCTCGGTTACCTCCCGCAGGAATTCGGGCTGTATCCGAACATGCCGGCCGAGGCCATTCTCGATCACTTCGCCACACTTAAGGGTGTCTCGAATGCCGGTGAGCGGAGGGAGCTCGTGGGTGCGCTGTTGCAGCAAGTGAATCTGTATGACGTGCGCAAGAAGAGCGTAGGCGGTTATTCCGGCGGCATGAAGCAACGGCTTGGCATTGCGATTGCGTTGGCGGGAAGTCCGAAGTTGTTGATTGTGGATGAGCCGACCGCGGGTTTGGATCCAACGGAGCGCAACCGCTTCCTGAACCTGCTCGCGGATATCGGTGATGACGTCGTCGTCATTCTCTCTACGCACATCGTGGACGACGTGCGGGAATTGTGTTCGCAGATGGCCATCATCAACAAAGGTGCTGTAGTCGTTCAGGGCGTACCGAGCCGGATCCTGGAAGAAGTGCGCGGGCGCATCTGGCGGCGCACCATCCCGCGGTCGCAGGCGGACGACTATCGCCAGCGTTTCCAGGTGATTTCAACAAAGATGTCGGCTGGAAATACCGTGTTACATGTGTACAGCGACGCGGATCCCGGCGACGATTTTGTTGCGATCGAGCCGGATCTCGAAGACGTCTATTTCCATCGGCTCGCGGCCGCGAGCGGTGGTCGCCTTCCGGTGGAGGCGTGATGTTCGGCGCACTGTTTCGATTCGAGCTGCGCAGCCACTTTCGGCGCCCCACGACGTGGCTCTATGTGGGTACGATGTTTCTGATCGCGTTTTTCGCGGTCAGCACGGACGCCGTGATTGTTGGCGCGGCGCTCGGCAAAGTGAAAAAGAACAGTCCGTACGCGCTGGCGCAGGTGTATGCAATTGTGTTGGCAATCGGACAGATCATCACCAGTGCTCTCGTGGGTTCGGCAGTGCTGCGGGATTTTGAGGCTGGCGTGCACGAATTGCTCTTTACCACGCGCATGACACGCGGCGCGTATCTGGCGGCGAAATATCTGGCGGCGCTCGCGGCCCTGCTGCTGGTCTTTGCGGCGATGCCTCTTGGCGCGTTGGCCGGCACCATCATGCCATGGGTCGACGCCGACACGGTACAAACGATCAACGTGTGGCACTACATCCAGCCATTCCTCGTGGTTGGCGTGCCCGGCGTGTTCTTTCTCAGTGCGATGTTGTTCGCGGTGGGATCACTCACCCGCAGTTCATTTTCGGTATACGTCACCGGCATTCTGCTGCTCGTTGGTTATTCGATTGCCGATGATCTGGTGCGCACGCTGGATCGCGATCAATTGGCAAACCTGGTTGATCCGTTCGCGCTTCGGTCAATCGACCTCGTCACGCGTTATTGGACACCGGTCGAGAAGAACACACTCTTGCTCCCGGTGGGCGGTTTCCTGGGTGCGAACCGCGCGTTGTGGGCGGCGGTTGGCGCCGTGTTACTGGTCATCACGTTTCGCTTCATGCGGCTCGAGAAAGAACCACGCTCGATTCGCCTTGGGCGCCGCCGCAGAGAGGTCGCTGAACTGCCGCCCGCACCCGTTGCCCCACGCGCGACGAGTTACGCGCCGCCCGGAGTGATGGCCGGATGGTGGAGTGTGACGCAGTTCCACTCGCGTTCTCTGCTTCGTTCGGTTCCGTTTCTGGCGATCGCGGCAATTGGCATCATCAACGTGCTCATGAGCGGATGGTACGCCGACCAGAACGGGCAGAACCGTTCCTGGCCAATGAGCTGGCTGATGGCAGAGACGTCGGTCGGTGCATCGGGGCTGTTCATGGTAGTGCTGCTGACGTTTTACGCCGGTGAACTCGTGTGGCGTGAGCGTCAGGTGAAACTCGACCAGGTACTTGATGCGTCGCCCGTGGCAACCGCCAGTGTTGTGATGGGCAAGATGTCGGCGATGATGTTGTTGTTGCTCGCGTTTGCGACCGTTGCGATGCTCGCCAGCATGCTCGTGCAGATCCTCAAGGGATATCCGCTGATCAACGCGCCGGTCTACCTGCTGTACGTCTATCTCGCCGACTATCCGAGTTGGTTTGTCATGATGGCGATTGCGTTTCTTGTGCAATCGGTGGTGCCAAAGAAGCCGATCGGGCACGTTATCATGATTCTGGTTTGGGTCAGCAGCATTGTCCTCGCAAACCTCGGCTACGACTACCGTCTGATGCAGGTTGGCTCGGCGCCGGTGCTGCGCTGGTCCGATCTCAACGGCACCGGGCCGTATCTGCGGGCCTTTATTGCCGTACATGGTTACTGGCTTAGCGTGGCCGTGGTGGTTGGCGTACTCACGTACGTTGCGTGGCACCGCGGTACAACTGCGGGAACAATCGCAGCACGAATACGCACTCGGTTTCGCGGAAGCGCGCGGGCGCTGCTGGCCGGCGGTCTTGTAAGCGCCGGTGCGTTCGGTGGCCTGTTTTATTACAACGCCAGCATTGAGAATCCGTATTTTACGCGCAAGGAAGGAGAGGCGCGTCGTGCGGCGTACGAACAGCGCTGGCGCCCGTTTGAAAACATGCGTCTGCCAAAAATCGTCGCCGTGTCGTTGCAAGTTGACTTCGAACCCACGGCGCGGAAGGCGCGAACGGCCAGCACCTACACCATGGTCAACCGGACGACACGTCCAATCGACAGCGTCTTGGTTGACGTGGCCAACGACCAGCAAGGCCTTGCCGTGACGCTCGATTCGCTGTCGTTTGATCGTCCATCAACATCGCTTGCCACTGACAAACCGTATGGCGTGAACCTGATGAAATTGAGCACGCCACTCGCGCCCGGTGATTCGATGCGGCTTCGCGTGGTGCAGCGATTTGCTGTTCGCGGCTACCCCAACGGCCAGCCCGATCGCTCACTGGTCGAAAACGGTACGTTCTTCAATCGGGACAAGTTCGCGTCTCTGGGTTATCAAACAGACGACGAGTTGGCCAGCGATGAACTGCGTCGGAAGTACAAACTACCGTTAGCGCGCCGAGGAAAAGCGCGCGACGACTCGGTCGCATTGCAGCGTCAGTCTTTTTTGGCCGACGCAGACTTCGCTTCGTTCGAAGCAACCGTCAGTACTGATCCCGATCAGATAGCGATGGCGCCAGGCTATCTGGAGAAAGAGTGGACTACGAATGGGCGTCGGTATTTTCACTACGTGATGGATTCGCCGATGCCCGCTTTCTTTTCGGTGTTGTCCGCGCGCTGGGAAGTGTCGAAGGCAATGTGGGGCGCTGTGCCAATCGAGGTCTACTATCATCCAACGCACAAGTTTAACGTCGCGCGGATGCTCGAAGCTTCGAAGGCATCGCTCGAGTTCTACTCGAAAGAGTTCGGACTATATCAACATCGACAGCTGCGCATTGTCGAGTTTCCCCGATACGCCGGATTCGCACAGTCATTCCCGAACACCGTGCCGTACTCGGAGGATATTGGGTTCGTCGCGCGCGTGGATACCACCGATGTGGAGGACACCGATCTCCCGTACTTCGTCACGGCGCACGAGATCGCGCATCAGTGGTTCCCGTATCAACGCATGCCGGCCGACGTGGAGGGTTCGCAGATGTTGTCGGAGTCGTTGTCGGAATACGCGGCGCTGGTCGTTACCGATCGCCGCCATGGCCGCGCGTTCACGCAGAAGTTTTTGCGTGCGGAGCTTGATCGGTACCTGCGTGGTCGCGCCGGCGAGACGAAAGGCGAACGGTCCCTCACTCGCGTCGACCTGCAGAGCTACATCTGGTATCAGAAGGGTTCGCTCGCGCTGTTTGCGTTGCGCGACCTGATCGGTGAGTCCGCGTTGCATGGGGCGCTCCGGGCGTATCTCGACGAGGGGCGATTTGCCGGACCGCCGTACGCGACATCGCTCGATCTCATGAAACACATTGTTGCGGCCACACCGGATTCACTGAAGTATGCGATCGACGACTACTTCGATACGATCACACTCTGGGATGTTCGCACCGACAGCGTGTCGACCGCGTTACTGCCAAGCGGGGAGTACAAGGTCACCATCTCGGCCACATCGAAAAAGCTGCGGGCCGACTCACTGGGCGCCGAAACCGAAGTCGCAATGAGTGACTACGTGGATGTCGGCGTGTTCGAGGCACCGCCGTTAGGGGCGCGTATTGGCAAACCTCTCGCTCTGCGCAAAATGAAAGTGGTGAGTGGGACCGCGAACTATGCGTTCATCGTGAACAGCAAACCGGCACGTGCGGGCATTGATCCGTACAATCTGCTCATCGATCGCAACCCGGGGGACAATACGAAAGACGTCGTTGTGAAGAAGTGAACGTGGGGCGCGCGAGCCCACGCCAGTTCGCGTCGCTTCATCGCTGAATGTTTCCTGCAGGCCGAGCGCCGCGCGCTGCGCCGCCCGACTCCAGCGTGGCCGCCAATTCGCCACCGACCAGTACCGCGAGCGCGGCAATGTATACCCAGATCCGCAAGACTATCACGGAGCCGACCGCACCGTACACTCGGTTGTAGCGTCCGAAACCCGCGATGTACATCCGAAACGGCACGATCGCCAAGGTCGTCAAGGCGGCTAACGTGTTCGAGACCACGCCGGTGGCCCGATGATGACGGAACGTTTATCCGGGTTATGTGTGGCGGCTAAAGTGCAACGAGCGGGCCCGCACCTGCGCGGTCACGGGCGCGCAGTGCATTCGCGACGGCAGGACTATGCGCGCTTCGGCTCGCGCTGAACGACCTCAGTCACGCGGTCGAAGCTGCTCGTCGGCGCCTCCATACCAGGACCGGGAAGCGGTTCGCGCGAGCGGCGGTAGAAGTAGCCGGCGATTGCCAGCAGCGCAATGATCAGCACCCCCAGCACGTACTGACCACGTCGAGGCCGGTCGACGCCGGGTACCAATTCGTCACGCATGTACAGCCTCCGGGGGACGTGATCCGCAGCGCATCGCCGTCATACACTTGCTTCAACACCGGGCCTGCCAGATTGATGCCGTCAGCGTGGCCGATAACGGTCAACGAATCGAGAATCGATATACGACTTGAGCCAGAGCGCAGCGCGGCCGCGAAACACGTGTCCCTTCCATCGCATGATAGCGCTGCCATCGGCAGTCTCGAGAATGGACAGGTAACTCTGCTGCGGTTGGTAAATCGCAGCGTCACGATGTGTGTCGCCCGCCAATGCCGCTCTCAGATTCTCTGTGAGCACCGGCCCTTCGCGAACTGCGTAAACGCCCGCCTTGGGAATCCACGGAAAGTCGCGCAATCCAACGCAATCGCCTGCCCCCCACACGGGAGCGCCGCCGATCGAGCGCAATGTCGAATCCACTTCCCAGAAATGGTGTGCGTCTTTTGGCAAATCGCTGTTGCGCGTGCACGCGACCGGCGCCGCACCGCCAAGCCAGACGGTAACCGTCGACGGCACTCTTCGACCGTCGGCGAGTAGCACTCCATCTGCAGTAACTGAGGTCGCCTTCGCATTCGTGAGTACCTCAATCGACCGGTCACGCAGAACGCGACGCGCGGTCTGTCCCATTTCTGCTTCGAACTCTGGAAGCAGCTCCGGCTTGGCTTCGATCAGAGTCAACGGAAGTGATACGCCTACGGCTTCGGCGCGCGCACGAATGGCGAACGCAATCTCCACCGCAGCACCACCGCCGCCGACTATGGCAACGGCGTCTGAAAGGGCGCCCCGTTCGCGCGCCCGCGAAATGGCGTGATCGAGTGCCCGGACAAGAGCTCTCGAGCGGTTGATTGGACGCGCTGCGAAGGCGTGGTCGGCGGCACCTGGTACGTCGCGCAGGCCCGAAGGTTCGCTTCCCACATCCGCCGACACCATATCGCACTCGAGCACGTCACCATTCTCCAGCGTCACCGAACGGCCATCGGCAGCCACGGCAGCCGCACATCCCTCGTGGAACGTCCCCCCCGCCGCACGCGCAAGCCAGTCGACATCGATTGCCAGCGCCGACTCTTCATAGGAGCCGCGCACAAAACCCGGAATCATTCCCGAGTAGTGCGAATGCGCCGTCGGCGAAATCAACAATATCTCGCCGCCTTCAAATCGACGGCGTGCGGCCTGCCGCAACACCTCGATGTGTGCGTGGCCTCCGCCCAGGAGAACCATCCGCCGGTGATGCTGCGCTGTCATTTGCCTGTTACATCTCCCCAGATTTCCTCGAGCCGTCAGACACGTCCGCAGGTGGCCCGATAGCACTTGTAACGCAACGAGTTCTTCGTGGTAGTGAATCTGGTAGTATTTCTCGGCGGCATCCAAGGTCGTCGTCGCAATTATCTCAGTTGCGATTGACTGCGACGTCGTCGCAATTATCTCAGTTGCGATTGACTGCGAGAAATGCGCAGCGCAGCGAGCGCTAACGATGCCCGGGCGATCGCGTCTCTGACGCCGAGATGTGTCCGTACTTCACCAACCCCACGAAGACAATGCCGCCGACGGCGTTCCCGACGGTTGCCAGGCCAAGGAAGCGCAGGAATTCCGCGAACGGCACACCGGCCACGAACACGCCCATCAGCACTTCCGCGCTGCCGCCAATGGAATGATGCAGGTGCAGTAAGTAGGTCGAGCCGGCGACGAGGATAATGATCAGGATCTGAGCCATCGTGTCGCGCGAGGCTGTTACCAGCCATGATACGAGGCCCATCATGCAGCCCGCAGCAACGGCGCTGCCAAAAATCACCACGGCGCTGAAATCCGTGAGATGATGGCTCATGCGTGCCACGTCCTCCGACTTGAAGAGCCCCAGACCGACGCCCAGAGCGCACCCACGGCGGCAAAGCCGTCGGCGCCACGATGTTGCCGACGTACACAATCGACCAGAGCCGCGCGACTCGCGACACCGTGGTGCGTCCGGACAAGCGCTGTAAAATCGCGAGCGTGGTGTGTTCGGTGAACAGCTCGGATCGCCCGACAATCACAATGATGAAGCCGATGGCGTACACGATGGCGCCGATGAGTCGCGACCCCAGGGTTTCTGAGGGACTCGCAGCGAGCACGGACGCCACCATGAGCGGCCCGAATCCGACGTCGAGGCCGGCGCTCACGGCTGACAACAACAACCCCGACGTTTTTCGCTCCAACTGCTCTTCGCCGATCGCGATTTCCTGTCGGAGAATCGTCTCGGCCGGCTTGGTGGCTTCGCCTTCGTCCGATGGGTGCAGCTCGTTGTTCGTGCGTTCGGCGGAGTGTGTCAACGGGTGCTCCCGAGTAGGCAATGAGTTTTGCAACCGAACAAATGTCGTAACACATTATAAAGAGGTCTTCGCAATTCACACCGGAGGCAACACATGGCGGCATTGGATATTAACCAACACTAGGACAATATCACCAATCGCCGGGTCGCATTACTGGCGACCAATGGCCTAGCGTGCTGGGCGTTCCGGAACCCGGTCGAAGCGCACGTTGCGCGCGCGCGCGGTCGACGCCGTAAACGCTTCGATGCGTCCCGTCGCATTGCGCTT
>Ga0105047_10000785_pt1 | contig 55370 bp, 56 predicted proteins | sample MAT04_FD_78384 | JGI IMG/M metagenome (GOLD analysis project Ga0105047, IMG submission 78384) | Freshwater microbial communities from Lake Fryxell liftoff mats and glacier meltwater in Antarctica - MAT-04 (megahit assembly) | ecosystem: Environmental > Aquatic > Freshwater > Ice > Liftoff... | reverse complement strand
TCCTGATCGACCCCAAGGAAAACGTCTGGCCGCTGGTGCCTCCGGGCAAGGCCAACGGCGAAATGATGCACGACACGCGCTTCGAAGGAGACATGTGATGAGCGACACCATCCATATCCAGATCGACCGGGCCGACGGCTCGCTCCAGCGCCTGATCGGTCTCGTGGAGCGGCGGGGGTTCCACATCGACGCCATGAGCCTGTCGGAGGAGGGCGCAGTGCGTCAGGTCCGGCTGCAGGTCCGGGGCCGCGACGACGGACGCAGCACCGAGAATCTGGGCCGCCAGATCGACAAGCTGGTCGGTGCGACCCGGGTCGGTTTCGCGCCCTCCGCCTATGCCTGTCAGGGCAGTGTGGCGGCATGAGCGGCTCCGTACCCGATCGCGTATCCACCGACCCAAACCGGGTGACCGTCTTCGACACCACCATGCGCGACGGCGAGCAAGCCCCGGGCTTTTCCATGTCGCCCGGGGACAAGGTCCGCATGGGCCGTCAGCTGAAGGCGCTGGGAGTTGATGTCATGGAGGCCGGTTTTGCCGCCGCCTCGCCGGGGGACGAGGACTGTATCCGTGCCGTCGTCGGCGAGATCGCCGAAGACGACAGCGGTCCGGTCTTCTGCTCCCTGTCGCGGTCGAACGAGGCCGACATCGACGCCTCACATCGTGCCCTGCGGGGCACGAAGCGCCGGCGCTGCCATGTCTTCATCGGCACCAGCCCGATCCATCGCTCGGCCAAGCTGCGGATGACGCCGGATCAGGTTCTGGCCCAGGCCGTCCGGTCCGTCGAATATGCCCGCACGCATTTCCACGATGTGGAGTTCTCGGCCGAGGACGCCATCCGCACCGAGCCGGAGTTCCTGGCCGAGGTGCTGGAGGCGGCCAGCGCGGCGGGGGCCTCGACCCTGAATGTGCCCGATACGGTCGGCTATGCGACGCCCGACGAGATCGCATCGCTGTACCGTTTCCTGATCGCCCGTATCCGCCCGCGCTTCCCCCATGTCGTCTTCTCGACCCACTGCCACAACGACCTGGGTCTGGCGGTGGCCAACAGCCTGTCGGCGATCGAGGTCGGCGTGCGTCAGGTGGAATCGACCATCAACGGCATCGGCGAGCGCGCCGGAAATGCCGCACTGGAAGAGGTCGTCATGGCCCTGCGCACCCGGGCCGAACGCTATGGCGTCACGACCGGTGTGGACGCCACCCGGCTGGTCGAGACCAGCCGCCTGCTGAGCGAGATCACCCATTCGCCGATCGTGCGCAACAAGGCCATCGTCGGCATCAACGCTTTTGCCCACGAGGCCGGCATTCACCAGCACGGCATGTACGCCGACGCCCGCACCTATGAGATCATGCGGCCCGAGGACGTCGGTTTTGCCGGCAGCTTCTTTGTGCTGGGCAAGCATTCGGGCCGGACGGCGGTGCAGAAGCGGGCCGAGGTGCTGGGCTATCCGCTGGTGGGGGAGCACCTGGGTGCCGCCTTCGCCGCCTTCAAGACTCGCGCGGACGAGATTGGCGAGATCGACGACGCCGAGCTGGTGGCGATCTGCGTGGCCACGCAGAGAGAGGCGGCGCATGTCGCGGCCTAGTTGTCAGTCCTCCCCCGTCGGGGGAGGGGGACCGCGAAGCGGTGGAGGGGGCTTACTCCAGACACCGGGTTCGCGGCGGCCCCCCTCCGTCACGGCGCGAAGACGCCCCGCGCCAACTCCCCCGACGGGGGAGGATTTCGCATGAGCGCGCCCCGCACCCTGTTCGACAAGGTCTGGGAGCGGCACGTCGTCGTTGCCGAGACCGCCGAAACGCCGGGCGTTTTGTATATCGACCTGCATCTGGTGCATGAGGTCACCAGCCCCCAGGCCTTCACCGAGATCGAGGCGCGGGGGCTGAAGGTTCGCCGCCCCGACCGCACATTCGCCACCCTCGACCATTCGACCCCGACCCTGCCGGCGGGGCCGGACGGTCTGAAACCCTATGTCACGCCCGAGGCCGAGGCCCAGGTGCATCGGCTGGAGGCGAACTGCGCCCGTCACGGCGTCGGGCTGGCCGGATGGGGGTCTGACGACCGCGGCGTGGTTCATGTCATGGGGCCGGAGCTTGGCCTGACCCAGCCGGGGATGACGGTCGTTTGCGGTGACAGCCATACGGCGACGCATGGGGCCTTCGGGGCCCTGGCGTTCGGCATCGGGACCTCCGAGGTCGGCCATGTGCTGGCGACCCAGTGCCTGTTGCAGAGGAAGTCAAAGGCCATGCGGGTCACCGTCGACGGCGTCCTGTCGCCCGGCGTGTCCGGCAAGGACGTCGCGCTCGCGGTCATCGCCCGGCTCGGCTTCGGCGGCGGGACGGGTTTCGTCATCGAGTATGCGGGCGAGGCCGTGCGTGGCCTCGACATGGAAGGGCGGATGACGCTGTGCAACATGTCGATCGAGGCCGGCGCCCGCGCCGGCATGATCGCACCGGACCAGACGACGATCGACTGGCTGCGCGGCCGTCGCCATGTCGCAAAGGGCGATGCCTATGAGGCGCAGGCCGCCGACTGGCGGACGCTGGCCAGCGATCCGGGCGCGGTGTTCGATGCCGAGGTGGTTCTGGACGGCGCGGCCATCCGGCCGATGGCGACCTGGGGCACCACGCCGGATGCAGGTGTGCCGATCGGCAGCCGCGTCCCCGAGCCCCGGACTGACAGCGACCGCAAGGCCCTGGCCTATATGGGGTTCGAGGCCGGCCAGACCACGACCAACCAGCCGGTGGACGTCGTCTTCATCGGCAGCTGCACCAACGGCCGCCTGCCCGACCTGCGCGCGGCGGCAAACGTGCTGCGGGGTCGAAAGGTCAAGTCCGGCGTTCGTGTGCTGGTGGTGCCGGGGTCAGAGGCCGTGCGACGCGACGCCGAGGCCGAGGGACTGCACACGGTCTTCACCGAGGCGGGGGCCGAGTGGCGGCTTCCGGGCTGTTCCATGTGCATCGCCATGAACGGGGATTTCGTCGCGCCGGGGCAGCTGGCGGTCTCGACCTCCAACCGCAATTTCGAAGGCCGGCAGGGCAAGGGCGCGCGCACCATCCTGGCCAGCCCGGCCACGGCGGCGGCCTCTGCGATTGCAGGCGTGCTGACCGATCCGCGGGTCTATCTGTCTGAGGCGGTCGATGCGTGATCCCTTGAAAGCCATCACCTCCCGCACCCTGGTGCTGACCCAGGCCAATATCGATACCGACCAGATCATTCCGGCGCGGTTCCTGACCACGACCGAGACCACTGGTCTTGGTCAGAAGGCCTTTCATGACTGGCGCCATGAGGCCGACGGCACAGCGCGTCCCGAAGCCGTGCTGAACCGGATCGACCCGACGGAGCACCGCATCCTGGTGGCCGGCGACAATTTTGGCTGCGGCTCGTCGCGCGAGCATGCCCCCTGGGCGCTTTACGACTACGGCTTCCGGGCGGTGATCTCGACCTCGATCGCCGACATCTTCACCTCGAACGCCCTGAAGAACGGCTTCCTGCCCGTGGTCGTCGATCAGGTCACCTGGGACGATCTGGTCGCCAACCCCGAACAGGTTGTCACCGTCGATCTGGAAGCGGGCGAGGTGCGGCGCGGCAACCATGCGCCGGTTGCCTTCACCGTCGAGCCCTTCGCCCGCCAGTGCCTGCTCGACGGGGTCGACACCCTCGGCTGGCTGCAGAAGTCCCTGCCCGCCATCGAAGCCTTTGAACGTACCCATTCCCCGGAGCCCGCGTGATGCCCAACACCCAGACTTTCAACATCGTCCTGTTGCCCGGAGACGGGGTAGGGCCCGAGGTGACGGCAGCGGCCCAGGCTGTGCTGCGGGTTATCGGCGACTTCTACGGCCACACATTCCAGTTTCAGGAGCATCTGATCGGCGGGGCTGCCATTGATGCGACCGGCGACCCCCTGCCGCCCGAGACCGTCGCAGCCTGCCGCGCGGCGGATGGCGTGCTGCTGGGGGCGGTCGGCGGACCGAAATGGGACGGCGGCGCGCGCCGTCCGGAAGAAGGCCTGCTGGGTATCCGCAAGGCACTGGGCCTGTTCGCCAATCTGCGGCCCCTGCAGGTCTCGCCCGTCATGGCGCACCGCTCGCCACTCAAGAAGGAGATCGTCGAGGGCGTCGACCTGATCGTGTTCCGCGAGCTGACCGGCGGGGTCTATTTCGGCGAAAAGACCCGCACCGACACCATGGCCTCGGACCTGTGCCTCTACACTGTGCCCGAGATCCAACGGATCACCCGAGCCGCCTTCAGGACGGCGGTGCAGCGGCGCGGCAAGGTGACCTCGGTCGACAAGGCCAATGTGATGGAGACCAGCCGGCTGTGGCGCGAGGTCGTGACCCGTATCCATGCCGAGGAGTTCCCGCAGGTCCAGCTGGAGCACGCCCTCGTCGATTCCATGGCGATGCATCTGATCCGCAGGCCCCGCGACTATGACGTCATCCTGACCGAGAACATGTTCGGCGACATCCTTTCGGACGAGATCTCGGTGCTGGGCGGTTCGATCGGCCTGTTGCCGTCGGCGTCACTGGGCGAATCTGGGCCCGGCCTGTTCGAGCCGATCCACGGCTCGGCCCCGGACATCGCAGGCCAGGATCTGGCCAATCCGGTCGGGGCCATCCTGTCGGCGGCGATGCTGCTGCGCCACAGCCTGGATCTGGACGATGAAGCCTCGTCGATCGAGGCGGCGGTGGCGGCCGTGCTGGCGGCAGGCGCGACCACGGCTGATCTGGGCGGTGCTTTGGGCACCCGGGCTGCGGGTGAAGCGATCATCGACGCCATCCGCGCCATTCACTGGGCGGCATCGCACCGGGTCCAGATGCACTGGGGTTAGGGATTTCGTAACGCTCCCGTCCCGCAGAAGGACTGTGCGCCGCACCAGAGAGCGAGGTAAAATTTTGCCGAGTAGGGTTGTTCGGCTTAAGACAAGAACACGAAATTTGCGCCGAATACGGCACGGCCTCTTGCGTGTCTCGCAATTGCGGTAAATAGTTCGCAACTGCGAGATCATATAGGGGGATGCATCCATGTCGCAGTTCTTGAACAGGCTACCGGGCTTTCTGGCCCTCTGTCTTCTGACCATCGGTCTGTTTTATGCGGGCGGTGCCTTCGCCCAGGAGCCGGTTGCGCCGGCTGCCAGTCCGGCAGAAGCGGCGGCCGCGCCGGTGGTCGCCGCCGTCGATGCGGCGGTTGAAACCGTGGCAGAGGTGGTCGCGCCCGAGGAAGAGGCTGCGCCCGCCGCGCCGCTTCTGGCGCATCAGGTCCCGGCCGAGATCGACGCGGCCGCCAGTTCCTGGATCCTGACCTCTACGGCCCTCGTGCTGATGATGACCCTGCCCGGACTGGCGCTGTTCTACGGCGGCATGGTGCGACGCAAGAACGTTATCGCCACCATCACCCAGTCGGTCGGCGTGGCCGCCGTGGTCAGCCTGGCCTGGTTCGGGGCGGGTTACAGCCTCGCCTTCGGCGTCGGCCAGCCGATGTTCGGCTTCGACGGCGACACCGTCCATTCGTTCATCGGTTCGAGCCAGGCGTTCTTCCTCAATGGCGTGACCATGGATACGGCCTATTCGGCCGCGCCGGGGCTGCCGGAATATCTCTGGATCGCCTTTCAGCTGACGTTCGCCATCATCACGCCCGCCCTCGTCACCGGGGCCTTCGCCGAGCGGATCAAATATTCGGCCCTGCTGCTGTTCACCTTTCTCTGGACGCTGTTCGTCTATGCGCCGATCGCGCATTGGGTCTGGGGCGGGGGCTTCCTCGGGGCGGCCGGGGTGCTGGACTTCGCCGGCGGTGCGGTGGTTCACGTCAACTCCGGGGTAGCGGGACTGGTCTGCGCCATCTTCCTGGGCCCGCGCAAAGGCTATGGGGTCGAGGCGATGAATGCCCACAATCCCGTCCTGACCATGATCGGCGCCTCCCTGCTGCTGGTTGGCTGGATCGGCTTCAACGCCGGCTCCGCCTGGGCTGCGGATGCCATCGCCGGGGTTGCCCTGCTGAACACCCTGCTGGCTGCCTTCGCCGCCTCCCTGACCTGGAAGATTGTCGAGGTGGTGGAGAAGCGCAAACCCTCCTTGATCGGCGTCCTGTCCGGTCTGGTCGCTGGCCTGGTGGCCATCACCCCGGCGGCGGGCTTCGTCGATCCGAAGGGCGCGGTCATCATCGGCCTGATCGCCGGACCGGTCTGCTATGCCTCGTCGGTCTGGATCAAGAAGCTGCTGCGCTACGACGACAGCCTGGACGCCTTCGGTATCCACGGTGCGGGAGGCCTTCTGGGGGCCTTGCTCACCGGCGTCTTCGCCACCACCGCCGTCAACAGCCTGTCGGAAGGCGCCAATATCCCGACGCAGGCTCTGGGACTGGCCTGGACCATTGCCTGGAGCGGCGTGGTGACCTTCATCATCCTGCTGATCTGCAAGTTCACGACCGGCCTGCGCGTCACCGACGCCCAGGAAGCCGAGGGTCTGGATACCACCCTGCATGGCGAGGGCATGGAGCGTAGCTGAGCCTGACCCGGCCGGGCGCGAAACCATCCTCCCGTCCGGCCGCGACTCCACCCATATTCCAATCACAAGTTCGAGGGGATTTTCGAGATGAGACTTCAAGCTTCCTGCGCCGCGCTCGCTGCTGCGCTCGCCACCTTCGCCGCCGCCGGGGCCGCTTCGGCCCAGGACGTGGATGTCGCCTTCAACGCGGCCGTGACCACAGACTACGTCTTCCGCGGGTTCAGCCAGACAACAGAGGATCCCGCGCTGTCGGCCGGTGTCGACCTGACCGCCGGCTCCTTCTACGCCGGGGCCTGGGCTTCCAATGTGGACTTCGGCGATTCGACCGACGCGGAGATCGATGTCTACGGCGGCTATCGCACCGAGCTGGGCGGCTTCGCCCTGGACTTCGGCGTGGTCGGCTATTTTTACACCAACGTGCCGAGCGCGGTCGACTACGACTATGTGGAGTTCAAGGCCGCCGCCTCGCGCGCCATCGGTCCAGTTACGGCCGGCGTGGTCCTGTATTACTCCGACGACTTCTTCGGCGTGGACGGTGAAGCAGTCTACACCGAGGCCAATATCGCTTTCACGCCGGCGACCGACTGGACCGTGACTGCGGCCATCGGCAACCAGGCCCTGGATGTCAGCGATGACTACACCACGTGGAACCTGGGCGCGGCCTATGCGATCACTGACAACCTGATCGCAGACGTTCGCTATCACGACGCCGATGTGGACGGCCCCCTGAGCGACGGCCGGATCGTCGGCACGATCAAGGCGGTGTTCTAGCCGCACGCAGGGCATCGCATCCGGCTCGTCCCGAACGGTCCGACGTACGATGTGCCGGGCGGGACGCGTCGATGTGGCCGCCCGGCGCGGTCGATCACCGCCCAGAGCAAGGATGAAGGCCTACGCTTGATGGTGCCCCTGCTGCTGGACAAAGGTGGCGAGAGCCCCTCCACCGCTTCGCGGTTCTCCTCCCCGTTCGCCAGGCGGCAAACGGGGAGGAGACATGAGGCGCAAGCCGCTCACCTCGACTCCGCGAGGACCAGCACCGCCATCGGGGGCAGGCTGCCGGAGCGCGGATCCGGACAGTTGACCGCCTCCACGAGCGCGCAGTCCGCAGGCGGCCTCCACGTGACCGGGCCGTGACCGAGGTTGAAGACGCAAAGCAGGCTCTCGTCGCCATCGGTCCGCCTGAACAGCAGCAGGTCGTCCGGTGCGCCCAGCATGGTCATTGATCCGGTCCGCAGGGCAGTGTGCGCCCTTCTCAGTGCGATCAGCCGGCGCGCCAGATGCAGGGTCGAACCCGGATCGCGTTCCTGGACGTCGACCGCCAACGCCCGGTGGCGCGGATCGATCGGCAGCCAGGGCTCGGCCCCGGAAAAGCCGGCGAAGTCCCTGTCCGCCGTCCATGGCATCGGCGTGCGGGCACCGTCGCGGCCGAGAGTCTCGGGCCAGTTGGCGATGGCTTCGGGATCGACCAGCCGCTCGAACGGCACCTCGGCCTGGGGCAGTCCCAGCTCCTCGCCCTGATAGACGAAGACGTTCCCTCGGAGGCACAGGAGCAGTAGCAGCGCCATCCCGGCGAAGGTCTTGGGATCTCGGCCCTCGGCCCAGCGCGACAGGTGGCGGGGTGCGTCGTGGTTGGAGAAGGTCCAGGACGGCCAGCCTTCGCCGGCGCTGCCCGGCCACATCGCCGGCCCCCTGTCGACCAGATCCGTGGTCAGCTTTGGCGCGTAGAGATAGAGGAAGCCGTAGGCCGAATGGAGCCGGTCGGTCCCCTCGGTGTAGAGCTTCATCTCCTCATTGGCCTTCTCGCCGCCGACCTCCGCGACCAGGAACCGGTCGTCGCCATAGCTGTCGGCGACGCCTCTCAGCCGGGTCAGGAAGGCGAGGATGTCGGGGTGCGACTGGTTGTGGTCGTGGTGCTGGAAGTCGAACGGGCGGGTGCGTTTGCCCGGCGTCAGCACCGGCGGATTGTCGATCAGGGCCGGGTCGTGCATCGAAAAGTTCAGCGCGTCGCAGCGGAAGCCGTCGACACCGCGGTCGAGCCAGAAGCGGGCAACCGAGAGCAGCGCATCCTGCACCTCCGGGTTCCTTACGTTCAGCTGCGGCTGCTCCCTGAGGAAGTTGTGCATGTAGTACTGGTGTCGGCGCGCGTCCCAGGTCCAGGCCGGCCCGCCAAAGACCGACTGCCAGTTCGACGGCGGCGAGCCCTCCGGCTTCGCGTCAGCCCAGACGTACCAGTCGGCCTTGCGGTTGGTCCGGTTCTCACGACTCTCATGGAACCAGGCGTGCAGGTCGGAGGTATGGGAATAGACCTGGTCGATGATGACCTTCAGGCCCAGGGCGTGCGCCTTCTCCACCAGCCGGTCGAAGTCGGCCAGGGTCCCGAAGATCGGATCGACGCCCAGATAGTCGGCGACGTCGTAGCCGAAGTCCTTCATCGGCGAGGTGAAGAAGGGCGACAGCCACACCCCGTCCACGCCCAGCGAGGCAATATGATCCAGATGCGCGGTGATCCCGGGCAGGTCGCCGATCCCGTCGCCGTTGGTGTCAGCGAAGCTGCGTGGATAGACCTGGTAGATCACCGCTCCACGCCACCATTCAGGACGAGGAACCACCCGGGCTTCGGGCCGGTCCAACTGGCCAGGTCTCAGGGTTGGAACAGTCAAGGCACACCTTCGGAAACACGGATCAGTTAGTCGGGAGCGGCACGGTCGGTCGGACGCTGCCCGTGCGGTCGCCGCGTCGGGACAGGCACCTCGCGAAGAGAATCAACCGGCCGAGGCGGCTTCCACCTCGATGGTGCCGTTCACCGGCTGAGAAGACATACTGTAGACGACCATCGTTCGCCCGCCCCGTCCAGAACGCTTGTTGAGGTGGCGAACAGTCCCGGACTCTCGACGGTCCGGAGGGCGCATCCCGCCAATGGCGCGAGAGGGCGATGCGTGAGTCAGCAAGGGTTGGCCGCGTGCTCCCGCAATCTGGTCGTCGGCACGGGAGGCGACGCAGGTTTGAGCCAGGCCGGCACCGGCGACTTCCCGCCTGCGGGTCTTCGGTATCATCGCGCCGACGTGGCAGGCGGGGCCTCAGCCTCCGTAGCCGCGTCCGCCGCCACCGAAGCCGCCGCGCGAGACGACGGTGGTGCGGCTCTGCACCCGGCTCGGGGCCTGGCGGGCCACGTCGGTCCCGTAGTCCCGGCTGTTGGCGATCTGACGGCCGGTCCGGAAATCGCGGCTGAGGTATCCGCCGCCGTAGCCGTTCTGAAGGTTGCCGGCCCGGTCGCGATACAGGGCTCCGCCGCCGCGATAGCCGCCGCCGTTCAGCAGCTGGCCGATGACGAAACCGGTCAGCAGGGGGGTGAAGAAGGATCCGCCCGTGCCGTTCTGGCGACACTGTTCCGGACCCCACTGGCCCTCGCATTCCGACTGGGTCGCGTAGCGGGGCGCGGTCGCCTCGGCTTGGGTGCGGGCGTTGGCCTTGGCCGCATCGCATTCGGTGTCGGTGATGTCGTTGGCGGCCTTGCATTCGTCCAGCGAGGTATAGGCCAGGGCCCGGTCGGGCGCGGGGACCGCGACCTGGGGCGCGCTGCAGGCCGCCAGCGAAAAGCTCGCCGTCGCCATCAGGCTGGTAACCTGCAGGGTTCTGGACCGCTTCAGACGGCGCATCGTGGTCGTTTCGGGAGAGGGGGCGTCGGTCATGGTGTCCCTCACGTCGTCATGCAGGCGGCGTTCAGCAAGCCGACGCAGATGGAAATCGACGCCAGATAGATCGAGGCCGCGATCTCGCCGGCCTCGATCCGCTCCGACAGGTTCCGGAACGCCAGCCGGCTGACCACGACGAACGCCCCGATCTGGATCACGCCGGCGAGCAGGGCCCAGGCCGCGAACTCCAAAAGGCTGACAGTGTGCGACAGGGCCGAGGCCAGGGGCAGGACATAGCCGATCAGGGCTCCGCCCAAAGCGATGGCGGCGGCCGGATTGCCCGCCCGGATCAGGTCGCGTTCCTTATAGGGCGTGACCCACTGATAGATGAGTTTGAAGGCGATGGTGTACGCGCCTGCGGCGGCGAAGGCGATGACGAAGGCCGTGGCCCCTGTCTGGAATGCGAACCAGTCGAACATGCGGTCTCCTTGGTGGGCCTAGGCCGTGAACTCGCCGACTTCCAGCGGGATGCCGACCATGATTTCGTGGCTGATGTCGGCGGATTTGCCCGGTGCTTTCTCCGGCTGCATCTCCAGCGCCATCATCAGTTCGCGCCCACCGGCCAGATCCCGCGCATACAGCATGCAGGTCTGGAAGATGCGGCTAAACGGCGCAGTGGCGGTCCGGTCGTCCCAGATCGTCTCCCACAGGGTGACCGGCGGCTGGCGCGCCTCGCTTTCGGCGAACCAGAAGCGGGGGTAGGTGGGCAGATCCTCGGCCGCGCCGTCGAACACCGGCTCGCTCAACCGGTCGCACCAGACGCGGCGTTCGCGCTCGCCGGGCGGATAGGCCGAGGTCCACGGAATGAAGAGCGAGAAATCATAGGCTTCCGCGCCCGAGGCGTCGTCGCTCATGGCCTGAAGCATGACGTGGTCGTCTGTATAAAAGCGGTGCACATGCTGGCCGCCGTCCAATTCGATCGACCCCTGGGCCGTGATCTCCAGCGCATCGGTGTCGAGGTTGAAGACCGTCTCGGGCTGGAGCCGGCGCCACGCCAGCCGGTCCAGGGACACAGTGCGGCCCACGGTGATGTTGCGCACGACCGCCAGCCGGTTGGTCGGCTCGATCGCCTGCTGTCCGCCAAAGAGACGCTTGAACATGAGTCCGTCTTACCCTGTCAGCGTCGCGGCATCGACCCTTGTCGTCGCGACATAAAAAAGCCGGTCACCAAGAGCCACCGGCCGATCCGACGGCGGATTGAAAGTCGGAGTGGTGTCACGGCCCGGCTGGATGGCCAGAAGCGTCGCCCCCCGGTCCAGCAGGATGCGGGCGAGGTCGCCGAACGGGCGTGCCGGACGATCCGGCCAGGCCAGGCTGAACAGCGTCGCGCTCTTGTCGAGGTGGCTGGTCAGTGCGCTGATGACCTGGCTGGCACCCGGGTCCTGGCAGGCGCGGGCGACCAGTTGAGGGCCGGCGGCCAGGATCACCTCGACCGCGGGGCAATGCTGGTCGATCAGGCGGGCGTGGTCCTCGTCCTCGAAGTAGCAGACCACATGGGCGGATGCGGGGGCCATGGCCGTGGCGGCCAGGGTCGCCGACAGCGTGTCCGAATCTGAGTCGGTGAAGACCAGTACCCGGCTGGCGGTCGGCACGCCGGCACGGACCAGGGCAGGGGCCGAGGTCAGGCTTTCCGACTGGACGTAGCGGATGCGTGGGTCGGGATCGGTCAGGATCTGGCGGGCCAGCAGCACGAGCGTCTGGTTAGGCGACAAGTCTGCGCAAAGTTCGTCGATCATCTTGGGCGTGCGGGCGGCGTGGTAGCCGATCAGGACGATCGAGGCGGTCATTCTGGAATAGTCTCCCTCGCCCGAGCGGCGGACGCGCCAGACTTCGCCGATGGCGGCGAGAACCTTGGCGACGATGGTGGTGAAGGCGGCGATGGCTCCGGGGAAAACCCAAAACGCAGTGACCAGTCGACCTGCGTCGGTCTGGGGGCTCAGATCACCATAGCCGACGGTATAGGCGGTGGTTGCATACCAGTAGAAAAAGGTCGCGGCCCCGCGCAGCCTCTCTTCTCCCGCGAGGCCCAGCAGGGCCCAGGTCAGCAACGCGTGGGCTACAATCAGGGCGAACAGCACCGTCCAGTGCAGATCGGCCATGGCGTGGAAGGCCCGATCGAAGAGGCGCGCCAATTTCATTCGCGGCAGTAGCATGCAAGCTCGCGGGACTCCGGACCGAATGCCCGGACGGAACGAAGGTTTCGCAGACCCCTAGCGGATGTCAACCGTTCCTGTTACGCGTTACATGAAACATGCGTAATCCTGACCCAAGCCCCTTGCCCTCGGCGAACGATCGTATACGTGCTTGGCGCAAGGCGCGGCGTGAGGCGGGCATGGTCAAGGTGGAGTTCTGGATTCCCGACGCCGCGAAAGATGACGTGAAGGCGGCGGTCTACGCCATCGTCACCGAGTCGACACGCGGACCTGTTCTCGTCCGGCGTCCGCGCCGCAGCCTTTTAAACGATCCTTCTGGAGTGAATCATCCCATGGACGCCGTCATCGAAACCGCTTGGACCGTACCCGCAATCAAGGTGGCTATGGACGCCTCCGACCTCGTGCGCGAGAGTGAGGTCACACTGCGTGTCCTGGAGGGGGCCGATCCCGTGCTTCTGGCCACCATGCACGAGTACGGTGACCTGCCCATCTATCTGTCGGTCGGGGGCGACCAGATCGTGGCGTCGGTGCTGCTGTGGCCCGTGGCAGAACAGGCGGATACGGCGCGGTTCAACGAGTTCCTGCTCAAGGCGCAACGGCTTGTACCGCTGTCGAACTTCGCCATCACCACGGTGGGAGACCAGGACGTCTACGAGCTGGTGGGCGAGCTGTCGTCCAAGACGACGCTCCAGACCATCCTGATCGAACTTCGTACCCTGGCCGAAAACGCCATCGACGCCACCGACCTGCGCGACACCTTTGGCGTCGCTCCCTCGGCCAAGCCTGCCGCCTGAACCGGAAACCAGAACCATGTCCATGCTCAGCAAACTCTCCGCCCTCTTTCGCGGCACCGCTCATGACGCGGCCCAGTCGGTGGTCGACCAGAACGCCCTGAAGATCCTCGACCAGGAAATTCGCGACGCCGACACTGCCCAGGGCAAGGCCCGCGACGACCTCGCCGGTCTGGTGGCCCGTCGCCGGATGGCCGAGAGCGAAATGGCCTCGTTCCGGGACCAGGTCGGGAAATACGAAAGCTCCACCCGCGCCGCCCTCGGTCAGGGCAAGACGGATCTCGCGCGCGAGGTTGCCGGCCGTATTGCCGAACTGGAGTCCGAGATCGGCACCCGCGGCCCGCTGGTCGAGAACATGAAGGCGGCCGAGGCGAGATTGCGCACCGCCATCGCCTCGACCGACCAGAAGATCGAGACCCTGCGGCGCGAGATCGACATCGTGAAGGTCAATGAGTCGGTGCAGCGTGCCCAGACCTCGGTCGCGCTGCAGTCGGCCGGCGCCCATTCCCGCATCGGCTCAGCAGCGGACAGCCTGCAGCGCATCAAGCAGAGGCAGGCGGTCCAGGAGGAGCGGCTGCGGGTCGGGCAGGAATTCGAGGACAAGCGCACCGGTGCCGACCTCGACGCCAAGCTGAAAGAGGCCGGTATCCTGCCGGGCCATGCCTCGGCCGACGATGTGCTGGCGCGGCTGTCGGCCCAGGATGTGAGCGTGGTCACGCCGCGCATCGGTACCAGCGTGCCGAACGAAAAAGCGCCTGGCTGAATCCTCCCCCATCGGGGGAGGGGGGCCGCGAAGCGGGGGAGGGGGCTATCCCCGGACACGGCGTTTGCGGAAGGCCCCCTCCGTCACGGCGCGAAGACGCGCCGCGCCACCTCCCCCACCGGGGGAGGAATGGAGTTCCACCATGCACCGCCTCATCCTTCCCGAACGTCCCGACTGGCAGGCCAAGGCCGACAGTCTCGGCTTTACGTGGCACCATGACTCGGGCGAACCCTATTGGGACGAGTCGGCCGCCTATGCGCTGACGCTCGCAGAGGTGGAGGAGGGCATTGAGGCCCCGACGGCGGAGTTGCACCAGATGTGCCTCGACCTGGTCGACGAGGCGGTGAAGTCCGAACGGCTGATGGCGCAGCTGGATATCCCGGAACGGCTCCGGGACTATGTCGCCGACAGCTGGAAGCGGGGCGATCCCACCCTCTATGGTCGGTTCGACTTCGCCTATGACGGCCAGGGCCCGGCCAAGCTGTATGAATACAATGCCGACACCCCGACCTCGGTCTATGAGACCGCCGTGTTCCAGTGGCTCTGGCTCGAAGACCGGATCGCCGACGGATCGATCCCGGCCGATGCCGACCAGTTCAACAGCCTGCACGAAAAACTGATCAGCCGGTTCCGGGCTATCTTTCCGTCCGGCGGCTTCGTGCATTTCTCGTCGGATCCCGAGTTCGTCGAAGATCGCCAGACCGTACGGTTTCTGGAGGACCTGGCCAGACAGGCCGGACTGGATCCCCGGTTTGTGGCGATCGGCGACATCGGGCTGAACGCCGATGGCCGCTTCGTTGACGACGGGAACTGGCTGATCCAGGCGATCTTCAAACTCTATCCCTGGGAGGAGATGCTCCGCGACGACTATGCCGAGCCCCTGCCCACCGCCGAGGTGATGGTGCTGGAGCCGGCGTGGAAAGCGATCCTGTCCAACAAGGGCATCCTGCCCCTGCTCTGGGAGCGTCACGCCGGCCATCCGAACCTGCTGGAAAGCTATTTCGAGGACGATCCGAAGGCGTCGGCGCTGTCCTCGGCCCATGTGCGAAAGCCGCTGTTCTCGCGGGAGGGGGCAAACATTGCGATCGTCGAGCCCGGCGGTACGGAACGGGGGCTGGACGGCGGCTACGATGGTCGCGCCATCCTGCAGGCGGTCTGCGCTCCGCCGGTGTTCGACGGCCACCATGCCATCATCGGATCCTGGGTCGTCGGCGACGAACCGGCGGGTCTGTCGGTGCGCGAGGACTCAGGCCGTATCACCCGCAACACCTCCCGCTTCGTACCGCATTTCATCGCCGACCCGGCCTGAGCCGGGGCTGGGTCCCGCCCGCAAGTGTTGATCGGTGTTCCGGCAGCGACAGGACGTCAGTCTCGACACGCCGGGAGAGTCTCGTTAACGTTTCGATGTACAGCCAGCAGGGTTGGCCCGAATCGGCCACAAGCTCTGGAAAAGGCTCGTTTTCCTTTCGCCGTCTTTGGGGAGCTTAAGCCATGCTGTTGTCGAGAATCGACCGCGTTCTTTCGGGAGTGCCCGGCAAGGGCGAACGCTCGCGTAGCGCGCAGGCTGCTGAGGCCGCAGCCCGGCCGGTGGCTCAGGATCCCGCCGGAATGATCGGTGAGCGGTTCGAGACGATGCAGGACAGTCTTGAGCAGCTGTCCGGGATGGCGCGCGATTTTGCCCGCTTCGAGGGCCTGCTCGGCGAGATCCGTCAACCGCTTGCCGAAGAGTTCCAGTCTCGGCGTGACGCCCATATCGAGGCGATCACCCTGCGGGCCGTCAAGCTTGAGCTTGACGAGCGGATCGAACAGCTGACCACCGAAGGTCGCCGGCTGGCTGAAGCCCTGGCCCAGGCCGAATCGCGCGGCGACGAACTGGCCGCCCAGGGGTCAGAACAGGCGGCCGCGCTTCAGGAGGGCCGGCTCGAGCTGGACCGTCTGCGCAATCTGCAGTCCCAGGCGGTGAGCCGGATCGAGGCCTTCGAGGCCGCAGAACGGGCCAGCGGCCAGCGCATTCTTGAACTTGAACAGGACCAGGACGGCCTGCGCCACCAGCTGAAGCAGGCCGAAGCCCTGCGGGCCGAGTCGGACACGACCCGCGCCCAGTTGCAGCGGGATCATACCCTGGCGACCGAGGAGAACACGGTCCTGCGGCGGCGCATGGAGGAAGTGGTCGCCGAGGTGGCAAGTCTCGCCCGGTCTGCGGCGGCCGGCGAAGGGCAGCTGGCGGCAGAACGCGCTCGTTCGGCGTCCGAACATGCCGAGTCGGCACGGGCCCTGCGGTCGATGGAAAACCAGCTTGAGGCCGACCGGTCCGAGCTGGCGGCCCTGACTGCCCGACTGGATGCGGCGACCGCGCGGGCCAATGGCCTCGACGTACTCAATGCCGAGCAGGCCAGTCGGCTGGCGGAGTTGCAGGCCGTGTCGAATACGGCGGAACGCCAGGGCGAGACGCTTCAGGTCAGCCTCGATCGGGCTCTGGAGCGGACCCGTGCCCTTGAAGCTGCCGGTGAGGATGCCCGTCAGCGTCAGGCCGCCATGGATGTGGCCCGGATTGCCGCCGTCGACCGGGCCGAGGCCCTGGTGAAGGCGGCTGCGACGCACGACAAGGCCATCGCCCGCGCCGAAGACCGGATGGTCAAGATCCAGACCCGTCTGGCGACCGTTCAGGACGAACAACAGGCCCGGGTCGAGGCCATGACCCAGCAGATCAGTGCGACCCGCGCCGAACTGGAGAGCGTCCGGGCCGAGGCCGCCATGACGGCCGCCGCGCTCGAAGCCGCGCGGCGCGAGCGGAACCCCCGGCCTGTGCCCCACGATAGCCAGGGCTCGGTTCAGTCCATCGTCGGCTGATCCGGGAGACGGCCTCGTTCGGGCTTCGAGCCGGCACCTTCCGGTTCAGGTGCCGAGTGCAAAGGCAATGCCGAACACCAGCACCAGGAAGGCCAAGCCTACGAGCAGACGCCGGCGGGCGGTTCGCACGGCCGCGTAGACTGGCTCGTCCAGATAGTAGAGGCCCGGCGCTGTCTGGCGAATGGCGTTCTGGCGCAGCAGGCCCCGCAGGGCCAGCCGGCCGAGGTTTTGCTGGGGAGGCAAGGCTACCGCGCGATCGGGAGCAAAGGCCTCGGCAGCGCGCAGGGTTTGCACCATGGCGCGCTCCGACCGCATTCGCCGGGCGGCGATAATTCCACCGACGTTTGCCATGCCCCTGCTGCTCCCCGGTTCGTGCTTTACGAAACGCATCAGGGATCGCCCTTCATTGCTCGTCAACCCTGTTTGCGGCATGACAGGAACGAATGACGAACGCAGCGACTCGAATCCTGGGGCTCGACCCCGGTCTGCGCCGGACCGGCTGGGGTGTGGTCGTGTCCGAGGGGGCCCGGCTACGATGGGTGGCCCATGGCGTTGTGTCTCCACCGGAGACGCTGGCGCTGGCGGACCGGCTGCTGTGGCTGCTGGAGAAGGTTGGGGAGGTCTGCGCCGCCCACGCCTGCGACGAGGCGGCGATCGAGGAGGTGTTCGTGAACGTCAATCCGGCCTCGACGCTGAAGCTGGGTCATGCCCGGGCGGCCGTCATGCTGGCGCCGGCACGCGCCGGGCTTTCAGTGGCGGAGTATTCGCCGAACCTGATCAAGAAGGCGGTGGTCGGGGCCGGTCATGCCGACAAGAGCCAGATCGCCTTCATGGTAAAACGGCTCCTGCCGACCTGCGGTGAGGTCAAGGCGGACGCGGCCGATGCTCTCGCCGTCGCCATTACCCATGCGCAGATGCGGAAGCGGGCCCTGCTCGCTGCGGCGTCATGATCGGCCGGTTGCGAGGCGTGCTCGCCGAGGTCGAGGAAGCGCACTGCCTGATCGACTGCGCCGGCGTGGGCTATGTCGTGGCCTGTGGGGCTCGGACGCTGACCCGTCTCCCGGCACCGGGGGACGAGGCGACCTTGCATATCGAATCCAGCTGGTCGGCCGAGAATGGGCCGAGGCTTTACGGTTTTCTGACCCGGGACGAGCGGCGGGCGTTCACCACCCTGACCGGCATCCAGGGCGTGGGACCCAAGGCGGCGCTGTCGGTTCTGGACGTGTTGCCGCCCGGCGAGCTGGCCGGCGCGGTCGCGCGCGACGACAAGGCGGCGATCGGGCGGGCGAATGGCGTGGGCCCCAAGCTGGCGTTGCGCATCGTGACCGAGCTGAAGGGAAAATCACTGGGCGAGGTCTCTTTCACGCCCTCGGCCGCGGGGGTTCACGCCGAAATCATTCCCAGCGTGACAGGCGAGGCCGTCTCGGCCCTGCTGGGCCTCGGTGTGGCCGAGGTAAATGCCCGCCGTGCCGTGGACCAGGCGCTGGTCCGACTGGGGGATGAAGCCGAATTGTCGGCCGTGATCCGCGCAGCCCTGCAGGAGTTGGGGCGGTGAGATCTCCTGTTTCCGCTCATCCCGGCGAACGCCGGGACCCAGTGCTGTGGACACCTTGGCTTGACCGGTCACCCTCGTACGGCAATCCCGTGCACTGTACCGCACGAAAGAACGGGGTCCCGGCGTTCGCCGGGATGAGCGGGGTTGAGTGGTGACGGACGACCGCATCATTTCGCCCGAGCCCGCGCCAGGCGAATCCTATGACCGCGCCCTGCGACCCCAGACCCTGTCGGAGTTCGTCGGCCAGGAGCAGGCCAAGGGCAATCTGAAGATCTTCATCGACGCCGCGCGCGGGCGGGGCGAGGCGCTGGACCACGTCCTGCTGTTCGGGCCGCCCGGTCTGGGCAAGACCACCCTCGCCCAGATCGTGGCGCGCGAGCTGGGCGTGGGCTTCCGGGCCACCTCGGGACCCATTCTGGCCAAGGCGGGCGACCTGGCCGCCATACTGACCAATCTGGAACCGCGCGACGTCCTGTTCATCGACGAGATCCACCGCCTCGCCCCGACGGTCGAGGAGATCCTCTATCCCGCCATGGAGGACCATGTGCTGGACCTGATCATCGGCGAGGGTCCCTCTGCGCGCTCGGTCCGCATCGATCTGGCCCCTTTTACGCTGGTCGGGGCGACCACGCGGGCCGGCCTGCTGGCGACGCCCCTGAGGGACCGGTTCGGCATTCCTCTGCGGCTGGAGTTCTACACGCCTGCCGAGCTCGTGCGGGTCATCACCGGCGCGGCACGAAAGATGGGCGCGCCGATCAATGACGAGGGGGCCGGCGAGATCGCCTCACGATCCCGAGGCACGCCGCGCGTCGCCGGGCGGCTGTTGCGTCGCGTCCGCGACTTCGCCGAGGCGGAAGGCTCGGCGGTGATCGACCGGATCGTCGCGGCCAGGGCGTTGTCGCGGCTGGAGATTGACGAGGCCGGGCTGGACGCCAACGACCGTCGCTTCCTGAAGGCTCTGATCGAGAACTACGGCGGCGGCCCCGTCGGTATGGATACGCTCGCCGCCGCCATCGCCGAGGCCCGTGACGCGGTCGAGGACGTGATCGAGCCCTATCTGCTGCAACAGGGCTTCATCCAGCGCACGCCACGGGGCCGGATGGCCTGCGCCCGGGCCTACGAACACCTTGGACTGAGCGAGCCGCCTAAGCCGACGGGGGCAGGACAGGCGGGTCTGTTCGAGTGAGTGAACGGCTCGATCGCGACAAGGATGTGTTGAAGCTCGCCAAGCATGGGCTGTCTCTGACTCGCGCATTCGAGATCGATCTGAACCCGGCGATCGTCAGGCCGGACCTGCGGCGCGACTACGGTGAGCTACGATGGCTCGCCTATGGTATGCTGGGCACCAGAATGCACGTTCTGGCGTTCGTCGTGAGAGATCGCGTGCTGAGGCCGATCAGTCTGCGCAGGGCGAAGGCGAGGGAAAGGAAGCGCTATGGCTGATCCAAAGCTGGAGCCGGGTCGAGACGAACACCATGAGGATATCGAGGTCGACGATCCCGATAGTCCAGAGTGGACCGAAGATGATTTCGCCAAGGCGCGGCCCTTCAGGGAGGTGTTCCCGGAGATGCACGCAAAGTGGGAATCCGAGCGGGCGACCGGGATCAAGTCTCCGATCGGCTATCTCAAGACGGTAGAAATCGCACTGCCTCAGGAACTGTTCGAAGCGTTGGCTACCAGGGAACAGTTCTGGCGGACGAGGATGGAAGAAATGCTGGAGGCGTCCATCCGGACAGCCCTCGCCGAATCCGTGGCTTGCAAACGCGCCTGAACCATGACCGACCACCCCACCGCCGGCCGCTTCGAGGGCCGCGCGCACCTTTTGCCGGTGCGCGTCTATTACGAAGATACCGACTTCACCGGCGTGGTCTATCACGCCAACTATGTCCGCTATCTTGAACGCGGCCGGTCGGATTTCCTGCGCAGCATCGGCATCGGTCACGCCCAGTTGCTGGAGGGAGAGGCGCCCATGGCCTTCGTCATCGCGGAGATGGCCCTGTCGTTCGTCAAGCCCGCGCGGATCGACGACGCCCTGACGGTTCGCACCCTCTACGACGCGGTGAAGGGGCCTCGGCTGCTGATCTCCCAGAGCATCGAGCGGGATGGTCAGTTGCTGTGCCGGGCCGCTGTGACGGCGGTCTGCATCCACCTTGACGGGCGGCCGCGCCGGCCGGACCGGACCCTGGTCGAAGCGGTCACACCCTGGCTGGCCCCCCTCAGCGACGCCGGCCAGACGTGAGGCTTCAGGGATACGGATCGCCGCTCATCAGAAACCGGCGCCTTTCCTGCAGGGCGTCGTCGCCACCACCGCCATAGAACCGCCATGCGCGGTGGTTCGATAGAGTGCCACGCCGCCTCCGAGGAACTGCCCATGACCGTCCCCGCCGAAGCCTCCATGATGAATCCGGTCTACCTGTTCATGGCCGCCGACTGGGTCGTGAAGTCGGTCATGGTCGGGCTGGTGGTGGCCTCGGTCTGGTCGTGGACCGTCATTATCGACAAGGCGTTCCGTTTTGTGGCCCTGAACACCCAGGCCGACGCCTTCGAGACGGCCATCGGTTCGGGCCGGTCGCTTGAGGATGTGGCGGCCCAGGCCGGGCCGGAGCCTGCCCACGCCCTGCCACGCATGCTGGTCATCGCGCTTCAGGACTGGCGCGAGACTCGATCGAGGGGTGCGCTGACCGAAACCCAGGGCAATCTGCTGATGTCGCGCATCGACCGGGCGCTGAACGCCCTCATCGCGCGGGAGAGCCAGCGGATCGAGGAAGGGCTCGGCGTGCTGTCAGTGGTCGCCACGGCCTCCCCCTTTATTGGCCTGTTCGGCACAGTCTGGGGCATCATGAACGCCTTCGGGCGGATCGCGGAGGCGGGCAACACCAATCTGACCACCGTGGCCCCCGCCATTGCCGAAGCCCTGTTCGCCACAGCCATCGGCCTGGCTGCGGCGATCCCGGCTTATATTGCCTACAACAAATTCTCCATCGACGCGGGCAAGTTCACCGGCCGTCTGGAAAGCTTTGCGGACGACCTGCAGGCGGCTGTCGCGCGCCGCCTCGGGGCGTCTGGGTCGGCTCCGGCTGCGCCGCCTCCGCCTCCACCGGCGTCCGACGCCGCCTATCGGCGGAGCTTCTGAGACATGGCAATGGGTGGAGACGGAGGGGGAGGCCATGGTCGCGGCCGGCGTCGCGCGCGCAAACGGCCACTGAGCGAGATCAATGTCACGCCCTTGGTCGATGTGATGCTGGTACTGCTAATCATCTTCATGATCTCCGCCCCCCTGCTCACGGTCGGGGTGCCGGTCGAGTTGCCCAGGACCGAGGCCAGCGCGGTCGAGACCGACAAACCCCCGGTCACCGTATCGATCGACCGCGACGGAGCCATCTTCGTGCAGCGCGACGAGACGGCCTTCGACGCCCTGACCGAACGGGTGGCGGACGCGGCCGGCGAGACGGACCGCGAGGACCTTTCGATTTTTGTGCGGGCCGACGGGCGCGCGCCCTATCAGGCCGTGGCCCGAGTGATGGCCCGGCTGTCGGCGGCGGGGTTCACAAAGCTCAATCTCATCACCGATACGGCGGCTGAGGAAGGCTGAGCCATGTCCGCGTCGCGCCCCTCACCGGCGATCCTCGGCGCGCTGCTGCTGCACGCCGGCGTTATGGCGATGTTCCTGATCCAGTGGCCCGAGGCGGAAGACGACATCATGCCGATGGTCTCTTCGGTGCCGGTGTCCATTGTATCGTCGGACGTGGTCGAGGCGGCCGCGCCGGACAATCCGTCGGATGAGCTTGTGACCGAGGACGCTGCCACGGCCCCGGTCGAGGCTCCACCCGAGCCGGTCCCGCCTGCGCCCGCGCCGCCCCCCCCCAGCCCGCCCGTGAACCCTCCGGCCCCGACCCCGACGCCCCGGCCGACGCCGCCGCGTCCGGCCCCGACGCCACCGAGCGTGGCCCCGCCCACTCCAGCCCGCCCGACGCCCGCCCGTCCCACGCCCCCGCAGCCGGCCCCGCCGAGCCGCGCGGAGCCCTCGCTGGATCTCGACGCCCTGGCCGGTCCCCGGCGTCCCGCGCCCACGCCGGGACCGCGCGCCCCCACGGGCCAGCAGGGCCGGGGCCAGGCTCCACAGGCGACCGGGCCGCAGGTTGCTGGTGCGATCCTCCAGCAGGTTGAGCAAAACTGGACAGTGCTTTGTGACATTCCGGGCGGTGCCGACATGCGCATCCAGATGGACGTTTCGCTGTCGCCGGACGGACGTATCATCCGTGGCCCAACATTGATCGGCCCGCGCTCAGATCCGGCTTGGAGGGCGCAGGCCGATGGTGCATTGCGCGCGATGCGTCAGACCGCGCCGTTCGATGTGCCGCCCGGTTTTCCGGGCGGGGATTTCCGTCCGACTTTTGTGACCGCACGGATGTGTCGGACCCGTTAGGCCAACTGGGTCTGGATTAACGAGAGGGCAGCGTCACCGCCCATGACCGCTCGTGCGGACAGCCGACGGTCGAACGTGGCCAAACGCCCACCGCAGTGCACGGCCAGGGCCAGAAGATAGGTGTCCGTGATCTGGCCGTGGCTGGTCAGCTTTGCTGTATCCACGAGGGGGGATGAGAGAAGGCTGATCGATTCCGGCCAGAAGACATGGCCCGGTCGCTGGCAGACGCGCTTTAGAATGATCGCCATGTCGGACGCCGTTCCTGGCATCTGGTAGGAAGGCTTTCCGGCAATGCGGATGAACGCGTGCTGTGTGATCGGACACGTCGCCCAGCCGTCATCGACGGTTTGCTCGAACCAAGCCTTTGCATAAGAGTGGTGGACGTGATCCTGATCAATGAGCGCGATCAGGACATTCGCATCCAGAAGATAGATCAACCGTCTTCGTCCCTCGCGGCATTGACCATCTTCATGGTCACGACTGCACCTCGCCTTGGCAACAGCGGAAACCCATTCCACATTTCCAACTCTGGACCGGGCGTTTCAAAAGATTTTCGAAGGCGTTCAGACACGACATCACCAACCGTGCGATTCTCGTGATCAGCAATCGCCCGGGCCCGTTCCAGCAAATCATCGTCGATGGTCAAAGTTGTTCTCATGTCTCAACCGTATCGCATCACGCATCACGCATCAACAGGTGCCGATTCCTGACGTCCGCCCCGGCAAAGGTTGCCGTCCCGAAAGTCGCCCCATTCGCCGGCAAGCTGGCGTTTGTCACACGGTCTGGCGATAAGGACCGCGTCACTCTCGCCTTCGCCTGGAGACATCGATGCGTCTGAACCTGCTTCTCAGCACCGTTGCGGCCCTCGGCATCGCGGCGACCTCGCTGGTTCAGGCCCAGACCCCGACGCAGGGGCTCAACGGGGCCGTCCGCCAGCAGACCCCCGCTCAACCCGCCCGGACGGGCGAGCCGATCGAGGTCGAGATCGACCAGGGCGTGCTTCGTCCTTTCCAGATCGCCGTCGCGCCGTTCAGCGGCCAGAATGGAACCTCAATCGCCGGGGTCCTGTCCGGCAACCTGCGCCGCTCCGGCTTCTTCGAACCGATCAATCCGGCCAGCTTCATCGAGACCGGCCTGACCCTGGCCAATGCGCCGAACTTTCCGCAATGGACCCAGATCGGGGCCCAGGCGGTGCTCTACGGCTCGGTCAGCCCGCGCCCGGACGGGCGCAACGACTTTGGCTTCCGGCTGTACGATCCCTACCGCCAGTGCCAGCTGGTCAGCTATAATTTTACCGCCACGCCGGAGCAGTGGCGCCGGATCGCGCACAAGATCGCCGACGTGGTCTATGCGCGAATGACGGGCGAGACCGGCATCTTTGACACCCGGATCATCTATGTCGCCGAGAGCGGCACCGAGCTGAACCGCCTCAGTCGCCTCGCGATCGTCGATCAGGACGGCTACAATCCTGTCTTCCTGACCGATGGCTCGGAGATCATCCTGACGCCGCGCTTCTCGTCCAATCCGGACGAGATCACCTATATGGCGCTGGGGCGGGACTACAGCCGCATTTACCTCTACAATCTGACCACGGGTCGTCGCGAAAGCTTGGGCGAGTTCGACGGCCAGGCCCTGGCTCCGCGCTATTCGCCGGACGGGACCAAGGTCGCGTTTTCGATCATCCGGGGCGGCAATACCGACGTCTATGTGATGAACCTGCGCACGCGCCAGCTGTCGCGGCTGACCAGCGATCCCGGCATTGACACCTCGCCGTCATTCAGTCCGGACGCCTCGCGCATCGTGTTCAACTCCGACCGCACGGGTACGCCGCGCCTCTATGTCATGAACGCCGACGGCTCCAGCCAGCGGCCGATCTCTCGCGGCGGCGGCAGCTATACGGCCCCGGCCTGGAGCCCGCGCGGCGACCTGATCGCCTTCACCAAATCGGGCGGTGGCCAGTTCGGCATCGGTGTCATGGCGACCGACGGCTCGGGCGAGCGGATGCTGAGCCGCAGCTATTTCGAGGAAGGCCCGTCCTGGGCCCCCAACGGCCGCTATCTGATGTTCGCCCGCCAGACGCGCGGCGGGAACACCAATCTGTGGATGGTCGACCTGTCGGGCCGTGTGATCGCCCAGTCGGGGTACCAGGGCCGCGGTTCGGACCCGGCATGGTCGCCGCTACTCGACGAAATGCCCGCCAATCTCGGCGTCGGCCAGGGGGCCGACAGCTGTTCCTCATAGACCCGTCCCGGACCTTCCGGGGTGCCTGAACGTTATCGCCGGTCGCGGACCATGCTAGAAGGCCCCGCGACCGCCATAGACAAGGAGACGACCCGATGATGTCCGCTTCCACCATCAGCAAACTTGCCATCGCCGGTTTGATCACCCTGTCGATCGCCGCCTGCGCGCCGCGCCGTCCTGTTGAGGGCGCGACCGCCGACACCGGCGCTGCAGCCAATGTCCCCGCCTATCCCGGGCCGGGAACCGGCGGCATCGACGGCGGCACCATCGGTGCCGGTGCGCCCGGCTCGGAACAGGATTTCGTGGTCAATGTCGGTGACCGGATCTATTTCGACCTCGACAGCTATTCGGTCAGCCCCGAGGCCTATCCCCGTCTGGACGCCCAGGCCCAGTGGCTGGCGCGCTATCCGCAGGTCGCGGTCCGGATCGAGGGCAATGCCGACGAGCGCGGCACCCGCGAATACAACCTGGCCCTCGGTGCCCGCCGCGCCGAATCGGTCCGCAATTATCTGATCGGACGTGGCGTTTCGGCAGGCCGGATCGACACGATCAGCTTCGGCAAGGAACGCCCGATCGCGGCAGGCGCGAGCGAGGATTCGTGGGCTCGCAACCGCAACGGGCACACCGCGATCGTCTCCGGCGCGCAGTGAGCCGGGGCCGCCTGCGGCCTGAGCGCGGGACAGCGCGGTGCCCTGCTGGCGCGCCTTGCCGTAACCGCGACTGACCGGCAGCTCGCGAGCGCACCGTCGGAGAGCGGCAGGGCGGCACGGCGGCAGGACCGGAAGGTGGTAAGGTGGGTACCTGACGCCTTGCGGCGGCCTCAAATCGGTGGAACCTGTGCGGCCATGAAGAGCCTGATTACCTTTCGCACCCTGATCCTCGCCATTGTCGGCTGCGGTCTCGTTGGCGGGGCGGCGGTCGCCCAGACCGCGCCCCTGCCCGCCGTCCAGTGGGACAATCGCCGACTGGACACGCTGGACCGGAATGTGCGGCGTCTGGAGCGGGCCGTGACCCAGAGGAACAGCCAGGGCCAGCCCGTGCTGGTCGAGCCGGATCCGGAGGTTATCGCCCTGCAGGGACGGGTCGGACAGATGGACCGCAGGCTGGAGGATCTGGAAGCGACGGTGCAGCGGGTGAACGCCGACTTCGAGCGGCTGACCTTCCAGCTGGACGAGAGCGACCGCGACAACGCCGCCCTGCGCGCCCGGTTGGGTGATGCGGAAGCCCGCCTTCAACGCATCGAGACCGCCGCCGCCCGCGCCGAGGCCGCCGCGCGCGAGGCGGAGGCGGCCGCGATCCGTTCGCCGACCGGCGACGCCGTTTCGGATCTGGCCGCAGCCCGCACGGCGCTTGCCGCCGATCCTGCGGGCGGCCGCGCGGCGCTGGAGCGGGTCGCGACCAACTGGCCCGACACGCCCTCGGGCAGGGAGGCGATCTGGCGGCTCGGCGACATTCTCCGCGCGAGCGGCGACCAGGCCGGGGCGGTGCAACAGTACGCCACCGCCTTGGCCGGCTGGCCGGCCCTGCCCTGGGCCGGCGAGGTCACGCTGAAGCTGGCGCGCGGGCTGGAGGCGACCAACCGCGACCCCCAGGCCTGCGCGGCGCTGAATGAATATGACCGGCGCTACGCTGCCCAGTCGACGGACGGATTGCGCGCGATCGCAACCGAGACCCGCACACGCGCGGGCTGCCGCTGAATCCGAACCGCCCGGCGGGCGCCCTGGCCGGTCGGGTGACGGCGCGGCTGGATGCGCGGCTGGAGCGCAATGTCGATCATCCCGTCGTTCTCGCCCTGTCGGGCGGCGGCGACTCCATGGCGCTCCTGCTGATCGCAGCAGGCTGGGCGAACTCCGCCGGAAGGCGGCTGCTGGCCATCACGGTCGATCACGGGCTGAGCCCGGCCGGCCAGGACTGGAACCGGTTCTGCAGGGCGGCCGCCCGGGCGGTCGGGGTGGACTGGATCGAACGGCGCTGGGAGGGTGACAAGCCCGTCGCGGGACTGCCTGCAGCGGCCCGGCGGGCCCGGCACGCGCTGATCGGCGAAGCGGCGCGCGAAGCCGGTGCCAAGGTGGTGCTGCTCGCGCATACGGCCGATGACATCGCCGAGAGCGACTGGATGCGGGCGCGGGGGTCGACGCTGGGATCACTGCGCGAATGGGCACCCTCGCCGGCCTGGCCCGAGGGGCGCGGGCTGATGCTGTTTCGGCCGATGCTGGGCGAGGGGCGGGACAATCTGCGGGCGGTCCTGCGCGAGTCCGGCAAGGCCTGGATCGAGGACCCAGCCAATGAAGACGAGCGATTCGGGCGCAGCCGTGCCCGCAAATCGCTTGCGCTGCTTCCGTCGCAACACGCAGGTTCGTGCGGCGAGACGGAGCAGGAGCGAGATTCTCGACCGCGTCCTGGGGCTGCGAACCTGCGGCTTCTCCCGCTGGGCGTGGGGTTTGAAGTCGACCGGTCTGTCTCAGGGCGTCTTCTTGCGACCCTGTTAGTATGCGCCTCCGGAAGCGATCGTCCGCCGCGTCGAGAACGCCTTGAGGCGCTCGCGGGGCACCTGCGCGCCGCAGAGGACTGGATTGCTACCCTTTCCGGCACCCGGATCGCGGCAGTCGGCGATAGTGTCAGAATTGCCCGCGAACCGGGCGAGATGCGCCGCCATTCGATCCCGGATGTCCATTTGGTGCGGGACCGGCCCGCCGTCTGGGACGGCCGCTATGAGGTTATCGCGCGGGAGCCGGGCTGGACCGTCACCGCGGCGCTCGGCCGTCTGAACGCCCTGTCCGGAGCCGACCGCGCCATCGTCGACACCTTCCCGGCCCGGGCGCGGGCAGCCCTGCCGGTCCTGATCCGGGACGGATCGGCTGCGCCCGTTCTTGCATGGCGAACCGCCGAGGTTCGCAGTCTGGCGCCGCGTCGTCTGGCTCTGGCTCTGGGCGAAACGACGCAGGAATGCGACCTGTATCGAACGATCCATGGCGAAACGCCGCCGACTGACCTATTTTGACGACAACGATGTAAAAACCCATGCCGATCCTGCTGTCGGCGACGAGGATTTCAGAGCGATGAACCTGCGTAATCTGGCGATCTGGGGCGTGATCATCCTGGGCCTTCTGGCCGTGTACGCGGCCATCAGTCAGAATGGTGGCGCGACCATGCCTGGACAGGCGGCGGGAGCCGCAGACCAGGGACGGCCCGAGCCCGCGACCTATTCCCAGCTGGTCGCGGCTATCGAGGGGCGTCAGATCAAGTCCGTGTCCGTGCGCGGCGACCAGGTCACGGGCGTCTATCAGAACAACACCCGGTTCGTTGCAACGACGCCCTTCCCGAACGAGACCCTGGTCGAGGCGATCCGCGCCTCGGGTGCCGAGGTCGATGTGAAGACCACGCGCCAGGCCTGGTGGCAGGGGCTGCTGGTCGGACTGCTGCCGATCCTGCTTCTGGTCGGCGTCTGGATCTTCTTCATGAGGCAGATGCAGGGCGGGGCCCGGGGGGCCATGGGCTTCGGCAAGTCCAAGGCCAAGCTGCTGACCGAACACAAGGGCAAGAAGACCTTTGAAGACGTCGCCGGTGTGGACGAGGCCAAGGAAGAACTGCAGGAGGTCGTCGACTTCCTCAAGGATCCCGGCAAGTTCCAGAAACTGGGTGGCAAGATCCCCAAGGGGGCCCTGCTGGTTGGCCCTCCCGGCACCGGCAAGACCCTGCTGGCGCGCGCCGTGGCGGGCGAGGCGGGGGTGCCCTTCTTCTCCATCTCCGGCTCGGACTTCGTCGAGATGTTCGTGGGCGTCGGTGCCAGCCGCGTGCGTGACATGTTCGAACAGGCCAAGAAGAACGCGCCTTGTATCATTTTCATCGACGAGATCGACGCCGTCGGCCGGCATCGCGGTGCCGGCCTCGGCGGCGGCAATGACGAGCGTGAGCAGACGCTGAACCAGCTGCTGGTCGAGATGGACGGGTTCGAGGCCAATGAGGGGATCATCCTGATCGCCGCCACCAACCGTCCGGACGTTCTGGACCCTGCCCTGCTGCGTCCCGGTCGCTTCGACCGTCAGGTCGTGGTGCCGAACCCGGACGTCTCGGGTCGCGAACGCATCCTGCGCGTTCACATGAAGGATGTGCCCCTGGCCGCCGATGTGAACACCAAGACCATCGCCCGGGGCACGCCCGGTTTCTCGGGAGCGGATCTGGCGAACCTGGTGAATGAGGCGGCGCTCATGGCCGCGCGCAAGGACCGTCGCATGGTCACCCAGCGCGACTTCGAGGACGCCAAGGACAAGGTCATGATGGGTGCCGAGCGCAAGTCCATGGCCATGAACGAGGAGGAGCGCCGCCTGACGGCCTATCACGAGGGCGGCCATGCCATCGTCGCCATGAACGTCAAGATGGCGGACCCCGTGCACAAGGCGACCATCGTCCCGCGCGGACAAGCCCTGGGCATGGTGATGCAGTTGCCGGAAGGTGACCGCTATTCCATGAAGTACCAGCAGATGATCGACCGGATCGCCATCATGGCCGGCGGCCGCGTGGCTGAGGAGCTCATCTTCGGCAAGGAGAATATCACCTCGGGGGCCTCGTCGGACATCCAGCAGGCGACCAAACTGGCCCGCCGCATGGTGACCCAGTGGGGCTTCTCCGATGTGCTGGGCACGGTGGCCTATGGCGAGAACGAACAGGAAGTCTTCCTCGGCCACTCGGTCGCGCGCAGCCAGAACATCTCGGAAGAGACCGCCCGAACCATCGATTCCGAGGTCAAGAAGCTGGTCACCTCGGGCTGGGACGAGGCCCGCAAGATCCTGACCGACAAGGCCGGAGACCTGGAGAAACTTGCCCAGGCCCTGCTGGAGTTCGAAACCATGTCGGGCGAGGAGATCAAGGATCTGCTGGAGAAGGGCACCGCACCGAACCGCGATGAGAACAATTTCCCCAACGCCGGCCCGTCGGTCTCCGTCCCGGTGACGCCGGTCTCGGAGGGGGTCACCGTCGTGGCCTCGGATCAGCACCCGACCGTTCACTGATCGCCAAACCGATCAGGATCGGTGACCAACCCGGTCAGGAATCGACCAACCGGACCAAATAGACCAATGCAAAGAGCGCGCTGAAAGGCGCGCTCTTTTTTTCTCAGATCGGACTCTGCATGCGCCCCCGCGTCATGGGCATCCTGAACGTCACGCCCGACAGCTTCTCGGATGGGGGCCTGCACGCCACCGCCGGGAGTGGTCTGGTCCAGGCCATGCGGCTGATCGGGGACGGCGCCGATATTCTCGACATCGGCGGTGAGAGCACTCGCCCGGGGGCCGCGCCGGTCGCGGCCGATGAAGAGATCGCGAGGACGATCCCCGTCATCGCCGCCGTCCACGCCCGCTGGCACGGCCCGATCAGCATCGACACCATGAAGCCTGCGGTCGCGCGTGCTGCCGTGGCCTCGGGGGCGACGATCTGGAACGACGTGACGGCCCTGACCTTCGCGCCCGAAGGGCGGGATGTCGCCGCCGAACTGGGTTGCGAGGTCGTGCTGATGCATATGCAGGGCGAACCACGCAGCATGCAGGTCGAGCCGCGCTACGATGATGTGCTGGCCGAGGTCGGCGACTATCTGCTGGCGCGGGCGGAGGCGGCGATGGCGGCTGGCGTGGACCGCAACCGGATCACGCTGGATCCCGGTATCGGGTTCGGCAAGACGATGGAGCATAATCTGGCGCTGATTGCCGGACTGGGGCAGCTCGGTGTGCACGGTTTCCCGGTTCTGCTGGGTGCGAGCCGCAAGCGGATGATCCGCAACATAGATCCCTCCGCCACGGAGGCGACCGACCGGCTGGGGGGCTCGATCGCCCTGGCGCTGGAAGGCGCGCGTCGCGGCGCGGCGATCGTGCGCGTCCACGATGTGCGCGAGACGGTCCAGGCCCTCGCGGTTCAGGCGGCGGTGGAGACGGCAGCGTGAAGGGTCGCGTCCTGATCATCGCAGGCTCGGATTCCGGCGGCGGCGCGGGCATCCAGGCCGACATCAAGGCCGTGACGGTCATGGGCGGATACGCCGCCACGGCGATCACGGCGATCACGGTGCAGAACACCCTGGGGGTCCACGGCGTCCATCCGCTGCCGCTGGACCTGATCGAGGCCCAGGCGCGGGCGGTGCTGGATGACATCGGTGCCGATGCGATCAAGACCGGGATGCTGGGATCGGTCGAGGTGGTCGAGCGTGTCGCCGCGATCCTCGCGACGACCGATACCCCTGCCGTCGTCGACCCCGTCATGGTGGCCAAGGGCGGGGCGGCCCTGCTGGACCGTAACGCGGTTGAGGCCGTGCGAACGCTGATGATCCCCCGCGCCACCCTGCTGACCCCCAATGCGCCGGAGGCCGAGGCGCTGACCGGCATCGTCGTGGTCGATCTGGACGGACAACGGCGGGCGGGCGAGGCCCTGCTGGCGCTGGGGGCCGGGGCGGTGCTGATGAAGGGGGGCCATGTCGACGGGGAGACGGTCGTCGATCTGCTGCTGACTCCCCGCGGCGAGACCTTGCTGGAGGGCTTGCGCATGGACACCACCAGCACCCACGGCACCGGCTGCACCCTGGCCAGCGCCTGCGCGGCAGGGCTTGCGCTGGGCAAGCCGCTGGAGGTCGCGGTCGCGGAGGCCTGGGCCTATGTTGCGGAGGCCATCCGCCGCGCGCCGGGGCTGGGCCGGGGGCACGGCCCGCTGAACCATGGCTGGCCGCTTCGACCCAATGACACGACGCCTGGAGGGTGAGAATGAGTCTCGTCGCACACTACAACATGCTGGTCCGCGAACGTCTGGAGCGCGCCGACTTCACCACCGAGCCAGGTATGAACGCCCTCTTGAGACTGCTCGGGCGCTGGCGCTCCAAGCTGCTGGCCAATACCCTTATCGCCCGTGATGGGCCGACTGTGCAGACGGGTCCGTTCGCAGGCATGATCTACGCCGGCAAGGTCACCGAGGGGTGCATCATGCCGCGCCTGCTGGGCTGCTATGAATCCGAACTGCATCCGGCCATCGAAGCCTTTGCCCGCCAGGGACTGGACGCCGTTGTCGATGTCGGCTGCGCCGAGGGGTACTACGCTGTGGGTTTCGCGCGGATCATGCCCGGAACCGTCGTCCACGCCTTCGACATTGATGTGGCGGCGCAGACCGAATGCGCGGCCCTGGCCGGGGCAAACGGCGTTTCTGATCGTGTCCGTGTGCAAGGGGAGTTCAGCGGCGAGATGTTTGCAGGATTCACCGACAGATCAACGCTGGTGTTCGTCGATGCCGAGGGATTTGAGGACGACCTGCTGGATCCGGAGTTGTGGCCTGCGTTGAAGTCCATGAACGTCATTGTCGAGACTCACGACGCCTTTCGCCCCGGCGTTTGCGATCGACTGGTTGCGCGCTTTTCGCCGACCCATACGATCGAACGCCTGGAGAACCAGCCTCGCCTGCCCCCGAGGCCGCAATGGCTGAAGGCGCTGGGTCACATGGATCAGCTGATCGCCATCTGGGAATGGCGAACGAGCCCGACACCCTGGCTGGTCATGACCCCCAGATGACGGAGGGCGATCTCGAGACGCGGCTGGTGGAGATCCTGCGGGCCGATCCGGGCCTGATGCAGGTGCTGACCACAGTGCGCGACCTTGACCTGGCGGACTGGCGGGTGTTCTCGGGCGCGGTCTATCAGGCGGTGTGGAATGCGCAGACCGGTCGACCGGTCGGCTATGGGCGCAAGGACTATGATCTCGGCTATTTCGATCACGACACCTCCTGGGACGCCGAGGACGGGGTGATCCGGCGTGTTGCCGCGGCCTTCGAAGAGCCTTTTCGGACCGAGGTCGAGGTGCGCAACCAGGCGCGGGTGAATCTGTGGTTTCGGGATCGCTTTGGCGAGGACTACGAGCCGCTGCGCGACACCGACGCGGCCCTGGAGCGGTTTGTCGCGCCGGCCTTCTCTGTCGGCGTAAGGCTGGAGCGTGACGATACGATCAGCGTCGCGGCCCCCTTCGGCTTGGCGGACGTTTTCGACATGATGCTGCGGCCCAATCCCCGACGTCCGCTGGCGAAGGGCTGGGATCGGGCGGTCGCCGGCGTTCGCGCGCGGTGGCCCGAGGTGAACGTGGTGAACGTGGTGGGTCAGGGACCCGGGTGATGCGCCAGTGGACCGTCGACGCCTTTGCCGACCGCCCTTTCATGGGCAATCCCGCCGCCGTTCTGGAACCGCTGGACGCCTGGCCCGACACGGGCTGGATGCTGGCCCTGGCCGCCGAGAACAATCATTCCGAGACCGCCTTCCTGCGCCGCACGGCCGACCCGGCGCGGTTCGACCTGCGCTGGTTTACCCCGACGACCGAGGTTCCGCTCTGTGGTCACGCCACCCTGGCCTCGGCCCATGTGCTGTGGGCGGAGCTGGGTATCGTGGCTGACGCGCTGGGTTTCGCCACGGCGTCCGGCTCGTTGACGGTTCGGCGGCTGGTGCAAGGCTATGAGATGGATTTTCCGGCCGATCCCCTGACCCGGGTGGCGACGCCGCGCGGTCTGGCCGAGGCCCTGGGGGCGGAGCCGCTCGAGGTCTGGGCCAGCCGCTATCTGATCGCGGTCATGGCGGATGGGCCAACCGTGCGCAGCCTGAACCCGGACAGCCGGGCGCTGCTGGCTTTCGGTGACGGCGCGATGGAGCGGGGCCAGGTGATCGCAGCGGCGCTTGAGGACCGGGACGGTCATGACGTCGTGGATCGCTTCTTCGGACCAGGCTGCGGTCTTGACGAGGATCCGGCGACCGGTTCCGCGCGCGGCGGGCTGGCCCCGCTGTTCGCCGGCAAGCTGGGACGGCCGGTGGTTCGCTTCCTGCAGGCCTGTCCGGGCCGGGGCGCGCGGTTCGAGACCGAGATGGCGGGCGATCGCGTGCTGATCCGGGGCGAGGCGGTGACGGTGATGGACAGCCGGTTGAGGATGTGAGGCGAGTGAAAAGGGACGCGATCCTTGCGGATCGCGCCCCTCTCCCGACGGACGGCCGGTCATGGAGCTGTGTCAGTGGCCGTCCGAAGCTCTGCAACCGGACCGGCTGCATTGAACCGACCAGAGCAGATCGCGACTGAGGCGATCCTGAACAACCCGGGTCAGGTCCGGTTCATGCCCGGGGCGAGACCGGTTTCCCCCTGAGCCCAAACCTCTCTAGGCTGCGCGTTCAGCCGCTGTTCAGAGCACGGGGGTCAAAAGACATCCCATGACCCGCATGTCCGCCTTCGTCCTGTCCGTCCTGATTGCTGCAGCGCCGCTGGCTGCCGCGAATGCACAGGATCGCGGCCAGCGCGGCGATCGGGATCGTCTTGAAACCAGCCGGGAGCCGCGCCGGATCAGCGAGGCCGAGGCACAGGGCATCGCCCGCTCACGCGCTCGGGGTGCCCGGTTCGTCGGGTCGCTGGGGATGCGCGGCTCCAGCTATGTGTTCCGCTTCGAGGGCGAAGACGGTCAAATCATCGACATCGCCGTTGATTCGCGCGGCTGACGAGGACGTAGGGACCAAACAATGCGAGTTCTCCTGGTCGAAGACGACGCCGATCTGTCGCGTCAGCTGAAACAGGCTCTGGGCGACGCCGGCTATGCTGTGGATCACGCTGCAGACGGCGAGGAAGCTCATTTTCTGGGTGATACCGAACCCTACGACGTCGTGGTCCTGGATCTCGGCCTGCCCAAGATTGACGGCGTGTCGGTGCTGGAGCGCTGGCGGCGCGACGGCAAGGCCACGCCCGTGCTGATCCTGACGGCCCGGGGGGCCTGGTCCGACAAGGTGTCCGGCTTCGACGCCGGAGCCGACGACTATCTGACCAAGCCATTCCACACAGAGGAGCTGCTGGCGCGCCTGCGGGCCCTGCTGCGGCGTTCGGCCGGGATCGCCTCGGCGACCCTGGCGTGCGGCGGGTTGCGGCTGGATCCCCGCGCGGCGCGCGCGACGGTCAACGGCGAGCCCCTCAGGCTGACGTCGCTCGAGTACCGCCTGCTGCACTACATGATGATGCATCAGGGTCGGGTGATCAGCCGGACCGAACTGGTCGAGCATCTCTACGATCAGGACTTCGATCGCGACTCCAACACCATCGAGGTGTTCATCGGCCGCCTGCGCAAGAAGGTCGGCGCCGATCGAATCGAGACCGTACGTGGCCTGGGCTATCGCCTGACCCCCTTGGCCGGCGAGTCCGAGGCGGCGTGACCGGGACGCCGGCGGTCGCCAAGCCGTCCTGGGGACGCTGGTTCGGTCGCCCGGGCCGCAGCCTGACGCGCCGCCTGATCTGGCTCGCCTCGGCCTGGATCGTTCTCGCCCTGATGCTCACCGGCTGGATGCTGACCAGCCAGTACCAGGAGAGTGCCCTGCAACGCCTGGGCAATTCTCTGGGCGGGGTGATTGATGATGTGGTGATCGCCAGCGTGGCGACGCCCGAGGGGTTGAGGGTCGCCGAAATCAAGGATGCGCCCACCCTGCGCGGCCTTTCCGGCAAATACTGGATGGTCGGCGAGGTCGACGCCGGGGGTGGCTTCGACGTCCTGGCGCGTTCGCCGTCCCTCTCGGGCGAAAGTCTTTATGTTGATCCCGAACTGCCGGCGCGCCTGCAGGCGGCCATGGGCGCGACGATCAGTTACAATGACCCCGGCATCCTGCCCGAGGGGGCCCAGCCGCTGCGCATCGCAGCCAGTATGAAGGCGTTGAACGGGCGTCCGTTTGTCTTCATGGCCGGGATCGACCGGTCCGAAATCGATACGGACACCCGCCAGTTCGCCACCTTCACCTGGACGGCCCTGCTGATCCTCGGGATCGGCCTGGTCATCGCCGTCTTCCTGCAGGTCCGGATCGGCCTGCGCCCCCTGTTCGACCTCCGGGTCGAGATTGCCAATGTGCGCAAGGGGCGGGCGGCGCGGATCGAGAAGGACTATCCGACCGAGATCCAGCCCCTGGCCGAGCAGGTCAACCGGCTGCTGGACCATAATCAGGAAGTCGTGGAGCGCCAGCGAACCCATGTGGGCAACCTAGCGCATGCACTGAAGACTCCGCTGTCGGTGATGCTGGCAGAGGCGGGCAGCGACGCCGGGCCACTGGCCGACATCGTGCGCCGTCAGGCCGACATCATGAAGGGCCAGGTAGATCACCACCTGCGGCGCGCCCGCGCTGCGGCTCGCGCTGCCCATGGTCTGGGCGAACGCACGCCCGTGGCCGAGGTGATCGACGAACTGGCCGTGATGCTGGAACGGGTGTTCCAGTCCAGGGATGTGGAGATCGACTGGCGCGCGCCAGACGACCTTGCCTTTCTCGGCGAGCGACAGGATCTGCAGGAGATCCTCGGAAATTTGATCGAGAACGCCTGCAAATGGTCGACCCGCAGGGTCCGGATTTCGGCCGGTGCCAACGGTTTGGGCCAGATGATCGTCGTCGTCGAGGACGACGGCTCGGGACTGCCCGCCGACCAGCGCGAGACGGTCTTGAAGCGCGGAGCCCGGCTGGACGAGGACGCCCCGGGTTCGGGGCTGGGACTGTCGATCGTGGACGATCTGACCCGCGCCTATGGCGGGCGGCTGGCGCTGGCCGCCAGCGACCTTGGGGGTCTCAAAGCGGTACTGGAACTGCCCGCCGCCGAACTGTGACAGCCCGGTTGCGGATTCTTAACCCCGACCGTTCACCGTGCCGCCGACCGAACCGTTTCGGTCGGCGGAGAACGGCATGGCCGAGCTTTCGGTCGCTCATCGCGCGGTGCTCGCCCAGATGCTGGAGCGGGTACCCGACAGGACGTTGAAGACCCTGTCTGCGGCGGTGGCCCAGATGCCGGGCGAAAAGGCGCGCGCTCTTAGCCTCATGCTGGCCGATGAAACCAGGGATCGATGTCGCCGCGCCGTGGCCTTCGCCCCCCTGATTCCCATGTTCCGGCCTCGGGCCGACGGCGTCGAGTCCCTCGTTTTCCCCGCCACGGTCCTGCCCCGCCTCTGGAAGGCGGCGTCCAGCTGCGAGCCGGCGCTGCTGCAAAAGCTCGACGATGTGCGCGGTCTGGAGGACGATCCGAGGGTCGTCGCTGTCTCCGACCGCATCTGCCTCGCAGCCGCCGCGGTCATCCGCGACCAGCCGGACGTCATCTGGCCGGTCCAGTCGGCCGACCCGGACGCCCGCGACCGGGGTCTGGCCGAACTGGCACGGTGTTTCGACCTCGCGGCGATGGCGCGCCGCGGTCTTTTCGCCCTCCCGGCCCTGATCCTGCGACCCTCGGAGAACCAGCAGGCGGAGCTCCGACTGCTGGTTCGCGACAGCGGCGAGATGACGACCGACGGCGGCCCGCGCATGCTGGAGATCCTCTTCGCCCACCTGGGGGACGCGTCGCTGATTCTGCGACTGGTGGTGCAGTCCTCGCGGGCCGCCAGCCAGGAGGGCGTGCTGTCCGAATCCGAGATGGCCAGCTTCGTCAACCGGCTCATCGTGGCGGTTGAGGCCCGGGTTGAGCGGATTGCCACCTTCAGACCGGACAAGGGCGGGGGCCCGCGCGCCGATCTCAAGGCCGATATCGGCTGGTGCGCGACCGCCCTGGCCGAACTGGACGCCACACTGCAGCTGGATCCCGAGGGTGGCTGGGGCAAACAGGCCCGTGAAGCCCGCGCCCGGATCAACCGGACCCTGGCGACACTGCTGAGCTCGACCGACAAGGCGCTCGACAAGGTCATGCCGACCCGGCGCGTCCCGACGACGGGCCGCATGACCCGCGAGGCACCGGCGCTGGACCTGCCGGTCACGACCGAGGCCGTGGAGGCCGCTGCGGTCCTGATGACCCTCGTCGGCGCCATGCGAACGGCGGCCCAGATCTTCGGCTGCGAGTCCCAGCGCTACAAGCTGGTCCAGTCCGCCACCGAGCGGATCACCGGCTACGTCGACATGACCCTGGAGTCGGTGAACGCCGGGGAGGTCACCGACCGGGCCGGTGCCTTGGCCCGGGTCGAGCATCTGGCGAAGTTTCTTCTGCTGATCGACGCGACCGACGTCGCGCGCACCGCGCGTCGGCGGGCTGCGGCGGCGGCCGCTTCGACGGCCCCGGCAGCCGCGACCATCGAACCCTCGCACGAGGCCGCCTGATCCGCTAAGGCGGCATCATGATCATATTCTGGACCCTCGCTGGCCTGATCACGGCGCTCGCCGGGCTGCTGGTGCTGACTTCCGCCCGGCGCGGTGCCGATTCGATCGCGCCTGTGTCCGACACCGGTGCCGCCGAGATGGCCGAACTGGACCGGCTCAAGGCGCGCGGGCTGCTCGACGAGGACACGCTGGCCTCCGCGCGCGCCGAGGCTGCACGCCGGTTGTTGACGATGCCGCCCGCCGACGCGCCGCCCGTCGTCGGCGGGCGCGACCGGACCGTCGCCATGGGGGCCCTGATCGCGACTGCGGCGGCGACCCTGGGGCTCTATTTCGTTTTCGGGGAACCGGGCCTGCCGGACCAGGGCTACGACCGCCGGATCGACGCCTGGGCCGCGTCTCCCGAGACGCTGGATGCGCCCCAGATCGCGGCGGTTCTGACCCGCGCAGTGCGGCGCGAGCCCGAAAACCGCACCGCCCTGACCATGCTCGGGGCGGCCCGGTTCGAGGCGGGCGATCCGATTGGCGCAGCCTCAGCCTTCCGCAGGGCCCTGGCGCTGGACGCCAACGATGCGGCGAGCTGGGCCCGGCTGGGCGAGAGTCTCGTCCGCGCCGGTGAGGGCGTGGTAGGTCCCGAAGCCGAGGCGGCCTTCACCCGCGCGCTGCGGATCGACCCGGGCCAGCTGGGGGCCCGATACTTTCTCGGCGAGGCGGCCCTGACGCGTGGCGATGCCGCCCGGGCCCGTGAGATCTGGACGCCGCTGATCGCCGCGCTGGATCCGGCGGATCCGCGCCGCGCCGGTCTTGTCGCGCGGCTGGACGCGCCCGGATGACCCGTTGGAGCCGACTGCGGGGGGCGCTATACCCGGCTTCCCCGCCCTGCGCGAGAGTGTGCCTTCGTCCATGACCTGGCTTCCGAAATCCCCCAAGGCCCGCCGTCGTCTGTGGGTCGTCGCGGCCGCTGCGCCAGTTCTGGCGATGGCGGTCGGCCTGTCGCTATGGGCCATGCAGGACAGTGTCACCTTCTTCTTCTCGCCGTCTGAAGCGACGCCCGAGGCCGTGCCTCCCGGCCGCGTGATCCGGCTGGGCGGGCTGGTCGAGGCGGGCAGTGTGAGCAAGACCGGCACGATCGTGATGTTCGCCGTGACCGACAATGCCGCAACCAGCCGCGTGATCTACAATGGCGAGCTTCCCGACCTGTTCCGCGAGGGGCAGGGCATCGTCGCCCAGGGGACGTTCGGGCCGGACCGGGTGTTTGAGGCCGATACGGTGCTGGCCAAACATGACGAGACCTATATGCCGCGCGAGGTGGCCGACCGGCTGAAGGCCGAAGGTGAGTGGCGGCCGGCCGCCGGCGACGCCCCGCGATCAACCGGCGCGAAAGACTACAGCAAGGACCCCACAGTTTCATGATTGTCGAGTTTGGCGCCTTTGCGCTGATCCTGGCGCTGCTGCTCTCTGCGCTGCAGACGGGTCTGGCGACGGCCGGGCGGTGGCGTCGTAGTCCTCTTCTGTCGGGCGGCGCCGAGGGCGCAGCGATCGCAGCGGCCCTTGCCACGGCCCTGGCCTTCGCCGCCCTGATTTTCGCTTTTACGACCTCCGACTTCTCGGTGGTGAACGTGGCGCGCAACAGCCACACCGACAAGCCCATGTTCTACAAGGTGGCTGCGGCCTGGGGCAGTCATGAGGGGTCTCTGGTCCTGTGGTGCCTGGTCATGACCGGGTTCGGCGCGGCTCTGACGCGCGCACGCGGCCTGCCATTCGGGCTCAAGGCCTCGGCTGTTGGCGTCCAGGGCGCGCTCTGCGTGCTGTTCCTCGCGTTCGCAGTCTTCACCTCCAATCCGTTCAACCGCCTGGACCCCGCGCCTCTGCAGGGAGCATCGCTGAACCCCCTGCTTCAGGACCCGGCGCTGGCGGTCCACCCGCCCCTGCTCTACGCGGGCTACGTCGGCTTCTCGGTGACCTTCTCCTTGGCCGTTGCGGCCCTGATCGAGGGCAAGGCCTTTTCCGGTTTCTGGCCGGCCTGGGGCCGGTGGGTCCGCCCCTGGGCGCTGGCGTCCTGGGTATTCCTGACCATGGGTATCACCCTGGGTAGTTTCTGGGCCTACTACGAACTGGGCTGGGGCGGCTGGTGGTTCTGGGACCCGGTCGAGAACGCCAGTTTCCTGCCCTGGCTTGCAGGGACGGCCCTGCTGCACTCGGCGGTCGTCACCGAGCGGCGCGGCGCACTGGCGGGCTGGACGGTGTTCCTTGCTCTGCTGGCTTTCAGCTTCTCGATTCTGGGGGCCTTCCTCGTGCGCTCCGGCGTGCTGACCAGCGTTCACGCCTTCGCCGTTGATCCCGAGCGCGGCATGTTGCTGCTGGCCATCCTGGGCGTTGCCTCGGGCTCGGCCTTTGCCCTGTTCGCCTGGCGGGCACCGCAACTGAAGGGTGGCGGGCTGTTCTCGCCGGTCAGCCGCGAGGGCGCGCTGGTGCTGAATAACCTGTTCCTGACCGTGGCGGCAGTGACGGTCCTGCTGGGCACCCTGTATCCGCTGATCCTCGAGGCCGCGACGGGCGCGACCATCTCGGTCGGACCGCCCTATTTCGCTCTCACCTTCACCCCCCTGATGGCGGTGGCCTTCCTGATCCTGCCGGCCGGGCCGTTGCTGGCCTGGAAGCGCGGCGACCTGAAAGGGGCCATGCAGCGACTGGCGCTCGCGGCAGGCCTGGCCATTGCCTGCGGTTTCGTCGGCTGGCTGGCGTTCGAGCCCCGGCAGGCTTTCGCCGCCGCCGGGCTGGCGATCGGGGCCTGGCTGATCCTCGGTTCCCTTGCCGAGGTCTTCGAGCGAATCCGCCTGTTCCGCGCGCCCCTGGCGGAGGTCGGTCGTCGGACGCGCGGGCTGCCGCTGGGGGCTTGGGGCATGACCCTGGCCCATGCGGGTCTGGGCGTGTTCGTGCTGGGTGCCGTGGTCGAGACCGGTTTCAAGATCGAGGCGGCCGCCCCCCTGGCGATCGGCGGACAGGTCAGCGCCGGGCCCTGGGCCGTGACCCTCGACCGGGTCGAGATCGTCGAGGGCCCCAACTATCTGGCCGAACGGGGCACGGTGACCGTGAGGCCGGTGTCGGGCGACGCCCCGCCCCGGACCATCTCGGCCGAGCGCCGCTTCTTCCCGGCAGGGGGCCAGACCACCACCGAGGTCGGGCTCGATTTCCGCGGGCTTGACGATGTCTATGTGGTGATGGGCGAACGCCGCTCGACGCCCGAAGCGGCCCAGGCCTGGACGGTGCGGGTCTACTACAATCCGTGGGCCCGCCTGATCTTCCTTGGGCCTGCCCTCATGGCGGTGGGTGGCCTGCTGTCGCTGTCGGACCGGCGACTGAGGCTGGCCGTCGGGCGACGCAAGAAGGCTTTGGCGGGATGACGGCGTCGGGGTGGCCCATCCTGATTCTGGCCCTGTTCGCCCTGGCAGGCCCGGCTGCCGCGCAGGAGCCCCCGGCCGCGCCGGACCGCCCCCTGTCCTCGCCCGAGCAGGAAGCCCGCGCCCAGGCCCTGTTCTCGGTCGTGCGCTGTGTTGTGTGCCAGCACGAGTCCGTTGCCGATTCGCCGGCCGGGATCGCGGGCGACATGCGCCGCCTGATCCGCGAGGAGATCGCGGCCGGGGCCACCGATCAGGCTGTCCGCGACGATCTGGTGCGGCGTTATGGCGACTATGTCCTGTTCACTCCGCCGATGCGGGCCGGGACCTGGCTGCTGTGGTTCGGACCTGCGCTGGCGGTGCTTCTGGGTGCCGCCGGTCTGCTGGCCATGGTGCGAAGGCGACCGGTCGAGACTTCGCCGCTCTCGCCGGACGAGGAACGTCGGCTGGCCGATCTTCTCGCGGCGGAAAGACTTCGCCCTGATCCTGACGCATCCACGCCTCACGACGGGCGTTGAGGCGGGTCAATCGTCGGACTTCTGCGGTTGGCGAAGACGCTGAACGCCCTATATCTTAAGGCGAAACGGGTCCTCGTGGACCTTGGTGAGGATCGCAGGACAACGATGTTGAAGCGTAAGGAATTCATCCTTGGGGCCGCTGTCGGCCTGGTCTTCGCGGCGGCGGCGACCGCCGGGGGCGTGATCGACTGGCCCGGTGCCAATGCCGCCGAGATATCCGGCCGCCTGACCCCGTCGGCGGGGGCCGCAGCGCTCGCCTTCGCGCCGCCGCAGGGCGCGCCGCTCAGCTTCGCCGACATCTTCGACCAGGTCTCGCCCGCCGTGGTTCAGATCGACGTCGAGACCCGGATCGAACGCCCGCGCGGGGGTCGTATGATCCCCCTCCCGGGTTTCCCTCCCGGTTTCGGTTTCCAGGCCCCGGCGCCCCAGCAGCCTGGTGCGGAAGAGGAGGCCCCGACCGCCCAGGGCGCCGGATCCGGCTTTTTCATCTCGGCCGACGGCTATGTCGTGACCAACAACCATGTTGTCGAGAACGCGACAAAGATCACTGTCAAGCTGTCCGACGGCCGCGAACTGCCCGCCCGGCTGATCGGGCGCGACGCGGACACCGACCTGGCCGTGATCAAGGTCGAGGGCTCCGAGTTCAAGTTCGTCGCCTTCGAGGAGGCGGCTGAGCCGCGCGTGGGTGACTGGGTCATCGCGGTCGGCAATCCGTTCGGTCTGGGCGGCACCGCCACGGCGGGCATCGTTTCGGCCCGCGCCCGCGACATTGGTGACGGCAACACCCCCTATACCGACTATCTTCAGATCGACGCGGCCATCAACCGCGGCAATTCGGGTGGCCCGACCTTCGACATCTATGGCCGGGTGATCGGTGTGAACTCGGCGATTTTCTCGCCGACCGGCGGCTCGGTCGGCATCGGCTTCGCCATCCCCGCCTCCATCGCCAAGACGGTCACCGACCGCCTGATGAGCGGACAGGCGATCCAGCGCGGCTATCTGGGTGTCCAGATCCAGAACCTGCCGGACGAATATAGAGCGCCCCTTGGCCTGTCGGCGGATCAGGAGGGCGCATATGTCGCCGATGTCACCCCAGGAGGACCGGCGGCGCAGGCTGGTCTTCGGGCCGGCGATATCGTCGTGGCCATCAATGGAGAGTCGATTGAGACTTCTACCGAACTGACCCGTCGCGTCGGCCAAGCCAGCCCCGGAGAGACCCTGCGTCTGGAAATCATCCGCGAAGAGCGCCGCCAGACCGTCAATGTCCGATCGGGCACTCGCCCGGCCGACGTCAACGCCGGCCAGACCGGTGCGGACGAAGGTCAGGACGCCCAGCCGGATCGCCCGGTCGCCCCGTCGGGCGAGGCCGTCGAGGGCATGACCCTGGCTCCGCTCAGCGAGGCTCTGCGGTCCCGTTTTTCGATCCCCGAGACCGTGCGCGGTCTGGTCATCACGGCGGCGGTTCCGACGTCGCGCGCCGGTCGCGCCGGCGTCGAGCCGGGTTTCGTGATCGTGCAGGCCAATGGCCGGCCTGTCTCGACCGTCGCCGAGCTGCGCGCCGTGGTCGAACAGGCCAAGGCGGCCAACCGCGACGGCGTCCTGCTGCTGCTGCGAATTCCGCAGGGCAACCGGCCGTTCGTTCTGGAGCTGGCCAAGCCTGAATAAGCCGTAACTCCCGTAATCGCCGCCGATGGGCTACCGTCGGCGGCGATTCCAATTCAGAGGGGCTGGCCGTGAAAATTCTTGTGGTGGAGGATGACGCCGAGGCGGCCCAGGCGATGGTGCGCGGTCTGACCGAGGCGGGCCATGTGGCGTCCCACGCCATCGACGGGGCCTATGGGCTGCTGGAGGCCCAGAAGGGCGGCTACGACGTCTATGTGGTCGACCGGATGATGCCCCGGCTGGACGGCATCGGCATGGTCGAGACCCTGCGCAAGAACGGCGACCAGACGCCGGTCCTGTTCCTGTCCGCCATGGGCGAGGTCGAGGACCGCGTGATGGGGCTGAAGGCCGGTGGTGACGACTACCTGGTCAAACCCTATGCCTTTGCCGAGCTCATCGCCCGGGTCGAGGCCCTGTCGCGCCGGCGCGAAACGGGCGGGGTCCAGACGGTGTTGAAGGTCGGCGAGCTGGAGATGAACCTGATCGCCCGCACGGTGTTTCGCGGCACGACCGAGATCGACCTCCAGCCCCGCGAGTTCCAGCTGCTGGAGTTCCTGATGCGCCACGCCGGTCAGTCGGTGACCCGCACCATGCTGCTGGAGAAGGTGTGGGAGTACCATTTCGACCCCCAGACCAACGTCATCGACGTCCACATCAGCCGCCTGCGCTCCAAGATTGACAAGGGCTTCGACCACGCGATGCTGCAGACGGTGCGCGGGGCGGGGTATCGGCTGGAGGCCTAGCGGCGGAGGATTTCTCCCTCCCCCTCAGGGGAGGGTGGCCGCGCAGCGGCCGGGTGGGGAGGGCCAAGGCGACATGGCGATCATCGCTCGAGCCCGCGCGATGCGAAAGGCGCTTACGCCCGCCGAGGCTCGCCTGTGGGTCGCGCTCGGAGATCTCAGGCTGGAGGGTCTTCATTTTCGAAGACAGACGCCGCTGCGCGGCTACTACCTCGACTTCTTCTGCTGGCACGGAGCGTGATTGTTGAAGTGGATGGCAGCTCTCACCCGGCTGGGGATCGTGCCCGCCAGGATCGCGTCCGCGACGCCGTTTTTTCAAGGGAAGGTCTTCTGACCTTGCGATACGACAATGTGAAGGTCCGAGATGATCTGGCGGCTGTAATCGAAGACGCGCGCGGGCGTTGCCTTGCCCGCCCCACCCGGTCTCCGCTTCGCTACGACCACCCTCCCCCGCATGGGGAGGGAGAGGATATGGCCTAGTCGATGCAACTCCCCTCCCTCTTTCGCCGCACGCCCTTCCGGCTGACGCTGCTGTTCCTCGCCCTGTTCGCAGCGGCGGCCAGCGCGATCCTGGCCTACGTCTACATCGCCTCGGCCTCGGAGGCCCAGGCCCGGGCGCGGTCGGATGTTGAGGCCGAGAATGCGTCGCTGACGGCGATCTATCGCGAGCGGGGTCCGGACGCGCTGAACCAGGCGCTGGTGGACCGCATCCTGAGCGGCGGGCCGTTTCTGTATCTGAACATGGACGCCCGGGGCCAGGGCATCACCGGCAACCTCAGCGTCACGGCCCAAGGCGCGAACGGCGCGGCGGAGCGCCGGTCCCTGAACGAATCCCCGATCGCCGATTATGAAGGCGGCGAGCAGTGGGCGACCTTCCGCTTCACCGACACCGAGGCCGACGGCAAGGTGGTGCGCAAGGAGGCCTTCGGCGTCCAGACCACCCTGTCGGGCGGCGAGATGTTGTACGTCGGCAAGGACCTGGGGGACACCGAGGCCTATCTGACGCGCCTGACCCAGGCGCTGTGGCTGGCCATGGGCATGGTGCTGCTGCTCGGGGCCGGGGGCGGCCTGCTGATCAGCCGCAACGTCGAAAAGGCCATGGGACGGCTGAATACCGTGGTCGTCGCGGTGCAGGAGGGCGACCTCAAGGCGCGCGTAGCCGTAGGCAACTCGGGCGATGAACTGGACGAACTGGGTCAGGGGCTGAACCGGATGCTGGATCGGCTGGAAGGCTCGATGGCCTCGATCCGCCATGCGGGGGATGCGATCGCCCATGACCTTCGTTCGCCGCTGACCCGGATGCGGGCCCGGCTGGAGGTCGCCCTGCTCGACGCCGAGAGCGGGCGGGTCGACGGTGCCGACGCCCTGCAGGTGGCGCTGGACGAGGCGGATGCGCTGCTGAAGACCTTCAACACCGTGCTGGCCATCGCCCGGCTGCAGGCGGCGGCGGGTCGGGCCCCGGACGCCGCCATGTTCGACGCTGCCGAACTGGCCGCCGACATGGCCGAACTCTACGAGCCCGCCGCCGAGGACAAGGGTCTGGAGTTCTCGTCCGAGATCGAGACGGGTCTGATGATCGAGGGGTCGCGTCCCTTCCTCGCCCAGGCCCTGGCCAATGTCATCGACAACGCCATCAAATACACGCCGGCCGGCGGTGCCGTGATGCTGCGGGCCCGGCGCCGGTCGTCGGGCGAGATCGAATACTCCGTCACCGACACCGGCCCGGGCGTTCCGGAGGCGGATCGCGGCCGGGTCATCGAACGCTTCGTGCGCCTCGACAACAGCCGCACCGAGGCGGGCTCGGGCCTGGGGCTATCGCTGGTCGGGGCGGTGATGGAGGCGCACGCGGGCCGGATCCAGCTGGACGACGGTCCCGGGGCCTATGGCGGATCCGGACCCGGCCTGCGGGTCGCGCTGGTCCTGCCGCCGGCGGCTGAGGGATGAGCGGCCCGCCCCTCGGCGAGCGGCTGCGCCCCTGCGGCCCCGTGATCGATGCCGAGGGGGCGGTGCGGGCGCATGATCGCCTCGCGGCGCTGGCGGCGGACGACGGATGGGCCGCGGGGCTGGAACGAGCCTGGCCGGCCCTGGCCCCCGTGTTCGCGGCGTCGCCCTATCTGTTTGGCCTCGCCCGGCGCTGGCCGGACCGGTTGCGGGCCGTCCTCAACGATCCGCCCGAAGCCCGGCTGCAGGACATCGTCGCCCGCACCATCGCCCTGACCGGGGGGGCGGACGACATGCGCGGCCCGCTCCGGCGACTGAAGGCAGAGCTGCATCTGCTGACCGCCGTGGCCGACCTTGGCGGGCTCTGGGACCTGGATCAGGTCACGGGCGCCCTCAGCCGGTTCGCCGATGTGGCCACGCGCGCGGCCCTGTCGGGTGTGGCCGAGGACCTGCGCCGGCGTGGCAGGCTGCTGACCGCCGCCGACGATACCCGCGGCCCGATCCCCGGCCTGTTCGGCCTCGCCATGGGCAAGCACGGCGCGTTTGAGCTGAACTATTCCTCAGACATCGACCTCAGCCTGTTCTTCGATCCGGATCGCCTGGCCCCGGTGCTGGCCGAAGGGACAGAGGGGCAGGGGCCGATGAACCGGGTGGCCCAGGGCGTGGCGGCGCTGCTGTCCGAACGGACCGCCGACGGCTATGTGTTCCGGGTCGATCTGCGGCTGCGACCTGATCCGTCATCGACGCCGCCCGTCGTCGCCGTGCCCATGGCTCTCGACTACTATGAGAGCGTCGGCCAGAACTGGGAGCGTGCCGCCTTCATCAAGGCCCGCCCCATCTGCGGCGATTTCGGCGCGGCGGCCGAGTTCCTGAAAGCCCTCGTCCCGTTCGTCTGGCGCCGCAGCCTCGACTACCAGGCCGTCCTCGACATCCAGTCCATCAAGCGACAGATCCATGTCCACAAGACCGGCGAGGGGCTTCACGCTGCGGGGGCCAATCTGAAACTGGGACGCGGGGGTATCCGCGAGATCGAGTTCTACGCCCAGACCCAGCAGCTGATCCTGGGGGGGCGCGCCCCCTCCCTGCGCAGTTCCCGCACGGTGGACGCGCTCGCTTCACTGGTGGCCCGGGGCCATCTGCCGGCCGAGGTCGCTGCAGAGATGACCGGCGCCTATGTGGAGCTCAGGGGTCTCGAGCACCGGGTGCAGATGCTTGAGGACGAACAGACCCACATCCTGCCGGTCGAGCCGGCGCGTCGCGCGGCCGTGGCGGCGCTGGCGGGGCAGGGTGACCTGGCGGCCTTCGATGCAGGCGTCGAGGCTCTGCTGCTGGGGGTCAACCAGCGCTACGGCGACCTGTTCGAGGGGGAGGAGGAACTGTCCTCGCCCTTCGGCAGTCTGGTCTTCACCGGCGTGGACAACGACCCCGAGACTCTGGCGACGCTGCAGCGGATGGGCTTCTCCGAGCCCGCCGGTGTCGCCGACACGATCCGATCCTGGCACCACGGGCGGATCTCCGCCACAAGGTCGGTGCGGGGCCGCGAACTGTTCACCCGGCTGGCCCCGCGCCTGCTGACCGCCTTGGCCCGGACGGGCGCGGCCGATGCAGCCTTCCGCCGGTTCTCGGTCTTTTTTTCCGGACTGTCTGCGGGGGTTCAGGTCCAGGCGCTGTTCCTGAACCAGCCCGAACTGTTCGAACGCATTGTCGGCGTCATGGCCTTCGCGCCCCGGCTGGCGCGGGCCCTGGGTCGCTATCCGGCCGCGCTCGATTCCATGCTGGACGAACGGTTCGAGACCGAGTTGGGCGTGAACACCGGCCTGTTCGACCAGATGGCCGAGGAGGCCGAGGCCGCCGGCGATTTCGAGGGGGCGATGAACGCGGTGCGCCGCCTGCACCGCGAACAGGCCTTCCGCATCGGCATGCAGACCCTCAGTGGTCGGGTCGGGCCGGAGGCGGCGGGGCGGGGCTTCACCAATCTGGCCGATGCGGTGATGCGCACCCTGTCGGCGGCGGCGTTGCGCGAGACCGGGCGTCTGGGCGGCACCCTGCCCGGCGCGGTTGCGGTCATCGCCCTGGGCAAGGCCGGATCGGGCGAAATGACGGCGGGGTCGGATCTGGACCTGATGACCGTCTATGATGCGCCCCCCGAGGCCACCTCGGCGGGAAAGGGCTGGTCGGCGGACACATTCTACGTTCGGTTCACCCAGCGGCTGATTTCGGCCCTGTCGGCGCACACGGCCGAGGGCGGCCTGTATGAGGTCGACATGCGGCTGCGTCCCTCGGGGTCGAAGGGTCCGGTGTCGGTGCCGTTTTCAGGGTTCGAGGCCTATTATCGCGGTGAGGCCGAGACTTGGGAGTTCATGGCGCTGACCCGCGCCCGGGTCGCCTGGGCCAGCGACCCGGCGTTCGGCACTCGCGTCGCGGACGCGGTGGAGGCGGTGCTGCGCCGACCCCGGCCGGGGGTGGCTTTAGCGGCTGACGTTCGAGCCATGCGCGACCTGATGGAGCGCGAGCGCAGGGCGCACGGCTTCTGGGACCTGAAGCTGATCCCGGGTGGGCTGGTGGATGCCGAATTCGTGGGTCAGTTCCGGCAGCTGCAGGCGGCGGCCGGCGGCCAGCGGCTGAGTGTGTCGACCCTGGATCAGCTGGCGGGTGACGCTGCGCTCAGGGAAGCCTGGGGCCTGCATCAGGCCTTGGCCCAGCTTCTCGCCTGCGCCTTCGACGACAAGGGGGATCCGGACAGCGAGTCGGACACCTTCCGTGCCCGGCTGGCCGAGGCGGCGGGCGAGCGGGACTTTCCCGCCCTTCGCCGGCGACTGGAGCGCGTCCGCAAGGCCGCGAGAAAGGCGTTCGAAAGGGCTTTGCTCCCGTCCCGCGACGGATTGGAGCCCCCGCCGCGTTAGATTTCGTGCGGGGGTTCTCGGGACGTGTCGCCAGACCGGCCCCATCGGAGACGACACCATGAAGAAGACAAGCTTGGCTCTGGGCACCGCGATCGCCATGACACTCGTGGTCGGCGGCGCGGCTCTGGCCCAGAACGCGGAACGGCCCGACCGGGCCTTGCGCGCCGACGCCGACGGCGATGGCCGCATCAGCCGCGCGGAATTCGTCGATGGCCGTGTCGCCCGTCTGACCGCGATCGACGCCAACCGCGACGGCTCCGTTAGCGCCGAGGAGCGCCAGTCCGGCCGTGACACCCAACGCAACCAGCGTGTTTCGGCCCGGTTCGAGACGCTCGACAAGGACGGCAACGGCGCTCTCAGCCGTGAGGAGTTTACCACCGGTGCCGAAATGCGCGGCGAGCGGGCCGGCCGCGGCGGACACCATGGCATGGGCGGGCGAGACGGTCATGGCGGCGGTCACGGCGGCGGCGAACGGGGCCCCCGCGCCGAGGCCAGCGGTTCGTTGAGCATTGCAGAAATGACGACGCGCAGGGCGACACGGTTCGACCGGATCGACGCCGACCACGACGGTTTCGTTACGCTCCAAGAGCGTCACGCGATCCGTGACGGCATGCGCGAGCAGCGCCGCGCCCGTCGCGCCGTCGGTCAGCCGTCGCCTTCGGCGACCGCTTCGGAGTAGGGTCGGTGGGGACGGTTGAGCCTGTTTGGCCGTCCCGCCTGTCCGGAAGGGGACTGATTGGCCGCCGCCGCCGACCCCGACGAGGACCTGGTGCGCCGTGTGGGTCAGGGCGACCCGGCGGCCATTCAGGCCCTGGTGGCTCGCAAGCTGCCGCGTATGCTCGCGCTCGCCTATCGTATGCTGGGCGATGCCGTGGAAGCCGAGGATGTCGCCCAGGAAGCGATGCTGAGGGTCTGGAAACAGGCTCCGCGCTGGCGGCCCGGCCAGGCCAGGTTCGACACCTGGCTACACCGGGTCGGGCTGAACCTGTGCTACGACCGGCTTCGACGGCGTCGGGAAATCCCCACCGAGGTCCTGCCGGACCGTCCGGATCCCGGACCGGCCCCCGACCGGGGCCTGCTTGCGGCCGAACTGGGGGCACGCGTGGACCGCGCGCTTCAGGCCCTGCCGCAGCGCCAGCGTGAGGCGATCGTGCTGTGTCACTATCAGGAGCTGACAAATATCGAGGCCGCAGGCCTGATGGAGGTCAGTATAGAGGCTCTCGAAAGCCTGCTGTCGCGGGGACGCAGGACCCTGCGGCTTTCATTGGCGGATCTGGCCCCCGGCGCTGAACCGGCGGGAGAAGGAGGAGGACGATGAACGCCCGGCCCATGACAGAAGGGCGCATCGCCGAACTGGCCGAGGCCTGGGGCGGTGACTTGCGACGCTGGCCCGAGGGCGAGCGGGAGGCTGCGCGCGCCTGGGTCGAGGCCGACCCGGACGCGGCCGACCGCGCCCTGTTCTCGGCGCGGCAGACGGACGCAGCTCTGGACGCTGTGCCGCGACTGGCGGTGTCCGCCGCCCTGCGCGATCGCGTCATCGCCTCGGCCGCCGGTGCAGGCCTGAAAGCTCGAGCCGCCTGGCCTGGACTGCGGCGGCTGCTGTGGCTCGGCGGTGCCGGCTGGGCCGCCGCCGCCTGCGCCGGGGTGGTGTTCGGTGCGACCCTGAACGGGACTTTGGCGCTCGAACGTCAGGCCGAGGCGGTGCTCGAGCAGGCGTCCATGACGGGCCTCGACGACCTGGCGGTGCTGGGTTGAACGCGCGCGCGATCGCCATCGCTCTTGGTATTGCCCTGGCCATCTCTGTGGCGGTGAACCTGTTTGCGGCCACAGCGGCCTATACCGCTCTGACCGGCGAGAACCGTGTCGAGCGTCGTCATGACGGCGGGGAGGCCGGTCAACGCGGCCTCGGCATGCGCGACATGCTAGCCGAACTTGACCCCGGAACGCGCAGCGCCGTTCGGGAGGCCATGCGCGATGCGGCGTTGCGCGCCCGCCCGGATTTCCAGCAGGCTCGGCAGGCGCGCCGCGACGCGGTCGCCGCCGCCGCCGCCGAACCTTACGATCCGGCTGTCGTCACCGCTCTTCTGGAACAGTCCCGTGTCGCCGAGGCGCGCGGCCGCCTGAGTCTGGAGACAGATACCCTCGCCGTACTCGCGACGCTCAGGCCGGAAGACAGGGCGGCGGTCGCGCGTATTCTGAATACCCGGAGCCGGGGCGGCGGCCGCGGTCGATCGTCAGAGGCTGAGCCGGCCTCCGAAACGCGCTGACCGCCGCTACGCCGCCCGCGCCTGCTCGTCGGCGGCCTCGCCCGGACGGCGCATGGGGATGTCGAAGCTGACGGTCGTGCCCACTCCGGGCTCGCTTTGCATCAGCATGCGGCCCTGGTGCAGTTCAATCAGCGCCTTGGTCAGCGACAGACCCAGACCTGTGCCCTGGGTGGTCTTGGAATGCTGGCCCTCGACCTGCTCGAACGGGTTTGCCAGGCGCGCCAGATCCTCGGCGGCGATACCGATGCCGGTGTCGGTCACCGCGATCCGGACGCGGTTCTGACCCAGACGCTCCGCCGACACGGTGATTTCGCCACCCTCCGGCGTGAACTTCACCGCATTCGAAATCAGGTTGAGCATGACCTGCTTCAGGCCGCGATAGTCTGCTTCGATCTCGGGCAGTTCGGGGGCGGTCAGGATCAGCGTCAGGCCCGATTCCTGCGCCTTGCCGCGCATCAGCCGGATCGCGTCATCGCAGACATCCTTGAGCGACACGGGCTCGTAGTGAAGCGTCATCTTGCCCGCCTCGATCTTGGCCATATCGAGAATGTCGTTGATCAGGCTGAGAAGATGCTGGCCCGACGTAAGGATGTCGCCCGCATAGCCCTTGTAGCGCGCATCCCCCAGGGGACCGAACATCTCGCCTGCCATGATTTCGGAGAAACCGTTGATGGCGTTCAGCGGCGTGCGCAGTTCGTGGGACATATTGGCCAGGAACTCCGACTTGGCCTGATTGGCGGATTCGGCCCGGGTCATGGCGATCTCGTATTTGCGCGCCAGAAGGCTGAGCTTCTCCTGGCTGGCCTCCAGTTGATCGACCGTGATGCGCAGGGAATCGGCCGCCTTCTGGCGCTCCACCTCCTGGCGCCGGATGGCGGTCACGTCGGCGGCAGTGACCACGGTGCCGCCGTCGCCGGTGTAGCGTTCGGCCAGTTGCAGAACCCGTCCGTCGTGAAGCTCGACCTCACGCGCGCCGGCCTGCCCCTCGGCGGAGGGGCGCTCGGTCTTGATGGCCAGCGAGGCGATGCGGTTCAACTCGTCCTTGAGCGCGCCTTTCCGGACGGCCTCGTCCGTAAAACCGAAGGCGTCCTTGAAGGCCTGGTTCCAGAGAACCAGCCGGCCATGCCTGTCGAACAGGACGAAGGCATCGGACACGCTTTCAATCCCGTCTCTCAGCCGGTTCTCGGCGGCCTGGGCCTGGGCCCGTGCGCGCCGCGCCTCGGTGATGTCCAGCGCAACACCCAGGATGACGGAGAATCCGTCATCGCCCCGTGCGCCCCGCGCCTGGCCCCGCGCGTCGATCCAGCGGACGCCCCCGCCCTCAAGCGGCACGGGAAAACTGACCTCGAAGGCTCCCAGCGTAGCCGCCTGTCGCAGGGCGTGCTCAACAAGATCGCGATAGCGGGGATGAATCCGCGCCATCACCGCCTCGGCTCGGGTCGACCCCCCTTGCGACAGACCCAGAAGCTCGGCCATGAAATCCGAGACCATGACCTGGCCGCCTGAAAGGTCCCATTCCCAGACGCCGCAGCGCGCAGCTTCCACGGCGACGCGGAAGCGGTGTTCGGTCTCGGCCCAGGCCAGAGCGGCTCTCGACTGGCGCCATCGCTGCATCAGGGCCAGCCCGAGCACCAGAACGCCGAGGCCCAGAGGGGCTACGAGCAGCCACAGGTCGCTGATGAACGCCGCCGCGCCGGTCGCCTCCCGACGCCAGGCCACCACGACCAGACCGGTATCGCCAACGGCTGCCGATGTCGCCTCCACTGCCTCACCGCGCTGCGGCGTTCCGTGAACCGGCGCGCTCGCGCCGGTCAGGGTAGTCAGGTCGAGACCCAGCCGCTCTTTAAGCGAAAAGGCACCACTGGCTGCAATCACGCCGTCGGTCGGCGAAACCACCAGGGTGCGGGCATCTTCGAGGGCTTCGACGGGGGTTCGGGCCACAACGGCACCGGTCCCCGACAGCAGGGCCTGCCGATCCTGTGTCGGTCGGATCCCGACAGGGCGGGAAGAGGTCAGAGGCTGGAAATCACCGACTGTGGCACCTGTGGTGGCCCGTATCTGCCCATTCGCGTCGAGGACCGCGAAAGCGCTGCCGGGCGCAATGGCCCGAGCCGCCTCGATCGCATCCAGCGGGCGATCAGGCCGCCTTTCGAGGGCCCCGGTTGCCGCGGTCAGTCCAGTCCGGGCGCGGGCCAGCCGGGCGTCCAGAGTGGCGGCACCAAGCGCAGCCTCGCGATTCAGGGCCTCGGCGCGCAGCACGGCCGCTTCGCGCGCGGGGCGGGTGCTCTCGCGGGCGAACAGCACGACATAGATGGCTAGGCCCAGGGTCAGCGCCAGGACCAGCACCCGGCCCCAGGCGGGCAGGCCTTCGGTGCGGTCCGAGGACCGCCGCCCTCGCTGCTGGATGCGGCGCTCGCTGCCCCGCAAGGCGCTCTCCCCGACATGATCGCGGCGTTCCCGGCCAGGGGCGGCGGGGCGAGACGCAAGCGATTCGATGACGCCACGGAATCTAGGCTGCGTCGGCGAATCCTGTCGAGGTTTGGTTAACGAAACCTGACCGGATGGGTTCAGGCGGCGCGCGCTCTGGCCGGTGCGGCATTTGCCGTCTCCGGCGCAGCCACGAGAACGTCAGTGACCGACTTCAGAATTTCGCGCGCCTCGCGCGCCAGCGACAGGGTCTCGGGCGGGGCGTCGTCGGGGTTTTCGGCGACCGCATCGACCATCGTCTGTGCCAGGGCCATCAGCCTGGGCGCGGCCGCGATCAGCCGGGCCTGGAACTCGATCCGTTCCGGATCGCGGTCATACTCAGCGCCAGGCACGCGCCATCCGCCCCAGTCTGCCCTGTCGGTAACCACGACGGGATAGGTGCCGGGTGAGGGGTGGTGCGGGACGTCGTCTGCAGACTGCCACTTGTTTCGGGCGCGGAGCAGGCGCCACCCGGCAAGGTCGCCGTCGGCGTCATCATGACTGGGAAGAAGCAACTCCGAGCCCTGGAACTCACGCCCCAGACCGACGTCATAGGTGACCTTGACCGGTTCCTCGAAGCCCTTGGCCCAGACGGGTTGGACCTTCTCGATCTGGGCCCAGGCCCCGACGCACTCGACCCAGACCTTCTGTCCCTTCTGGAATTGCGCGCGCGCCATGCTGTTCCCCGCTCGTTATCCCTCACCCTGCGCACGCCGCCGTTGACGCGCGGTTTCGAGACAGGGTGAAGCGGGGGTGAACAGCGTGGCCGTTCATCTAGCTGACTCCCAGACAACAGCCCGCTCAGGGGCGGGTCAGCTTCACCGTGGTTTTCTGGTCCTCGCCGCCCGATCCGGGGCCTCCTTGAAGGAAGAAGATCATGACGACCGCCCTGACGAAGAAAGCCCTGCTTTCGTTGCTGGCGGCGTCGGCGGTCGCGATCGCGACCCCGACGCTGGCCCAGTCCTATGGCCGAGGCCACGATGGCCACGGTGATGGCTACGGCGGCGGCTACGGCCAAGGGCGCGGTGGCGGCCTGAACGCCGAACAGGCCCGCCTGTCGGAACGCATCGACCGCGCCGCCTGGAACGGCCGCATCAGCCGTCGCGAGGCCCAGAATCTCCGCTGGCAGATGAGCGAGTATGAGCGGATCGAATGGCGCTATCGGCGCGACGGCCTCAGCGGCTGGGAGCGGCGCGATCTGGAACAGCGCCTCCACCACATCCGTCGCGATCTGCGCGAGGATCGCCGGGACGGCGGCCACCGCGACCGCTGGTAATCGCCGACCGTTTCACCGAGGGCCGCTTCCGCAGGGGGCGGCCCTTTCGCTTTGCCGGGGCGGGCGCTAAGTCGCGGGCCATGAACGCTGCCGATCAAGCCCGAGCCGTCCTGACCCGCCTTGGCGTCGCTGAATCCGCCTTCGATCCCGAGGG
>Ga0105047_10000784_pt1 | contig 55376 bp, 40 predicted proteins | sample MAT04_FD_78384 | JGI IMG/M metagenome (GOLD analysis project Ga0105047, IMG submission 78384) | Freshwater microbial communities from Lake Fryxell liftoff mats and glacier meltwater in Antarctica - MAT-04 (megahit assembly) | ecosystem: Environmental > Aquatic > Freshwater > Ice > Liftoff... | reverse complement strand
CGGACAGCGGGACCTGAGGGGCTCGCTGCCCGGGCGCTGGGTGAGCGCGCTGGTCTCGGCCGCACTCGCGCTGCTCGGCGTCGTCGCCGTGGCGCCGGCCGCCCAGGCGGCCGTCACGCCGACCTTCACGCTGACGGCTCCCGCGGATGCCCTCCAGGGTGGGACCTTCGACGTGACGCTCAGCGCGCGGAACCCCACCCTCACGCCCGCGTACAACATGACCTACCGGCTGATCCTCCCCCCGGGTGTGACCGTCGACCCCGCCACCTCTCTTCCGCCGACGACGGCCGTCACCGACGGCGGCACCGGAATCACCACGGCTGTCTGGACGAACATCTCGGACCTGCTGGCCGGCTCGCCCGGCCCGGAGTCCGCCCTGACCGTGACGCTGGTCGCCGGTGCCACCCGGGCCCTGGGCGCCGTCCCCCTCGCCGCCGACGCGTACGTCAGCGACCTGCCCCGGCTGCTTCCGCAGTTCGCCGCCGACGGCAGCGTGATCGGCGGGTTCACCGGACGGGCTTCCAGCACCGCGTCGACCGACCTGGTCCCCTTCACGATCACCAAGTCCACCGCCGCGAACGAGAAGGAGCTCCTGCGCGGGGTCCACGACCACCGCACCACCGTCACTCTCACGCTGGAGAACTCGACGCTCGCCCCGTCGACCGCCCTGGAGATCGTCGACCACCTGCCGGCCCAGCTCGAGTTCCTCGGCTGCGGCGTCGCCGGTGACGACAACTCCAGCGCCGAGGAGTACGCGGGATCAGGCCCGCTCAACGCCTCCAGCTTCGCCCTCTCCGCCCCCTGCCCGACGCCGTCCTTCGTCGACACCCAGACCCTCGACCCCGACGGCGCCGGGCCGCTCGCCCTGGGCGTCTACACGGTCGTTCGGTGGAGCACCGCCGACCTCGGAGCCCTGGGAGCCCTGGCCCCGGGCGCGACCACGACGCTCCAGTACGTCGTCGGCATCCCGCAGCTCGCCAACGTCCCCTTCCCCGGCGGCACCCCGACGACGGGCGTTCAGGCTTCCAACCTGGACAACAACACGGGCGACTCGACCATCGAGACCGCCACCGAGCAGAGCGCGACCAACCTGGTCCAGCTCACCGGCACCTACGACGACCCAGCCCCCGGCGGCGCGCCGTCCCAGCAGTACGGGGCGTCGGCGACCGACACCGTGTCGATCGAGGACGTCGCGATCGCGAAGACCGAGGCGTCCAACTCCGCAGGGGACGGCTCGATCGCGCACGGCGGCACCACCGTCTGGAACCTGTTGATCCGGGTCAGCGAGTACACGACCGACGTCTCGTCGCTCGTCGTCAGCGACACCGTGCCGGACGGCCTCGACGTCGTCGGCGCGAGCCCTACCGCCACCTCGGTCGGCGCGCCCGCGCTGGACGGCACGATCGTCGTCCGCTGGGACCTCACCCCGCCGCCGCTGGCGTCCAACGACACGCTCACCGTCCAGCTCACCACCCAGACGCGGGTCACCTACCGTGCCGACCCGACCCAGCCGGTGCGTGCGAACGACTCCTGGACCAACACCGTCACGCTCGCCGCCGTGGCAACGGACCTCGACGGGACGGTGCGGCCCGTCGAGGACGCCTCGGCGGCCACCCAGACCGGCGAGCCGATCCGCCTCATCAAGCAGGTGGCGGCGCCCGGCGCCGGTGCCACGGCCATCGGCAGGTGCCAGGCGGCCGCCTGGCCCGCCGTCAATGCCCCCGCCGGGAGCCCGCCGAGCTTCGGCCCGGGCGACCTCGTGTGCTGGCGGCTCACAGTCCAGGCGCCGGACGGCCTGGACACCACCAACCAGGCGCTCGTGGACTTCCTGCCGCGGGGCTTCGACTTCGTCGCCGCCGAGGAGACGGCGGGCAGCGCGGTCGACATCCTCACCCAGGTCGTCGACGCGCCGCGGATCACCTGGACCTTCGAGAACAACGGGAACCTCCTGGCCGGTCAGGCCGCGCAGCTCGTGCTCGCATCGACGATCGTCGACCCTTCGGCCGCGCAGCCCGGGGAGATCCCCGGGAACCTCGCCAAGCTCGTCTTCCTCAACACCCCCGAGGAGCTCTTCCAGCTGCGGGCACAGGCCGACGTGCAGTGGGTCGAGCCCGTGGTCAGCCTCGACAAGTCGGTCGTGATCACCGGTCCGGACACCGCGGTGAAGGCGTCCGCGACCGGTGGCGACACCCTCACCTACTCGGTCGCCGTCCGCAACGACGGGACGGTGCCGGTGCAGGACATCGAGGTCCGCGACCTGCTACCCAGCCAGTTCGCCTGCGTGAACGTCGTCAGCAGCGTGCCCGCGGCGACCGGGTGCACGGACGCGACACGGGACTACCTCGACTGGACTGTCGCCGGGCCGGTGGCAGCAGGGGCGACGGTCACGCTGACCTACCAGGTGCTCGTGCCCGCCACCGTCGTGCCCGGCACCTCCTTGGTCAACAACGCCGGCGTGCGCCAGTTCAACGTCGCCACGACGAACCCGGACGCGCCGCTGTTCACCTGGGTACCCTCCACCAACATCGACCCGACGCTCGAGCCGTCCGCTAACGCCCCCAGGGCCGACGACACCGCGAGCGTCCCGGTCCAGACCATCGGCCTGACCAAGTCGGCCGCCACCTCGGTCGTCGTGACCGGCGGCAACACGAACGACCAGGCGACGCCGGGCGAGGTGGTCACCTACACCGTGACGGCCACCCTGCCGGCGGAGACGACTATCACCGCGGGCGTCCTGACGGACACCGTGCCTGGCGTGTTCACCCTCGACCAGGCCTCAGCCCTGGTGGCGCGGAACGACAGCGCCTCGGCCGCGTCCTTCGTCCTCTCGACGACGGCGACCCAGATGCGTCTCGACCTGCCCACTCCCTATGTGGTCGGGGCCACCGACGAGGTCGTCAGGATCACCTTCAACGCCACGGTGAAGGACGCGAGCGGTCCCGTCGCGGGGGCGAACGTGACGAACACCGCGACGCTCACCGCCACCGGGATGACCACCCGCAACGCCTCGGTCAGCACCCGGATAGTGGAGCCCAACATCCGCGTGACCAAGGCCGAGCTGGACACCAACAACGTCGCGGAGCCGGGCGAGGAGATCGCCTTCTCCGTCACGGTGACCAACCCCGGTCCGAACGCGAGCAGCCCCTGGACCTCCACGGCGTACGACAACCAGGTCGTCGACGTCATCCCGACCTCCATGACGCCGCTCAGCGGCCCCGGGGGGACGCCCTTGAACGACGGCGAGGCAGTCGCGAGCGGCGGCCTGTGGGACTCGGCTGCCCGCACGATCACCTGGACGTCGGCCACCACCCCGGCCCTCGGCGCGATCGCGCCGAACGGGTCTGTCGCGCTGCCGTACTCGGTCCGCGTCGCCGACCCGATCCCCTCGCCCACCTCGTTCACGAACACCGTGGCGGTCACCACCACCTCGCTCAGCGGCACCGACGCCGGCGAGCGCGGCTACACGCTCGGCGGACCGAGCGCCGGGCGCTACCGCTCGACGTCGGCGGTGACCCTCGGCGGGCCCGAGCCGACCCTCACCAAGACGGTCACCCCCCTGCGCGCCGTCCCTGGCCAGGTCGTCACGTTCACCCTCCGGGCAACCATCCCCCCCCAGGTCACCACGAACAACGTGACCATCCTGGACACCCTGCCCACCGGCCTGACCTTCGTGCGGATCGTCTCCTCCTCGTGCACCTCGACCGGCACCTGCACGCTGACCCCCACCGCCCTCACTCCCCAGGGGCAGCGGATCGGCTGGACCCTGGGTGACGCAGCCGCCCAGCCCGAGAGCCGCGTCGTCGAGATCGTGTACGAGGCGTACGTCGACGGCAGCGTCGTTGCGGTCAGCCAGGACGACACGCTGACCAACAGCGCGCGCGTCCGGTTCAGCGCCACGCCCGGCACCCCGCCCACCACGCCGTCGGACGCGGACGCCCTGCCGGGCGCGAGCCCGGTCGTCACCGCGACGGTCACCGTCGACGAGCCCGTGCTCAGCCTGACCAAGACGGTCGCCCAGGGCGCCGGCCAGGTCGCGAACCGCCGCGTCGTGCCCGGCGAGTCGCTGACCTACTCGATCATCGTCTCCAGCACCGGGCCGGTCACCGCCTACGACGTCGTCGTGGACGACGTGACCGACGGCCGGTTCGGCACGATCACCAGCGTCACCGGTGCGACCCTCGTCGACGGGACCGCTCCGACCCTGCGGTTCACCGTCCCCTCGATCGCCGCGGGCGCCTCGGTGACCATCACCTACGTCGTCGTCGTCCCGGCCCTGACCTCGGGCGACGAGGTGGTCGGCCCGGAGCTGACCAACACCGCTGTGTCGACCTACACCTCGCTCAGCGGGCTGCCGACGGGGGCGCGGTCCTACACGTCGAACGACGACACCGTGACCCTCGAGGTCGACGTCGCGAGCCTGGGCGACACCGTCTGGTTCGACCTGGACGGCAACGGGGTCCAGGGCCCCGGTGAGGCCGGCGTGGCCGATGTGGACGTCACCGTCCGCTACGCGGGGCCGGACGGCACCTTCGGCACGGCCGACGACGAGGACCATCTCGTGACGACCGGCGCCAACGGCACGTACCTCGTCAGCAACCTGCCCGGCGGGCTGTTCCGCGTCATCCTCGACGCCTCGACCCTGCCGGCGGGCACCGTCGTGACCACCGATCTCGACGGTGCGGCGAACGGCCTGGGCACGGCCCAGCTCACCCTGCTCCAGGACGACGACCGCCGCGACGCGGACTTCGGCATCCGCGGCACCGGCACCGTCGGTGACCTGGTGTGGCTCGACCTGGACGCCGACGGCGTGCAGGACTCGGTCACCTCTGAGCCCGGCCTGGCCGGGGTCGAGCTGACCATCAGCTGGCCGGCGACGGGCAACCTGCCCGCCGGATCGGTCACCACGACCACGAACGGCGCCGGCGCCTGGTCGGTGACCGGTGTCCCGGCCGCTGACATCACGGTCACGGTGAACCCGGCGACCTTCCCGCCGGGCACGGTGCTGGTCTCCGAGCCGCACGGCGGCGCGGTCGACGGCACGGCGACCTTCCCGCTGGCGCCCGGCGCCACGGACAACGGGTTCGACTTCGGTCTGCGGGGCGCCGGTCTCCTCGGCGACCGGCTCTGGGTCGACACCAACCGCGACGGCGTCCAGGACGCCGGTGAGCCGGGCATCCCCGGGGCCACGGTCGAGGTCCGGTGGTTCGGCGTGGACCTCGTCGCCGGGACGGCCGACGACGCGGTCCTGGTCCTGACGACCGGGGCGGACGGGACCTACCTCGCCGAGCACCTGCCGCTCGGTGACTACTCCGTGACGGTCCTGACCTTGCCCACCGCCCTCGCTCCCACCTACGACGAGGACTCGGGCACCACCGCGCCCGACCGCACCACGGCGGTCACCCTGACCCCCACGAGCACCGAGCACCGCACGGCCGACTTCGGTTTCGTGGCCGAGACGGGCGTCGGCGACCGGGTCTGGCTCGACCAGAACGGTGACGGCGTCCAGGACCCGGGCGAGCCCGGGATCCCGGGCATCGAGATTACCGTGACCTCGGCCGGTGCCAACGGCATCCTGGGCGACTCCGACGACATCGTGCGGACGACGACGACGGGCGCCAACGGCGCCTGGACGGTCACCGGGCTGCCGGCCGTGCTCACCCGGGTCGAGGTCACCGGCGGCCTACCGGGCGGCCTCGAGGCGACCTTCGACGCCGACGGGATCGCCTCCCCCGGGGTCAGCGAGGTCCTCCTGGTGGCGGACGCGTACAACGACCTGCAGGACTTCGGGTACCGAGGGCTCAACTCGATCGGTGACCGGACCTGGGTCGACGTCGACCGTGACGGCGTCCAGGACGCCGGCGAGCCGGGCCTCGGCGGGCTGACCGTCGTGGTCACCTACCTCGGCGCGGACGGCATCGCCGGTGGCGGGGACGACCTCGTCCTGACGACGATCACCGCGACGGACGGCAGCTACACCGTGCCGGGCCTGCCCGACGGCGACTTCACCGTCGAGGTCACGGCCGGCGTCCCGGCGGGCTACACCCCGACCTGGGACGAGACCGGCGACCCGGACGGGTCCTCGGTCGTCACCGGCCTCGGCGTCGGCCTGGCCACCACGGTCGACCACGACACGGCCGACTTCGGGTACGGCGGCACCGGCGCCCTGGGTGGCAAAGTCTGGCTCGAGCGTCGGGTGGACGGCGTCCTGACGACGCCCACCGAGGCCGGCATCCCCGGCATCGGCATCGACGTGACGTGGGCCGGCCCGGACGGCGTCCTCGGCACCCCGGACGACGTCGTCGTCCGCGCCGTGACCGGTCCGGGTGGCGTCTGGCTGGTCGAGGGCATGCCCCCCGGCCCGTTCGTGGCGACGGTCGACCCGACGACGCTGCCGCCCGGCACCGCCGTCGTCTGGGACCGGGAGAACGGCTCGGTCGCGCCCAACGGCACCCTCAGCGGGACGCTGGCGCCCGACGAGCGCCGGCTCGACGTCGACACCGGCGTGCGGGGCGCCGGCTCGATCGGTGACCTGGTCTGGGTGGACCAGAACCGGAACGGTACCCGCGACGCGGGCGAGCCGGGCGCCCCGAACGTGCGGGTCGTGGTGACCTGGCACGGTCCGGACGGCGTGCTCGGCGGCGGTGACGACGTCGCGGTCGAGGAGCGCACCGGCGCCGACGGGACCTACCTCGCCGACGGTCTGCCGGCAGGCCGTTTCACCGTGACGTTCGACCGCACGACCTTCCCGCGGGGCACGACGGCGTACGCCGACGTGGACGGCGGGGACCCGCTGGTCAGCACCGTCGACCTCGCGGCCGGGCAGAACCGCACCGACGTCGACCTGGTGCTGCGGCCCACGGCCCTGGCGCTCACCGGCGCCTCGGTCGGGCTGTTGGTGCTGCTCATGGCCCTGCTCCTCGGCTCAGGTGTGGTCCTGCGCCGGCGAGCGGTGCGTGCACTGCCGGCTGACGCGGAGCCGGTGGCCGGCTGACGCTGCCCCCGGGGCCGGGAGAGTCTCCCGGCCCCCGAGGCGTCGCCAGCCGGCCGGGGAGCGGGTCAGCCGTTCAGGCCGAGCAGGTCCGCGATGCGCCGCACCTCGTGGTCGAAGAACACCTCGGGGTCCGCGACGACCCCGTGCCGGTGGCCGAAGAGCTCGAACGAGACGGCCCCGAAGAGATACGTCCACGCCATGACGCCACGCACGGCGAGGTCGGGCGCGACGCCTTCTGGCATGGTCGCCAGCACCGGCGCGATCGCTGCGGCGACCTCGGGCGCGAGGGTGGGCCGGCCCGTCGGCGCATCCGGCGGCCCGGTGAGCAGCCCGCCGAGCAGCATCGGGACCCGCGAAGCCGGGGCGATGGTGTCCGGCGGCGCCGCGTAGCCCGGGATCGGTGAGCCGAAGATGAGGGCGTACTCGTGCGGGTGCGCCAGGGCCCAGTCCCGCACCGCATGGCAGATGGCGGCCCAGCGCGCGCCCGGCGCCTGCCCGCGGACCGCATCCTCGGCCGCCTCGGCGGCATCGGCCATCGACCCGTAGCTGTCGATGATGAGGGCGGTGAGCAACGCGTCGCGGCTCGGGACGTAGCGGAACACGGCCGAGGAGGCCATACCCAGCTCCCGCGCGATCGCCCGCAGCGAGATCCCCGCACCGCCGAGCGTGGCGAGCTGGGCGCGCCCGTGCTCCACGATCTCGGCGGTCAGCTCCTCGCGAACGCGCTGCCTCGCGGTCCGTCGCACGGTCGTCGTCATGGCGACATCCTGGCCCAGGGCGAGAGCATCGGCAACAAACGAGAGCAGCGCTCTTGACTTGCGGCCCGTTGGGCGGCAACGTGGTGCACGACGAGATCAGTGCTCTCGTCGTGGACTACCGATCAGCGCATGTTGAGGAGCTCTCATGTCCCTGCACGTCGTCGTCGGAGCCGGCCCCGTCGGCTCCGCCACCGCCCTGCTGCTCGCAGAGCGGGGGCATCAGGTCCGGCTGGTGACCCGCTCGGGCTCGGGGCCGGACCATCCCGCGATCACCCGAGCCGTGGCGGACGCGTCGTCGGCAACCGACCTCGCGGGCCTCGCGGAGGGAGCCGTCGCGCTCTACAACGCGGCCAACCCCGCCTACCACCGGTGGGCCACCGACTGGCCACCGATCGCCGCCGCCCTGCTCGGTGCTGCCGAGCGGTCCGGCGCCGTGCTGGCCACGGTGAGCAACCTCTACGCCTACGGCCCGGTGGACGGCCCGATGACGGAGGACCTGCCGCTGCTCGCCACCGGGACCAAGGGGCGCGTCCGGGCCCAGATGTGGCGCGATGCACTGGCCGCGCACGACGCCGGGCGGGTGCGGGTCACGGAGGTGCGGGGGTCGGACTACCTGTGCCCCGGCGAGGGCAGCCAGCTCGGCGACCGCGTCATGCCGCGACTGCTGGCCGGCAAGCGGGTCCAGGTGCTCCGCAGCGCCGACACCGCGCACACCTGGACCTCGGTGGCCGACGTCGCGCGTCTGCTCGTCACGGTGGTGGACGACGAGCGCGCGTGGGGCAAGCCGTGGCACGTGCCGAGCAACCCGCCGCGTACGCAGCGCGAGGCCGTCGCGGACCTGTGCCGGGCGGCGGGCGTGCCGGTCGTCGGGGTCGGCGAGCTGCCCAGGGCCCTGCTGGCCGCGCTGCGCCTGGTCAACCCGCTGATGCGCGAGCTGCCCGAGGTCGCTTACCAGCTGGAGCACCCGTTCGTGCTCGACTCCTCGGCGGCACAGCGGACCTTCGACCTCGCCCCGACCCCGTGGGACGAGGTCCTCGCCGCCCAGGTCGCCGCCTACCGCCCCTGAGCGAGACTGGCGTTCAGCGGTGTTCAGCGGTGTTCAGTGGTGGGCGTGCTCCACCTTGGGCAGCTTGTCGACCAGGTGGGACGGCATCACGTCGTAGTGGTCGTGCTCGGCCGTGAACGTCCCGCGGCCGCCGGTGAGCGAGCGCAGGTCGAGCACGTACCGTGCGATCTCGGCCTGCGGCACCATCGCCTGGATCTGGTGGCGTCCCTTGTCGAGCGCCTCCGTCCCGGCGATCCGGCCGCGCCGCGCGGAGAGGTCGCCCATGACATCGCCCTGCAGGGCGGCCGGCACGACGACTGTCACCAACGACACCGGCTCCAGCACGACGGTGCCGGCCTTGGCCATGGCCTCGCGCAGGCCGTGTGCAGCCGCCGTGCGGAACGCCATGTCGGAGGAGTCGACGGCGTGGTACTTGCCGTCGTACGCCTCGACCCGCACGTCCACGACCGGGAAGCCGTGCACACCGGCCGTCGCCATCGCGTCGAGCACCCCGCGCTCCACGGCCGGGATGTAGTTGCGTGGGATCGCGCCGCCGACGATCGAGTCGACGAACGCGCTGCCCTCGCCGCGCCCGGTCGGGCTGACCCGCAGCTGGGCCACGGCGAACTGCCCGTGCCCGCCGGACTGCTTCTTCAGCTTGCCCTCGGCCTCGACCGGCCGCGCGATCGTCTCGCGGTAGGCGATCTTGACCTCCTCGGTCGAGACGTTGACCCCGAACTTGCGGCTCAGCCGTTCTAGCGCGACCGCGAGGTGGGTGTCGCCGGTGCCTCGCAGGACGGTCTGGCCCGCGTCGCCGGACCGGTCGATCACCAGCGTCGGGTCCTCGCCGACCAGGCGCTGCAGCGCGCTGGACAGCTTGTCGTCGTCCGCCTGGGTCAGCGGGTTGAGCGCCAACGCGTAGGGGGTCGGTCGGCGCGGCGGGCCGTCGACGCGCACCGGGGTGCCGCGCTTGGACAACGTGGACCCCGTCGGTGAGCCGGCGAGCTTGGCCACCGCCGCGATGTCGCCGGCCGCCACCTTGTCGGTCGGCAGGTGCTCCTTGCCGCGCAGGAAGAACAGCCCGTGCAGGCGCTCCTCGGCGCCGGTCACCGAGTTGACCAGGCGGTCCTCCGTCGACAGGGTGCCACTGAGCACCTTGAACACCGAGACCTGTCCGACGAAGGGGTCGGCCACCGTCCGGAACACGTGCAGCAGCACGTCGCCCGCCGGGTCGGCGGTGACCTCGAGCAGGTCGTTGCCGTTGACGTCCGCGCCCGGGGCCCGCAGCCGGGCCGGCCGGTCCGCCGGGGACGGGCCGAGCTCGCACAGGTAGTCCGCGAGCCGGTCGATCCCGACGCCGGTCGTGGCCGAGCCCACCAGCACCGGGAACTCCTGGCAGTCGCGGACCTCGTGCACCAGGGCACGTTCCAGATCGTCCGCCGTGGGCGTCTCGCCGGACAGGTAGCGCTCGAGCTGGTCGTCGTCACCCGAGACGATCTCCTCGGCGACCTCCTCGTGCAGCCGGTGCTCCTCCTCGGCCACGTCGGCCGGCAGCGCCTGGCTGTGGTGCGTGCCGTCCGCCGCATAGCCGAAGCCCTGCTCGGACAGGACGTCGGCGACGCCCATGAACGAGGTCTCCTCCCCGATCGGCAGCTCGATCGGCACCAGTCCGGAGCCGAACGTGGCGCGCAGCTGGTCGAGCACCCGGTGGAAGTCGGCACGCGGCTTGTCCTCCTTGGTGACGAAGACCATCCGCGGGATGCCGGCCTCGGCGCACTGCTGCCAGACGATCTCGGTCCCGACCTCGACCCCGTCGACCGCGCTGACGACGACGACCGCGAGGTCGACGACGGCCAGGGCTGCGTCCACCCCACCGGCGAAGTCCGCGTACCCGGGCGTGTCGATCAGGTTGATCTTGTAGGTGTTGCCGTCGGAGGCCTTCCACGGAAAGGGGGCGATCGTCGGTGACAGCGAGATGCCGCGCCTGATCTCCTCGGGCTCGGTGTCGCAGACCGTGCTGCCGTCCTCCACGCGACCGAGGCGCGGGATGACCCCGGCGCGGTGCAGGAGGGCCTCGGCGAGGGTGGTCTTGCCCACGCCGCTGTGGCCCACCAGGGCCACGGTGCGGATGGTCGGCGTCGCTGCCATGTCCATGTGCGGATCTCCTTCGTTGGAGTGGCCCTTGGCAGCAGGCTAGCCAACCGGGCCCATGGGGCAAGCATGACCATCGTCCGTGGCCGCGCGGACGCGGTGCGGCACACTTGCTGGGGCACGTGGGCCGCTCCGGGCGGCCACCGTCGGCTCCGACACCCTTCGCGTGCCCTCGCGCCGACGCGGCGCTCCCGCTGGACGGCGGACTCGGCGCACCGGGCGCCCTGCTCGAGGCGAGCTGGTCGCCCGGTCCGACTCCGCGCCCCCCTGTCGCTGGAGCACACTGACCCGTAGCATCTCAAAGCGATGGGACCGGTCCCATCGGACGATCGGGAGAATCAGCATGCGCTTCGGGCACTTCGACGACCAGACCCGCGAGTACGTCATCACCACGCCGCACACGCCGGCGCCCTGGATCAACTACCTGGGCTCGGAGCGCTTCTTCTCGCTCGTCTCCCATCTGGGTGGCGGGTACTCGTTCTACCGGGACGCGCGCATGCGCCGGCTCACCCGGTACCGCTACAACAACATCCCCGCAGACGTCGGCGGACGGTACTTCTTCGTCAACGACAGCGGCGACGTGTGGACCCCCACCTGGCTGCCGGTCAAGGCCGACCTCGACCACTTCGAGACCCGGCACGGGCTGGGGTACACCCGGATCACCGGCGAGCGCGGCGGCCTGCGCGTCTCCCAGCTGCACTTCGTCCCGCTCGGCGAGGACGCCGAGGTCGCCCGGGTGACGGTGACCAACACCTCCGACGTCGCGAAGTCCCCCACGCTGTTCTCGTTCGTCGAGTTCGCGCTCTGGAACGCCAACGACGACCAGACGAACTACCAGCGCAACCTGTCCGTCGCCGAGGTCGAGGTCGAGCAGGACGGTCCCTACGGCTCGGCCATCTATCACCGCACCGAGTACCGCGAGCGCCGCGACCACTACGCCGTGCACGCGGTCAACGCCCGCGCCGCCGGGTTCGACACCGACCGGGACACGTTCCTCGGGGCGTGGAACGGGCTCGGCGAGGCCGCCGTGCCGCGCGCCGGGGCCTCGGCCGGCTCGGTCGCCTCCGGCTGGTACCCGATCGGCTCGCACGGCCTTCCGACGCCGCTGGCGCCCGGCGATTCGACGACGTACACCTTCGTGCTCGGCTACCTGGAGAACCCGGTCGACGCCAAGTGGGCCGACGAGGCGCACCAGGTCGTCGCCAAGCAGGGCGCCCACGCGCTGCTCGGCCGGTTCGCCACCACCGAGCAGACCGATGCCGCCTTCGAGGCGCTGCGCGCGCACTGGACCGGGCTGCTGTCCACCTACTCGGTGCGCTCGACGGACGACAAGCTCGACCGGATGGTCAACGTCTGGAACCAGTACCAGTGCATGGTGACGTTCAACATGTCGCGGTCCGCCTCGTACTTCGAGACCGGCATCGGCCGCGGGATGGGCTTCCGCGACTCCAACCAGGATCTGCTGGGCTTCGTCCACCTCGTGCCGGAGCGGGCGCGCGAGCGGATCCTGGACATCGCGGCGACCCAGTTCCCGGACGGATCGGCATACCACCAGTACCAGCCGCTGACCAAGCGCGGGAACAACGACGTCGGCTCCGGCTTCAACGACGACCCGCTGTGGCTGATCGCCGGGGTCGCGGCCTACCTCAAGGAGACCGGCGACGTCTCGATCCTCGACGAGCAGGTGGCCTTCGACAGCGACGACGCCCTGGCGCAGTCGCTGTTCGAGCACCTGTCGCGCTCGTTCCGGTTCACCGTCGACCACCGCGGGCCGCACGGCCTGCCGCTCATCGGCCGGGCCGACTGGAACGACTGCCTCAACCTCAACTGCTTCTCCACCGAGCCCGGCGAGTCCTTCCAGACCACCGAGAACCAGTCAGGGGGCGCGGCCGAGTCGCTGTTCATCGCGGCCCAGTTCGTCCTGTACGGCGAGGAGTACGCCCAGATCGCCGAGCGGCGCGGGTCGGCCGACGTCGCAGCCTCCGCGCGGGCCGACGTCGAGGCGATGCGGACGGCGGTGCTCGAGCACGGCTGGGACGGAAGGTGGTTCCTGCGCGCCTACGACTTCTTCGGCACACCGATCGGTACCGACGCGCACGACGAGGGCAAGATCTGGCTCGAGCCTCAGGGCTTCGCCGTCATGGCCGGGATCGGGGTCGACGAGGGTGAGGGTCGTACCCCTGCCGCAGTGGGCTCGGCGACCCCGTCGCTGGCAGCCACCGCGCTGGACTCGGTGCGCGAGCTGCTCGCGACCGATCACGGCATGGTGCTCCAGTACCCGGCGTACACGACCTACCGGATCGAGCTGGGCGAGGTCTCGACGTACCCGCCCGGCTACAAGGAGAACGGTGGCATCTTCTGCCACAACAACCCCTGGGTGATCATCGGTGAGACGGTCCTGGGTCGTGGTGAGCGGGCGTTCGACTACTACCGGCGGATCACGCCGGCCTACCGCGAGGGCATCTCCGAGGTGCACCGGCAGGAGCCGTACGTCTACGCCCAGATGATCGCCGGCAAGCAGGCGGTGCGGCACGGCGAGGCGAAGAACTCCTGGCTCACCGGCACGGCCGCGTGGAACTTCGTGGCCGTCAGCCAGCACCTGCTGGGTGTGCGACCGGGTTGGGACGGGCTCGTGGTGGACCCGCAGATCGGGCCGGACGTGCCCGAGTTCACGGTGCGCCGGGTGATCCGAGGCGCGACCTACCAGATCACCGTGCACAACTCGGGCGTGCCCGGCTCCCGCGCCGTGCTGCGAGTCGACGGCGTGCCGATCGAGGGCAACGAGGTCCCGTACGCCCCCGCCGGCGCCGTCGTCCGGGTCACCGCGGTCCTCTAGGCCCCGGTCGGTTCTGGAACTGATCCGCGCTTGCGAGGCGCCGATCGGTTCCAGAACCCGGGTGAAGGGCTCGGTCAGCCCGCGGATCCGATATCGCGGGGCCAGGTGTCATCGAAGATGGCCACCGCAAGGGCTCCGCTGAGCAGCGCCCGCCGGCGCGCGAGCAGGGCGGCCATCGTCGGGTCGTCGTCGACGCGTCGCTGGTCGGCGGCGTAGGTCGCCTCGTCGGCGTACTCGATGACCTCGACGAACCTGTCGGGTGCGGCTCGATCCCACAGCAGTCGCAGCCTGATCCCGCCCGGGGCCTCGGAGAACTCCACCGCCTCGGCGAGGAACTCCTCGAGGGTCCGTCGGCCGCCCGAGGGCACCCGCCCGCTGAGATGGATCGTCACCGCCACGGATCCACGCTACTCACGGCGCACCCGACCACGCCGTCGCGCACCCGACCCCGCCGTCGGCCGGTTCTGGAACCGATCCGCGCCCGCGGGGCCCCGATCGGTTCCGAAACCGCGGAGGTGCGCGGTCGGTCAGCTCGCGGTGAGGATGTCGACCACGAAGATCAGCGTCGAGTCGGCGAGCTCGCTCTCCGTGCCGCCGTAGGCCAGTGCGGCGGGGATGACGAGCAGCACCTGGGAGCCGACCGTCTGGCCGACCAGGCCCTGGTCCCAGCCGGCGATGACCGAGCCAGAGCCGATCGGCGTCTGGAACGGTGAGCCGTTGGCCCAGGACGAGTCGAACTGGGTCCCGTCGAACGTCCAGCCGGAGTACTGCACCGTGAGCACCTGGCCGCTCTCGACGACCGCGCCGGAGCCGACGATCAGCGGCTGGACGACGAGCTCTGCCGGCTCGAGCGTCCCGGCGGGGATCTCGATGGACGGCGTGCCGTCCTCGGCAAGGGTGACCAACGGGAGCCCGTCGGCCGGTGCGACGGCCTCGCCCTCGGCCCGCGAGGGAAGGATCGCGACGACCTCGATGGCCATCACCGTCGCCGGCGTGGCCTCGGTGGCCGCCGCGGTGTCTGTCTCCTCGGTCGCCGGCGACCCGGGAACCGCGAACAGCACCCGGGCGCCGACCTGCTGGCCGACGAGGGCGTCGGTGAGGGTCGGGAGGATCTGGCCGTCGGCGAGGCCGAGCGTCTGCGGCGTGCCGTCGTCCCAGGTCGAGACGAGCACCGAGCCGTCGTCCCCGGAGACGGCGACGTAGTCGAAGGAGATCAGCGAAGAGGCCTCGACCGTGTCGCCGTCGCCCTCGACGTCGGGGCGGGCGACCGGGGCGCCGACAGCGAAAGGCATGTCGAAGGTCAGGGTGGGGGCGGCACCCTGGTCGCCCTCGGCGACCACGGCGGCCAGGGCCTCGGTGTCGGCGGCCAAGGTGTCCTCGGCGCCGGTGCTGGCCGAGGCGCTCGGCGACGGGTCGACGTCACCGTCGCCGCAGCCGACGAGCGTCAGGGTGGCGATCAGGGCGAGAGCTGCGGTGGCGGCGGTAGCCGGTCGACGCACGGCGGAGTCCTTCGACGACGGTCGTCCGACGTCGGCGCACGGTGGCGGCGGTCGGCGCGTCCGCGGGTGCGGACCGGGGTGACTCTACGGGGTCCACCTGGGTGGGTCTGCGCCGGTCGCCGCGCGGGGGCCGGCGCGGCCGGAACGGGCAACCGGCGGCACGGGGTTGACGTCGCGACGTCCTGGCAGTTACTTTGGCACTAAATAAAGGACTGAACAAAGGGGTTCCATGGCCGCGACGTCGCGACCCACAGCACGGGGCGACCTCGTCCCCTCGGCGGTGCTGGGCCTGCTCGGCACCCGGGGGCCGACATCCCGGGCCGACGTCGCCCGCGCCCTGGACGTCAGTCCGGCAACGGTCACCCAGGTGACCCGCGACCTCATCGCCCGCGGGCTGGTCGCCGAGCTGCACCACTCGCCGTCCCAGGGAGGGCGTCCGGCGCGGCTGCTCGGCCTGGTGCGCTCCGCCGGCGGTGCGATCGGCGCGAAGGTCACGGCCGACCACGTCGCGGTCGTCGACGTCGACCTCGACGGCACGCTGCGCAGCTCCTCGGTGCACCCCTTCGATCCCGACGCCCCCGCGGCCCTCGACGTGCTGGGTCACATCCTGCGGTCCGCCGTCCAGGAGCACGTCGGGCCCCTCCTCGGCGTCGGTGTCGGGATCCCCGGTGCGGTCGACTCCCAGGCGTCGGGGGTCGTCGAGGCCCCGACGCTCGGCTGGTCCGACGCCAGGGTGGGCGCGGTGCTGCGCGGGGCCCTGGGTGTGCCGGTGCTCGTCGAGAACGACGTCAACACCCTGGCCGTCGCCGAGCTGCTCTACGGGCTGGGCCGCGAGCACGGCTCCTACCTCGTCGCGACCATCGGCCGCGGCATCGGCTGCGGGATCGTCATCGACGGGGCGGTCTACCGGGGAGCGTCCGGCGCGGCCGGAGAGATCGGGCACATCCCGGTCGAGGTCGACGGTCCGCCCTGCGGCTGCGGCGGGACGGGGTGCCTCGAGGCCTACATCGGCGAGGACGCCCTGCTGCGCCAGGCCCGGGAGGCCGGCGTCCTCGGCCCGACCGGGCGCCTCGACGCACTCCTCGCGGCAGCGCAGGCGGGTGACACGCGGGCCAGGGCCATCTACACCGAGGCCGGGCGCGTGCTCGGCCGGGCGCTGGCGGGTGTGGTGCACACCGTCGACCCGGAGGTCGTCGTACTGCTCGGCGAGGGGGTGGGGGCCTGGGCGTTCTGGCAGGACGGCTTCGACGCGGCGTTCCGTCGCCACCTCATGCCCAGCCGGCGTGGCGTGCCCTTCGTCGTCGAGCCGTGGGCCGAGGACCGCTGGGCCGTCGGGGCCGCCGCCCTGGTCCTGTCCTCCCCGTTCGACACGGCCGACACCGGAGGTGACCAGGGCCGGCTCGTCAGGGCGCGACTGCACAAGGGTTCGGGGGAGGCGCCGTGACCGCCACCAGCGAGACGACGAGCCCGACAGCGCGAACCGTCGCCGCCATCGCGCCTCGCGACACGCTGCGCCGCCGCCGCGGGCGCACGACGACGCTCTGGGCGCTCGCCTTCCTGCTGCCCAGCGCCGTGCCACTGATCCTCTTCACGCTGGTCCCGATGGCCGGCGCCGGCTGGATCAGCCTGCACGAGTGGAACCTCATCGGGGACATGGAGTGGGTGGGCCTGGCCAACTACGCCGACCTGCTCACCGACCCGGCCACCCGGGCCGCCTTCGGGCACACCCTGTACTACCTCGCCGGCTACCTGCCACTGGTCTTCGTCGGCGGGTTGTTCCTCGCCCTGGCGCTCAACACGGCGCTGCGCGGCCGGTCGCTGCTGCGTGGGGTCTACTTCCTCCCCGTCGTCACGAGCTGGATCGTCGTCGCCCTGGTCTGGCGGTGGCTGCTCAACCCCAGCATCGGGGTCGTCAACTGGACCCTGGCGCTCGTCGGCATCGACGGCCCCGGCTGGTGGACCGACCCGGCCTGGTCGATGCCGTCGATCATCCTTGCCTCGGCCTGGAAGGACCTGGGCTTCGTCATGGTCATCCTGCTCGCCGGGCTCCAGTCGATCCCGGTGGAGCTCGTCGAGGCCGCACGGGTCGATGGCGCGGGCTGGTGGCGCCGGCTGGTGAGCGTCGTGCTGCCGCTGCTGTCGCCGTCGACGTTCTTCGTGCTCGTCATCTCGCTCATCAACGGCTTCCAGGTCTTCGACCAGGTCTACGCGATGACCGGGGGCGGACCCAACGGCTCGAGCGACGTCGTCGTGCTGCGCATCCACTCCCTGGCGTTCCGGTACGGCGAGGCCGGCGACGCGTCGGCGCTGTCCTGGCTGCTGTTCGTCGTCGTGCTCGCGATCACGCTCGTCCAGGTCCGCGGCCAGCGCCGGTGGGTGACCTATGCCTGAGACCCTCGCCCCTCGCCGCCGCCCGCGGGCCGGACGGGTCCTGCTGCACGTCGTCGTGGTGCTCGGGGCGCTGGTGATGTTCTTCCCGTTCCTCTGGGCGCTCATCACCTCGGTCAGCCCGGGCAGCGGTCTGAGCACCACGCCGTCGCTGGTGCCGCAGAACCCGTCGCTCGGCGCCTACGTCGAGCTGTTCGGTCGGCTGCCCTTCCTGCGGGTGACGCTCAACAGCCTCGGCCTGGCGCTCGGGGCGACGGTGGCGCAGCTGTTCACGGCCTCGACCGCCGCCTACGCGTTCAGCCGGCTCGAGTTCCGTGGTCGAGGTGTGCTCTTCGCCGTGTACCTCGCGACGATGATGATCCCGCTCCAGGTGCTCATCGTCCCGCTGTTCGTCGAGATGAAGATGCTCGGACTCATCGACACCTACCTCGGTGCGCTGCTGCCGACCCTGTCCTCGGCCTTCGGGGTCTTCCTGCTGCGTCAGGCCGTCAACCAGGTCCCCCGCGAGCTCGACGAGGCGGCGACGATCGACGGGGCCGGCCACCTGCGGATCTTCAGCCGGATCGTGCTGCCCAACATCCGGCCCGCGCTGGCCACCCTGGCCGTCTTCGCGTTCATGTCGAGCTGGAACAGCTTTCTGTGGCCGCTCATCATCCTGCGCTCCACCGAGCTGCAGACCCTGCCGGTGGCCCTGCAGAGCCTGCAGGGCCAGTACACGACCCAGTGGGACGTCGTCATGGCCGGCTCGGTGGTGAGCATCCTGCCGATGCTCGCGATCTACGTCTTCGCCCAGCAGTACGTCATCCAGGGGGTGGCCACGTCCGGCATCAAGTGACACCCCGTCAGCAGCACCGATCACGTTCGAAGGAGATTGGGATCAGATGAACCGCACAGCGTTCGCCCGACTGGGTGCCGGCGTCCTCGCCGCCACCATCGTCCTCGCCGGCTGCTCGTCGAGCAGCGACACCACCGACACCACCGACACCACCGACACCGGCGCTGCCGAGGACTCGGTGACCGTCACCTACACGAACTTCATCTCCAACGGCGGCAACGAGGAGAACCTCGACACCATCGTGGCGGCCTTCGAGGAGGCCAACCCGGGCGTCACCGTCGACGTCACGACGCTGGCCTACGCCGACTACGCGACCGCGCTGCAGACCGACCTCGCCGCCGGCACCGTGGCCGACGTCTTCGACATCGAGTACGCCAACTACGCCGCCTACCAGTCCAGCGGGGTGCTCGCCGAGCTCACCGGGGTCGACGGGTCGGTCTTCACACCGTCGTTGCTGGAGACCTACCAGACCGACGGGGCCCAGTACGCCCTGCCGAGCTCGTTCTCCAACGTCGTTCTCTACTACAACACCGACCTGTTCGACGCGGCCGGCCTGGCCTACCCGGACGCCTCGTGGACCTGGGCGGACGAGCAGGCGGCCGCCGAGGCGCTGACCGACGCCGAGGCCGGGGTCTTCGGCGACTACCAGCCGATCAGCTACTACGAGTTCTACAAGGCCCTCGTGCAGAACGGTGCCGCGTTCCTGTCCGACGACGGCTCGACCGTCGCCTTCAACACCCCCGAGGGTATCGAGGCCGCGCAGTGGCTCATCGGCAAGAGCGGCACCGTGATGCCGACCGCCGAGCAGGGTGCCGGCACGCCGGACTTCGACTCCGGCCTGTTCACCGAGGGCAAGCTGGCGATGTGGCACTCGGGCATCTGGATGTTCGGCGCGCTCGCCGACGCCCCGGCGGCTTGGGACATCGCCGTCGAGCCCGGCAACACGACCCAGGCGTCGGCGATGTTCTCCAACGCCCTGGCCGTCTCGGCGACGAGCGAGCACCCGGAGCAGGCTCAGGCCTGGGCCGAGTTCCTTGCCGGGTCGCCCACCGCGGCGCAGGTCCGGCTGGACGCCGGCTGGGAGCTGCCGCCGATCGCGGACGAGGCGCTCCTGGCGACCTACCTCGACAAGGGCGCGCCGGCGAACCGTCAGGCGGTGTTCGACTCCCTGGAGAACGTCGCCCTGCCGCCGGTCATCGGTGACAAGCAGAACGAGATGGTCGACATCATCAACGCCCAGCTCACCGAGGCCGCTGCCGGCCGGATGACCGCCGCCGAGGCGATCGCCGAGGCGGAGGCGCAGATCAACGCCCTGCTGGCCGACTGAGGTCCGGCCGGGGCTCGCCACCAGCGGGCCCCGGCCGCGCCCCTCGCAGCACGTGACGACGACCATCCTGGAGGACCGACGATGACCGAGCTGCCGGTGACGGCGCACCGCGACGACCGCTCGACCGCTCCCGACCTCGCGGCGCTGCTGCACCGCAGCCACGCCGTCGTGGTAGCGCACCAGGACCCGGGCGGCGCCTACCCGGCGGCACCGACCTTCTCGGCGTACAGCGGCTACGCCTGGCTGCGGGACGGCTCCTTCACCGCCGAGGGGATCTCGCGCTACGGCGACGTCGCCTCGGCCGACCGCTTCCACGACTGGGCCGCCCGCGTCCTGACCGACCGCAGCGCGCAGGTCGCCGACGTCGTGGCCGAGGTGGCCGCCGGACGCACTCCCGGCCTCGACCGCGTGCTACCGACCCGGTTTACCCTGGCCGGGGCGGACGGCTCCGACCCGTGGTGGGATTTCCAGACCGACGGTTACGGCCTGTGGCTCTGGGCCGTCGTCGAGCACGCCCGCCGGCACGGGCTGGCGCTGGACCGGTGGCGGTCGGGGATCACCGTCGCCGTGGACTACCTCGGGGCGGTCTGGCAGCTGTCCTGCTACGACTGGTGGGAGGAGCACGTCGAGCAGCGGCACGTCTCGACGCTGGGGGCCCTGCACGCCGGGCTGCACGCGGTGGCGACCGTGGGGCTGCTCGACCGGGCCCGGACGGCGACCGCAGCCAGGGTGGCGAGCGAGGCCCGCGCCCTGGTGCTCGACCACGGCACGACGGCCGGGCGGGCCACCGACCCGGCCGCCCCCCACCTGGCCAAGTGGCTGGGCTCCGGGGTCGTCGACGCCTCGTTGGCGGCCTGCGTCGTGCCGTTCGGCCTCGTGGCGCCCGGCTCACCGCTGGCGTCGGCCACCCTCGACGCGGTGCGCCGCGACCTCGATGTCGACGGGGGTGTCCACCGCTTCCGCGCCGACGTCTTCTACGGCGGCGGTCAGTGGCCCCTGCTGTCCTGCCTGCTCGGCTGGAACCTCGCCGTGGCCGGCGACGCCGTCGGCGCCCGACGGCACCTCGACTGGGTCACGGCGCAGGCGAACCCCGACGGGGACCTTCCCGAGCAGGTGCCCGACGACCTGCTGCACCCCGAGCACCGGGCCGAGTGGCTCGAGCGCTGGGGCCCTGTCGCCACACCGCTGCTGTGGTCCCACGGCATGCTGCTCATCCTCGCCGACGTGCTCGGCCTGCTCCCGGAGACCAGCTCACGATGACCGACGCCACCCCCGTCCTGCGGCACCGGCCGCACGGCCTGGAGCACCCCTACGCCACGTCGGCCGACCAGCGGGTGCCCGTCGTCCCGCTCGCCGGGGACCCCGTCCGGCTCGGCGTGATGGCCCACGTCGATGTGACGGCCGTGATCTGCGAGTGGTCGCAGGACGACGCGGTGCTCACCCTGGCCCTGACCCCGAGCGCCCTGTCGGCGAGCGACGCAGCAGCCGGCGCCGGCGGCGAGGGTCACCTGGCGGAGGCGCAGGCCGCGCAGCTCGACGACAGCGGCGGCTGGGCGGTGGACACCCCGCCGTTGAGCCATGGCGTCAGGTACCGCTACCGGTTCCTCGCCACGGGGCCGGTCGGTCCGTTGGGTGCCACCGCCTGGTTCGAGGTCACTGCGGCCACCTGGGAGCAGGACGGCGGGACCCTGCTCGTCGGTGGCCAGACCGGGCATCCGCTGCTCGTCCCGGGCTCGGTCCGCTGGCTGCGGGACGCCGACGCGGTGCGCCGCGTGCGGTTCGCCCTGCGCCTCGAGCCGGCTGAGCACGTGGTGGGCTTCGGCGAGCGGTTCGATGCCGTCGACCAGCGTGGACGGCGCCTGGACGCCGTCGTGTTCGAGCAGTACAAGGCTCAGGGCCGGCACGGCCGCACGTACCTGCCGATGCCGTTCGCGCACGTCATCGGTGGGAAGGGTTGGGGACTGCACGTGCGGACCGCGCGCCGGACCTGGTTCGATGTCGGCGCCACCCGGCCGGACGAGCTCGTCGTCGAGGCCCTGGTCGGGCCGGACGCCCGGGCCGACGTCGCGATCTACGGTGGCACCCCCACCGAGGTGCTCGCGGCCTTCGGCGCGGAGGTCGGCCGGGCGCAGGAGCTGCCCGACTGGGTCTTCCGGCTGTGGGCCTCGGGCAACGAGTGGAACACCCAGGCGCTGGTCATGGCGCGGATGGACAGCCATCGCGAGCTCGACATCCCGGTGGGCGTCGTCGTCATCGAGGCCTGGAGCGACGAGGAGGGCATCACGGTCTTCCGCGACGCGCGGTACTCCGTGACGCCGGACGGCTCGGCCCACCACGCCGAGGACTTCACCTACCCGTCGGACGGTGCGTGGCCCGACCCGGCGGCGATGGTCGCCGAGCTGCACGCGCGCGCGATCAAGGTCGTCCTCTGGCAGATCCCGCTGCAGAAGACCGAGCACGACCTCGGCCCGGCGGTCCCGGCCGACAGCCAGGTGCTCCTCGACGCCCGGGCGATGGTGGCCGCGGGCCACGCCGTCCTCGAGGCCGACGGCTCGCCGTACCACAACCGGGGCTGGTGGTTCCCACAGGCCCTCATGGCGGACCTGTCCAGACCTGCCGGCCGGGACTGGTGGACGGCCAAGCGCCGCTACCTCGTCGAGGGCCTCGACGTCGACGGGTTCAAGACCGACGGCGGGGAGCATGCCTGGGGCCACGACCTCCGCTACGCGGACGGCCGCCGTGGCGAGGAGGGCAACAACCTCTACCCCGTGCACTACGCCAGGGCCTTCGGGGACCTGCTGCGGTCCTGCGGCAAGGCGCCGGTGACGTTCTCGCGCGCGGGGTTCACCGGTTCGCAGGCGCACGGGGTGTTCTGGGCGGGCGACGAGGACTCCACCTGGGAGGCGTTCCGCAGCTCGGTCGCCGCCGGGATCACCGCCTCGGCCTGCGGCATCACCTACTGGGGCTGGGACATGGGCGGCTTCTCCGGCCCGGTGCCCGACGCAGAGCTCTACCTGCGGGCGGCGACCGCTTCGACGTTCATGCCCGTGATGCAGTACCACTCGGAGTTCAACCACCATCGCGCACCCCTGCGCGACAGGACCCCGTGGTGGGTGGCCGAGTCCAACGACGCACCCGAGGTGGTCGACGTCTTCCGGCGGTACGCCCACCTCCGCGAGCGCCTGGTGCCCTACCTGGCCGAGCAGGCGCACGAGGCCGTGGCGGCAGGCCTCCCGCTCATGCGTGGGCTGTTCCTCGACCACCCGCTGGACCCCAGGGTGTGGGAGTGGCCGAGGGAGTTCCTCCTCGGCACGGACCTGCTGGTCCACCCGGTCACCCAGCCGCAGGCGCGGGAGTGGTCGACCTACCTGCCGGTGGGCCGGTGGGTCGACGTCTGGACGGGCCAGGAGCACCAGGGCCCCACCGTGGTGGACCGCGCCGCACCGCTCGACGAGGTGCCGGTCTTCTGCCGGGCCGAGGGCTGGCCCGCACTGCGCCCGGTGTTCACCGGCTGACCGCGCCCGTCGATGCCCACCACCACGGGCCGGAGTGCCCGCACCCGGTACGTGACCCTGCTGCGCCGACCCGTTGTCGCCGCGGCCCTGGCCACGTCGGTGGTCGGGCGGCTGCACGAGTCCATGGTCTCGTTCGGAGTGATCCTGCTGGTCACTCAGCAGGACAGCTACGCCGAGGCGGGAGCCGTGATGGCCGCGTTCGGGGCAGGCGGGATGGTGGCCGGCCCGGTCAACAGCCGCCTGGCCGACCGCCACGGGCACGCGCGCGTGCTCCTGGTCAGTGCGGGCGCCTACGCGGCCGCCGTGCTCGCGATGGCACTCACGGGCGACGACCTGGTCCAACTGGCGCTGATGAGCCTGTTCGCGGGGCTCTGCACACCTCCCCTGACCCCTGCGCTGCGCTCGATACTGCCTCGGCTCGTCGCACCGGACCAGCGGCTCAGCGTGTTCGCCCTGGAGTCCACGCTCCAGGAGCTCGTGTTCGTCGCCGGTCCGGTGATCGCCGGTGCCGTCGCGGTCCTCGCCGGCCCCGAGGCCGCCCTGGTTGGCGCCGCAACCGCGACCGCGATCGGCACGGCCGGCTACTGCTTCGTGGTGCGTGACGTCCCCGGGCGGACCTCAGCAGATCCCGACGACGACGACGTCGCCGACGCGCTGCACTCGCGGGCGGGACGGCTTCTGACCGCGTCGCTGCTCCGCATGCTCGTCGGCGGGGTGGGCTTCCTCTTCGCGCTGTGCGTCGCGGCGGTCGCCCTCATCGCACAGGTCAGCGGGCCGAGTGCGCAAGGAACCGCCGGGGTCTACCTTGCCGCGACGAGCGTCGGCTCGATCGTCGGCGGTCTCTACTTCGGCACGAAGGTCCGCTCGGACAGCTCGTTGCGTGCCCGGTTCGGCGTCATGGCTGCGAGCCTCGCGGTAGTCGCGGTAGTCGCGGGCCTGGGAGCGGGACAGGGGCCGTCGCGGGTCGGTGCCGGCGCGCTGCTCGTGGCCGCCTTCTGCTACGGCACCACGATCGCACCAGTCGGCACCGTCCTCTTCGGCCTTCTCGGAGATCATGCCGGACCGGGGCGATCCACCGAGGTGTTTGGGTGGATGGGCGCGGCCATGGGCGTCGGCGGCATGCTCGGCGACGCCTCCGGTGGCTGGCTGGTGACGGTCGTCGACCCCGCCGTCACGCTGCTCGCGGGTGCCGTCGTCGCTGCCGCCACGGCAGCGCTCGTGCCACGGACCCCAGGGCTCCCCGTGCACGGCCCCAGCGAGACCTCGCCGTGACGGGGGCGCGCATGAAGGGCGGGGATCGATCTGCGAGACCACCGGTCCCGGCAGATGGGACGCCCGATCCACGACGGCGCCAGCGGCAGGCCGTAGCATGGCGGCGTCCCCTCATGAGCGGCAGAGAGACCTGGCTCGACGACGCCGCAGCAACCCCTGGCAGGCAGCGGGTGCTCACGCCAGGGTCGATGGAGCGCGATGACCACCCCGCCCGCCCCCGCCGAACCGGCAGGTTGGCCGAGCCGCACCGGGGTCCCGGCGCGCCTCGACCTGGTCGACACCCTGGGACCGACCCTGTCCTTCGAGCTCTACCCCCCGCGCTCCGAGCCGGCGATGGACGCCCTGTGGCGCACGATCCCCCAGCTGACTCAGGCCGCACCGGACTTCCTGTCGATCACCTACGGGGCCTCGGGCTCGTCGCGTGAGACCTCGCGGGCGGTGGTCCGTCGGGTGCTGGCCGAGACCGACATCCTCCCGGTCGCGCACCTGACCTGCATCGGCTCGCCCCGCGAGGAGGTACGCCGGGTCGCCGAGGAGTTCCTCGCCGACGGCGTGCGCGACTTCCTCGCCCTGCGCGGGGACCCGCCGGCCGGCGTCATCGACTGGACCCCCCACCCGCGAGGCCTGCAGACGGCCGCCGAGCTCGTCGCGCTGCTGCGTGAGATGGACGAGACGATCGGTATCGCGGCTGCCGCAACACCCTCGGCCGTCGTCGGCACCGCTCTGCCTGACGGACGGCTGCCGCAGGCCCCGCTCCCCGGCGACCTGCTCGCCCTGCTCGCCAAGCAGGCCGCCGGGGCGCAGTACGCGATCACTCAGGTGTTCTTCGAGGTCGAGACCTACGTCCGCTACCTCGCGGTGGCCCGGGCCGCGGGGGTCCACCTCCCGCTGCTGCCGGGGCTGGTCCCGCTGGACGACCCGGCCCGGCTGCGCCGGCTGCAGGAGATCAGCGGCGTGCCGGTACCGGCCTGGATCCTCGAGGTGCTCGAGGCCGAGGTCGACGAGGAGCGCCGGCGGGCCGCGGGCGCGGCCATGGGCGCCGAGCTCGCCCAGCAGGTGATCGCCGCCGGCGCACCCGGCCTGCACCTGTACACCTTCAATCAGCACCGAGCCTCACTCGCCCTGCTCGAGCGTGCCGCGCTGACCCGTCGACCCGTCGGCGCACCCGCATGACCGAAGGCACGAGCCCGTCCGCCCGGCCGCCGGCCACGGCCGCCGACCTGCGCCGCTGGCGCGGCCACCTGGCCGACGAGCTGGCCGAGGCCGCCGTCTACCGGGACCTGGCCACCCGCCGGACCGGCGAGGAGCGGGCCATCCTGCTCGCCCTTGCCGAGGCGGAGGGCCGGCACGCCGCCCACTGGCAGGCGCTGCTCGGTGACCAGGTGGGAGCGCCGCGCCGCGGTGACATCCGGTTCCGCGGGCTGGCCTGGCTCGCCAGGAGCTTCGGCTCGGTCTTCGTCCTGGCGCTGGCCCAGCGGGCCGAGGCGCGCGCCCGGTACGAGGTCGACGTCGACGCGACGCCGACCATGGTGGCCGACGAGCGGATCCACGAGGAGGTCGTCAGGGCGCTGGCCACCCGCGGCCGCCTGCAGTTGTCCGGCACGTTCCGGGCAGCGGTCTTCGGCGCCAACGACGGTCTGGTCTCCAACCTCGCGCTGGTCATCGGGGTCGCAGCGGCCGGGGTCCCGCAGGCCACCGTGCTGCTCACCGGGCTGGCCGGGCTGCTGGCCGGGGCGCTGTCGATGGGCGCCGGTGAGTTCATCTCGGTCCGCTCCCAGCGCGAGCTGCTCGCCGCCACCTCGCCCAGCCCGTCGGCGGCGCGGGCGCTGCCGCACCTCGACCTGCAGGCCAACGAGCTCACCCTGGTCTACCGCGCCAGGGGGCTGGAGCCCGAGGAGGCCCAGCGTCGCGCCGACGAGGTGCTGGCGGACATCGCCCTGCTCGGCCCGGGCAGCCGTGCCTTCCAGTCCGACATCGTCGTCGAGGAGCACGAGGCGATCGGGACCGACGTCGGCGCCGCCCTGTCGAGCTTCTGCTTCTTCGCCTCCGGTGCGGCGATCCCCGTCCTGCCCTACCTGCTGGGGCTGCAGGGCACGACGGCGCTCGTGGTCGCGGTGGTCGCCGTCGGGCTCGCACTCATGCTCACCGGCGCCGTCGTCGGGCTCATCTCCGGCGGTCCGCCGCTGCGTCGCGCGCTGCGCCAGCTCGCCATCGGCGCCGGTGCGGCAGCCGTGACCTACGGGTTGGGCACGGTCTTCGGCGCCTCGGGCTGGTAGGGCTCAGCCCTCGGCCGGTGCGGTGGCGCTCGCGGCCCGCAGCACGCGCAAAGATGCCAGCGTCGCCAGCACGGCGGCGACGGCCGAGCCCACGACGACGAGGAACCCGCCGTGCGACCCGCGCTCGTCGATGAGCGCGCCGGCGAGCGACGAGCCGATCGAGATCCCGAAGCCCAGTGCCGTGCCGACCCAGGTCAGCCCCTCGGTGAGCTGCTCGCGCGGGACGGTGGCCTGGACCAGGCCGTTGCCGTTGATGAGGGTCGGGGCGATGGAGAAGCCCGTGACGAACATCACGATGGCGAGCGTGACGAGGCTGTCCACGACGAAGAACAGCGACACCCCGACGGCGAGGGCCACCATCCCGATCGCGAACCGGCTCCACAGCGGGCTGGTCCAGTGCCGTGAGCCGTAACCCAGCCCGGCGAGCAGCGACCCGGCGGCGAACACCGCGAGGACCAGGCCGGCCGCGCCCTTGGACCCCTGCTCCTCGGCGAACGCGACGGTCGTGACGTCGGTCGCCCCGAAGATCGAACCCATGAAGACGAACGCGACGGCCAGGACGCGCATCGGCGCCGAGCGGCTCAGCCGGGCTCTCGAACCACGCTCGCGGTCGCTGGCCGGCGGCTCGGTGCCCCGCTGGGCGAAGAACACCAGCCCGCCCACGGTGACCGCGACGATGGGCACCACCAGGCCCGCCGTGGGCTGCACCGAGGTCGCCAGGACGGTCGCCATGACCGGGCCGACGATGAAGACGAGCTCGTCGACGGCCGACTCCAGCGAGTAGGCGGTATGCAGCTCGCGCGAGTCGTGCAGGACGTGCGACCAGCGGGTGCGCACCAGCGCGCCGATCGAGCCGAGGCTGGCCCCGGTGACGACGGCGGCGGCGTACAACAGCAACGGGGATCCGTGCGCCAGGGCGATGCCGATGAGGGCACCCAGCCCCAGGACGGTGACGGCGATGGCCGGCCGCATCACCCTGGCCTGGCCGTTCCGGTCGACCAGCCGGGCGAGCATCGGCGCGCAGATCGCGTGCGTGACGACGTAGACGGCGGAGACCCGTCCCGCGAGCCCGTAGGACCCGTACAGGTCCGAGACCATCAGGACGATGCCGATCCCGACCATGGACATCGGCAGGCGCGCCAGGGCCCCCGCCGAGGAGAACGCGAGGGCGCCGGGGCGCGACAAGACCTCGCGGTACGGCTGGAGCATGCCACCAGTGTCCCGCACGGCGAGAGGTCCCTGGGTCGCGCGTGCGGTCACCGCCTGGTGCGGCGGGGTGGGGGTCAGATGGTCTGCGAGACGAGGTCCTTCGCGGCCTGCTGGACCTCGGTCAGGTGCTCGGCCGAGACGAACGACTCGGCGTAGACCTTGTAGACGTCCTCCGTGCCGGACGGCCGCGCGGCGAACCATGCGTGCGCCGTCGTGACCTTGAGGCCGCCGATCCCCGCACCGTTGCCGGGCGCCGAGGTGAGCCGGTCGATGATCGGCTCACCGGCCAGGGAGGTCGCGGTCACCTGGTCTGCCCGCAGCGAGGAGAGCGCAGCCTTCTGCTCGCGGGTGGCCGGGGCGTCGATCCGCGCGTACCAGGACTGCCCGTGCCGCTCGACGAGCTGCGCGTGCAGCTGGGACGGCGACGAACCGGTCCGCGCGGTGATCTCCGCGCCGAGCAGGGCGAGCAGGATGCCGTCCTTGTCCGTGGTCCAGACGGTGCCGTCGCGCCGCAGGAAGGACGCCCCGGCGGACTCCTCGCCACCGAAGCCCACCGAGCCGTCGAGCAGGCCGGGCACGAACCACTTGAAGCCCACCGGCACCTCGAGCAACCGGCGGCCGAGGTGGGCCGCGACCTTGTCGATGAGCGAGGAGGAGACCAGCGTCTTGCCGATCGCGGCGGTCGCCGGCCAGCCCGGCCGCGCCCCGCCGTACAGGTAGGCGATGGCGGTGGCGAGGTAGTGGTTGGGGTTCATCAGGCCCCCGTCGGGGGTGACGATGCCGTGCCGGTCGGCGTCGGCGTCGTTGCCGGTGGCGATGTCGAAGGGGCTGGAGCCGTCGGCGTCGACCCCGGCCATCGCGGTGACCAGCGAGGCCATCGCCGACGGCGAGGAGCAGTCCATCCGGATCTTGCCGTCCCAGTCCAGGGTCATGAAGGACCAGCGCGGGTCGACGCTCGGGTTGACGACCGTGAGGTCGAGGCCGTGCCGCTCGGCGATCTCGCCCCAGTAGTCGACCGAGGCGCCGCCCAGGGGATCGGCGCCGATCCGCACGCCGCTGGTCCTGATGAGCTCGAGGTCGAGCACGTTGGGCAGGTCGGCGACGTAGGCGGAGAGGAAGTCGTGGCGGCGCGTCGTCGGTGCGGCCAGCGCCGTGGCCAGGGCCACCCGACGGACCGGGCCGAGGCCGGTGCGCAGCAGCTCGTTGGCACGGTCGGCGATCCAGCCGGTGGCGTCGGAGTCGGCCGGTCCCCCGTGCGGCGGGTTGTACTTGAACCCGCCGTCCCGCGGGGGGTTGTGCGAGGGGGTGACGACGATCCCGTCGGCCAGCCCGCTGCCCGGACGCCCGTGCGCCCGCACGCCCTCGGCGGTCCCGGCCCCGTTGTGCAGCAGGATCGCGTGCGAGACGGCGGGGGTGGGGGTGTACCCGTCCCTGGCGTCGACGTGCACCTCGACGTCGGCGGCGGCGAGCACCTCGAGCGCCGTCTGCCACGCCGGCAGGGACAGCGCGTGGGGGTCCCGGCCGAGGAAGAGCGGCCCATCCGTGCCCTGGCTGCGTCGGTACTCGATGATCGCCGCGGTGATCGCGACGATGTGCGCCTCGTTGAACGCCGTGTCGAGGCTGGACCCGCGATGGCCCGAGGTGCCGAAGGCGACCCGCTGGTCCGGGTCGGCCGGGTCGGGGGTCCGGTCGTAGTACGCCCCGAGGACCTCATCGACGTCGATGAGGTCCTCGGGAAGGGCAAGGGTTCCGGCGCGCGGGTGCATGGCGCGATCCTCCCACCCGCCGGGCCGCGCCGCACGGACCGGTACCCTCGCCCTCATGAGCCGCGCTTCGGTCCCCTTCGTCCTTCGCCCCTTCGAGGGCCTGCCGGGTGAGCCCGACTGGGTCGCGATGCGCGAGGTCGTTCCAGCCGCGACGGGGACGGCCCGGACGACACCGGAGTACGGCGGGCGCGACGTCGTCGTGGCGACCGTGCTGCCGATGGGCTGGCCGGCGCTGCACCGGGGCGACGGCGTGCTCCTGCTCGGCCTGCAGCACCACGCCGGTTCTGGCGACGCCTCGCGGGACCTCGCCGAGGTGCTGCTGCGCGCGATGGAGCTTCCTGCCGGGCAGCCGATCGCCTCGAGCGTGCTGCCCGAGCCCGGGCCGCGGCTGCAGGACGTGCTGGACCTGTCGGTCCCGTTCGAGGTCACCGTGCACGAGGGCTTCGACTACTGGACCGCCGAGGGCGCCGAGCTGACGCCCGACGTGCGCGCCTCGCTCGACCAGATGAACGAGTCCGTCGTGCCGACCGTCCGGCTGACCTCGGTCGAGGCCGCCTACTGGGCACGGATGGGCGAGCGCGAGTACCTGCGCTGGGCGGTCCCGCACGACGAGCAGCTCTTCCTCGACGCGCTGGCCCGGCTGCACGCGACCCGCGAGTCCGGCCTGGCCGGCGGGGAGCTGGGCAAGTTCATCGGGGCGTTCCGCTCGTGCGGTGTGCTCGTCCCGGTCTGGGACCTGGCGCCGGGCACCGCGGCCGCCGAGGTCGAGGCCCCGCTGGCGGAGCTGTCCGTCCGGCTGGACGCCGCGCTCGCCGTCGAGGGACCGCTGGATGCCGCGCAGCGGCGGGCCCGGGCCGGCCTGGTGGCCCGCCAGCTCACGCTGCGCTGAGCCCCGCCCGGCCCGCCGATGACGGGCTGGCCGGCGCTCGATAGGGTTGGGCCGTGCCCAGCTCCGGTGGATCTGCCCAGGCCGACGCCGTGGCGCCCCAGCGCGTCGCCGTCGTCATCCCCGCCAAGGACGAGTCCCGCCGGATCGCCGCGACCGTGCGCGCCGCGCGCGCCATCCCGCACGTCGACCTCGTCCTGGTGGTCGACGACGGCAGCGAGGACGCGACCCAGCACGTCGCCCGGGACGCCGGCGCCGTCGTCGTGCGGCACTCCGTCAACCGCGGCAAGGCCTCGGCGATGGAGACCGGCGCGGCCGTCGTGGCGATGCGCGACGCGGACGACCGTGCCCCCCGGCTGCTGCTCTTCCTCGATGGCGACCTCGGCGAGACGGCCGTCAACGCCTCCCCGCTCATCGCCCCGGTGCTCGACGGCGTCGCCGACCTGACGATCGCCCTGCTCCCGCCGCAGCCCGGTGCCGGGGGTCGGGGGATCGTCGTCGGGCTGGCCCGCCGCTCGGTCGCCTCGATGACGGGCTGGACACCCACGCAGCCGTTGTCCGGGATGCGCTGCCTGACCCGGGAGGCCTTCGAGGCGGCAACGCCCCTGGCCCGTGGCTGGGGGGTGGAGACCGGGATGCTCATCGACCTGGTGTCCAAGGGGTTCGTGGCGCTCGAGGTGCCGTGCGACCTTCGGCACCGCCCGTCCGGGACGGACCTGCGCGGCCAGCTGCACCGCGCGGCCCAGTACCGCGACGTGCTGCTCGCGGTCAACGCGCGCCGGATGCGCGGGCTGGCGCACGGCGTCGGCCGACGGCTGGGGCGTGGCGAGGGCTGAGCCTGGTCGGTTCAGCGCGCGGCGGCCTCGACGAGGGTGGCCGGGCGGTGCGGGGAGGCCAGTCGCCACTGCGCCGCCGCGGCGACGAGGCACGGCACGGCCACCGCGATCCCGGTGGCCGGGACGACGATCCCCGAGTCGTTGATGAAGAAGCCGATGGTCAGCGCCAGGCCGATCGCGGCGACGGTCGGCCGCAGCAGCGGGACGGTCTCCTGCAGGCCGGCGAGCGGGCTGCCCTGGCCGAGCAGGCCGTGGCGGCGCGGGTGCGGGCCGGTGATGACCAGCGCCGTCAGCGCGGCGCCGCCGAAGGCGAGCAGCAGGTAGCGCCACGACGTCAGCACCCGCAGGTTGACCGACGCCTTGCGGTAGAGCACGTCCCACAGGCCGCCGTCCAGCGCCGTGGCGAGGAAGCGACCCAGGTGGGTGCGGTCGTCGGCCGGACGCAGCCAGTCGAGCACCATGAACCCGATGACCACCACCCCGGCGGCGACGCCGATGAGCAGCAGCGTGCGCCAGGAGACCTTCGTCCCGCTGACCACGAGGGTGAGCAGGGCGAACGCGACGACGAGGGCAGGCGGGCCACCGAAGTCGCTGCCGAGGCCCGGCGTGCCGTCGACGACGACCAGGAGCAGCCCGATCCCCGCGACGGTCGCGGTCGCGGTGCGCCGTCTGCCCTGCCGCAGCAGCGCGTCGGCCAGGACGGCGGCCAGCAGCAGTCCCGCGCTGGTGAGCAGCGCGAACGCCTGGTTGCTCATGCCGTAGAACCGGGCCGCGAGCAGGCGGTGGGCGCCCATCGGCGAGTCGATGACGAGCGTCGAACCGGTGAGCATGTCGGCCACCAGGACGACGACCGTCGCCGCCGCGACGGCGCCCGCCGGGCCGAGGACGTGCGTGCGCCACGGGCCGAGGAAGGCGACGGTCGTCAGCACGGCGACCCAGCCGAGCAGCACGCCCCAGAAGGCCCAGCCGGGCGACGGGGCAAGCCACCACGGCACCAGGCCGGTGAGGAACGAGGCGATGGGCGCAGCGGCCAACGCGACGGCGGCGACCCGCAGGAGGCGTAGCGCCGGCCGCAGCGGGGGCCGGTCCGAGCGGCCCGTACGGGTGAGCAGGAGCCCGGCAGCGAGGAACAGGAGGGCCTGGGCCAGCACGAGCCGCGTCATGTACGGCCCGCTGACCCGGACGACCTGGATCGACTCGGCACCGATCGACGTCAGCAGCGCGTGGCGGCCGGTCGCCGTCGGCGGGCCGTCCGTCGGCAGGATCTCCGCGCCGATGAGCGCCGGCGCCACCCCGGCCAGGCCCACCGAGGCGAGCACGGTCGGCGTGAGGTCGACGGCCTGGACGACGGCGGTCTGCCGGGTGGAGCCGGAGGTGAGCAGCGCCTGGTCGTAGGCCCCGTGGCCCAGGGGTGCCGGCCCGGTCATCGCGACGAGCTGGAGACGGGCGCGCCCGGAGTCCGCCAGCGAGACGAGCAGGACGGTGACGTCGGTGCCGCGGGTCGCCCGCAGCACCGCCTGCACCCGGGTGTCGATCTCCATCGCCTGCTCCGCGCGCGTCGGCTCGAGGATCGACTCCGGGTCCTCGACCACGGGATCGGTGGGTTCGACCTGCGGCGGCGGCTCGGCCTCGCCGCCGACCCGGAGCCTGGTGGCATAGCCCTGGTCGCGCACCGTGCCGGCGTCGACCATCACGAGGGCGGAGGTGTCGAGGGCCTTGCGGACGGCGGCGCTGAGCTCGGACGCCGTCGCGGGGCGGCGTAGGTGGACCCCGACCGGCACCCCGGTCGGCGTGGCCAGGGCGACCGCCGCACCCGGTCCGATCCCCGTCGCGGCGGTCCCGCTGTCGGCGAGCACCTGGCCCAGCAGGCCCGGTCGGGCGTCGTAGGACTGCTGGTCGGCCGCCTCGAGGTAGTCGGCCCAGCCAGGTGTGCTGCCGTCGGCCCCTGGCTCGCGCAGCGTCCGGCAGGTGCCGTCCTCGACCCGCAGGTCGGCCGAGCGGGTGCCGGCCGACAGCGCGAGCCAGCCGTCGGCCGGGCAGGCGGCGCCGGAGACCGACCGCGCGGCGAGCAGGCCGACGGCGGCGTGACGCGACATGGTCCACAGCGCGGGGGTGCCAAGGGTGGAGACGTCGTCCCAGCGCAGGCCCGCGACGCCGATGACGACGAGGGGTCCGGGGGGTGCCGCGTCGTCCGCCGCGCTGGCCGTGGCCGGGCCGGACAGGAGCGCGCCGAGCGCCGCGACGACCACGACGAGCCAGCGCAGCAGGACGGTCGCGGCACGGCTCACCTGTCCACCCTACGGCCGCACTACGCTCAGCAGGCGGTGCGTGCCGCCCCGCGACCCGGACCCGGTCGCCACCGCACGACGCAGCGAGGCGAACGGAGCGCACGATGACGCAGGACCGCAACGGACGGCCCCGCTACGCGTATCTCGGCCCGGCCGGGACCTTCACCGAGGCCGCGCTGCGTCAGGTCGTCGGCCCCGACGACGCGCAGTACCTGCCCCAGGTGGACGTCGTCGCGGCGATCGAGGCCGTGCGGACGGACGCGGCCGACTACGCGGTCGTGGCGATCGAGAACTCGGTCGAGGGCGGCGTGTCCGCGGTGCTCGACACGCTCGCGGTCGGCGAACCGCTCGTCCTGCTCCGCGAGATGCTCGTCCCGGTGACGTTCGTGCTGGCCGGTCGTGCCGGGACCACGCTGGCCGACGTTCGTCGGGTCTCGGCGCACCCGCACGCCTGGGCGCAGTGCCGTCGTTGGCTGACCACCCACCTGCCCGGTGTCGTGCACGTCCCCGCGACGTCCAACACCGCACCCGCTGCCCTGCTCGCCGGCACCCCGCAGGACCTCGGCTTCGACGCGGCCTTCGTCCCGCCCGCGGCGCTGGCCCACTACGGCCTGACCGCGATCGCCGAGGGCGTCTCGGACAACGAGCACGCGGTGACCCGGTTCGTCGTCGTCGGGCGGCCGGGTCGGGTGCCCGAGCGCACCGGAGCCGACAAGACGACGCTCGTCGTGCACCTGCCGAGCAACCAGGCCGGCGCACTGCTGGAGATGCTCGAGCAGTTCGCCACCCGGGGGGTCAACCTGTCTCGGATCGAGTCGCGGCCGATCGGTGACGCGCTCGGCCGGTACTCGTTCTCGATCGATGCCGAGGGTCACGTCGCGGACGAGCGGATGACCGAGGCCCTCATGGGGCTGCACCGGGTCTGCCCGCACGTGCGGTTCCTCGGCTCCTACCCGCGGGTCGACTCCCCCCACGCACAGGTGCGGCCCGGCACCCACGACGCCGACTTCACCTCGGCCCGAGCCTGGGTCGCGGCCCTGCGGGAGGGCCGCGCGCACTGAGCCGCTGGGCGGTGGCGGGAGCCCTCAGGGGACCCGGACGGTCAGCGCGAGGTGGTCGACCCGGGTCGAGATCTCCAGGGCGGCGCCGACGATGTCGCCGTCCACCTGGACCTGCTGGGGGTCGCGGGTCCGGACCGTGGCGGTGCGGGCTCTGGCGTGGTCGATGCTGCCGATCTTGTTGGGCAGGTCGGTGCGGACGCCGAAGCGCTGCATCGCCACCTCCCCGGCCAGCTGGGTCCAGCCGAACAGGCCGCCGCGGGTGTCGATGGCCGCGACGTCGAGCCAACCGTCGTCGAGCAACGCGTCCGGCAGCAGGGTGATCCCGCCCGGGAGTCGACCGCAGTTGCCGACGAGCAGGGTGCGCAGGCGAACCACCTGCCAAGGGCCATCGTCGAGGGTGACCTCCAGGCGCATCCTGCGGGCGTGCAGGTGGCGCACCCCGGCGACGAAGTAGGCGATCCAGCCCACTCTGGCCTTGAGCTGCTCGTCGGTGTCGGCGACCATCGCCGCGTCGAAGCCCAGACCGGCGATGACGAGGAACAGGTGCTCGCTGCCCACGGCCGCCACGGCGCCACCCTCGGGAGCGGCGGCCACCCGGTGAACGGTCAGCCATCCGACGTCGATCGGGCGATCGGTACCGGTGATCGCGACCCGCAGCAGCGCCTCGACGTCGCCCAGCGGAAGGTCGAGGTTGCGTGCCAGGAGGTTACCCGTCCCCTGCGGCACGAGGCCCATCGGCACCCCCGTGCCCGCCAGCCCCTCGGCCACCGCGCGCACCGTGCCGTCCCCGCCCACGGCCACGACGACGCGCGCACCCTCCGCGACCGCTCGGCGGGCCTGGCCGACCCCGGGGTCGTCCTCGGTCGTCTCCAGCCAGAGGGGCTCCGGCAGGTAGCGGGCGGCGCAGGCGCTCACCGCGGCATCGCGCAGGGCCGCGACCCCGGGCTTGGTGGGGTTGGCGACGAACGCGACGAGGGGTCGTTCGGCGACGACCGGCTCGGCCGCGGGTGGAACAGCCGCCGACGCCAGGGAGGGCAGGGCGCGCAGCAGGCGACGACCGTGCAGGGCGATGGCGAGGGCGACGAGAGCCAGCAGCAGGGCGAGCACGCTGAGCACCTCGCCGCCGGTCACGGCCCCACCGTATGGCCCGTCGGCCCCGGCGTCCTGCGGACCGCGGTCGGGCCGCCGGCTCGATACCCTCAGGGGGTGATCGACCTGCGCGTCCTGCGGGACACCCCCGACGTCGTCCGCGCCAGCCAGCTGGCGCGGGGCGACGACCCCTCCCTCGTCGACGCCGCGCTGGACCTCGACGCGCGACGTCGGTCGGCGCTGACCGACTACGAGCGGCTCCGCTCCGAGCAGAAGACGATGGGCAAGCAGGTCGCCACGGCCGCCGGCGAGGCCAGGGCAGCGCTCCTGGCACACGCCAAGGGTCTGGCCGACCAGGTCAAGGCGCTCCAGATGGACGCCGATGACGCGGCGGCGGAGCTCGACGGCGTGGTCAGCCGGATCGGCAACGTCGTGCTCGACGGCGTCCCCGCGGGCGGCGAGGACGACTACGTCGTGCTGCGGCACGTCGGCTCGCCGCGCGACCTCGCGGCAGAGCTCGGCGACCAGCCGGTGCGCGACCACCTGGCCATCGGCGAGGCCCTCGGCGCGATCGACACCGAGCGCGGGGCCAAGGTCTCCGGGGCGCGGTTCTACTACCTCACCGGGATCGGCGCCCGACTGGAGCTCGCGCTGCTCAACGCCGCGATGGACACCGCGCTCGCCGCAGGCTTCACCCCGGTCATCACCCCGACCCTGGTCAAGCCGGAGATCATGGGTGGCACCGGGTTCCTCGGGGCGCACGCGGACGAGGTGTACCGGCTCGAGGCCGACGACCTCTACCTCGTGGGCACCTCGGAGGTCGCGCTCGCCGGGTACCACGCGGAGGAGATCCTCGACCTGTCGGGCGGCCCTCGGCGCTACGCCGGCTGGTCGGCCTGCTACCGCCGCGAGGCCGGGTCCTACGGCAAGGACACCCGCGGGATCATCCGGGTCCACCAGTTCCACAAGGTCGAGATGTTCAGCTGGACGACTGTCGAGGACGCGGCCGCCGAGCACGAGCGGCTGCTCGCGCTCGAGGAGTCGATGCTCGGCCTGGTCGAGCTGCCCTACCGGGTGATCGACACCGCGGCCGGCGACCTCGGCTCCAGCGCCGCCCGCAAGTTCGACTGCGAGGCGTGGTTGCCCAGCCAGCAGCGCTATCTCGAGCTCACCTCGACCTCGAACTGCACCACGTACCAGGCCCGCCGACTCGGGGTGCGCGAGCGCACGGCCGACGGGATGCGGACGGTCGCCACCCTCAACGGGACCCTGGCCACGACCCGCTGGATCGTTGCGATCCTGGAGAACCACCAGCAGGCCGACGGCTCGGTTCGCGTGCCGGTCGGGCTGCGTCCCTACCTCGGCGGCCTCGAGACGCTCCGCCCCGTGGCCGGATGAGCGGGCCGCTGCTCGTCGCCCTGGACATCGACGGCACGCTGCTCACCTACGACGAGGAGCTGTCCCCGGCCGTCGCGCAGGCGGTCGCCGCCGTGCACGCCGCAGGGCACCACGTCGTGCTGGCCACCGGGCGGTCGGTCTTCGCGACCGTTCCGGTGGCGCACCTGCTGGGGATCACCGTGGGCTGGGCCGTCTGCTCCAACGGCTCGGTCACGGTGCGCCTGGACCCCGACCTCCCCGGCGGGCACGAGATCGTCGAGACCGTCACCTTCGACCCTGGACCCGCCGTGCGTCTGATGAGCGCCGCCCTGCCGGACGCCTGCTTCGCCGTGGAGGAGCTCGGGGTCGGCTTCCGCCTCACCAAGCCGTTCCCCGACGGGGAGCTGCGCGGCGAGCAGACCGTCGTCCCCCTCAGCGAGCTCATGCAGGGGCGGGTGACGCGCCTCATCGTGCGCAGCCCGGAGCACACCCCCGAGGAGTTCCACGAGCTCGTCGTGCGGGCAGGTCTGTCCGACGTGACCTACGCGGTCGGCTGGACGGCCTGGATGGACGTCGCCCCGGAGGGTGTCACCAAGGCCTCGGCCCTCGAGGGCCTGCGCGAGCGGCTCGCGGTCGACCCGGCCGCGACCGTGGCGATCGGCGACGGCAGCAACGACGTCGACATGGTGCGCTGGGCGGCCCGCGGGGTGGCGATGGGCCACTCACCCGTCGTCCTGCTGGACGTCGCGGACGAGGTCACCGGCTCGATCGAGCAGGACGGCGCCGTCCCGGTGCTGCTCTCGTTGACGGCTGGTGTCGCCGGGCTGCAGGGCGTCCCTGCCCGGGGAGCGGCCGCAGACCCGCTCGTGGACCCGGCTCCCGCCGAGGAGCACAATCCCTTCTCATGACCGTCGGCATCGAGGACGTGGCCCGCGCGGCCGGGGTGTCGACCGCGACGGTCTCCCGGGCGCTGCGTGACCTGCCCAACGTCAACCCGGCCACCCGGGAGCGGGTCAGGGCGGCGGCCAGCGCCATGGGCTACGTCGCGTCGCCGTCGGCGGCCAGCCTCGCCTCGGGCCGCACCCGGGCGATCGGCCTCATCAGCCCCTGGGTCAACCGCTGGTTCTTCGCCAACGTCATCGACTCGACCGAGCGTGCCCTGCGCGCCCACGGGTACGACGTGCTGCTCTACACCTTCGACATCCAGCGCCAGGGCGTGCGACTACGGGTGGACCCTGATGTGCTGCGCCGCCGGGTCGACGGGATCATCGTCGTCGGTCTGCCGCTCGCCCCCGACGAGATGGACGCCCTGCTCGGCCTCGGCTACCCGCTGGTCTGCATCGGCTGGGGCGGGTCAGACCAGGCCACCGTGCGGCTGGACGACCAGGCCACCGCCCTGGAGGCGGTCCGTCATCTCGTCGGCCTGGGGCACCGTCGGATCGCGCACCTCACCGGGACGCCCGACGACGTCCACGAGTGGTCCCCACCGGTGGGCCGGGCCGAGGGGTACCGGATGGCCCTGGCCGAGGCCGGGATCGAGATCGACCCCGCGCTCATCGAGCACGGCGACTTCGAGGTCGACGGCGCGCGCGCGTCGATGCGCTCCCTGCTCGACCGGGTGCCCGACCTCACGGCGGTCTTCGCCGCCTCGGACGAGATGGCCATGGGGGCGCTGCTCGGCCTGCGCGACGCCGGCCTGCGCGCGCCGCAGGACGTCTCGGTGATGGGGATCGACGGCCACGACCTCGGCGACCTGGTCGGGTTGACGACGATGGTGCAACCGGTGGCCGAGCAGGGCGCCGCCGCGGCGAACCTCGTCCTTGACATGATCGCCGGCCGCACACCCCCGACCCGGGTCATCTACCCGACCCACCTCGTCGTGCGCGCCTCCACCGGCCCGCCGCGCGGCTGACCGCCGCTCGCTCGTCCGCCGACCGCCCCCGCAGCGTGTCCGGGGTCGCGGCCGAAGCCGGGACCGGTCCCATCCCGGCATGAAAGCGTTACCAATTCGTCACCGCGATCAACGGCGAATCGCTTGCGCGGTGCGGTCCCACCCCGTTCGATGGAGTCTGTCAAGCACCGGACCGACGCTGCCCCGGATGTGCGCAGCGCAGGCCCACGATGAGGTGGAGGAATCTCGATGCACAGCAACACGAGGCGGCGCTACGCAGCCGTCGCCGGTGGGCTCAGCCTGGCGCTCGCGCTGGCGGCCTGTTCCGGCGGCACCGACGACGCGGGCACGGATGACGACGGCGGCGGCGAGGTTGCCGCGGACTGCGAGGCCTACGAGCAGTACGGCGACCTCAGCGGCACCCAGGTGACCGTCTACACCTCGATCGTCGCGCCTGAGGACCAGCCGCAGATCGACTCCTACGTCCCGTTCGAGGACTGCACCGGCGCTGAGATCGTCTACGAGGGCTCCAAGGAGTTCGAGGCACAGCTCCTCGTCCGCCTCGAGGCCGGTAGCCCGCCCGACATCGCCTACATCCCCCAGCCGGGCCTGCTCAAGACGATCGTCGACCAGTTCCCCGACTCGATCGTCCCGGCCTCCGAGCTGACCGTCGCCAACATCGACGAGTACTACAGCCCGTCCTGGAAGGAGTACGGGACGGTCGACGGCACGTTCTACGCCGGCATGGTCGGCGCGAACCTCAAGTCGCTCGTCTGGTACTCCCCGGCGATGTTCGAGGCCGGTGGCTACGAGATCCCGACGACCTGGGACGAGATGCTCGCCCTCTCCGACCAGATCGTCGAGGACTCGGCGGCCGCAGGCACGGGAGCCAAGCCCTGGTGCGCGGGCATCGGCTCCGGTGACGCCACCGGCTGGCCGGCCACCGACTGGCTCGAGGACGCCCTGCTCCGCACCGCGGGCGGCGACGTGTACGACCAGTGGCTCAACCACGAGATCCCGTTCAACGACCCGGCCGTCGCCGAGGCGCTGGAGCTCGTCGGCAGCGTCCTGCGCAACCCGGACTACGTCAACGGTGGCCTGGGCGACGTCCCGTCGATCGCGACCACCACGTTCCAGGACGGCGGCCTGCCGATCGTCCAGAACCAGCTGTGCTTCATGCACCGCCAGGCCTCGTTCTACGCCGCCAACTGGCCCGAGGGCACCACGGTGGCCGAGGACGGCGACGTGTTCGCGTTCTACCTGCCGGGCCTGACAGCAGACTCCCGCCCGATCCTCGGCGGCGGCGAGTTCGCCGCAGCGTTCGCCGACCGGCCCGAGGTCGCGGCGTTCCAGGCGTACCTGGCCAGCCCGGAGTGGAGCAACAACAAGGCGATGTCCACGCCGGCCGGTGGCTGGTTCTCGGCCAACAGCGGGCTGGACGTTGCGAACCTCGTCTCGCCGATGGACCAGCTCTCCGCCAGCCTGGTGACCGACACCACGCAGGAGTTCCGGTTCGACGCCTCCGACCTGATGCCCGCCGCCGTCGGCGCCGGCTCCTTCTGGACGGAGATGACCGCCTGGATCGCGACCGGCAAGTCCGACGCCGACGTGCTGGATGCCATCGAGGCATCCTGGCCGTGATCTGACCGCATGACGGCAGGGGCCCTCCCCCGAGTGTCGGAGGAGGGCCCCTGCTGTGCACCTGAGCGGGTCGTCCGCGACTCTGCCCGCGGTCCCTCGGACCGGGGTATACGGTGCGTTTCACCCACCCAGTCGATGAGGACGAGGTCGCGCAGATGCTCCGCGCCCGTCCGCAGCTCGAGGAGGCACGGATGACCACTCCCATGTCGTCCCCCGGGGGCGCCGTCGCGTCGCCGCCGGGGCCGGTCGACAGCCAGCCTGACGAGGAGGCGGGGCGCCGGGCCATCCTGCGCCGTCGCTCGCTCGTCTCGGGCATCTTCACCGCGTTCGGCCTCGCGCTCATCGTCGGCGCGGTGACCTACGTCGCGGTCTACGGGTTCCCCGAGTGGGCCCTGACGTCCGAGACGACTGTGCAGAAGCTCAGCCTCATGGTGCTGGCCATCGCCATCTTCGTCATGGTCATGACGCTGATCCTCGGGGTCGTCGAGCGGGTCAAGGGCATGCGGCCGTCGCTCATCGCGGCTTCGTTCCTCGCCCCCGCCGTCATCGGCCTGGCGTTCGGCCTGGTCTGGCCGGCCATCGACACCATCCGGCGCTCCCTGCTCGACCGCACCGGGCGTGAGTTCGTCGGCCTGGACAACTACGTCACGGCCCTGACCCAGGCCGAGTTCCAGGTCGTCCTGCGCAACACGGCGATCTGGGTGATCACCGTCCCGATCGTGGCCACCATCATCGGGCTGGTCTACGCGGTGCTGGTGGACCGGACCCGGTTCGAGAAGGCCGCCAAGATCCTCGTCTTCATGCCGATGGCCATCTCGCTCGTCGGCGCGTCGATCATCTGGAAGTTCGTCTACGACTACCGCCCCGTCCTGGAGGGCGTGCCCGCAGAGAACCAGCCGGCGCAGATCGGTCTGCTCAACCAGATCGGGGTCTGGCTCGGCCTGGAACCGCAGCAGTTCCTGCTCGGCGCCCCCGCTAACACCTTCTACCTCGTCGTCGTCATGGTCTGGATCCAGGCCGGGTTCGCGATGACTGTGCTCTCGGCCTCGATCAAGGCCATCCCCGACGACATCATCGAGGCCGCGAGGCTCGACGGGCTCGGCGGGTTCAAGATGTTCCGCCTCATCACCGTCCCGAGCATCCGCCCGGCCCTGGTGGTGGTGCTCACCACGATCGCCATGGGCACGCTCAAGGTCTTCGACATCGTCCGGACGATGACCGGTGGCAACTTCGACACCTCGGTCGTGGCGTTCGAGTTCTACCGGCAGAGCTTCGTCCAGCAGAACAAGGGCATGGGCTCGACCCTCGCGGTGATCCTGTTCCTGCTGGTCACGCCGCTGATCGTGTACAACGTCCGCCAGATGCGCAAGACGGAGGAGATCCGATGAGCGTCGATGTCGCCACCCCCCTTCGCGAGAAGCTGACGCGGGCGGAGAGACGAGCGATCGCGACGAAGGGCAAGCTCACGTCCCCGTGGGCCTCCCTGGCCGCCGTCGTCATCGCGGTGCTCTGGACCGTCCCGACCTTCGGCCTGCTCCTGACGTCCTTCCGCCCCGAGGCGGACATCAAGAACTCCGGCTGGTGGACGTGGTTCGCCAACCCCAGCGTGACGATGGAGAACTACAGCACCGTCCTGAGCGGGTCGTCGACCTCGTTCTCGACGTACTTCGTCAACTCGATCGCCATCACGCTGCCCGCCGTGTTCATCCCGATCTCCCTCGCCCTGCTGGCGGCGTACGCGTTCGCCTGGATCCCGTTCAGGGGCAAGGAGATCCTGTTCGTCGCCGTGTTCGCGCTCCAGGTCGTCCCGCTCCAGGTCGCGCTCATCCCGCTGCTCACGTCCTACGTGCAGTGGGGGATCAACGGCAGCTACTGGACGGTCTGGCTGTCGCACTCGATCTTCGCGCTGCCGTTGGCCATCTTCCTGCTGCACAACTTCATGAAGGACGTCCCGGCGTCCCTCGTCGAGGCGGCGAGGGTGGACGGCGCGGGGCACGTGACGATCTTCTTCAAGATCATGTTTCCGCTGCTGGTGCCGGCGATCGCCTCCTTCGGGATCTTCCAGTTCCTGTGGGTGTGGAACGACCTGCTCGTCGCGCTGACCTTTGCCGGTGGCACCGCTGATGTGGCGCCGCTGACGGTCCGCCTCGCCGAGCTGTCAGGCACCCGGGGCGGTGACTGGCACCTGCTGTCCGCCGGTGCGTTCATCGCGATGATCGTCCCGGTGGTCGTGTTCCTCTCCCTCCAGCGCTACTTCGTGCGCGGACTGCTGGCGGGGTCCGTCAAGGGCTGAGCCCGCACGACGACGGGCGGGTGCCGGGCTGGTCCCGGCCCCGCCCGTCGTCGTACCCGCCCGTCGTCATCCCCACCCGTGGCGCCCCCTAGGCTCGGCCGGTGCACCCCGCCCGGCTCGCCCGCGTCCCCGCGCCCCTGTTGTTCGTCGTCTCCGGGCTCACCCAGTACCTCGGTGCGGCGTTCGCCGTCGCGCTCTTCGACCGGATCGCCCCGGTCGGGGTCGCCTGGCTGCGGATCGTCGTCGCAGCGCTCGTGCTGCTCGCGTGGCGCCGACCCTGGCGGCTCGTCTGGACCCGCAGGGACCTGCTGGTCGCCGCGGCGTTCGGGACGGCGCTGGGCCTGATGAACGTCACCTTCTACCTGGCGATCGCCCATCTGCCGCTCGGCACGGCGGTGGCGATCGAGTTCATCGGCCCGGTGGCCGTCGCCGCCGTCACCGGCTCCGGCTGGCGCGAACGGGCCGGGATCGCCCTGGCCGCCGTCGGCGTCGTGCTCCTCGCGGGGGTGACCCTCCAGCTGGGTGGCCCGGAGGTGCGGATCGGCCTGGTCGCCATCGGTGCCGCGGCGGTCTGCTGGGCCGCCTACATCCTGCTCGGCCGTCGGATCGCCACCACGGACGACGGGGTCAGCCGCCTTGCCGTCGCGATGAGCGCCGGTGCGCTGCTGCTCGCGCCCGTCCTGGCGCGGTCCGGCGCACCGGTGCTGGGCTCGTGGGGGCTGGTCGCCGCCGTCGTCGCGGTCGCCGTGCTGTCCTCGGTGGTGCCCTACGCGCTCGAGCAGGTCATCCTGCGCCGGGTCAGCGCCGCGACGTTCGCCGTGCTGCTCGCGCTGCTCCCGGCCACCGCGGCCGTCGTCGGTGCGCTCGTCCTGCAGCAGTGGCCGCACGGGCTCGAGGTGGTCGGGCTCGTGCTCGTCTCGGCAGCGATCGCCATCACCTCGGTGCGGCGGCGGCCGGCGGCCGAAGAGGCCGTGGCGGCCTGAACCCTCAGGGGATCAGGAGCAGCGACCCGAACACCTCGCCGGAGGCGAGCAGGGCGTGCGCGCGCTCCGCCTGAGCGAGCGGCAGCCGCTCGTGCACCACGGGCCGCACCCGTCCGTCGGCCACCATCGGCCAGACGTGCTCGGCGACGGCCGTCATGATCCCCGCCTTCTCGCCGGCCGGCCTGGAGCGCAGCGTCGTGCCCAGCACGGTGGCCCGCCGGGCGAGCAGCCGTCCCAGGTCCAGCTCGCCGCGACTGCCGCGTTGCAGCCCGATGACGGCCAGCCGACCGCCGACGGCGAGCGCTTCGAGGTTGCGTCCGAGGTAGGCGCCGCCGACCACGTCGAGCACGACGTCGGTACCCCGCCCGTCGGTCGCATCGCGCACCCGGGCGACGAAGTCCTCCGCGTGGTGGTCGATGGTCACCTCGGCGCCCAGGGCGGCGCACCGAGCCGCCCGGTCCGGACCGCCGGCCGTCACGGCGACGTGTGCGCCCATCGCCGCAGCGATCTGCACGGCGAGGCTGCCGACCCCGCCTGACCCGCCGTGCACGAGCAGCCACTCGCCCGGGGCGAGGCTAGCCGCCGCCAGGGTGGACCAGACGGTGGCGGCGGCCTCGGGCAGGGCCGCCGCGTCGACCAGGGCGAGCCCGGCCGGTGCGCGCAGCACCTGGCCTTCCGGTGCGATGGCGAGCTCGGCGTAGCCACCGCCGTCGAGCAGGGCGACCACGGGCGTCCCGACGGCCCAGCCCGTCCCGGCGCCGGCCCCGACCACGGTCCCGGAGACCTCCAGCCCCAGCACGGACGACGCGCCCGGGGGTGGTGGGTAGTGACCTGCTCGCTGGAGGAGGTCGGCACGGTTGACGCCGGCGGCCGCGACGGCGAGCAGGACCTGCCCCGGACCGGGCTCGGGATCCGGGACGAGGCGCAGTCCGAGCCCCGCCGACCCGTCCGGTCCGGGGCTCATGTCGTCAACGATCCGCATCGTGTGAGTGTGGCACCCGGGTGAAATCCGGACGAACCCGACGCCCGTCCACAACGTGGCCCACGAATGGGCTAATGCCGGGGCATGGACCGGCCGATGTGTTCCCGACGGCAGGTCGTGGGGTGACCGGTCGGCGTCGACAGGTGGATGCCACGGTGCGGCCGTGCAGTGAAGGAGACGACATGCTTCGCAGGTTGGGCATCCGAGGCAAGGTCCTCGCCGCCCTCGGCGTGCCCGTCCTGGTCCTGGTGCTGCTCGCGGGTCTGGTCTCGTGGCAGTCGGTCCAGCAGACCCGGGCCGCCCAGACCGTCACGAACCTGCTCGGCGCCGTCGCGGACGCGGGCACTGTCGGCTCCGCGCTCCAGACCGAGCGCGGCTCCTCCGCTTCACTGGCCGCTGCCGCTGCCGCCCCCGAGGCCCGGACCGCCCTCGACGCCGCCAGGGCTGTGACGACCACCGCGCTCGCCACCCTCGAGGCCTCCCTCGCCGAAACGGACACCGCGACCCTCGACCCGGCCGTCCGCGCCTCCGTCGCCGACCTGAGCAGGGCGCTTGCCGGACTCGCCGAGGTGCGCGCGCTCGTCGACACCGGGACCGCACCGGCCGCCGACGTCGTCACCGCCTACGGGCCGATCCTTGACGCCACCTCCGGGTTCCCGGCAGCCGTGGCCACCGGTCTGCAGGACCGAGGGCTGGCCGCGATCCTCACCGCGTCCTCCTCGATCTGCGGACTCGTCGAGCAGTATCAGGTCGAGCAGGTCCTCGGTGCGGCCACCCTCGACGGCCCCCGCACGACGGCTTCGCTGCTCCAGCTCGCCGCGCTCTTCCCCGCCACCCAGGTGGCCCACGACCAGGCCACGCAGGCCGTCACGCGGCTGGGCCTCGGGCTGGTGGTCCCGTTGCTCGGGGCCTCCGACGACGGCGTGAGCTCCTACGAGATCCACCGCTCGATGGTCGCCACGGGGGACCCTGCGGCCACCTCCGCCTTCGGCTCGGCCGAGTGGGTCGCGGCCTCGACCGCGGAGATCGGCGCCCTCGCCCCGGTGGTGGCGGCGCTCGCCGCCGCCGCGGACACGGCTGCAGCGGTCTCGGCCGCGGCGGCGCTGAGCACGAGCCTCGTCACCCTTGGGCTCGCCCTCGCCGCCGTGCTCCTCTCCGTGCTCACCGCCCTGGTCGTGGCTCGGCAGATCGTCCAGCCGCTGCGCCGCCTGACCGAGGCGGTCGGTGCAGTGCGGACCGAGCTGCCGCGGCTGGTCGAGGCGGTTGCGGTTCCCGGCCAGGGGCCCGACCTCGCCCTGGTCCAGATCCCGGTGACGAGCAACGACGAGATCGGCCGGCTGGCCGCCGCGTTCAACGACGTCAACGCCACGACGATCCAGGTCGCCCAGGAGCAGGCCGCCCTGCGGGGGTCGATCGCCGAGATGTTCATCAACGTCGCGCGGCGTGACCAGGTGCTGCTCAACCGCCAGCTGACGTTCATCGACGCGCTCGAACGCTCCGAGGACGACCCCAAGGCCCTGGCTGACCTGTTCCGCCTCGACCACCTCGCCACCCGGATGCGCCGCAACGCCGAGTCGCTGCTCGTGCTCGCCGGGATCGACACCGGCCGGCGGCTGCGCGACACGCTGGCGCTGTCGGACGTCATCCGGACCGCCTCCTCCGAGATCGAGCACTACGAGCGCGTCATGCTCGACCTGCCGGTCGACCCGATGATGCTCGGGCACACCGCGCTGCCGGCGGCACACCTGCTGGCCGAGCTGCTCGAGAACGCCACCCGGTTCTCCGAGCCCGGGACACCGGTGCACGTCTCGACCGGGATCGACGCGACGCACGTGCTGGTGACGGTCCTCGACCAGGGCCTGGGGATGACCCCGGAGGAGTTGGCGCAGGCGCAGGCCAAGATCCAGTCCTCGTCGGCCGGCGAGGTGCTCGGTGCCCAGCGCCTCGGCATGTTCGTCGTCGGCCGGATCGCCCTGCGCCTCAACGCTCAGGTCGAGCTGGCGATCGGGCCCTACGGCACCGGCACCCAGGCGACCGTGCGCCTGCCGTTGGTGCTGTTCACCGATGTCGCGGACCTGCCCGCCACCCCGCCGTCCATGCCCGCCCCCGCGTTGGGCAGCGCTGCGTCCGGGCGCAGCCTGCACTCCGGTCCGGTCAGCCAAGTGACCCCCGTCGCCCTCGAGCACACGCACGGCGGCACCCAGGCCGGTCTGGGTCGTCGTCGGCCCCGGGCGGCCGACGCCGAGACCGCACCGCCGAGCACCCGTGGTGCGTCCTCGATGCCGCTGGCCCCGACGGCCGAGTCGCTCGCCGGTGCCGCCGCCGCCGCGGTCGAGGACTGGGTCCCGCCACAGGTCGAGGAGGTCCTGCCACAGGTCGAGGTGGCCGCACCCCTGACCCGGCGCCGAGTGGCCGAGCTGGCGCAGCTGGCCGAGCAGGCCGCCGCGGCCCGGGAGAAGGCCGAGACGGCCCTGGGAGCACCGCAGGCCGTGTCGTCAACCGTGCCCTCCCTCGTCCCCGACGAGCTCGAGCCGGAGCTCAGCCTGCCGACCCGCACGCCGCACCACGTCGATGAGGCGCCGCCGCTGTCGGCGCCGTCGGCACCAGGCCCGGTCGAGGGTCGCGCGTCGATGTTCAGCGGGTTCCGTGTCCGTCGGGCCGAGCCGGGCGAACCGATCGGCGAGGCAGGCCTGCCCGAGTCCGAGCCGGTGGGTGTCCTCGCCGGGCCGCCCGCCCTCGCCGGGTTGCCGGTCATGGCGGTCCCCGTTCTCGTCGAGGACGAGCCGTGGCCCACCCCCGAGGTGCCCGGCGCGGAGCTCGTGGTTCCGCTGCTGCAGGAGGACGAGGACGACGAGGAGCTGTGGATGCCGGCCGCCGGTCCGCTGCCTCAGAGCGTGACGCCCGACGTCGAGCCCGGCGAGCCCGCTACCGACGCCGTGGCGCCGCCGCTGCCGGCCATCACCGCCGAGCTCGACGAGCCGTGGCTGCCCGCGGTACCCGAGGTCATCCCCCACCCGTGGCCGTCCCCGGCCGCGTCCGCACCGGACTTCGCCGAGCTGGTCCAGGGTCCGGACCAGGCTGCCCCGGCGCGTCCGAAGCTGTTCCGCCGACGCAAGGCTGCCCGGGCCTCGGCCGCGCCCCCGGCCGCCGTCGCGGCGCCCACCCTGCCGGCCCCGGCAGCCCCGCCCGTCCCGTCCGTGCTGGGGGCCTCCTCGGTCGCACCCGTGCGTCAGTCGGTCTGGGACTCCGAGCCAGGCGCGCACGCCTGGCCGGCGCACGAGACGCCGGTCGCACCGTTCGATGCTCCCGCGGCCGTCGCCACCCCCACCTACCCCGACCTGCACCCGGCTCCCGACGCTCCCCCTGCTCCCGGCGGTCCCCTCGCCCCGGTCCCCCCGGCGTCGGTGACGCCCGTCGGCGCGACGCCTTCCGTCGCGCTGCCGGCGGCCGGAGCGCCGGTCTGGTACCCCCACCCGGACACCGGTCCCGCGGCGTCCGGGTCCCTCCCGAGCTGGCGCCGTCCCGCCCCGGCGGCCGCGGGGTCCGACCTGGCGCCGCTGGGCCTCACGATTCCCGAAACGCCCGTTCAGGGGGTCGACGCACTACCGCTCTTCGCCGAGGCGGTGCCCGACGTCGTCGGCTACACGCCGAGCTTCGCCGTCCCGCCGACGGCGGCGGCCAGCGTGCCGTCCCCGCGCCCCGCCGCCCGTTCGATGAGCTTCACCCCGCAGGACGACGGCGGCGTCACCGGCAGCCCGAGCCACCAGGCCGCCCAACGCGCCGACCTGGCCCAGCAGGCGCTGGCCGAGCTGAGCCAGCTGTCGAGCTACCGGCCGCGCGCCCAGGACCCCTCGGCGCCGCCGCTGGTCCGTCGGACCCCGGCCGCCGTGCCGGAGGTCACGCCGATCGCGACCACCCGGACCGGCGCCCGTCCGAGCCGTGACGCCGATCAGGTGCGCTCGCTGCTGTCGAGCTTCCAGACCGGGACGTCGCGCGGTCGGCAGGACGCCGGCGCCCCGAACGACTCCGCTGCCGCCGAGGCGGACGCCCAGCTGCCGAGCACGTCGTGGTGACCGCGACCGGCCCAGCGGCCCGTCGGCCCCAACGTCCGAGGAGGACTACGTGACCAACCTCAGCCCCGAGGCAGCCAGCTACACCTGGCTGCTCGACAACTTCGTCGGCACCGTCCCCGGCGCCCAGTACACGCTGTGCGTCTCGGCCGACGGCCTGCTCATGGCGATGTCGGCCGACCTCGACCGCACCAGCGGCGACCAGCTCGCCGCGATCGTCTCGGGGATGTCGAGCCTGACCCGGGGCGCGGCCCGCCAGCTCCAGGCCGGTGACGTGCGGCAGGCGATCGTGGAGATGGACGAGCTGTTCGTCTTCCTGATGAGCGTCTCGGACGGGTCGGTCCTGGCGGTGATCGCGGACGCCACCTGCGACGTCGGGCTGGTCGGCTACGAGATGGCGATGCTCGTCTCGCGCACGGAGTCGATCCTCACGCCGCAGCTCGTCAGCGAGATGAGAGGTCTGCTGCCGGTGGACGGTGCGGTCCGGACCCCGGTCGGGTGAGCGCAGCGATGACCCAGAACGGGGGACCGGCCACGGGGCGGCGCGCCCTGCGGGCCGCCGCAGCCGAGCCGACCGAGGAGGCACGGACCGTGCGGCCGTACGCCGTCACCGGCGGCCGGGTGCGGGCGGCCAGCTCCGACCTGCCCCTCGAGGCGCTGGTGGAGGCTCTGCCGGCGGCCGTCGGCGCCCGGGGCCTGCCGCCCGAGAAGCGCGCCATCCTGCAGCACTCGACGCACGCCTTCGTGTCGGTCGCGGAGCTGTCGGCCTTCCTGCGGCTACCGCTCGGCGTCGTCCGGGTGCTCGTCACCGACCTTGCCGAGGCCCGGCTCGTCCGGGTGCACACCTCCACCCCGGTGAGCGTGCACACCGGCCAGTCCCCTGCCCTGTCCCTCAGCGTCCTGGAGAGTGTTCTCAATGGCATCTCTGCCCTCTGACGCAGCGGTGAGCGAGCGCCCTGCGGTCCCGGGTCGGGTCGCACCCACCGTCGTCAAGATCGTCGTCGCCGGCGGTTTCGCGGTGGGCAAGACGACCTTCATCGGCTCGATCAGCGATATCGAGCCGCTGCGCACCGAGGCCGCGATGACCGAGCACTCGGTGGGGATCGACGACGCGGGCGGCGTCAGCGACCGCAAGAACACCACCACCGTGGCGATGGACTTCGGCCGGATCGCCCTGCCCGGCTCGCTGTGGCTCTACCTGTTCGGCACCCCCGGTCAGGACCGGTTCCTCTTCATGTGGGACGACCTGGTCCGTGGCGCGATCGGTGCCGTCGTGCTGGTCGACACCGAGCGGCTCGACCAGTCCTTCCCGGCCGTCGACTACTTCGAGAGCCGCGGGATCCCCTTCGTCGTGGCCGTCAACTGCTTCGACGGGGTGGCCAAGCACCGGCTCGAGGATGTCCGTGAGGCGCTGTCCGTCCCGGACCACGTCCCGCTGATGTACACCGACGCGCGCTCGCGCCCGGCGACCAAGCAGACGCTCGTCTCGCTGGTCCAGGTCGCCATGGAGCGTCTGCGCGGCTGACTAGGCTGCGGTGCGCGGGGGACACTGCTGGACAGGCGCCGCAGGGGCGCCGTGGGTTCCGAGCGGGACGGACCGGGATGCTGATCTACGCCGACGGCGGGGCGCTGAGTCGCGCCCTGACGGTCGACGTCGACTCCGCGGCCTGGCTGCCCTGGGTGCACGAGCACGAGCACGAGCTCATCACCTCGCCGCTCGGCCTGACCGAGCTGCGCCGGGTCGCCGACCCGTTGGGCCCCGCCGCCCGGGCCTCGGCGCACCGGATCGCCAGCTCCATCGTCGTCGTGCGGTTCTCCGACCAGGCCTTGCGGGTCTCGGCGATGGCGGCCTCCGCCGTCCCGCCGTTCACCGCGATCCACCTGGGCAACGCGGTCGCCCACCCGGACGTCGACCGCGTGGCCACCTACGACCCGCTGCTCGCCCGGATCGCCGTCATCTACGGGCTCGGCGTCGTCAGCCCGGGGCGCACCGGGCCGTGGTGGGAGGCCTGAGCCGGCGTCGGTGTCGGCGTCGCGGTCTCCTCCGGTACCCTTGGCGGCGCCAGGAGGGCTGCCAGAGCGGCCGAATGGGACGGTCTTGAAAACCGTTGTGGGGCAACTCACCAAGGGTTCGAATCCCTTGCCCTCCGCACGGCCCCCGTGGATGCGCACCGCTAGCCTCGGGGTGTGCTCGAGTCGATGGTCGTGACCGCTGCGGTCGTCGTCGCGACCGACGTCCGGCCCCTCGACGTGCCGGTCGAGCTGCTGGACGTCCCGCTGGGGGTCAACCTCGTCGCGGTCGCCGCGGGGGCGATGGTCGGCACCCTGCGCGCCGGCGAGGAGGAGCGGGTCGACGTCGTCGGCATGTTCATGCTGGCACTGAGCTTCGGCCTCGGTGGCGGGCTGGTGCGCGACGTCCTGCTGGGCAACCTGCCGCCGGCCGCCTTCCGCACCCCGGCCTACATCGCCACCGTGCTCGCGGCGACGCTCGTCGGTTCGGTCTTCCTCGTCTACCTCGACCACCTCGAGCGGGCCGTGTGGGTGCTCGACTCGTTGAGCATCGGCCTGTTCGCCTCGGTCGGGGTCAACGCCGCACTGCTCGCTGGGCTGAGCTTCCTGCCGGCCGTGCTCATCGGCACCGTTGCGTCCGTCGGTGGGACGGTGCTCGCCGACGCTCTCCAGGGTCGGCCGTCCGCGCTGCTCTTCCGGGGCCCGCCGATCATGCTCGCCGGGCTGGCCGGAGCGGTCGTCTACGCACTGGGCTACCCCGTGCTGCCCGAGCTGGTGGTCACCCTGCTCGCCGTCGGTGCGGCCTTCCTCGTGCGGATCTCCGGCCCGCTGTGGAACGTCCAGTCCCCCGTGCCGCTGCGCCGACCGATCGGCCTGCGTGCGCGGCTGCGCCGGATGGGGGCGCGGTTCGGTGCGCGGCCACGGCGGCGGTCCGGCCGGCCCTGAAGACGGCCCGACCCGGTCCGGGGGTGCGGCTCTGCCACGAGCCGGCCCGGGGGTGCGGCTCTACCGCCCCGCAGCAGACGTCCCACGACTTGCTCGCGACGACAGGTCAGAATGGTGCCCATGCCGAGCCGCGACGAGAACGCCCTGGAGCCGGTCGAGCTCATCCGCCAGTCCGGCGCTGTGCTGCGCGTGGGGCGGGCGATGCTCACGTCGGGGACCGGCTCGTTCCGCGTCAAGACGGCGATGGACCAGGTCGCCCGTGCCTTCGGCCTCGACCGCCACGAGGCCCACGTGACCCTCACCGAGATCACCGGCACCTCCTACCGCGGCCCGATCTTCCGCACCGAGGTCGCCGAGGTGCACTCGATGGGCGTCAACTCCAACAAGCTGCTCAAGCTCACCGAGTTGGTCAACGGTCTGAAGCCCGGAGCCACGCCGGAGCAGGTCATGGCGGCGGTCGACGAGATCGACCGGACCCCGGCGCTGTACCCGGCGTGGGCCAACGCCCTGTTCGCGGGGGTCGCCTGCGGCGCGTTCGGGTACCTCAACAACTTCGGCCTCATCGAGGTGCTGGGGATCACGGCGTCAGCGGCCCTTGGCCAGTACGTCCGCCGGTTCTTCCTGCACCGCAAGATCAACCAGTTCGCGGTGACGATGCTCGCAGCGGCCGTCGCCTGCCTGGCCTACCTCGCGTTCCTCACCGCCATCGACCTAGCCGGCGGGACGGGGGCGAGCCACGAGGCCGGCTACATCGCCGCCGTGCTCTTCCTCGTTCCGGGCTTCCCGTTGGTCACCGGCGCGCTTGACCTGGCCAAGCTGGACTTCTCCGCCGGGGTGGCCCGAACGTCCTACGCCCTTATGGTGCTCACCTCGGCCGGGCTGGCCGTCTGGGCGGTGTCCTGGATCACCGGGCTGACCCCCGTGCCGGCGCCGCCGCCCGAGGCCCCGTACCTCCTCACGCTGGGCCTGCGCCTGCTGGCGAGCGGGCTCGGTGTGCTCGGCTTCGCCCTGATGTTCAACTCGCCGCTACGGATGGCCCTGGGTGCCGCGGCGATCGGCATGGTCGCCAACACCCTTCGCCTGGAGCTGGCGACCGCCGGGGTGGCCGTGCAGGCCGCGACCATGGTCGCCACCTTCGTCGTCGGCCTGCTCGCGGCCTGGGTCGCGCCGCGTCTGAAGGTGCCACGGATCACCGTCTCGGTGCCGGCGGTGGTCATCATGGTGCCCGGCGCCGCGGCCTACCGGGCCGTCGTCGCGCTCAACAACGGCGACTCGCAGACGGCCGTCACCTCCGGAGCGCAGGCCGTCTTCGTCGTCATCTCGATCGCCGTCGGCCTGGCGGCCGGGCGCATCCTCACCGACCGTGAGTGGCGGTACGAGAAGGGCTGAGGCCGCTTTGCTCCGGGCTCGGGATGGCGGGTACCCTGACCTGCACGCTTGGAGACGTCGCATAGTCCGGTCTAGTGCGCGACCCTGCTAAGGTCGTGAAGGGGTAACCCTTCCGTGGGTTCAAATCCCACCGTCTCCGCTCTTCAGCCCGGCCTAGTCCTCGACCGGGCCGGGCTTCGTCGCCTCACGGGCGGTGCGGTCTGGGCGATGGTGACCGCCCAGTCCACCCAGACGGCCAGCGCGGCGTCGTCGGCCACCTGCTCGCCCGGCACCATGACGATGCCGCGCATCGGGCGTCCGGTCAGCTCCATCTCCCGGGCGCCGCGGTCGAGCGCCTCGGCGTGGCGCTCCGCACCGACCCTGACCATGAGGTCGTCCTGGAGCAGCCCGCGCGCGAGGTGGTCCTCGACCATGAACGCCAGGCCGCCGAACATCTTCTTCTCCTCGGCCGGGACCCGCTGGGCGAGCAGGGTGCGGACGCGCGCGGCGAGGGCTTCGTCGTAGGCCCTTCGCCCATGGTGCACCGGGCAGCGCCCCAGGGGGAAGGTTCGTGGCGCGCCCAGGGTTACCGGAGCGGTCGCCTTCACCGGGGGCCGACGGCGGACGGCCCGTCCGTCAGTGCGAGAGGATGAGCCCATGACCTCCAGCCCCTTCGATCCGCGCTCGACCACCGGCTCGCCCGGCGGGGTCTCGGTGACCGTGTATGGCGCCGACTGGTGCGGCGACTGCGTGCGCAGCAAGGCGTTGCTGGAGCGGGTCGGTGTGCCGTACCTGTGGGTCGACCTCGTCGCCGAGCCGGATCAGACCGCCGAGGTCCTGCGGCGCAACGCCGGTCGGCAGTCGATCCCGGTCGTCGTCTTCCCCGACGACTCCCACCTCACCGAGCCGTCCGATCCCGAGCTGAGCGCCCGGCTGGCCGACCTCGGCCTGCTGCCCGTGTGAACCGACGACGGCCCGACGACGGCCCGACGACAAGGAGACCCCGATGAACCCGGCTCTCGCCGCCCCCGAGGGCGCACTGCCGCCTGGTCAGGCCTACGTCCGCGAGACGGGCGAGGGGGCGTTCACCCACGAGGTCCGGACCGGGCAGCACGTCTGGACCGCCGACGAGCCCGTCGAGGCGGGCGGGGACGACCTGGGACCCGCGCCGTACGACATGCTCCTGGCTGCTCTCGGGGCGTGCACCTCGATGACCCTGCGGATCTACGCGACACGCAAGGGGCTGCCGGTGGAGGCGATCGCCGTCCGGGTGCTCCGGGACCGCGTCGAGGTGCCCTCCGAGACGGGCTCCGGCGCACCGGTGCGGGCCGAGCGGATCGTCTGCGACGTGGAGATCGCCGGCGACCTCACCGACGAGCAGCGCGAGCGGATGCTGCAGATCGCCGGTCGTTGCCCGGTGCACCGCACCCTGGAGGGCGGCGTGCTTCTCGAGACCCGGCTGGTGCCACGCGCGGAGGGCTGAGGCGACGGGTGCTGGCGGCTTTCGCAGGCGTCGGTCCCCGGGCTACGACGACGGTCCGGTGACGGCGATTGGGACCGGGGCCTGTGGGGCTGTATCCTCGTCGCTGGCCCTCGTGGCCACGCGCCCGTAGCTCAACGGATAGAGCATCTGACTACGGATCAGAAGGTTGGGGGTTCGAATCCCTTCGGGCGCACAGCTGGTGAAGGCCCCTGACCAGCGGAGACGCTGGTCAGGGGCCTTTGTCCTTGGCGTCGGCGGCGGGCCCAGGGAGCCGAAGTGGGAGCCACGTGGCTCCCGGAGCCGGG